>Ga0082212_10000394_pt1 | contig 63731 bp, 62 predicted proteins | sample TergutNt197P3_FD_71548 | JGI IMG/M metagenome (GOLD analysis project Ga0082212, IMG submission 71548) | Neocapritermes taracua P3 segment gut microbial communities from Petit-Saut dam, French Guiana - Nt197 P3 | ecosystem: Host-associated > Arthropoda: Insects > Digestive system > Gut ... | reverse complement strand
ATGCCGTATCATTACTGCTTCCGCTGAACCTTGCGCTGCTCGTTGACGATGTCCTTTACAGCAGAGATCGCAGCCTGCTTTACGGCGTGATCAAAAATTACAGTTTACTTTTTATCATCGCGACCCTCTTTAATCTGATTTATGCTTTCGTTTGGCAGACGCTCAACAACCACTACATCGTGGATATTAAGAAGGAGGTGTTCCGAAAGACGATATTTGCCAAAGCGTCCTTCCTGTCCGGTATGAACAGCGGCGATATAATGAGCAGGATCGACGGGGATACGGATTCATTTATCCATGTAGTGCAGAGGAATCTGTTTCATTTCGTAAACTCCATCCTCCTGTGCGCCGGGATCGTTTTTATGGTGGCTCGTATTCATTGGCTCATTGCCATAATGCTAACCGTCGCGGCCGCTTTGCCCATTGCGATCACACGCCTTTGCGGGCGGTTTACACAAAAATACACCACTCAAAGCCGGGATATAAACAGCGCGTTCACAGGCCGGATGTTTGAATTGATCAAGGGTTTCCGGGAAATCCGCATTTCATGCGCTGAAGCATGGGCACGGTCACAGGTATTGACTCCGCTCCGTTCGTTGATAAAGCTGGGGAACGATATCCTCCGTATGGATTTCTTCACGAACAAGGGAGCTTATTTGATGAATCTGTCAGTCTCCCTGCTGATTTATGGATTCTCCGTTTTCCTGATCCTGAGAGGTCAAATGACTGTAGGTTTGTTCCTGGCGGCTATTGAGTACATTGCCCTTATGCACAAAAAGATGAACTGGATGCTGCGGATATATCTTGATTGGTTTGCTCGTAAAGTCAACATTGACCGTGTTAATGAGATTCTAACGACGGAAGGGGAACCTTTTGAAGGTGTTGAAATAGAAGCTATTGAGAGCATCGAGCTCAAACAGGTGTCGTTTTTCTATGAGGAATCATCGCCAGTATTGAAAGATGTTTCCTTCACGATTGCAAAAGGCGAACATATAGCGGTAACCGGCGTCAGCGGCGTGGGAAAGACAACATTGATTTCATTGCTTCTGGGCTTATATCAACCTTCCTCCGGGGAAATTTTGGTCAATGGGATTTGCCTGTCGACGATAAACCCATCTTCGCTTCGGAGACTTCTAGGCGTTGTTTCACAGGACGTCCGGTTGTTTCACGATACCGTCCGGGTTAACCTTCTGCTGGGCAATAAAGCATCAGACAGCGAAATATGGGAGGCATTGGAAAGGGTAGAAATGCTCTCATCAGTTAAAAGCCTTCCAAAAGGATTGGATACCGTGATCAACAATACCAACGTATGCTTATCGGCAGGGCAGATACAACGGCTTATGCTGGCACGGATCCTGCTGAGGCAGCCAAAATTCATCATCTTAGATGAGGCAACTTCGTCTCTCGATGCAGGGACGGAAACCCTGATCCTTCAACGGTTGCGTGATTTGCCGAGAGATGTGACCATGCTTGTCATATCCCATCGGCCTGCGGCAATACGCGAGTGCAATCGAATCATTACGATTTCTGATAAAACAGTACTTGGAGGGGTCGAAAGTTGAAAACCAGCCGAATTTCTGTGTTGCGTCAAGTCAAGCGTTATGCGCTGCTTCAGAAAAGCTCTATCATCATGTTGATGCTCATCAGCACCGCCTCGATCCCTGTAGCTTTGATCTCGCCTTATTTCTTTCAAATCCTCATTGACAGGGTTATAGGACAGCGTGAGCTAAGTATGTTTTGGGTCGTTGTTATCGGGTTGTTTTCGGTATATATCTTGAGGTTTATTTTGGATGGAGGAAGCCTTTTCTTTGGAAACCGGTTGTTAAACCGTTTTACGTTTAGCCTGCGGGCAGATATATTTGAGAAATATCAAACCTGCCCTTATCAGTTTCTCGAGAAAAAGGATGCAGGCGACTTGAAAATGCGGATCATGGACGATGTGGATTGCCTCGGGAGTTTTATCAAAGATCAAGTGGTAGATTATATCTTCTCCATTCTCATGGCTGTCTTTTCTCTCTTGGTGTGTTTATGGCTGAACTGGCAGATGTGCTTATATTGCCTAATCGCAATCCCGTTTATATTCATTATCAATGATAGGATCGGGCGCGGCGCAAAGAAGGTGAACGAGGAGATACGGCAAGTGAAGGAGGAGTATATCAGCTGGACGCATGATACATTACAGTCTTGGCGGGAGATTAAAATCCAGAATACGGAAGAATCTGTTATAAATCGCTTTGGTATGTATCGGAGCGTTTTAGCGAAACTAGGCTTACGTTCGATCCGGTTTTGGGCGTATAGCGAAATTTTTAATGACTTCAAGGTGAATTATCTCACCCGTGTCATGGTTTATATCATCGGAGCGTTTTTTATTTTGGAGAATCAACTGACAGTTGGTGAATTGATCCTATTTACAGAAGTTTTTGCTTTGCTGTTCAACGCATTGGATACGGTCAACCGTAAAAACATGGAACTGCGTATGAATACCCCTTATTATGTACGAATATTTGAAACGCTGCAATTCCCCAATGCGTCTAGTATAGGGAAACAGGAACACGAAATAACCGGAACTATAACCGTTCAAGGATTGACCTTCGGCTATAACGAAGAAAACACTCTTGAAAACATCCATTTTACAGTCAACGCCGGAGAAACCCTCGCCGTCATTGGGAAGAGCGGCAGCGGAAAATCTACACTGGTAAAGCTCCTTCTGGGTCTATACCAACCGTGCTGCGGGACGATACTATATGACGGCGTGCCGTTGGAATCCATGAAACTTCAAAGCCTATATATGTCAACAGGTATTGTCATGCAGGATTGTTTTTTATTTGATATGACCATACGGGAAAACCTGTGCCTTGCTTACCCAACCGCAACAGACGCGGATTTGGAAAGAGCTTGTTTGCAGGCAAATATCCTACCCTTTATTCATACGCTACCCGAAGGCTTTGAGACGGTGATCGGCGAACGCGGGATCAAGCTGTCAGGCGGGCAAAAGCAACGTTTGTGTATTGCCAGAGCCTTATTGAAAAAGCCAAAAATCCTTATCTTAGACGAAGCAACCAGTGCGCTGGATCAAGAATCTGAGGATACCATTATGAAGAACATACCCGTCGGCATGACTGTAATTATAATCACTCATAGACCGGCTTCCGTACATAAAACCGACCGGGTATTTGTGATTGGAGAGGCAGGGAATAAAGATGATGACGCCTGAGCATGAACTGATATTGGATCTATGTAAATTCATCAGGCCGGATAGCGAAAAAATCAAGCGATTGATGGCATACACGCTCAACTGGCCGTATATCTTAGGCCAACTCCTATTCCACAGGATGGGCAGCGCGGCTTACCATATTCTTCGCGAATGCGGTTTGCTCGGCCGATTGAACCGCGAAGTGCGAAACACATTGAAAACTGTTTATAACAGCGCGGTGATAAAGTCAGAAAGCATAAAATGCGCGTTGGCGGAACTGGCAGGGTTATTGGAAATAGCGGACTTCCCCTTTGCTTTGCTTAAAGGGGCTTATCTGATCTCCCTGTATCCGGTGGGATTGCGCACGTCAAATGATATTGATATTCTTATTTCTCAAGCAGACATTACACGCATGGAAAAACTGTTGAAAACTTATGGTTTTGAGCAGGGTAACATCCGCAATGGTTCGTTCGCGCCCGCGTCCCGCGCGGAGATTCTTTCCTCCCGCATGAATCGCGGCGAAGTTGTCCCGTTTATCATGCGTATGGATTTACCTGAAATGAAGTTCCTAGAAATCGACATCAATTTCTCTCTTGATTTCAAGGCAAAGCAGGAAAATGACCTCGTCTTTGATTTGCTAAAAAAAACACAGCCTCTGATCAAAACCGCTCGGGGAGAACTTTTTACTCTGACTCCCGCGGATTTTCTGATTCATCTATGCTGCCATCTATATAAAGAGGCATCTGTTTATGCCTGGGTGGAAATGAACCGCGATCTCTCCCTGTATAAGTTCACGGATATTTACTTGCTGTTGAATAAATGGGGCGACACTTCGTTCTACAGTGAGCTTCAGGAAAGGATCATTGACCACGGTTTGCAAAAAGAATGCTACTACGCCCTTCTCTATACATCCGAACTGTTCGAGTATGACGGCAGCCGATTCAACCAACTACTTTGTGCCATACGCCCGCAAGATACAAGGTACTTACAGTCCATTGTCCACCCCGAAGAAAAGAAGGTTTATCAATACCAAGAGGGTTTTACAGATTGGCTTTTCATCCATAATCGAAAGGAGCATCTTTATGAAGTTACAAATGAAGGAACATAACCAGCCGGGATTGTTGTTTACCTTCTGTGGCCTGGACGGCAGCGGGAAAACAACGCAAATAGAGTTGTTGAGCGAATATCTAAAGGACAATGGCTTCCCCGTATTCTTAACCAAACAGCCTACCGACTTTGTGCGAAAATCTGATATGTTCCGCACCTATATGGATCAGCCAGACCATGACGAATATGAGTACCGCGCGCTCTCGCTCTTATGCGCTTCAGACCGCGTACAGCATACATATAAAGTGATCCTGCCTGAACTTGCGGGCGGCAGCATCGTCCTTTCAGACCGCTACTTTTACTCCTGTCTTACCAATCTCAGGGCACGCAATTATGTGCAGGATCATTGGATATATGATGTGGCGAGCTTCATTCCAAAACCGGATTGCGCTTTTTTCCTCGACATTCCTGTTAAAACAGCCATTTCACGCGTCCGCAGCCGCCCGCATGAGAAAACCCGCTTTATTGATGTGGAGCTTCAATACCGCTTGAGGGAGGAATTTCTTCGCATAGCCGAGGATTGCGGCGGGATTATTCTAGACGGCTCAAAAGACCCGATTGAGATTCATTCTTTTATTATTGAACTTATAAATGAAGGAAGAGTGTTATGCAAAGGATAATCACAAAAATCAATGAAACCATTAGTAAACAGTGTATGTTGGATTCCTTGGAAGAGAGCCAGCGGCTAAAAGAGGATTTAGGATTTGACAGTTTGGGGCTGACGGAATTGATTGTGGCTCTGGAAGACGATTTTGCTATAGAGTTTCAAATGGCAGATTTAGACCCGGCGCAGTTGAACACTGTTTTGGATATTTATGTCCTTGTGCAAAAATATGTGTAGCATTGATAATGGTTTATACCAGTTCATCCGCGGGCGAATGGATGTACATAAGTATCAAACGCTTCACGAAGAAAACCGAAGTCTTATGTACTATGAAGTGTTGCATCTAGCGGAGAGTTTTGGCCAACGGCTGCGGCAAATGAAAATCAAAAAGGTTGGCATATTATGCCGCTCGGAACTCAACGCGGGCATAGGGTTTCTCTCGTGCTTCTCTGCCGGCGTCACAGCCGTGCCGCTGTCGCACCGATATGGGCGGATTCATGGTGATTCTATTATAGAACATATGGCAGTGTCACATCTTGTCACCGATGAAACCGGAGGATTGGAGATACGGCAGATCGCGGAAGCAGTACCGGAAACAGAAGACCTGTCCGACGTTGCGGTGATCCTCTGCACATCCGGCACGACCGGCGTTCCGAAAGGCGCGATGATCACATATGCCAACTTAATCACCAATCTTACGGATATAGAGTGTTACTTTGCCGTATCGGATCATGATGCAATCCTCATCGCGCGGCCAATCTACCACTGCGCCGTGCTGACCGGGGAATTCTTGATTTCGTTATGCCTCGGGTTGCGTGTGGTTTTCTATAACAGGGAGTTTAACCCTGTTTGGATAACGCAGGCAATATCGGCGCATCAAGCGACGGTGTTTTGCGGGACGCCTACGCTGATGTATCACCTCTGCCGCACCGTAAGACGCGAACGAAATACGTTAGCATTAAAGGTAAGTGCTGTCAGCGGTGAATGTATGTCCAAACCCGTTGCTAAATCTATACGGAACACATTCCCGAATCTTTCAATTTACAGCGTTTACGGGCTGACGGAAGCCAGCCCGCGCGTCAGCGCCTTGCCGCCGGATGAGTTTGACGCATATCCGCTTTCGGTTGGCTACCCTTTATATAGCCTGCAAGCGAGCATCAGTAACGGTGAATTGCTGATTCGCGGCAAGAGCGTTATGAAGGGGTATTATCGAAACCCGTCGATGACTGCTGATACACTGCGAGACGATTGGCTGCATACAGGGGATGCCGCAAAGATTGATCCAGACGGCAGAATTACCATCCTGGGCAGAGTGGATCACCTGATCATTCGGGCTGGGATGAATATTTACCCGCAGGAAATCGAAAACGCATTAAAAGCCGATCCCCGTATCACAGAAATTCTCGTTTTCGGAGAATGTAAGGCGGGGGTTACTCAGAGGTTATGTGTTCATGCAGTGGCTAACGATTTATCGAAATCAGAATTATTGTCAATCTGTCGGGAACGATTACCGGTTTATGCCGTTCCTGATACGGCGGAGATTGTGGATGCCATTCCCCGGAATGCCTCCGGGAAAATAATAAGACCAAAACCGGATTTTATGGAGAGGATGCAAGTATGAGGATAAAAAATCGTTGCAATGTAGAATTGCCGTTTCAGATGCCCAGGTTCATCACATACCATTTTTTGGCGAGTGCCGGGGTGGTCGCTCAAAACAATGAAGCAGCAGACATTTGGTATTTCAACAATGCCATATCTGTTTTTTGCGCCCCCGGGTTGCTAAAAGGTGATACATATCATCCAGGTATTTCTTTGACGATTGGAAACATATGGGATATGCCGTTTTTGGAAAAAGAGTTTTTCGGTACGAACTTTGTGAAAAACTGCACTCGTGAAATCATAGACGCCGCACTGGAGCAGGGATATTATGTTTCCATTTGGGGAATCGACGATTATTATGTCGAAGGTAAGACTATGTATAAACAGAGGCATATGACTCATGACTGCCTGATCTGCGGTGCGGAGTATGAAACGAAACAGTATTTGATCGCCGCGTATGACATTCAATGGCGTTATAGGCGGTTTTCCACATCCCAAAAAGGTGTAATAGCCGGGCTTCGCGCTGTTTCCAATCAAGGCAAATATGGCGAACTGGTGGCGGTACGGTGTAATGATGAGCGCATACGATTAGACATCCCGCATATCAAACGAGAACTAGCTGTGTACTTAAACACGCCTGCTGTAAAGCCGGAGGAAAACGCTTTGGGGATACACGCCTTTCTGCGCCTTTCCGAATACTTAGAACTCATTAAAACTGGTGAGATCACGAATGAAGGTATCGACCGCCGGATATTTCAATTTATGTGGGAGCACAAACAATGTATGCTGGATCGGATCATGACCGTAGAGGCCGACTGCAAACTATCGGATGAAATAAGCACAGCATATGCGCCATTGGTATCCCTGTCTGATTTCATCCGGCGGATGTACATGAAATACTGTGCAAAACGCAATGATCAGACTATAAACGCCATTCAGGAGAAAATGAAGCAGCTTATAGACGATGAAGCATATTTGTTGCGCTCTTTGTGTGAGCAAATATAAAGGAGAAAAAATATGAAAAAGACTATGTCGATCATTCTTTGCGCGGCGTATCTCTTACTCTTGCTGTCAAGCTGCAAACGTGAAACTGAAACGCAGTATATTCGGACGCAGGCATACCCTCTCAGTAAAGATCAAATGCTGCTAGAAAACTTAGCGGTTGATGATCGTTATGAACATGAAAATGTTCTAGCCTATACCTTGCCTTCCGGGGAAACACTGCTGCGAATTTTCTCCGCTCCGATAGAGACTTCCGAAAACGTTATATTAGATTATGGGGATGCCGAGTATCGCGGGACAGGGCGATACCTTGAGAAAAGGCTTCCAAAAATATGGTCACATGAAAATCCAATCAAGATCACAGATATAGGAAACACGGTGGCAATCTATCCGGCAGGTAAAGACAAGTATACTTCTATTTTACAGAAATCCGTCAATGCTTTCGGGCAAACCCGTGATACTGTGATTTATAAAAGTGCCTTTGGAGCAGGCATAGATTTACAATGCTCTCTAACAACCTTTGGAATCAATACAGAAATAATATTGAGCAAACGTCCGGCGCGAAACACGTTTCAAATCCGGCTCATGTTGCCGGAATCGTTTATCGACGCCGGTTCCCCCGATTATACCCTGTTCCGAACCGCTCCTGAAAGCGGAGATATAAGGAGCATCGTCTATACCCCGCTGGCTGTTGACCGTTCCGGACAATGGAGTTACTCAAATATGGCGCAATGTTATCCAGCCGAAGACGCTGAAAACACATTCATAGTAGATTTTTTGATTGATGAAGCCTTTTTACGGGCGGAATCCACTCGTTATCCGGTGACACTGAACCAATCGATCCATATAAACAAGCCCACACAGCCCGATACATCGGCCTATGAACACACGGGCGATATAGCAGAACATTATCTTTCACCATATATGCTGATGGGAGACGGCAGTCCAAAAGGAGATGGCTGGACATATGTACGTTATGAGGCATTATATAGCATTGACATTTCTCCAGATAAAATAATCTCCGCAGAATATGTATTCCGAAATCTGTTTGATCTTCTAAACCCCGCGGAAATAGGCGTTTATGCTATTAATGAAGACTGGTGCAGCATTAATACACGATGGAATAACCGCCCGCTTTATGATGAGGAATCTATTGATCAAATTACAGTGCGGCAAGCTGGGGATTACAAGCTTGATATTACATCTTTATTGTGGGAAATGTTTGATAATATGTTTATAGAAAGCGCAGAGCATTCAATTTGGCACAGTTTCATGATCCGATGTGATACGCCTAACAGCAAATTGATTTCACCGTCTGGAGATAATGGTTTGTTTTCGCCGTTTTTGGAAATTGTCATTGCGAAGTAAACATCTTTATCATCTGTTAAGAATGTCTATTATTAACAACTGTTATAGTACAAGTATTGAAAACGATGTGTTATTGTCAGAGAGCAGATACCTTATGTGAGGAGAATGAAAATGATTGCTTTCAACGACGTCATCAAGGTTTTCCCGGAGCAAACAATCCGATACCGTGACATGACATTTGAAGATCATAAAAGCTATTTGATCCTTGGCGCGTCCGGCTCGGGTAAAACGACTTTGCTGAACTTAATTGCCGGGGTCGTAAAGGCGGACGGCGGCAAAATTTACCTTGACGGCGACAATATCGTAAGAAAGAGCCAGTCGTTCCGGGACAAACTGCGTACCCGTCGAATCGGGTATATCTACCAGGATTTTAAGCTCATCGAGGATATGAGCGTCGAGGATAACATAAGGATTCTGGAAATCTGCGCCGTTCCGTCCAAAGGGTTAGCTGCCGTTACCGCCGAACTTGAAATAGCGGATAAGTTAAAACGAAAGGTGCGGACATTATCCGGCGGAGAAAAGCAGCGCGTGGCGATCGCAAGAGCAATGATAAAAAAGCCGGATATGATCCTGGCGGACGAGCCTACCGGGAGCCTGCATCACGAAATAGGCGACGCTGTTATCCATAAACTCATTGGGTGTGCAAAAGGGAAGCTCTTAATCGTGGTGTCACACGACACAAGGCTGGCGGAGTATTTTGATGTTGTGGTCAATCTCGACGAGAAAGGAGGATTGGCGTATGCTTAGGTTTGCCTTGAAACATATGGCTATCCGACTGGGTAAAAACGTACTGATTGCGTTATCTATCATCATCACACTGACCGTTTCTCTGCTGGCTTATAACATAGCAAATCAAGTCAAAGACGGCATCATTGGTACATACAAGTATTACGATACGATTATCGGCCCGTCTGGAAGCCAGACACAATTGGTGCTAAATACGATGTTCTTCACCGACAGGCCGTTGGGTACCATCCCTTATGAGAAGGTTACAGATTTATCGAAGGATCAGCGGGTAGCAGTCGCTATCCCCTTCGCTATGGGAGATAACTATAACGGCGCGCGAATTGTCGGTACCGACGCCGCGTTACTAGACGGATACCATTTATCAAAGGGGAAACCTTTTTCCGAGCCGTTTGAAGCGGTCATTGGGTTTGATACCGCGAAGAAAAACAAGCTAAACATAGGCGATACCTTTTACAGCGTGCATGGTTTGGCCGACAGCGCAAACAGCCATCATCATGACGATGATGACCAGGCGTTTATCGTCGCCGGAATCCTTTCCAAGACAAATACGGCCGCTGATCACGTAATTTTCACTGACATCCGGTCGGTGTGGCTTGTGCATGACCATGAAGATGAGCATGAGGACGATCACGATGAAACTGATCATGACGAACAAGAATATGGAGACGTCACCGCGATCTTGCTTCGCTGCTCCAGCCTTTCCGCCCAGATGGCGTTATCGCAAGAGGTCAATGATACAGCGGGTCTACAAGCGGTAAACCCGTCTATGGTCATGCGGGATTTGCTGAACAATGTGGATTTGGCAAAAAACATTGTATACATCCTTTGCGTCGTAATCCTAATGATGAATTTCTTTATTATTTGTGTTATTACCATGCTCAACATGACGGACATCCGCAAGGATATAACCTTGTTCCGGTTGATCGGCGTATCGAAAGGGCGTATAGAGCTGATTATTACGATCCAAACCGCTTTAATCGTATTCACTTCTGTATTAGCCGGATTTGCCGCCTCGCGCTTGCTGATGCCGGTTATAGAAATCGTTACCCGCAGTATGGGGGTTGTGCTGAACGCCGGTAAATTCTATCCTTTGGAAATCTCAATCATGGGGGTTGTTATGCTGATGACATGGCTGCCAATATCGTTTGCCGTAAATGCTCAACTCAGAAAGGAGATCAATCATGAAAAATAAACTTAAACATTTTATTGCTGTTCTTGCGGTTTTTGCAATCCTTTGCTCCTCTTGTAAACAGGAGGAAGACGTTATTTCGATCAAATTCAATCAAGACTTCAAGTACACCAAATATGACGGAAGAACGGTGAGCATACGGGGCTATATGTCTTTGTTATCGCCTGTGGACGGACGTTTCGTCTATATCATGAACATCCCTTATCAAAGCTGCCCGTTTTGCCTTCCCAATACAATGACGGTTACCAACACGGTTGCCGTATATGCTCCGGACGGGCAGAGACTGGAGTTTACGGAAAATCCGGTGGAAGTTACAGGGACATTGAAAGTTGGAGATATAACCGATGAGTTTGGCTATGAATACGCCTACGCGATTGTTAATGCCAAATACACAGAGCTTGATACATCCAAGCTGTCGCAAAACCTGAAAATATACGGCGCACTTTCTCAGGATGGCCTCATTTCGGAAACATTGAGGCTGACATGGCAGGTTGACAACAATGCCTTTTTTGAAGTGTTCGGCGGTACGGCGGAAGATATTAAGCCGATTGAATCAATGGAATTTGACAGCTTGATACGGAAAATCGAAGCGATCAGCAAATCTGATTATGCAGAGCTGATTAGCATTCTGCGAGGATTCCAAGAGTATAACGACATCGTGAACACAAACATTGAAGCGGGAGAGTACGGAAATAACGTCACAGATAAAATGGAAGGATGGATCATTCATCTCTTTGACGAGCTTAATTCATGGCTCAATAAATTTGAGATTTGATATTTTCTTTGGAGGTGATAACAAAAGAGAGCAGTACCTTCTCCGGTACTGCTCCCTGCGTTTTGATGTATTCTACGTCGCCGTTACTGTCGTTGAATTTGCGTTTCTCGAATCTGAGCCTTGCGCGTCCTGTGCGTAGAAGGAAGCATAGACATAATACTGTCTTCCGGCAACCCCGGAGAATGTGAATGTGTAGGTATGGCTGCCCGCTGTGGCATTGGGATTATACTTGCCGGTATGAATCGAAACAGGCGACCATGCGCTATTACTATCGACTCGTTCGTACAGAGTAACTCCCGGGAATCCGATTTTTGTCATTTGCCTGTGAGTTCCGCTTACATTCACCGTCACTTCGATTTTCCCGCTCCCTCGCGGAACCATCGTAATTGAATATGAATCAATTTGGTCGCTTGCCCGGGCAAATACAGCCGATGCGGTGGACAGTAAAAGTATCAATGCAAGGGTAAGAGTCATTGCTTTCTTCATGATTGATCTCCCTTATTAAATAGAATCAAGTATTTGTGTTAATTCTTCATATGTCAATGTGCCTTGAATAATAATCTCGTAAATGCCTTGATACCAAAGAGCCTTAATTCTGTCATTGTTCATTGCTATCATGTATTTCCCTTTGTAAACCTCAGATTGCTCTTCATCATTCGCTTCTGAAAAACTCACTGTAGACGCTACGCGCTTTACGTTTATAAAAAATTCACTTTCTCCACGAATGAACCACGCATGAATTGGAGAGAACTCTGTAGGTTCATCCGGTTCGATGGTATCAAACCTGAACCCACTAGGCAAATACTTTGGCAGGTCAACTTGAATGCTAAGATTGACTAATGTATCATTCAAAAAACAGTATTCAGGATCCATTTCTTTACCATCCTCAGTCGGACTGCCAAATATGAAATACACAGCGTCTTTAGACCATCGGGCGACCGAGCCGAAGAAGTCAAACCCGACCGCGAGGGTGACGGCGTTGGTTAGGAAGAGGGCAACGGCGATGGAGGCGGCAACCAGCGCGGGGTGGAGCCATTTGCGTTGTGATTTTGAAGGTTTGGGGTTCTCTTTTGTGACGTTTACTAAGGCTTGGTTTGATTGCCCCTTTTGTTTCTCCACCTTTTCCAGCAAGTGTTGATAGGATGCGCGTACCTCCTCTTCAGAGATTTTCTGCATTTCACCCCTTTCCATTAGTTCGTCTATGATGCTGTACAAGAGGTCTGCCTGATCATCTGTAACGGATTCCGATTCAAGCGTTATGTCCATGAGCTTGTATAAATGCTCAGTTGCAATGCGCTTTACCATCTCGCGCATAGAACCCTCTCCTATCTGTATATGTATCTAAAAGGTGAAAAGGTTACAGGTTAATGAAAAATTAATATGGTTTTAAGTATTTTGAAGGCTCTCACGGTTTCATTTGCTTATGATTATGCTGCTTGATCAGGTTTATAGCGGTGCGGATGAGAAAGCCGGTGGGATTGGGTTGATCTTTCAAATCCTCTATATATTGTAAGGCCGTCAGAAAGGTTTCTTGAACAACGTCATCAGCGCGTTTTTTATCGTAGAGCCTGTATCTCGCAATATTATGGATGTGATTACGATGTTCTTTGTAAAGCTGTTCATAAAAAACCTCGTCGCTGGTATCGTCGAACAATGAAGCAGATTTATTCATAATCCCACCTCTTGTCGGACATTGTATCATATTGACAGTGGGGTTTCAACAGGCAATTTATCATTTATTACCGGCAACCCTCCTTGATATAGAATTATCTCAACTCCCCGTCGGGAGAAGAAACCGGATGATCGTCATACCCCTTCCCCAAGATGCCCTGCGCGAAGCCCAACAGCTCCATCTGCTGGCGCACATTCATCTTATTCCATATCGTGACCATCCGCCGGAAATCGTCGTTCCGTCGATACTGGCCCAATAAGTCATAGTACATCCGCGGCAAGGCGAAGGACGAAAGCTGGAACCAAAACTCACGGGGGACGCCCGTGACCTTCGCGTTGGTCACCGCCTCGTCGATGACCTTGTTCAATCCCTGCGTGAAGTCGATCTTCTGCGTCCGTTCGTCACTCTCATTGTTGAGGATGTAATCAACCGTCACGCCGAAATACTCGGATAGTTTCAGGGCATACTTCGCCTCGGGGTATGCCCTGCCTATTTCCCACTTGCTGACCGTCGCCTGATCCACGCCCAACTCCTGTGCGAGCTGAACCTGGGTAAGCCCGCGTTCCTTACGTAACGCCTTGATCGGATTCATATCCGGCATCACTCCTCCGTTTCTTGCATTTGCCGCCATTCTACCATACCGGAAAGGGGCTGTCAAGAGGTGATTTGATATTATGCCATAATAATTTCATAATATGCTTGACATGTATGCCTTTATACTATATCATAATCTCCCACACCACTTCACAAGGGAGGCCGCTATCATGCAAACCCAATCACCGCAATCGTTACAAGCCCGCTACCCATACTGGATGCCAATTAAGGAAGCCGCTCCGCTCCTGGGCGTATCCCCGCGCCAGTTGTCCCGGTTGATCGTGGACGGGAGAGAACCGTTCTGCTCCATCGGGGCGGACGTTGGCGTAGGGCAGCATTACTGCCGGGTATATACCAACAGGTTAATGCGGTATCTGTCCGGGGAGGATGTTCCGGTTGAAACTGCATGAGAATCAGGTATCGCTGATCTATCATCTGGCGCAGTATCAAACGCTGGATTATATGTCTTGTCTTTATTTCCTTGATACTGACGGAACAGCCGACAGGACGGCCCTCTCCTATGCCTTCCGGCCTCTTATCAAGAACGGTTACATACGGAAACACAAGGACGGTCATGTGACCATTCTGGCTAAAGGGCGGCTACTGTTCCCGTGGGTCAAGCCGCTTGTTACGCTGGGCGGAGGGGAGAGCGGCGTCAAACGTGTCAACGCCATATCCCGTACGGCGATGTTCATGCTGGCGGCGGGTGTGAGAAGCTCAGACGCGCCGGACGGACAGATGTGTTTCGTCCCCTCCGCCTGTTGGAGGAAGATACGGAACGGCATATTGAGCACGGCGCGGTTTACGGGCATCCTATTCATCGGGAAGCACCGTCTAGCCGTTTACGACATTGGAGACGGTTTGATGGATTGGCAGCTGCGGGCAGAGCGTTCTCTATTCCATTGCAGTTACGACGATACCGAAGCGACGGGGATGCTCTTCATCTGCGACGATGATAAACGGATAGAGGTTGCCCAGCGGATCATCCGCCTGACCATGTGGTATCGCAAGACGCTGATTGAAAGACAGAGTATCGACAAAAGGGATAAGCCGATTATGGTATCCAGAGCACCAATCCGCCTGACGTCGCAGTATAACCATGTCTACCTGACAACACCGTCTCTTCTGAAAGAGAGCATAAGCAGCATTTATCAGGAGGAGGCAGTCATTGCCAGATCAAAGGGCAAACACCCCGGCTGTTACGAACGAAAGGACGGCGATTATGAAGAGTGGCCTTATCGGCATTTTATCAACATCACCACAGACTTGCTGAAATACGTCTACTTCTTCGCGGCGGTGAAATCGCTTATGGTTTTACGGGAAAAGAGTACGGCACCGCATATCCACGAATTGCAGTACGCGCTTACCCTGCAGGGGCAGGATCTCCCGATTTTGGAACTATACCCGGACGTTAAAGGATCGGAGGCGGCGGTATTCCATGAATATTAGCCTGGACGCAACATTAAAAGGGCTTGAGAACAAGATCAACGCCGGGGATTTCCTCAAAGCGTACCAACAGGCACTTCGTCTGCGCAACCAGCTGTTAGGTGTCCTCCATGATCAGGAGGAGTTCGGCGTATCGGACGGGTTAAAGCTGGCCGATATGTTATCGGATGGGAATACCGAAAGTGCAACCGTGACCCTCACCATATACGAACCTCTTCCCTCTATGAAGGAACTGACGTCGGCTCTTTCTCTTCACTGGACAGACCTTATCCACGCGGCGATCAGGCAAGCGGCAAACAAAGGTAAACTGCCCCGTTTTGTGAAAGCCCTCGTATGGATCGAAGTCACGACGCCGAAGGGTACGAACAACCGTCAGCTATGGGACACCTCCAACCGGGCTATCAACCTCATCATCAACAACCTCAAAGGCATCTTCTTCGCTGACGACAATCTGGAACATATGGCGTTCGGAGTGGCCGGTCGGTGGGGTGAGGAGGGCAAAACGGTGATACAGATCCGCTCCTTTGACGCTTTCCCCATGAGGATTTGAAAATGTCATGGAGAGGGGTTGACCCCAGCTGAAAAAGACGCCGTGATTTGCCTTGGACGGTTACAATACGGCATTATACCATACAATCAGCAAACGGGACGTCCAAAACTGTTTGAGGGGTTTAGAAAGGGCTCGTTTGGTTGACGGAGGCAACGAAACGAGAGCTTTCTAAACAGCCAGCGGGGAAAGCCTTTAGGGCTTTCTCCGCGGTAAGATCAGCAGAATGTTTCCATTGAATCGTTAATCCTTATAAACCAAAGCCGTCTGACTCAACCGGGCGGTTTTTCAATGCCGGTTTTTTGAACGAAGCGTCCTATAAATATCCCATGTTTGTCCTGCGAATCTCCAGTAAAATACCATCAAAAAACCATTAAAATATCAGCAAACTGGGTCTTGAAAATCCAGCGGCGCCTGATTTATAGTTATAAATGCAACATAAGGGACAAAGTGCTTTTATATAATAGATTAATGTGGTAAATGGGGTGTCTTTATGAAAAAATCAAGTTTCCATATAACGGAAACCTTCTTGTCAAATGATGAGGAGGACAGACAGAAAAACTTACGGAAAAAAATCGAACGATTTCTAAAAAGTAAAGCGTATCAGGATAGCTGCTCTTAAATAGCCGTTGCGTTATTGTCCGCAGTCAGATATACTGTCTGTGAGCAGCTATGCCTTATGGAGGTGTAGCGATTGGTAGCAGCAATTTACTGCCGCCTGAGCAGGGAGGACGAGGGTAAACAGTCCGAATCCGAAAGCATACAGAACCAAAAATCCTTGCTGATAAAATACGCGGTAGAGAAAGGATGGGATATCTACAATATTTTCTGCGATGAGGATTACTCGGGCATGGATCGGGATCGTCCCGCGTTCAAGCAGTTGATCCTGGAAGCGGAGCAGGGTAAGTTCTCAATCATCCTTGTTAAAACCCAATCACGCTTTACCCGTGACATGGAGTTGCTGGAACGGTACATACACGGGAAATTTATTGAATGGGGCATCCGTTTCGTCGCAATGGTCGATCATGTTGACACCGCTGTGAAGGGAACAAAAAAAGCCCGTCAGATAAACGGACTGATCAACGAATGGTTCTTGGAGGATCTATCCGAAAATATCCGCGCGGTGTTCGACAACAAACGGCGAAACGGGCAGTACATCGGCGGCTTTCCGGTTTACGGTTATCAAAAGGCTTCCAGGGAGAAAAACAAACTCATCGTCGACCCGGTGGCGGCCGGGGTGGTTCGCCGCATCTTTCAAATGACCATAGCCGGGCATGGCCGGCAGCATATCGCCGCTGTCCTTAATCAGGAGGGTGTCCCGAATCCGACAAAGTACAAGCAGAACCTCGGATGGGGATACACAAACGGATTTCAAATCAACGAATACGGTTTGTGGAACCGAACGTCAATCGGGCGCATTTTACACGACCGTATGTATACCGGTGATATGGTGCAGGGGAGAACTAGAAAGGTCAGCTATAAGTCAAAGAAAATGATTTCCGTGCCGGAAAAGGATTGGTTCGTCGTCAGCAACACCCATGAGGCCATCATTGATAAGGATACCTTTTATACGGTGAACCGGCTTCTAAGGGAAAGAGCAAAAAGCTCCGGGCATGGACAGGTTCACGCGCTGGCGGGAAAAGTGAAGTGCATGGATTGCGGCAGCACCATGAATAAGGTTTCCTGCTATTACAAAGGAGACCGCCACTCCTATCTGCGATGCAAACTCTATGCCACCGACAAAACATACTGCACAAAGCACAGCATTCGCTTAGACGCGCTGGAAGAGCAGGTATTGCGGTTATTGCGGCAGTATATAGCGAAGTATTATGACGATGCGTTAACGGAAAAACTGCTGGTCAGCGAATCCCTCTCCCCGAAAAAAGAAACCATGAAAAGCGAAATCAAGGCATTGACGGCGGAAACCGAGCGTCGCGGTAAAGCCATGAGGGATCTATATCTCGACAAGTCGCGCGGCATACTTGATGAGGATCAGTTCCTGGAGCTTAACCGGGGCTACTTAGCCGAAAAAGAGCAGCTGCAAAAACGCCTGGCGTTGCTGAACGGTCAGTTTGCCGAATTGGATTCGCGCCCGGATAATATCCACATACTGCGCGAGAAAATGCGGCAATGGCTGGACGTAAAGGAACTGACCCGTGAGTTGGCCGCGGAACTTATTGAATCCGTCGATGTGGGCGAGCGCGATCCGCAAACAGGCCGTCAAGAGATTCAGATCAACTGGCTTTTCTAAGAGTTTTATGTGTAACTGTCCTCCGCTCCCATGCGCTGGAACCGAAATACCCGCTGGCGGTTGAGTGCTACCTGCCGTTAACGCAATTTGCCGACGAAACGGCATTGGCGCGCAAACGGAGCGCGGTAATGGCTCTCCGTGATGATTTATCATTGGAATATGCCCGGCTGACGCGTGTTTTGTCGGCTGTCGGGAGCTTGCAGGAGGAAATGCGGGCTTCCGTTTGGGATAGCGCGGCGTTAGAGGTCATCCGCCGCCGCGCCCGCGGCATCATCCGCCGTGAGATACGGAAAGGGATCGGCGGCTCGCTTCACAAACGGTTTTTGAGCGCGATCACCCCGTCCGGCGAAACGGTGCTGTGGGATACGGTCTTAACGATGGCCGACAGGATATATGAACTGCAAGACAGCTATCGGATGGCGCATGTCCTGCTTGAACCGATGCTGGAGGCGGCCTTGGAAGCCGAACAGGATGTGATTGCCTGTTATGATCCCTATGCCAGGTCTGTCCGGCTCAGTCACCTCATCCTGCCCGGTTTGCGCCTTGCGTTCACCAGCCTGCCATTCCCCGGGGAAACATACAGGCGTATCCGGCTGGACGCCGCCATACCAAAAGAAACGGTGAACCGCCACCGGCTGAGACTCCGTTTCCTGCGCAAGACGGAATCGGCACTGCTGGAAGACGCCTGCGGGATCATGGCAAGTGCCGCGGAGAAGCATGGAAAGCTGGAGGATTTATACAATCCTCATATTGATTTCACAGGGGTGCGCGCTCTTGCCGACGCTTACGCCGACAAAATTCTGCTGGATTGAAAACACCCGCGCAGGTTTTATCCTGTGCGGGTGCATTTTAGGAGAGAATCAATGTAAATAGTAACGAACCAGCTCCTGCATCATTTCGTCGCGGTCAAGGCGGCCGATCATGCTGCGGGCGTTGTTGTGGTTTGTGATATAGGTGGGGTCTTCGGAGAGGATGTAGCCCACGATCTGATTGATCGGGTTATATCCTTTTTCCTGCAAAGCGGCATACACAGCGGTCAGGACGGTTTTCATCTCTGTATTACCGTCTTCTGCAAGGGCAAATTTACGGGTATGATCCACCTTTCGCGCCTCCCCCCAATCAGAATGAATCCATTATACAGGAGGAGGAGGTCTTTTGTAAAGAGCTTTTTTCACTTGAAAAAGGGGAGGTTCTATGATATGCTGGCACAAGTCATACTGAATGATACTGAAAAGGCGGGAATTGGATATGGAAGGGCAAACCGTGCCGCAAGAAGAGTATAAACACTATTTGGATGTTGAAGACGTCTTAAAACGTGTGGGCGGAAACCGCGTTATACTGACAACCCTATTGAAGAAATTCATGAACGGCAGTGAAGAGGAAACGCTGAAAGCGGCTCTAGCCAATTATTCCGCCGATACCTTTGCCGACGCGAAAGCCGCCGCCCACACCATCAAAGGCTTGGCGGCCAATTTGTCGATGCCGGCTCTGCGGGACGCCGCCTTCAATTTGGAAATGGCGGTCAAAGAAGGCGGCGAACCGGGAGACCTGCCTGACGCCGTTTATCAAGCCCGCGCGAAAACGGTTTATGTGATCGAAGCCATGCTGGCTTCGGGGGAGATATAACGGTTTATAATAGTAAAGAGGGCAACCATACGGCTGCCCTCTTTCGACGTTATCGGGAGATATACGGCGATTCAGAGTGACCGATTTTACTTCACCTTCATCGGCAGTTCTTCAAACAACGCCGCGTGTTTGCCGTCCGGTCTGTAAAAGACGGCGGGGCTGCCCAGCGGCACCGAAATTAAATGCCCGCCGCCGCCGTAGGGTTTGCCGCTCCATAGATGATGCCAGTTTCCTTCCGGCAGCTTCACGGCAACGGTTTTCGCCCCCTTTTTCAAAACGGGGAAAATGATCAGTTCGCCGCCCAGCATATAGGCACTGTTCAGCGAGCGGAGGGTGCTGTCGGACGGGTAGTTCAAGAAGACGGGGCGCACAACAGGCGCGCCGTCGTTTGCGTTGTCGCGCGCGCAGGCGCGGATGTATGTGCCGATGGCGGCGTGAACCCGGCTCATGCGGGCGTAGAATTGCAGCATTTGCTCATCATGATCGATATATGACCCCCGCGCGTCGCCGTTGAGCAGCAGGAAGCAGGGGGAAAAGGCTGTTGTTTCCATCCAGCGCATATAAAGCTCGGGCGTCCGCTTAAATCCGTAACTGACCGTTCCGCCGCATTCGGTAATGTTGAGACCGATACCGGAGCAGGAGAGGGACATGGCGGCGTTGATGGCTGAGGGGAATCCTTGTTTTTTATGCCATGAGGAATGGTGCATCCCGGTGGTGGCCATCATGCTTTGCGTTCCCGAACCGATCCAGCCGTAGCGGGAAAAGAAAACCGAATCGGCGGTGCGCCCCGCTTCACGGATGATCTCGCGGTTGAGAGCCGCCCACATGACCGGCCAGCGATTGTGCAGTCGAACGGCATTCTCCCCGGTGTGGAAGATGGCGTCCTGCGGCAGATATTCGCCGCGGTCGGCGAAGTAACCGCAAAAACCAAGCCCTAATATGTGACTTTTCACAATATCCTTAAACCATGAACAAGCGGCGGGGTTGGTCAGGTCAAGATGCCCGGCCATAAAACCGCCCATGTCGCTGATGTAAACGCCGCCTTCCGGCTTTTTGAGCATGTAGCCCGCCGCCGACGCTTCGGCGTAGAGCCGCCCTTCGATCGACAAATGCGGGTTGAGGTAGGCCATTGTCCTGATATTACGGCTGGAAAGTTCGCGGATCAAGCTGTCCAATTTAGGGTAGGTTTCCTGATTCCAAACCCAGTCGTAGAAAGGGCGGCGTCCCGCCGGAGTGTCGAAACCGCCTGTCCAGTCGGGGATGTAGATGCAGGAGATCGACGCGCCGGATGTGAGGGCTTTCTCCAAAAGGGCTGCCGCCTGATGGCTGCCGCCGCGTGCTTCGATGATGGAGCCTTCCATAAACCACTGCGGCGGGACAGGCTGCCGCCCGGTTGTTTTCGTGACAATCCCCAATAGTTCAAGCGGCGTGGCCGCCGCTCCGATCAGGATGGCGGACGGCAATTCCCAAAGCGAGATATAATGCGCCCGCGCCGAAGTGAAATCAAAGGCGGCGCGGCCGTAACTTTCAAATATGTATCCGGTGGAATCCCCGGTGATGAAAACGGGAAGGGGGCAAGCCGGAAGCAAGGGCTTTGTGCCCCTCATGCGGACGGCGGGTGCGGGCGCGTGGGATTGGTATACGCTGCGTTCCCCCACCCAAAGCTGAAGGCGTTTTCCGCGCAGATTCAAATCCCCGGTCTGCGCGCCGCCGCCGTAAACCGCAGAACCCGGCGAGGCCGGGAAGCGGAGCCGGAAACGGTTGAGCCCGGTGGAAACACGCTGCGGTGACAGGCGCAGCATCCCGTTGTGTTCGGTCAGGTGGAAGGTGATCGAATAGTCGCCGCCAAAGAGGCGCAATAGGTTGCGCCCCTGGTCATACTGCGAATGGGTCAGGCCGGTCAGCAAGCCGTCCCGGACGTCGCGCACCGCGCTGCCCAACGCTTCCCAGCGGCCTTTGCCCGCCTCGACAAACGGGGCGTCCGGCGAGTGGCTTACCACCAGCTTGTCCCCGATATAGATCCGCACCGTATGGCCGCGTGCCTCGACCCTGTACAATCAACCGCACCCTTTCGGAATGTCTGCGCACAGTTTACCATAAACCGGGAGGATTATCAAGAACCAATCGCTTTATTTGAGCAAGTCCATCCACAATCTGTCGTATAGTTTGCGTGTGGCGTCGGGCATGTTGTAAAACGCTTCAAACTGTGTGAGATCATCCGGGTAGGAGATGCCGTCGTTCTTGATGTCGCTGTCCAGCCCTTCAAAAACGTCGAGCAGGGGCGTGGAATACCCGACGGCTTCCACATTGGCACTTCCCGCGTCATACAGGCACATGAAGTTGATATACATTTCAGCGGCGGCTTTGTTCGGCGCGCCTTTTGGAATGCAAAAAGCGTCGGTGAAGATGTTGGAACCTTCTTTGGGGATCACAAAGTCAAGATTCTCATTGTTCTCCATCATCATAATGGCGTCTCCCGCGTAATAGGGGGCAAGGATGGCCTCGCCGCCCTCCATTTTATCGAAAATTTGATCCATTACATAGGCCTGCACCAACGGCTTCTGCGCCGCCAGCAGATCATATGCTTCCCTCAGTTCATCCTCACTGGCCGTGTTGTAGGAATAACCGAGGATTTTCAGGGCGATGCCGATGGTGTCGCGGGAATTGTCGAACATCAGGATTTGGTTTCTGTATTGTTCGTCAAAGAGGGCAGTCCAGCTGTCTATAGAGCCGGTCACTTTGGTCGTGTCATAGATGATTCCGACCGTACCCCACATATAAGGGACGGAATACATGTTTTGAGGATCGTACTGCGGGTTTTTGAATGTCGGGTCAACATTGCTGAAAAGAGGGATATTGCCGAAATCCAGCGGCAGAAGCATGTCTTCCTCGATCAGACGCCCGATCATATAGTCGGACGGGATGATGACGTCATAATTTGACCCGCCGCTGTTTAACCGGGATAGCAGCATCTCATTGGTTTGGAAAGTATCATAGTTGACTTTGATGCCGGTAACCCGCTCAAAGGCGGTATTGAGGTCTTCGTCCATATACTCGCCCCAGTTGCAGACATTGATCTCTTTGGAGCCGGTATTGTTCTCCCACTTGAAATCGAAATCGTACCCGGCCTTCTCCAGCCGCTTCATCGCGCCGTTTCCGCAGCCCGCCAGCAACAGGCAGACCGCCGCGAGGATGATGGTGAGTTTTTTCATTGGGGTTCATTCTCCTTTTTAGTATAATACGAAAGCACTTTCATGGCGAAGCGGCTGGATACGGTTGCCGGGCCGCCGCCCATCTCGATACCAACACCGATTGCCTCGATGATCTGCTCTTTCGTGATCCCGGCGTCCAACGCCTGCTTGATATGCCACTCCAAACAGGATTCGCAGTTGATGACAATGGATATGCCGATGGCGACCAATTCTTTCTGTCCCTTTGACAGCTCCCCATCGGCAAACGCCTTTTCCTCCATTTGCACAAAGGCGCGGTAGACAGGCGACTTCGCGCTGTAAAACCCGTGCGCTTCTTTCCTGTCTTGGATGATGGCTTCGATTTTTTGGATGTCGGATTTGTTCACGGCAACCGCCGCTCCTTCCTCTTCTGATCTCTCGACTGCAAAACATTGATGGCAATCAGCAGGATCAATATCGTCACAAACAGCAGGGTCGACAGCGCGTTGATTTCGGGGCTGATGCGCTTGCGCGTCATGCCGTAGATGACCATCGGCAGGGTTTGCACAGACGTCCCGGTGGTGAAATAACTGATCAAAAAGTCGTCGATGCTCATGGTAAAGGCGATCATGGCTCCGCTGACGACGCCGGGCATGATTTCGGGCAGGATGACCCGCCGGTAAGCGGTAAACGGGCTTGCGCCGAGGTCGAGGGCGGCTTCATAGGTGTGCTTGGAGAGCTGCCGTAGTTTGGGCAGCACCGAGAGGATGACAAAGGGGATATTGAATGTCACATGGGCGATCAGGAGGGTGGGGAAGCCCAATCCGGCCTTTGACCCAAGCAATCGGAGAACGGTGACGAAAACAAGCATCAGCGAAACCCCGGTGATGATGTCGGGGTTGACGACCGGGATGTTGTTCAGCGCGAGCAGGATTTTTCGCGGGCGTTGTTTCATATTATATAGCCCGATCGCCGAAACAGTTCCGATGATGGTGGCGATCACCGCCGACAGCACCGCTAAAATCAGCGTCAGGTAGAGTGCCGACAATACAGTTTGATTTTGAAAGAGGGAAACATACCAATCCAGCGTGAACCCTTTGAACTGGGTGCGGCTCTTGTCGGAGTTGAAAGAGAAAACAATCAGCACAAGGATGGGCGCGTACAGGAAAACGGCCACCATTATTTGCAGGATCCGTCCGGGGGTACGGGAGCGTCTCATAATACGACAACCTCCTCTTCCCCTTCGCCGAACCGGTTCATCAGTGCCATGGAAATCAGGACGATGACCATCATCAAAAGAGACATGGCTGAGCCGAGATTTGGATTGTAAGTGCTTCCTAAGAACTGCATCTCGATCAGGTCGCCGAGCAGCATCGTTTTGCCGCCGCCGAGCAGCTTGCTGATGATGAAAGTGGATACGCCGGGAACAAAAACCATGGTGATGCCGCTCAATACGCCCGGCATGGAAAGCGGGAATATGACGCGCCGGAAAACCGTTGCCTGATTGCCGCCCAGATCCTGCGCCGCTTCGATGACCGATTTGTCAATTTTCAGCATGACGGTAAGGACAGGCAGTATCATAAAGGGTAAAAAGTTATACACCATGCCAATCGCCACCGCCGCCGGGGTGTTGATGATGGCCAAAGACGGCAGACCGACGGCATTCAGCAATTTGTTCAGCAGCCCGTTGTTTTCAAGGATAGACATCCATGCGTAGGTTCGCAGCAGCATGTTGATCCACATCGGCAGCATGATCAGCAGCATGGCCGTGTTGCGCACCCGTTCGGTCTCGCGGCTCAAAACATAAGCCAGCGGATACCCTACGGCGAAGCAGATGACGGTCGATATGGCGGACAGGACTAGGCTGCGCCCGAATACCGCTCCGTAGTCTAGCAGACGGGCAAAATTCTCTAGTGTCATTGTTCCGTCTTCCCCGGTAAAAGCGAAATACACGATCAACAGCATGGGAATGATGGTGAACAACACCATCCACACCACATACGGCCCGGCCAGCAGCCCCCCGCGCTTCTTCACGCTTCTTCACCGGACTCTTCGTCCTCGTCGTCCTCAAAATCAGGCTCGGGGTCGATTTCTTCCATCGTCATGGCTTCGGCTCCTTCGGGGAAGAGGTCGGGGCAGTCCATGACGTGGATGTCTTCCGGCCCCAGCAAAAGGGAGACTTCGTCGCCGACTTGCGGTGTTTTGGTGGAGTGGATCATCCATTCAAAACCGGGGGTATCGACGTAAATCTCATAGAAAACGCCTTTGAATGTCACGGAGTTGACAACCCCGCCGAGCTGTCCCTCACCCGGCGCGGCAATGGTAACATCCTCCGGGCGGATGACGACGTCGACCGGCTGGTCGGGGTCAAACCCGGTGTCCACGCATGGGAAGCGTTTTCCGGCAAACGAGACGTCGTAATCGCGGTGCATGACGCCCTTAATGATGTTGCTATCGCCGATAAAGTCGGCCACGAAAGCGTTGACGGGTTCGTTGTATATATCCACGGGCGACCCTTTTTGCTGGATGTTACCGTGATTCATCACAACAACCGTATCGCTCATGGTCAAGGCCTCTTCCTGATCGTGGGTGACATAAACGAAGGTGATGCCCACCTGCTGCTGGATGTCTTTCAGTTCATGCTGCATCTCCTTGCGCAGTTTGAGGTCGAGCGCGCCCAAGGGTTCGTCCAGCAGTAATACTTGCGGGCGGTTGATGACGGCGCGGGCGATGGCCACCCGCTGCTGCTGCCCGCCGGAAAGCTGATGGACGCGCCGTTTGTGATACCCTGTAAGCCCCACCAGTTCTAAGGATTTATGCACCCGTTCCTCCAGTTCCGGCTCGGGGGTTTTGGCGATGCGCAGACCAAAGGCCACATTCTCAAAGACATTGAGATGCGGGAAGAGGGCGTATTTTTGGAAAACGGTATTGACGCGCCGCTTGTGGGGCGGCAGGTCGTTGATCCTCACGCCGTCGAAATAAACGTCGCCCGATGTGGGGGATTCAAAACCACCGATGATGCGAAGCGTGGTGGTTTTGCCGCACCCGCTGGGGCCGAGCAGCGTGAGGAATTCCTTGTCATGGATGGTCAGATTGATGGCATTGAGCACAATCTCTCCGTCAAACGCCATGGAGCAATCCACAAGGCGTATGAGCTCTTTTTTCAATTATCTGCCCCTTTCCAAAAAACTCCTCCCGCCGGCTTCGCCGGCACCCTCCTCAAAGAGGAGGGCAACAGCCTCCCTCACGCCAAGCGTACGCTAGGCGTCAGAGGGAGGTGGCACGAAGTGCCGGAGGGAGTGCCACTATACTATAAGCAACTCTTTTCGTTATGTCAATCAAAACCGTGAAATTTTTTGTCGATTTCAAAGACCTTGCCGTCAAATTCGAGCTTCGCCGCGCAGAGCGACAACGGCCCGCCTTTGCGCCCCTTTCCGTATTTGCCGTCGCCGAGGATGGGGAAGCCCCGGCTGGCGCACTGAACGCGGATTTGGTGCGTCCGCCCGGTGACCAGTTCGATCTCGAGCAAACTTTTCCCGTTTAGTGTTTTTAATACGGTATAACAAAGCACCGCTTCTTTCGCGCCGGGAGAAGGCATAGACTGAGCATAGACACGCTTCTCTTTGGCATCCTTCCAAAGCCAGTCGCGCCATTCGCCGGAACTGGGCGACGGCACGCCTTCGACAACGCAGCGGTAGGTTTTCTTGATTTCGCGGTTTTTGATTTTGGCTGTAATGTCCCGCAGCGTTTCGGCCGTTTTGGCAAAGAGCAGCAGCCCTTCGGTATTGCGGTCGAGCCGGTGGCAGAGGGACGGCGTGAAGCCGTCCGGTTGATAGTGGACAGTGGACAGTGGATAGTTATTGACATAGTCTCGCGCCATTTCCTCGAAATCAGGCTGACTGGGGATCCCGGGGGGTTTGTGGAGGACGAGGAGGGTGTCGTCTTCGTAGACGATGGAGGGAACCAACCCGTCCGCTTCGCGTCCACCCCTCCCACACCCAGCGTACGCTAGGTGTAGAGGGGAATTTTGGACGCGAGATGCTTCCGCTCTCATTCTCCTCCATGGAGGAGTACCGCCCGCAGGCGGGGAGGTGGTTCTCTCGGCGGGGTGGTTTCCGTACAACCGCACCACATCCCCTTCCGCGAGATGCTCGGCGGCACGGCAGGGTTTCCCGTTGCGTTTTACGTCCTTTTTACGGAAGGCTTTTTGCAGGGAGGACAATGAAACGCCCGGGGCGGCTTTGGACAAAAACCGGTCGCATCGCTGCCCGGCTCCGTTTTTTGAAACGATTATTTCGATCATAGCCGCATTATGGCTTTTTTATTCCCGCTTGTCAAGCGTTGAACAAAAAAGCTTCTTAGCAAAATGTACAAAATATGAAAAGGAGATTTGTGCAGTTTGTCAATAGCATTTTTCGCCTGCTATGGTATAATTTCTCTGTTGATTATCTTGTGAAATGATTGAGTTTGATATGCTTTAGAAAGGATGATCTTCTTGCTTTTTCCACAAATTCCAACCATCCAATTCAAAACCTCGGATGATAATTTATCCTTCCGTTGGTATAACGCCGATGAAATCATTCTGGGCAAAACCATGAAAGACCATTGCAAGTTCGCTCTTGCCTGGTGGCATACCCTGTGCGCCGAAGGAGCCGATATGTTCGGCGGCGGGACGGCCGACAAAGCCTTCGGAACCGATAAGCAAGACCCGATGGCTCACGCCAAAGCCAAAGCGGACGCGGGTTTTGAAATCATGGAGAAACTCGGGATCGAGTATTTCTGCTTCCATGACACCGATTTGGTGGACGAAGCGCCGACGCTGGCCGAATCCAACAAACGTCTCGATCAGATCACCGACTATATCAAACAGAAAATGGACAAAACAGGCATCAAATGCCTGTGGGGAACCTGCAACGCCTTTTTGCACAAACGCTTTATGGCGGGCGCGGGGACTTCGCCGAACGCCGACATTTTCGCTTATGCCGCCGCCAAAATCAAAAAGGCGGTCGAGCTGACCGTCAAACTGGGCGGCACGGGTTATGTTTTTTGGGGCGGACGGGAAGGCTACGAAACCCTGCTCAACACCGATATGAAGCTCGAACAGGACAATTTGGCTCGTTTGATCGGCATGACCATCAAATACGCGCGCTCGATCGGCTTCAAAGGGGATTTCTACATCGAACCCAAACCGAAGGAGCCGAGCAAACACCAATACGACGTCGATGTGGCCACGACCTGCAACTTTTTGCGCGCATACGGGCTGATCGGCGAGGTTAAAATGAATGTGGAAGCCAATCACGCCACACTGGCCGGGCATTCTTTCCAGCATGAACTGCGCGTTGCCATTGACAACGGCGTTTTCGGCTCGATCGACGCCAATCAGGGCGACCTGATGCTGGGCTGGGATACCGACCAGTTCCCGAGCGACGTATACAGCGCGACGATGTGTATGCTGGAAGTCTTGGGGGCAGGCGGCTTTACCAACGGCGGGCTGAACTTTGACGCCAAGACGCGCCGCATGTCCTATACCCCGGAAGATATTTTCCACGGGTTCATCACCGGCATGGATACCTATGCGCTGGGATTGCGCAAAGCGGCGCAGATCATGGAGGACGGGCGCATCGCCAAGTTTACCGAAGACCGTTATGCCAGCTACAAAAACGGCGTCGGAGCCGACATTGTGGCCGGTAAAGTCGGTCTGCCCGAACTGGAAAGCTACTCCTTACAGCGCGAGCCGCTTCTTCCTGACAGCGGCCGTCAGGAAATGCTCGAAGGGATCGTCAACAGCGTGCTGTATGAAGGAAAACCCCGTATGCGCCGCTGGAACGACGTTCCGCCGCCCGTATAATCTGCCTTGGTTCCGACAGCTTTACCCAGCAATGGGGATTGAATAAAAAAGCTGTAACAGCAGCAATAAAAAACTAGGAGGAATATCACAATGAAAAGCAAGTTCCGTTTTCTCGCAACGCTCCTGGCGCTCACCCTCTGCCTTGCCCTCGTTTTATCCGCGTGTAAGTCGGCCGACGACAGCGGCGGTTCCGGCGGCGGTAAAGTAGAGGAACCTGTTGACGACCCGAACGTCACAACCATCAGTGTGTATACCTTTACCAACGAGGTAACCAACATGCTGACACGGTACAAAGAGCTCCACCCGGATTTCCCGTATGATTTCGACTTCACCGTTCTCTCCACCAATGAAGGCACCTATCAGCCCGGCCTCGACGTCGCGCTGGCCTCCGGCAACGGCCCCGACATCTACTGCGCCGAGTCGGCTTTCGTGCTCAAGTACACCCAGGGCGATTACAGCAGCCACGCCGCCACCTATAAGCAGCTGGGCATCGACGTAGACAATAAGGCCAAAGCCGCCGACATTGCCCAATACACCATCGACATCGGCACGCGCGACGGCGAAGTTGTGGGTCTCGGTTATCAGGCCACCGGCAGCGCGTATATCTATCGCCGCTCCATTGCCATTGACACATGGGGAACCGACGATCCGGCCGTCATCAAAACCAAGATCGGCCCCGGCTGGGATCAGTTCTTTGTCGCCGCCGAAGAGCTTAAAGCAAAAGGCTACGGCATCGTCTCCGGCGACGGCGATATTTGGCACGGCATTGAAAACAGCTCTGACAAGGGCTGGGTCGTGGACGGAAAGCTCTACATTGATCCCAAGCGTGAAGCCTTCCTCGATCATTCCAAAAAGCTGACGGATAACAATTACCACAACGACACCCAAGACTGGGAAGAGGGCTGGTATGCCGACATGATGGACGCCGGCGCGAAGCAGGTTCTCGGTTTCTTCGGTCCCGCTTGGCTGATCAACTATGTTATGGCCGGTAGAAGCGGCGACACTTACGGCGACTGGGCCGTCTGTGAACCCTCCGTTGGTTTCTCCTGGGGCGGCACATGGATCCTCGGCAATAAAAACTCCAAAGTGAAAAATGCTGTCGGCCAGGTCATCGAATGGATCACCCTTGACACCTCCGACACCGGTCTCCAGTATTTTTGGGCCAACGGCACCCTGCTTCAGGACGCTCAGGACGCCGACCTCAAGGCTCAATTTATAAATGACGGCATCGTTAAAGACACCGTTGCTTCCGGCGTTGTCATGGGCAAAGCCAACGGTAAGATTGATTTCCTCGGCGGGCAGGATATGTTTGACGTTTTTGTCCCGGCCAATCAGCAAGCCAACGGCAACAACCTGACCCAATACGATGAAGACATCAACAGGCTGTGGCGCGATCAAGTCCGCCTCTACGCGGCAGGCTCAAAATCCCGCGACGCTGCCCTTGAAGACTTCAAAGCGGCCATCAAAGACCGGTTTGACATCGGTTCCTAAAATCTAAGCAAGTAAAGCCGCCGGAAAGGCGCGGTAACCCGCACCTTTCCGGCGGCGACCAATTTTCTAGGTACAGGAGTGTGCGCTTATGCGAAGCAAAGGCGTTAGTTACGCGCGATACGGCTACATATTCTGCATACCGTTTGTCCTTGCGTTCTTGATTTGTTCGCTCTACCCTGTTCTCTATACCGCTATCATCGGGTTTACCGATTTGAGGGGTTTGGGGATTAAAGACCTTAATTTTTTGTCCAACCCTTTTGAGAATTTTATCTCGATCATGCAAAACGGGGCGTTCCGCCAATCTCTTTTCAACACGGCGGTCATTTGGATCATGAACTTTATCCCGCAGATATTGCTGGCGTTCGTGCTGACCTCGTGGTTTACGCGCCATCGTTATAAAATGAAAGGGCAGGGCGCGTTCAAGGTTATATTCTATATGCCGAACATCATCACCGCGGCAACCGTCGGCATCCTGTTCTATGCCATGTTCAGTTACCCGATGGGGCCGGTCAACCATGTTTTGCAAAATCTCGGGATCATTGACGCGCCTTATAATTTTAGGATAGATCCTTGGGCGGGGCGTATCATTGTGGCATTCATCCAGTTTTGGATGTGGTATGGGTACACCATGCTGATCCTCATCTCCGGGGTGCTGGGCTTGAACACAGAAATGTTTGAATCGGCGGCGATCGACGGAGCCAAGCCGTCTCAGACATTCCTGCGGATCATTATGCCCAATATGAAGACCATTACCCTTTATATCATGGTTACCAGCATGATCGGCGGCCTGCAAATGTTTGATATACCGAAAGTCTTCCTCGACGGGATGCCGGACGGCGCCACAACAACGGTGAGCCTGTTCATCTACAAACGAGCCTTCAGCGGGGCGTATTTACTGAGCAGCGCCGCGGCCGCCAGCATGATTCTCTTCGTTCTGATCGCCGTGCTATCGGCCTTTATCTTCTTCATTATGCGTGATAGGGACGAAGCGGCATTCCATAAAATGGAAAAACAAAGGATCAAAGCGATGAAAGCGGCAAGGAGGGCGGGTAAATGAATCAGGAAACGGTATTTGGGAAATACGCGTTTAGGGCGATGACATACCTTGTTTGCCTGTTTTTTGCCGTATTGAGCATTTTCCCGTTTTATCTCATGGTTATCAACGGGACGCGCAATACCCATGAGATCGCGACAAATCCGATTTCAGTTCTCCCGTCGGTATATTTAAAGGATAATATGCGTATCCTGCTCGCCGGCGGCAAATCCTTTGACCCTGTCGTCGGATTCAGAAACTCGATGATCATCAGTGCCAGTTCAACGCTTTGCGCCATTTATTTCTCAGCACTCACCGCGTATGGATTGGTTGCCTATCGGTGGAGGCTGCGTAAACCGTTTTTCACCTTTGTTTTGGCGGTTATGATGATCCCTTCGCAGGTCATGGTCATCGGTTACTTTCAATTCATATACAGTATAGGTATGACGAACAATTTTTTACCGCTGATCATACCGGCGATAGCCTCGCCGGCAATGGTGTTCTTCATGCGGCAATACCTGCTGGCGACGCTCCATCTTGACATCATCAACTCGGCGCGGATCGACGGTTCAGGGGAGTTTTATACCTTTAACAGGATTGTGCTGCCCATTATGAAACCCGCGCTGGCAACACAGGCTATTTTCGCCTTTGTCGCAAGCTGGAACAACCTCTTCCTTCCGATGGTGCTTTTGACCAACAGCAAAAATTACACCATGCCTATCATGGTGGGACTGCTCAAAGGGGATATTTACCGGACGGAATACGGCTCAATTTATTTGGGGCTGACAATGACCGTGCTGCCGCTGTTTGTCGTCTACTTCATTCTGTCACGCTATATCATCGCGGGCGTGGCGTTAGGCGGAGTTAAAGAATAATAAGGAGGAACAAAAGCTATGCCCGAACTCAAAGGAAGCAAAACCGAAGCCAATCTGCAAGCGGCGTTCGCCGGGGAATCCCAAGCGCGCAATAAGTATACCTATTTTGCCGGGAAGGCGAAAAAAGAAGGGTTTGAAAAAATCGCCGAGATTTTTCTCGAAACGGCCGAAAACGAGAAGGAACACGCGAAAATATGGTTCAAATTGCTTCAAGACGGCGATCTGCCTTCCACAGCGGAAAACCTGAAAGCCGCGGCCGGGGGCGAACACGATGAATGGACAGATATGTATGTCCGATTTGCCAAAACCGCCAAAGAAGAGGGTTTCGACCACATAGCCTTCTTGTTTGAGGCGGTCGGCAAGATCGAGAAAGCCCATGAGGAGCGGTATTTGGCGTTGCTTCAGCAAGTGGAGGACGGCACGGTGTTCAAAGGCGCGGGCGGATGGAAATGCCGCAACTGCGGGTTTATCACCGTCAATCCCGACGCGCCGGGGAAATGCCCGGTTTGCGCCCACCCGCAGGCATATTTCGAGAGTTTATAACAAAAATCTGCCCCGGCTAAGCCGGGGCAGATTTTTTCACAAGCAAACCGATAAGCCGGGTTCTGTCTGACGCCGGGCTTTCGCCAAGCGTTGAGCAGCCATCTATCTGGGCCGTTTGTTGCCAAACGGCTCTGTGCCGGCTGTTTGGGGGCCGCCGGGCAGGCTTATGCCCCAAGTCGCCGTTGCTCCGAATAGAGTTTACGGGGCTCCCCGCTCTCACAGGGAGCCGGTGAGCCCTTACCTCACCGTTACATCCTTACCGAACGGATAAACCGTCCGGCGGTATCGTTTCTGTCGCACTTGTCCGCGTATCGCTACGGGCGGGCGTTACCCGCTATCCTTGCCCTGTGGAGCCCGGACTTTCCTCCCGTATAACAAATACGGGCGGCTGCTTGGTTTGCTTGCCGGATTAGTATAGCAAACGGAGAAGCGGTTTGTCAAACACAAAGGTTTTGCATTCGACAGAGCGGCATGGTATAATAACGAAGAGCGGCACAGCCCGCCCGACGGGCGTCGTGCCGCTTGATATAATGCGGTTAGGGAAGGTGATGTATGAATCAAGCGTTTGCGAACTATATCGAATCCCTGCGGGGAAAAGACATTGCCGTGATCGGGCTTGGTGTGAGCAACCGCCCGCTTGTAAGGATGCTGGCGGAAGCCGGGGCGCGTGTCACCGCTTATGATAAAAACGAACAGATCGACAGAACCGAATGGGAGGGCGTGACCCTGCGTTTGGGCGAGACATATTTGGATGACTTAACAGGGGACGTCATCTTCCGCACCCCCGGTCTGCGCCCCGATCATCCGTCGCTGCTGCGCGCCAAAGCAAACGGCAGCCGCGTCACCAGCGAGATGGCGGAATTTTTCGATCTCTGCCCGTGCCGGATCATCGGCGTGACCGGAAGCGACGGCAAGACCACCACCACCACGCTCATTGCCGAAATGCTCCGGGCGGCGGGACACACGGTTCACCTCGGCGGCAACATCGGCACGCCGCTGCTGACGCTGGCGGGGGATATGACCGCGGAGGATCACGCGGTGGTCGAATTGTCCAGTTTTCAGCTGGCAGACATGACCCGCAGCCCCCAAACAGCCGTCATTACAAACATCACGCCCAATCATCTTGATTGGCACCGGGATATGGAAGAATACATAGAGGCAAAACGCAACATACTGAAATGGCAGGATGAAAACAGCCTGACCGTGCAGAACGGAGACAATCCCATGACGGCGAAAATGCGCGGCAGGGGACGGACGGTTTTGTTCGGCGGGCATCGTATCAAAGACGGCATGATCGACGGGTTTTTACCGCTGAACAGCATCAGACTGCAAGGGTATTATCAAGTTGAAAACATCCTCGCCGCTCTGTCGGCGGTGCAGGAATTGGTTCCGCAAGACGCGATACGGCAAGCGGCGGAAACCTTTTCCGGCGTGCCGCACCGCAACGAGCATGTCAAAACGGTGGACGGCGTCCAATATTACAACAATTCGATCGGCTCCAGCCCGGCGCGCACAGCGGCTACACTCAAAGCGCATGGCAAGCAGGTGTTTTTGATTGCCGGAGGGCGGGATAAGAACGTCCCGTTCGACGAACTGGCGCAACTCTTCCCGGCCTATGTGAAGCGTCTTTACCTGATCGGCGAAGCGGCCGGAGCCATCGAAAAAGCCGCCGCCGCCGTGCCGGGCGCGCCGCCCGCTGAACGCTGCAACGGGCTTGAAGACGCCGTTTTGCGGGCGCGAAAAGCCGCCAAACCGGGGGACACCGTGTTGCTCAGCCCGGCTTGCACCGCTTTTGACGCGTATAAAAACTTTGAGGAACGCGGAAAACACTTTGTTGAAATAATTGCTTCGTTATTGCCCTCCTCTTAGAGGAGGGTGCCGACGAAGTCGGCGGGAGGAGGGCTCCCTCCGGCGCGCTGCGCCACCTCCCTCTGACGCCTAGCGTACGCTTGGCGTGAGGGAGGCAAGACTGATTTAGGAGGCAATCGTTTGGAACCAAAAGAGACACTGTTTGCATTGTCGCGCGCGGCGGGGCCGTCGGGTTTTGAAAACGCCGCCGCGCAAAAGGCAAAAGAGCTGCTGGAACCGCTGGCCGACGAGGTGAAAACCGACCGTTTGGGCAATGTGCTGGCCATGATACGGTCTAAAAAAGCCGGGGACAAGCCTTTGCTCCTGCTGGACGCGCACTTGGACGAGGTGGGCGTTATCATCACCGGGGAAAAAGACGGATTCCATACCTTCCGCACATTGGGCAGCATCGACGCGCGCATCCTGCCTGCCTGCGAGTTCCATATGTTGACTGGCGACCCCCGTCTTGCGGCCGAAGCCGACACTGTATCCGGCGTCACGCCGGCCGTGGTAAACTGTCTGCCGCCGCATTTGCTCAAACCCGAAGATTCCGACAAAGCGCGGAAGCTGGAGGATTTATACCTTGATACCGGCGGCGTCCCGGTGCCGGTTGGAACGCCGGGCGTCTATGCCCGCCAGCCGGAAACAATGGGTTCGATGGTCTCGGGCAAAGCCTTCGACGACCGGGCGGGGTTTGCGGCCATTCTGCGGGCGTTGGAGCTGATCAACCGTGAGACTTTGAACGCGGATGTCGCGGTCTGCGGCAGCGTGCAGGAAGAGGTCGGTCTCCGCGGGGCGCGCCCTGCCGGATACGGCGTCTTCCCGGATTACGCGATCGCCGTTGATGTGACGCACGGCTCCTCTCCCGACGCGCCCGCGCTGGAAACCCATAAACTAGGCGGCGGTGTTTGCATCAACCAAGGCCCCGACTGCAACCGCGCCCTAACGCAAAAACTGATTGAAATCGCCAAAGCCAAGGATATACAACATCAGATCGAGGTCACTTGCGGGATGTCTCACACCAACGCGACCGAATACCAAACCTCACGCGAAGGCGTCTGCACGGCGGTGCTGTCGATCCCGCTGCGGTATATGCACACGCCGTCGGAAACGCTCAGCATGGAGGATATGGAATCCTGCGCCAAATTGATCGGGGAGTGGGTGATGTCCTTTTGATTGAGCTGCTGAAAGAACTCTGCTCCTTGGACGGTGTGTCGGGCTGGGAAGACGAAGTGCGGAACTGCATACGGAAGAAGGCCGAACCCTTCGCCGATGAGATATGCGAAGATACGATGGGGAATCTCCTTGTCTTCCGCAAAGGAATAAACCCCCGTTCTGCGGCCTCAGCCGCCACGGGATGCAACGTCACATTGCTGGCCGCCCATATGGACGAAGTCGGGTTAATCGTGCGCGGCGCGACCGACGAAGGGTTTTTACGGTTCGGAACGGTCGGCGGTATGGACAGGCGGGTGCTGATCGGCAAAACGCTGCGCTGCGGCCAAAAGAAACTCCCCGGCGTTGTTGGGTGCAAAGCGGTGCATCTGTCGAAACCAAAGGATCGTGAGAACATCCCGCAGGTCAGCGATTTGTATATCGACATCGGAGCCTCTTCCAAAGACGACGCGCTGAAAAAAGTCCCCCTCGGCGAGGCTTGCGCTTTCACCGCCCAGCCAAGCACCTTCGGCGACGGATTTTTCAAAGCCAAAGCCATCGACGACCGGCTGGGTTGCGCCGTCCTGCTCCGCCTGTTGGAAGAACAGCCTAAAAATGACACATGGTTTGCCTTTACCGTGCAGGAAGAGGTCGGCGTACGCGGAGCCTATACGGCGGCCTACGCGCTCAAACCGGACGCCGCGCTGGTGGTGGAAGGGACGACGGCGGCCGACAGCCCCGGCCTCAAGGAGGCGGAACGTGTCTGCGCCGCCGGGGAAGGGGTTGTCCTGTCGTATATGGACGGGGCGACTGTCTATGATCGGACTCTGTTTGAAAAACTTCGCGCGGCTGCCGACCGGGAAGGAATCCCGTGGCAGCTCAAACGGACTGTTTCGAGCGGCACCGACGCGTCGGCCATCCAGCGGAGCCGGGAAGGCGTGGCTGTCGCGGGGCTGGCGGCCGCCGTGCGGTATATCCACGCGCCGGTATCGGTCTTGTCGCTGAAAGACGCGGAAAATCTGACCAGGCTTGCCAAAGCCTTTATATTTGGAGGTTTTTAATCATGTTGAATATTCTCGAGACACAGCAAAAGCTGGCGGCGGCCTTTGGCCCCTCGGGTCAGGAAAGGGCGGTTGCCGACGTTATATCCGGGCTAGTGAAACCCTATGTGGACGAGCTGTATACCGACGCTTTGGGGAACCTGATCGCCGTGAAAAAAGGCAGCGGCGGGTCAAAAGTCATGTTTTCGGCGCATATGGATTCCATCGGTTTGATGGTGACCCATATCGACGAAAAGGGTTTTCTGTGGTTCTCACCGATCGGCGGCCTTGCTTTATGGCGCGTCCACGGTTCGGTCGTGCGCTTTCAAAACGGCACGCGCGGCGTGGTCTTTATCAACGGAAAGGCCGACCCGAAAGAGGCCAAACTGAGCGATTTGTATATCGACATAGGCGCGAAGGATGAAAAAGAAGCCCGGGAGAAGGTTTCGGCCGGCGACGCGGCGGTGTTTGACCAACCGGCCTTCCTGCTGGGCAGCCGCTGCCTAGCTTCGCCTTATCTCGACGACCGTATCGCCTGCGTTGTCCTTCTTGCGGCCATGCGGGACATCCCCAAAACTAAAAATGAGCTATATTTCGTCTTCTCTTCGCAGGAGGAATTGGGTCTGCGCGGGGCGAAAACGGCGGCTTACGGGATCGAACCCGATATAGGGATCGCCGTGGACGTCACAACCTCCGGCGACATTCCCGACTATAAACCCAAAATGGAATGCAAACTGCACGGGGGGGCGGCCATCAAAATCATGGACGCCTCGGTCATCTGCCATCCGGCCATGGTGAAATGGCTGGAGGATACGGCCGAACGGGAAGGCATCCCGCACCAAAGGGAGATATTATTGGCCGGGGGAACCGACGCGGGAGCCATTCATGTCACCAAAACGGGCGTCACCACCGGGGCTGTCTCCGTTCCAACCCGCTATATCCACAACCCGGTGGAGATTTGCTCGCTGGACGATGTAGAAGCCTGTATCCGCCTGGTGCGGGCGAGCTGCGCGATCTCATTATGAAAAAGCTGCACATCGTCATCGCCAAACACAAAACCATGCTGCTCTACCTCATTGCGGGCGGCATCACAACGCTGGTCAATTTCGGCCTGTTGTTTGGTTTGATGATGCTGATGGGGGCGGAGTTCAGCCTTTCGGCCATGTTTTCGGAGAAAAGCACCAACCCGGCGGTGTTTAACATCGCAAATACCCTGGCCGTCGCGGGCGCGGTGGTGGCCGCTTACTTTCTGAACAAACTGATGGTCTTTCAAACGAAGTGCGAAAATGTCCGCGCCCTTCTGCGGGAGATGCTGGCATTCTTCGCTTCCCGAGGGCTGACCATGCTGTTTGAAATTGCCGCCTGCGCTTTTTTGGTCACACTGCTCGGGTTTCCTGAGATACCGTCAAAACTATCAGTAATAATAATTGTTATAATCTTAAACTATTTGTTATCTGTCACCATTGTTTTCCGTAAAAAGGAAAACCGCTGACGTCGTTCTCGATATTATGTCAATTATATCTTGCGGTTGGGTTCCGTCTTTGATATAATGGCTTTCGAGTTTGCGGAAAGGCGGTGACAGATTGCCGATCAAGATCCCCGATACATTACCGGCGCGCAGTGTGCTGGAAGAAGAAAACATCTTTGTCATGTCCAGTTCAAGGGCGCAAACGCAAGACATCCGCCCGCTGAAACTCATCATTCTCAACCTCATGCCGAAAAAAGAGGCAACGGAAACGCAGCTGCTGCGCTGCCTGTCCAACACACCGCTGCAAATCGAGGTGGAACTGCTGCAAACCTCCACCTATACGCCCAAACATACAAGCAGCGAGTATCTGCTGGCACACTACACCACCTTTGCGGAGGTACGCGATAAACGGTACGACGGCATGATCATCACCGGCGCGCCGGTGGAACTGATGGCGTTTGAGGAAGTGGCGTACTGGGACGAACTCTGCCAAATCATGGAGTGGAGCAAGACATATGTGACCTCCACATTCCACATTTGCTGGGGTGCGCAGGCGGCACTGTATCATCACTACGGCATCCCCAAATATGAGCTGGAGCGAAAACTGCTGGGCGTCTTTGAGCACAATGTCGAAAACCCGCTTTGCCCGCTGACGCGCGGCTTTGACGATGTATTCCTCGTGCCGCATTCGCGGTATACCGATACGCGGACGGCCGATGTGGCGGCTGTATCGGAGTTGGAAGTCCTATCGTGCGGCGAACAATCGGGTTTGTATTTGGCGATGAGCCGCGACGGGCGGCATGTGTTTGTCACGGGTCACTCCGAATACGACGCTGAAACGCTGGCTATAGAATACCGCCGCGACGTGGAAAAAGGTTTGGACATCCCCAAACCGTTCAACTATTTCCCGCACAACGACCCTTCGCAAACGCCGCAAAAAACCTGGCGCAGCCATGCGCAGCTGCTCTACAGCAACTGGCTCAATTATTACGTATACCAAACCACGCCGTTTGATTTGGAAACAGCTCAAAATAAGGAGGAAGATACAAGATGAACTACGAAAGCCCGTTCTCGCGCGTCAATCCGCCCGATATGGACAAGGTCAAAAAAGCGGGACGCCGTTTCGGCCCCGCCCTCATCGGGATCATTGTCCTGATCATTTTGGCGTTCAACAGCATCTACACCCTCAACAACGGCGAGGAGGCCGTTATCACGCGCTTTGGGAAGTATATAGAAACCGAGACGACATCCGGCTTGAAGTTCAAACTTCCCTTCGCCGACCAGGCCAATATTGTTGACGTCTTGGGTGTGCGCCGCATGGAGTTTGGCTTCCGGGAACATGACATCCCGGCCACCGATGCTCAAATCAATGCCGAAGCCATCATGCTGACCAGTGAGGAAAGCCGTGAAAGCCGTTCCAACGGCCTTGTTAACGCCGACTGGGTCGTCCAGTACCGTGTTTCCAACAGTTATGATTACCTTTATAATGTACAAAGCCCTGAAGACACATTGCGCTCGGTCACGCAATCGGCCTATCGGCGCGTTACGGCTTCCTACCCTCTCGACGCCATTCTGACCGATCGGAAAGAAGACATGCAGAGGGAGATCAAGAGCGACCTGCAAGATATATGCGATAAATACCAAATGGGTATCCTGATTACAGCGGTTCAGCTTCAGGACGCTTCTCCGCCCGATCAGGTACGCGAATCCTTTTTGGACGTAACGCGCGCGCTAGAGGATAAAATTGCCAAAACCAATCAGGCGGAGCGGTATGAAAACGAGCAGCTTCCTCTTGCCGAAGGAAAGGCCGCCGCGGTTACCAATGAAGCGGAGGCTTACAAAAACAGGCGTGTTAATGAAGCCGCAGGTGCTGTCGCGCGGTATATCGCCATTCAGGCCGAATACCAAAACCAGCCCGACATCATGCGCACAAGGCTTTACTTGGAGATGATCCGGGAGGTCATGCCGAAGATCGAGAAAGTCTATTTCCTCGACCAATCGTCAGGCAACCTTTTGGAAATCCTCCATCTCGGACAATAGGGGAGGGATAAAAAAATGAGTGAGAAAACAATCAGCAATAAACCGGGTATGAAAAAACTGGTTATCGCGGCGGCTGTCATAATCATTCTTTATGTCATCGTTTCAAACTCTTTTTTCTTCCTCGGAGAGGGAGAATCGGCTCTTGTACAACGTTTTGGGCGGATCGAAGCTGTTTATATGCGTGAGATTTCAGCTGTTGTTAAAGCGGAATTATTGGAAGACGACTCCAGCTTAATGGTGAGTGAAGGCACGGGTCTGAAGTTTAAGATACCGTTCATCGACAACGTGATCAAATACCCGGATAAGCTCATCCTGTATGATTCATTGGCCGCTGAAGTCATCACGTTGGATAAACACAGGCTTTATTTTGACAATACCGCTCAATGGCGGATCGAAAACCCGCTGCGTTTTTATCAGGCAATGAAAACGGTAGAAGGAGCTAGAACGCGTTTGGACGACGTGCTCCACTCCGAGATGCGCGTGAGGGTGGGCCGGGAAAACTCATATACCCTCATAAGCAACCGTGAGGTGGCGGGCAAAATGCTGATCGATTTGGCTGACGCAGTCAATGTCGAGTTTACCCGGCGCAGAGACGGCATCAGTGTCCATGATATACGCATTAAGCGAACCGATCTTCCCATCGAGACGTATCAAAATATCTATACCCGTATGATCACCGAACGTGAACGGATCGCAGCTGAGTACCGCTCCGAAGGTGAGAGGGATTTGCTGCGGATACAGTCGTCAACAGATCGTAAGGTCATTGCCATCACATCGGAAGCGGAACGCGAAGCCGAAGAAATCCGGGGCGAAGGCGACAGCGAAGCCGCGCGTATCTACAACGACGCCTACAGCTCCGACCCTGAATTCTTTGAGTTCTATAACCTGTTGGAAACCTACCGCCTGACGGTGGGCAGCAGCTCAACGCTGATCGTGCCGCTGGACAGCCCGTTTGCCAAATACCTGCTTGGCATCAATCCGGCAGCAGCACCGGTTGGGCCTGTGACCCCTCCCTGGCCAGCGGAATAATTTTGGGCAGGAGTTCCATTTCGGCGACAAGGCTGGTGGGTTTGCCGGTTGCGTCGTCTTGGCGGTAGGGCACGAAATAGATATGTTTGCGGGACATCAATGCCGCGATGTTGGGTGCCGAGCCGCTTAGACCGTCGTTGGTCGATACCGAGAGCAGCAGGGGACGCCCGTTGCGCAAATGGCTCTTGCAGGCCATGGTCACCGTCCCGTCGGTGATGCCGTGCGCCAGTTTTGCCAGCGTGTTCCCGGTCGCGGGAGCGACAACCAGCAGGTCAAACAGCCCTTTCGGGCCGATCGGTTCGGCTTGCGCGATGGAGCAGATGGCACTCCGGCCGGTGATCCTTTCGGCCTTCTTAACCCAATCATCCGCTTTGCCAAACCGCGTATCCAAACTGCAAGCGGTTTCGGAAAAGATAGGCGTTATGTCCTCACCGGCAAGAACCAGCTTTTCGATCATGCGCATAGCCCGTTCAAAGGTGCAGAAGGAGCCGCAGAAAGCCCAGCCGATCCTCATGGAATGACGCCCCTTTCCTCCAAAATACGATCCAAAATCAACCGCATGACCCTTGCCGCGCTCTCCGGCGCGCACTTTCCGGGGAGGCTCAAAGCCCAACGGCTGCGAAGCCCGAGACGGTCGGCCGCCGTGAAATCGGTGCCGCCGGGAGAGGACGCTAAGTCGATGATCACGCAGCTTGGTTTGACCTCCCGCAGCCGCGCCGCCGTGAGCGTCAGACAGGGGACGGTGTTGAAAATCACGTCATACCGGCTTAGTGTCCCGTCCAGCTTCAATGTATGGACAGATTGGATCCCGTAAGCGTCCATCCATGAGAAATCTGTGTTTTTGCGTGCCGAAGCGGTGACGGAAGCCCCTAGTGCCAGCAGATTCTTACTCAGTATCTTCCCGATCCGGCCGTAACCGATCACCAGTGCTTCACATCCGTGCAAGGTACAAAGCATTTCGCTCATGGCGATTTCCAACGCGCCTTCAACGGTGGAAATGGCGTTGAGGACGGTAAAATCCTCACGGGAGAGAAAATCCTCCCCGGTCACAAGGATTTGCCCGTCTTGCAGATAACCGTTGAACAAATCACCGGGAACCCCTTTCACAGGCAGGACGATCACATCGCCGAACGCGGCCGCCTCTTCGATGTCACTGTGTAAAAAGAGGCGCGCCTCGCGCCCCTCTTCCGTTAGTATCTCGCACAAACGCGCGTTGCGCGCTTCATCGCTGATGATAGAGTATCTCACCACGGCGTCCGCCCCCCCGATGGTTTCTGCGTTATACTATGCCGGCGGGGTTGAGAGAGTGCGTTGCACCAAAACCGCCGCGATCTCCTTGGCGGCGTCTAAATTGCGGGTTGCCCGCTGTTTTTCGGAGATATGGCGCAAGCCTTCGGCTTGATTGGCCAAAAGCCCTTTCAACAGCGGCGGGAGGCGTTTCACATCGGGACAAGATACCCCCAACCCCCGCATCTGCGCGAACTCGGGATTCCGTTCTTCCTGCCCGGGCAGTTTCCCGGTGAGAATGAGCGGCGTACCGCAAACAACCGCTTCCATCATGCTGTTCGGGCTGGCGCGCATCAGAGCAACGTCGGCGTTCATCATAAATCGTTGGACGTCTTCTCGGAACCCCAGCAGGGAAACCCGTTTGCCAAAAAGCGTTTCTTTCAGCGAGCGGCGGAGCCGTTCGTTCCGGCCGCAGAGAATGGTGAGACGGACGTTGAAATGCCGGAGCAGAATCTCCGCGGTGCATGACAAATCACCCGCGCCGCTTCCTCCCGCCATCAGGAGACAACGCAGCGGGCGGTTGCCGTCATACGGTTCCTTCTCTTTTGCCCGTGCCGCTTCAGTAAAGGCCAGCCTTGTGGGAAAAGAGCAAAGATGCAGCTTGTGCCTGGGCAGTCCATATGACAGGCAAGCGTAAAGGGCGTCTGTTCCGGGGCAGAAGGTTATGTCGGCTCGTTTGTCGATCCATAAAGGGTGAATGTCTGCGAGGTCAGCAAGCATAATGGCAAACGGGATTTTTTCCCCGCAAGCCGTCAGGTTGTTCAGTATGGAGCTGTTGAAGAAGGGATGCACGGAAAGAATCAGCCCCGGAGGGCTGCTCTCAAGTTTTCGCGCCAGCCGTTTGCGCAGAAGCGGCGTAAGAATGTCTGTTACCCAACCGGGATTCCGCGCGGTACGGTCAAAGGATACCTTCCATGCTTTTGGGGCATAACAAACAAAAGGGTCATACAGTCCGCTGATTTCGACCGCCAAACGGCCGATCAGCGAAAACCCGTCGATGATTTCGGTTTCAACGTCCTCATAGAGCGATAACTGCTCATAAACAGCCCGCGCGATACTGGCATGACCATGCCCTGTACGGTTGGCGGAGATGATGAGGATTCTCTTCAACGGGTTATCGTCTGAACGCTGCCCTGCATTCGCTAGGCTTCCTCTTCACCCAGCGGAGCCCTGCTCTCCAGTTCTGCCGCGGCCGCCTCTTCCGCATGGTATCTTTCGAGAATGGCGTCCTCGAGCATGGCGCGCGCATCCGCGCTGATGGGATGCACGATGTCGCGGAATGTGCCGTCGGAGGCTTTGCGCGACGGCATCGCTAGGAAGAGCCTTTCAGGCCCGTCAATCACCTTGATGTCATGAATGACGATTTGGTGATCGAAGGTGACTGATACAACAGCCTTCATCCTTCCGCTTTCTTGTGTCCGATTGATTTTGATTTGTGTAATGGTCATGGTGTTAATGCCTCCTTGTCTTTATTGTCACCCATCATACATATACTATAAGCAGAAATATATGGGAGGGTTTCCGAATGGAAACAATCACAGCGTTGCTTGAAGCGGGGCGCAGAGCTCATTTGGTCGGTATTGGCGGCGTTTCGATGTCTGCGCTTGCCGAAATCTTGTCTGCACGCGGATTGATTGTCACCGGTTCCGACCGGCAGGAAAGTGAAACATTGGCAAATCTGCGGGAAAAAGGAATCTTGATCGAAACAGGGGAGAGCGGCTTGTACATGCCGGGTGCCGATGTTGTCATCCGCACAGCCGCGGCGCGTGAAGACAATCCTGAAGTCATGGCGGCACGCCGTTTGGAATTGCCGCTGATCGAGCGCGCCGATGCTTGGGGCGAATTGATGCGGGGTTTCCAAAAATCAATCTGTGTTGCCGGAACACACGGTAAAACGACAACCACAGGGATGCTGGCTCATATTGTTGTCGAAGCGGGCACCGATCCAACCGTCATGCTGGGCGGGCGTCTGCCTCTCTTCAACGCGGGTCACAGAACGGGGAAAGGGGATTTGATCGTCGCCGAGGCCTGTGAATACCACAATTCCTACCATCGCTTCGTCCCCACCACCGCGGTCATTCTCAATGTTGACGCTGATCATCTCGATTTCTTTACAAGCCTGGATGAATTGATGGATTCGTTCAAAACCTTCGCCGGGCTTGTGCCAAAGGATGGAGGCGTCGTCATTGCCAATGGTGACGATGAAAAGACCCGCCTTGCGCTGAGAGGGCTTGACCGCCGCATCGTTTGGTTCGGGAAGGACTGTGAAGTCCGCGCCGCCAAGGCGGTCAGCAACCGGGGACGGTACTCCTTCGCCGTCATGGCGGACGGAAAAACCTACGCCGGCGTGCGGCTGAAGGTGCCGGGGAAGCATAATATGTACAACGCGCTTGCGGCGGCGGCGGCGGCTTATGTGAACGGCTTGCCCGGTTGGGCGGTTGAGCGCGGCTTGGCCGCTTTTACCGGAACGGGGCGGAGGATGGAACGGATCGGGAGCCGGAACGGAGCCGATATTTTCGATGATTACGCCCATCATCCGTCGGAAATAGAAGCAACCCTTGCCGCGGCGCGGCAGATGGGGTATAAGCGGATATTATGTATCTTCCAGCCGCATACCTACACACGCACAAAAGCGTTTTTCAGCGAGTTCATCTCGGCGTTGTCGGGATTTGATAAAGTATTCCTAACCGATATATACGCCGCGCGTGAAAACGATCCGGGGGATATATCCTCACAAATGTTAGCCGATCAACTTCCGGGTTCTGTTTACGCCGCGGGGTTTGAGCAAATGGCGGAAACCGTTATAGAGGCGATGCGCCCGGGCGATCTCGTGATCACCATGGGAGCGGGGGACATTAACAAATTAGCTCCTCATTTGGCGGCGGCGCGATAGGTTCATCGTCCCGTCCTGCATATCGTTGATCATGTCGAGGCTTTTTCCTGTGCCGTATACAACGCAGGAGATGGCCTCGTCGGCTACGTGTGTTGTGATACCGGTTTTGGCTTCGATCAACTTATCAAAACCCCAAACAAGGCTGCCGCCTCCGGTCATCACGATGCCGTTGGTGGAAATGTCGGCCACCAGCTCGGGCGGGGTGCGTTCCAAAACAGAGTGGATGGCTTCGATGATGCGGGTGGAAACTTCTTCCAACGCGTCGATCATATCGCCCGAACTGACAGTGAAAACGCGGGGAAGCCCGGTCATCAGGCAGCGTCCCTTGGCTTCGATCACTTTCTCCTCGGGACGGGGATAGACGCAGCCGATATTGACTTTCAATTCTTCGGCGGTGCGTTCACCGACCAAAACGTTGTGTTTGCGGCGGATATATTTTACGATCGCCTCGTCAAATTGGTCGCCCGCGATCTTGATTGACGTTGATTCCACAATGCCTTTTAAGGAAATGACGGCTACGTCGGTCGTACCGCCGCCGATGTCAACCACCATATGCCCGCAGGGTTTTGAAATATCCAGCCCCGCGCCGATCGCGGCCGCCACCGGCTCTTCGATCAGATAGACGCGGCGCGCCCCGGCTTGCAATCCGGCGTCGATAACAGCGCGTTCCTCAACTTCGGTGATGCCGCTGGGGACGCAAATGACGATGCGCGGCTTGAACATACGAAAACCGGAAACCTTGCGCAAGAACTCCTTGATCATGCGCTCGGTCATTTCGTAATCGGAAATAACGCCTTCGGAAAGCGGGCGGAGGGCAACGATGTTGCCGGGTGTGCGCCCCAGCATTTTTTGCGCGTCGGTTCCGGCTTTTAAGAGCTTCCCGGTGGTTTTATCGATGGCCACCACGCTCGGCTCACGCAGAACGATCCCTTTGCCTTTTACATATACAAGAATGCTCGCCGTACCGAGGTCGAGCCCTATATCCCTGCTGAACACTGTCGGCGTTACACCTCTTTCATTCGTCGCCTGACTATTATAACGCTATGTTTCTATCTTTGCAAGAGCAAAAGTAAAATAATTTGGAATTTCTGCATAGAATTTTCGCAATTCCCCGGTTCGCGGGTGGTGAAAAGCCAGTTCGGTTGCGTGAAGGCATTGCGATTCCAACCCCAATTCCCCCGCTTTGCCGCCATAACGCGTATCCCCGGCGACCGGATGACCGATATGGGCGAGATGGACGCGGATTTGGTGGGTGCGCCCTGTTTCGAGCCTGCATTCAACATGGGTGTAACTCAGATGACAGTTGACAGATGACAGTTGACAGTTATATCGTGCCAGCACTTTGCAGTGCGTGATGGCTTCGCGGCCGTCAGGAACAATGGCTTGCTTCTTTCGGTCAACCGGATGCCGCCTGATCGGCGCGTTGACGGAAAATGTATCCATCCTTATATTTCCACGGGCAACGGCTTGGTATACACGCGTCACCTCACGTTTTTTCAGTGCCTCCGACAAAACGGTATGCGCCATGTCGCATTTCGCCACGACCATCAGCCCCGAGGTGTCTTTGTCCAGCCGGTGCACGATTCCCGGGCGTTTGACTCCGCCGATCCCGGATAAACTGTTTCCGCAATGAGCCAGCAAGGCGTTGACCAGCGTCCCGCTTTCATGCCCCGGCGAGGGGTGGACGACCAGCCCGCGCGGTTTGTTGATGACCAGCAGATCGTCGTCCTCGTAAATCACATCCAGCGGCATTTCTTCCGGCGTCATATCAGCGGGCGCGGGGTCGGGCTCGTCCACAACAATGACCTCGCCCGCCGACACCCGGTGCTTTTTCTTGGCGATCACGCCGTTGACGGTGACGCGGTTCTGCACGATCAGCCGTTCCAAAGCACTTCGTGACAACGGGCCGGTCTGCGCGAGGTATACGTCAATCCTCGTCCCCGGTTCCTCCGGGATCCTTTTCCAAAGCGGCATCGGGTTCCTTCTTTCGCATCTCCAAGATCAAATGCAGGCAAAAACAAGCCCCGCCAACGGTGATGAAAACGTCGGCTACATTGAATATGGCGAAATTGACAAAGCTGAACTCAAACATATCGATCACATATCCCCGCGCCGCGCGGTCGATCAGGTTGCCCGCCGCGCCGCCCAGTACACAAGCGATGCTGATGATCCCGAACAGGCTGGGAATCCAGCGTTTGCAGACGGCGAGGATGATGAACACGACCGCCAAGGTTGAAACCGCGACGAGAAACCAGCGCGCCGCGCCGCCGTCCAGCATGGAAAAGGCAGCCCCGGTGTTTTCGGTATAGGTGAGGTTAACGCCGGGGAGAAAGGACTTAGAGCGCATAATCACTGAGGAGAGTGAATCATGTGCCAAGACTTTCGGCACCCACCACTTGACCCACTGGTCGAGCACGATGATGGGAACAGCCAGCAAGAGCCACAGTTTCCTCACGGCGCGACCGCCCCGGCGCAGCGGGTGCAAAGGGTCGGATGGGCGGGGTCTGTCCCTAAGTCAGTGAAGTACCCCCAGCAGCGTTCGCACTTCTCGCCTCCGGCGCGGGAAACGGCGACCGACAGATCGTCGCCTTTTTGCAGCGTCAACGCCGAGACGATACAGCATTTTTGCAAAAGCTCAGTGTGCGCCGACAGTTTCTCATATAGCGCCCCGCTGACCGTGACGGTAACGGAAGCCTCCAGCGGTTTTCCGATGACCTTTTCGTTCCGGGCGTCTTCCAGCACTTTGTTAACGGCGGGGCGCACCTCGTCGAAGATGATGTCCACAACGCCGGGCTGATAGCCCTCGCAAACGCAGTTCGGTATTCCCGCATAGAGCGGCGAGCCTTCTTTGCCGGAGAACTCCCAAATCTCCTCGCCGGTAAACGCCAAAAGCGGCGCGATCAGACGTGTTAACGTGTCCAAAACGGTATGCAAAACCGATTGAACGGCGCGGCGTTCGGGGCTTTCGGGCTTTTCGCAGTAGAGGGCGTCTTTGACGATGTCGAGGTAGAAATTGCTCATATCCAGCACACAGAAATTGTGTACGGCGTGCAGGATGGGATGAAACTCATACCGCTCATAGGCGTCAATGACTTTAACGCGCAATTCTTCCAAACGATGCAATGCCCATTGGTTGAGGAGCTCTCCTCCCGCCGCCTGAGGGCAAGAGCCTCCCTCTAAGAGGGAGGTGGCACGAAGTGCCGGAGGGAGGTCGTATAAATTCCCCAATAAAAACCTACATGTATTGCGGATTTTCAAATACATGTCGCCCAGCTGTTTGAGCATATCTTTGGAGATGCGGACGTCGCTGTGGTAATCGCAGGAAGCCACCCATAAACGTAAAATATCCGCGCCGCTTTGGTTGCAGACTTCAACCGGATCGACACCGTTGCCAAGGGACTTGCTGAACTTTTTGCCCTCGCCGTCGACCACCCAGCCGTTCATGATGACCTTGTCATACGGAGCGCGCCCTTCGCCTGTGGCAACCGCCGTCAGCAGGCTGGACTGGAACCAGCCGCGGTATTGATCGACGCCTTCCAAATAGACATCTGCCGGCCAACGAAGCCCAGCCCAAGCCGTCTTACGCCCGCAGGCGTCATGGGGTGCAGCGTCACGCTGCAGTACGGCGTCGTGGGTCGAGCCGGAGTCGAACCAGCCGTCGAGGGTGTCGGTTTCTTTGGTGAAGGTTTTCGCTGAACAATGGGGACATGCAAAGCCATTCGGCAGGATTTCCGTTGCGTCTTTTTCATACCATACGTTGGAACCGTGTTTTGCGAATAGGTTGGCGACGGTTTCAATGGTTTCCGGCGTGCAAACCGGCTTCTCGCAGCTTTCGCAATAGAAAACGGGGATGGGCAGACCCCAGTGACGCTGGCGGGAGATGCACCAGTCATTGCGTTCGCGCACCATAGCCAGCATCCGTTCCTTGCCCCAGCCGGGCAGCCATTCCACCCGCTCCACTTCGGCACAGGCGGCGTCTTTGATGCTGTCAACGCTGGCGAACCATTGCGGCGTCGCTCGGAAGAGGATGGGGCTGTCGCACCGCCAGCAGTGGGGGTAGGTGTGTTCGATTCTTTGCGAAGCCAGCAGCAGCCCTTTTTCTTTCAGGTGTTCCAAAATGGCCGTGTTGGCCTTGTCATACCGCATTCCGGCGCAGACTTCGCCCGCTTCTTCGGTCATCATGCCCGCGTCGTCCACCGGGACGGGCATGGGCAGATTATACGCCAACCCGGCGGTGTAGTCGTCGGCTCCGTGGCCGGGTGCGGTATGGACGCAGCCTGTGCCGCTGGCCGCGGTGACGTGCGTCCCGTTGATGATCAGGCTGTCCCGGTCGAGGAAGGGGTGACGGGCTGTCATATGTTCCAGCTCATACCCCTTGAAGGTATGCAAAATGCCGTAGTTTTTCCATCCGGCGACGGCGGCAACCTGCTCCAGCAGTTCGGAAGCGAGGATATAGCGTTCGGGGCCGACCTCCACCAAAGCGTAGTATAAGGAGGGATGGACGCAGATGGCGGTGTTGCCCGGCAGCGTCCACGTCGTTGTCGTCCAGATCAGGAAATAGGCCGCTTTCCCGTACGGGAAGATCAGCCCTTTGTCGTCCTTGACCGGGAACTTGACATAAATCGATTCGCACGGATCGTCGCGGTATTCGATTTCGGCTTCGGCCAGCGCGGTGCGGTCTTTGGTACACCAATAAACCGGCTTCAGCCCCTTATAGATCAGCCCTTTTTGATACATCTCGCCGAAAACGCGTACTTCCCGCGCCTCGAAAGACGGCTCCATCGTCAGATAGGGGTTTTCCCAGTCGGCCAGCACGCCCAGCCGGATAAACTGCTCGCGCTGCACATCGACATAGTGGGCGGCAAAGGCGGCGCAAGCGTCGCGGAAGGCGGGGATGCTCATCTTATCCCGGTCGAGTTTCTGCTTCTTGATGATCGCGCTCTCGATCGGCATCCCGTGGTTGTCCCAGCCCGGGATATAGGGCGCGTAACGCCCGACCATATTTTTATAACGGATGATGAAATCCTTCAAAATCTTGTTCAACGCCGTCCCCGCGTGAATGCTGCCGTTGGAGAACGGCGGGCCGTCGTGCAGGGTAAAGGGCGGTTTCTCCTTGTTGCGCTCCATCAGCCCGGCGTAAATGTCCTTCATAAGCGGCAGCCGTTCCGGTTCGCGGGTTGCCAAAGAAGCCCGCATCGGGAAGTCGGTTTTGGGCAGGTTCAAGGTTTTGTTATAATCCATGTGTTTGATTCCTTTCTGTAGCTATGTCGCCCTCATTATAAAGAACCCGCTGATAAATGTCAATCACAGGATAAAACAAAGAACGCCCCCCAGCTACTGGAGGCGTCCTTTGCGTTTTATACACATTGAACCCGGCAGGGGAGCCGGTCAATTTGTATCTGTCCTAATCTTTTGTAAAGGTGACCATTCCGTGCGGTATGTCGATATATACATTTCCGTTTCAGGGGGTTGTGTAGGGGAGTGGGGAATAGCGAGACCCCCGCGCCGGATTGACGCGGGGGTTGCTTGTATTTGCGTTATTTCGGATCGTACAACGTAAACTCAAAGTAGAATACTAAGTTCTCTAACTCGTTGATGTACCCGGTTTGCTCCGTCAGTTTCATACGGTACGTTCCGGCTTTCATTTTCTTTTTGAGACGATCAAAATTGAAAACGTAATGTGTAGAACCATGGGGGGGAAGTATTATTGCATTACCTTGAACAAAATCAGATTTAAGTTCTAACGGTACCCATGCGCCGCCGATTAGGTACTGAACAGTGAACCGATGCCCAAATCCTCTTTGCTCCTCTGCTAGATTGTCAAACAGCAGGGTGATCGACTCTGTTCCGACCGGGAACGCATTTTGCTCGGCATACATAACCATATAGTCTCCCAGTCTTTCGGGAGGAGAAGAAGGCGTGGGGGCGGCATCCCTGCCGGCGCAAGACTGTAAAGCAAACCCCAGCATAAGGACGATAATGCTTATAACAAAAAGCTTTTTTTGAATCATACTCATCTAAATGTTTGCATCACGGCTGATAAAGTGGCGGTTATCCTGGTCGCGGCATTTTCCGTCGACGACTCACCCATTGTCACGCCAACCGCATAATACCCATTGTTGATGCGATCCGTATCTAGCCCCATCGCCATACCGCTAAGAGCACCTGAGCAAGTTAAGGTAAACGATAGGAAGCAGCAAAGAAGCAGCACCTTTAGTTTTTTTGCTTTCAACATGGTTATTGTCCCTCATTTCATTTTTTGGGTATCTTACTGCATATTATCCCGCTTTGTATTGGCGTCTTCGCCCGATGTCAACCGACATTCATGAAGCATCACTCTCCTATTATATGCGGGAAGTCAACCCCTCCCTTACCACACTGTATCACAGAAAAAGCAAAAAAGAATGTGGTATAGGGTTGAACATTCATGGACTAAGATGGACTATCATCGACTATGATGGACTACTCTGCGGTAAATGCGAAAATTTTCACCATATTGGAGAATACAGATTATTCCAATCCGCAAACTCAAACTGCACGCCGCCCTGCTGGAGGTTATTCTCTTTCAGGCGTGTTGTAGAAAAGTGGTATCGTATGGTATGATACGGTTATCAGAATCGCCAAAGCAATCTTCAGATAGGGCTGTAAATATCAGGAAATGCTTAACCGTTGACAACTGTCTTTCCTGCCTGTACAATAGGAAGCATAGGTAGGGGGTACATAGAGAATGGCTGAGGATTTCCGCGAGATACAGGCATATCTGTCTAAAATTGCAGACAACATCGAAAAGGTGATTGTCGGCAAACGCGAGGCGGTGGAGTTGTCCCTGCTGGCGTTGCTTTGCGAGGGGCATATTTTGGTGGAAGACGTGCCGGGCGTGGGGAAGACGTCGCTGGCGTCTTCGCTTTCGCGCAGTTTGCACTGCTCTTTCCGGCGCATCCAGTTTACACCCGACATCATGCCGAGCGACATCACCGGCTTTTCGCTCTACAATCAAAAAACCGGGGAGTTTGAATACCGGCAGGGGCTGGTTTTCTCCTCTCTGATCCTCGCCGACGAGATCAACCGCGCTTCCCCCAAGACGCAGGCCAGTCTGCTCGAAGCGATGGAAGAAAATCAAGTCACCGTAGACGGCATCACCTATCCGATGGAAAAACCGTTTATGGTCATGGCGACGCAGAACCCCGCCGATTTTGTGGGGACTTATCCGCTGCCGGAAGCGCAGATGGATCGTTTCCTCATGCGCATTTCGATCGGCTATCCCGATTTTCAGGATGAGAAAAACATCCTGCGCCGTTTCAAAGAAGAAGACCCGGTCGTCAAACCCGTTGCCCGTGTGGAAGAAATCACGGCGCTGCAGAAAGCTGTGCGGAAAGTGCATGTGGATGAAAGCCTGTATGACTATATCGTTCATATTGTCAGCGAAACGCGCAAGCATCCCGACGTGACGCTGGGCGTCTCCCCGCGCGGGACGATGGCCTTGTTCCACACGGCGCAGGCGCGGGCTCTTTATTTGGGGCGCGACTACGTGACGCCCGACGACATCAAACCCCTGACCGAACCGGTGCTGGCTCACCGGCTGGTCATCAAGCCCGACTCAAAGCTGCGCCGGGTAACGGCGTCTCATGTCCTGCAAGAGATATTGGGGCGGGTGCCGGTGCCGATGGGGCGTCAAATATGAAGAAACTGCGGTCGGCTCGCGGAGGCTATGCCGTATCGCTTTTAGCGGCCATGACGGTTGCGGCGATGTTCGGCGGATTGACCGCCTATGGAACGGCGGCCGCCCTCCTCGTGCTGGCCGGCGCTGCGGCATTGCTCACCCTTTGGAACCGCCGTCAGCTCTCTGTCCGTCACGCGCTTAACAATCATCAATGCACCCGCGGCAGCGAAGTGCGCTACGCCGTTCTGATGCGGAACAGGGGGATCGTGCCGCTGACTTGGGCGGAAGCCAGCCTCTCCTCTTCACGGGGCGGCGGGCTGGCGAAAGCGCAGTTTGAGGTTTCGCTCACGCCGTTCGGCGAATATCGGTATCAAACGGGGTTTTGCCCTCCGCACAGAGGGATCTATACCTTATTGATCGATAAAATCCTTGTTTCCGACCCCTTCCGGCTGACCCATTTTAAGTGCCGCCGCCCCGATCCGCTGACGCTGATGGCACTGCCCAAGCTGACCCCGATCATGGAAACATGGAAACAGCGGCTCGACCCGCAGGGGAGCGGCGGCTTTTTCGCGCAGACAAGCGACGAACCGGCCGTTGACAACCGTACATACCGCTACGGCGATTCGCCGCGCCGTATCCATTGGAACCTCACGGCGCGCAAACGCGAACTGATGGTGCGGCAATATGAGAGCATTGAGAGCCGCCGGCTCTTGATCGTGCTCGACTTATCCCCGCATCAAAACGACCCTCCCGAAGCAAGCGAGGATACCTTGATCGAAGCCTGCCTGTCGGTGGTTCAGTACGCGCTGGAAAAGCAGATCATCACAACGCTGGTCTATGCCGAGGGCGATACCATTCAAACCTTTACAGGGCGTGATATGCGCATATTTGATGAGATACACTACGCAATGGCAACCATGGGGTTTACGTCCAATGTCCCTGCCCTGCACCTGATTGACGAAGCCAGAGACGCGCAGATGGTTTACCTGTTCAGCATGACGGCTCCCGGCGGGGAGACACTGTCGGGGCTGCCGCAGGATAAGCCGGTGGAGCTGGCTTTTGTGCGGGGCGGCAAAAACGCTTCCGAACTGCCGGATACGATGGGGGCAATGCACGTAACGGAGCTGGTGCCATGAAGAAGATATTTACATGGGATTTGCCGCTGTCGGTCGTAGCGGCTTTTACGCTGTCTTACAGCGCGTCGTTTATGTTTGTCTTGCGCCTTCCGGCGCGGGGGCTTTTTTTGTCCGCCGTGGTTTGGTGCCTTCTCCTCTCTGTCATTGCGGCATATCGCAGAGCCATTCTGCGGGTGCTGCCGTTCACCCTGATACTCGTACCGATTGTTTGGTATTTCGACCTGTATGAGCCGTTTGTAGAGTTTTTCAACGAGTATGTCCACTGGATATGGTATGTGAAATCAAATCCCGGATTTGAACGCCTTACATACATCCTGATTTCCTTTGCCGTGACCGTCCCGGTTTTCATCCTCCTTAGGTGCCGTTCCCCGGCGGCCATTCTTCTGTTGGCCGGAGGGACGCTCTTTTTTGGGCTGGAAAGTGCCGGATTTGAATATCCGAGGGTGCTTTTTTGGGGATTTTTATCCACCGTTATCCTGCAAATGGCTCTCGCAGGCGTCGGAAGCACGCCATCGAGACCGTCCGGCGAAACATCTGTTGAGGAAAAGAAGCAGCGGCAGACACAGGCCAACGGGCTGCGGTTTCTCGCGGCTCTGCCCGTCTGCCTGATCGCTGTTATAGCCGCCAGCCTGCTCGTTTCCCCGGAAACCGACCCGCTGAATTTTTTCCGCAATTTTTCCGGGGACAGAGGGCTGTTCTCCGTCAGAAGCTCGCCCGGTTTTGCCACCGACATCACCGGGGTAGGCAGGGAAATGGGCGGCCCCTTCAATCCGACGGGGCAATTGATGCTTACGCTGGAAAACACAGGCGGCCGTTATCAGCAGGAAGGCCCTTATCTGCGGGGCGGGGTCGGCACATATTACGACGGACGCCGCTGGCAGAGAGGCGGTGTGCAGGGGGTCGATTTGGGAACGGCTACCTATGACGCCGTTCATTCATTCGCCGGTTCCACACAATCTGTGGATATGTACCGCATCACCTATGACGGGTTGCGCGGGACGCGGCTCTTTCTTCCGTACGGCACATTTTTCATCGGCAGCGCCGAGTGGGGCGGGTTTTCGAGCAATTTGGTCTGGAATCAGGGCGACGCCATGCAGCTTTCCCAAAACCCGGGCGCGAATGTATCGTATATGGCTCATACCATAAACAGCCCCCGGCCGCTCATTCCTCTGCCGGACGCGGAGTTTGAAGAGCCGTTGGACATCTACCTCCAGCTGCCCGAGACCTTCCCCTTCCGCATCATTGCGACGTCATACAATTTGGCGCGGTATCAGGACGATTACTACAACGCCCTTGCCATTGAGCGTTATTTGGTCGAGAACTATACCTATAACCCCGATATGCCGCAAACGCCCGACGACAGGGATTTTGTCGATTATTTCCTGTATGAGCAAAGAGAGGGCTATTGCACCTACTTTGCTTCGGCCATGGTGATCATGTGCCGCACGGTCGGGCTGCCGGCGCGGTATGTGGACGGGTTCGCGCCCAGCTCGACGAAGGAGCTCACCAATGACGCCGGTACCTTCCGCTACGACAATACCTTCTTCTATACCGACGAGAGCGCGCACGCCTGGGTGGAAGTGTGGATCGAGCCGTTCGGTTGGATGATGTTTGAACCGACGCCGGGCTACAACCGCGTGGAATCGGTCGTATTCCCATCCATACCGCCTGTTGAAAGGCCGCCGCCGGAAATGCCCTCCTCGCCGGATATGGAAGGGCCGATTGACATTCCGTCGCCGCTTCCGTCGGACGGAGTTGGCGGCTCGGCCGATCAGGACAGGTCGTCTTCATGGGTAAAAGTGATGGTATTGCTCCTGCCGCCGCTCCTTCTGTATGCGGCATGGCTGACGCTGCGGATACGCCGCCGCCTCTTTGAGAGGATGCTGCGAAGTATCCCGTACAGCCAAAAGCAGGTCAATCGGATCTATAAACATTTGCTGTGGCTGGTATCCCATGCCAATGTCAAACCCAAACGGCATGAAACCCTCGGGGAGTTTGCCGACCGCGCCGATGAGGCCTGGCCGACCAAAATCTACATCATGCGCCGCGTTGCCGACGTCTACAGCAAATCCTGCTACGCCAGCGAGACGCTTTCGGCACTGGAAAGCGATACATTGAAATTCTACGTGGAGATATTGGAATGCCGCGAACACATCCATCTGAGCCCCATACGGTACTGGGTCTATACAAAGGCACTCAGCCTAATATCAATTCAAAAGGATAAAAATCCACATGACCGAGAAGATTTTACTCAACGATAAACAGCGCGAAGCGGCCGAAACGACCGAAGGGCCGCTGCTGGTGCTGGCCGGGGCGGGCAGCGGGAAGACCCGTGTGCTGACCGAACGCTGCGCCCGGATCGTTCAAAACGGAACCCCTCCGTGGGCGGTGCTGGCCATCACCTTTACCAACAAAGCGGCCAAAGAAATCAAAGAACGCCTCTGCCGGACACTGGGCGACAGGGGAAACGATATATGGGCGATGACCTTTCACGCCGCCTGTGTACGGTTCCTGCGCCGAGACATCACGGCACTGGGGTATAAGAGCGGCTTCACCATCTACGACGCGGACGATCAGAAGCGGGTGATGAAGGGGATTTTGAAAGACCTCAACCAAGACGAAAAGCGGGTCAGCCCGCAAGCCGTTTTGGCCATGATCGGCAGAGCGAAAGACAACGAGCAGACGCCGAAAACACTGTTGTCAAGCTCGCCGGACGACTTTTTCAACCGCATCGTGAGCGAATGCTTCACCCTCTACCAAAAGAGGCTCTTTGAGGCCAACGCGCTGGATTTTGACGACATCCTCGCCCTGACGGTGCGGCTTTTCCGCGAACAACCCGAAGTGCTGCGCTATTACCAAAAAAAGTTTTCGTATATATTGATCGACGAATATCAAGATACCAACATGCTGCAATACCACCTGGTCTCCATGCTGGCGGCGGGGCATCGGAATCTCTGCGTCGTCGGTGACGACGACCAGTCGATCTACGCTTTCCGCGGCGCGACGATCGAAAACATCCTCTCCTTCGAGCGGCACTACCCCGAAGCCAAAGTCATCCGGCTGGAGCAGAACTACCGCTCAACGGGCAACATATTGGCCGCCGCCAACAGCGTCATCGCCAAAAACGCCGGGCGCAAAGGAAAGACGCTTTGGACAAGCGCGGATGCGGGGGAGCCGGTCAAACTGATCGGGGCGATGAACGAAAACGACGAAGCGCGGTTCATCTCCGAAACAGTTCTGACCGGGCTGGAACAGGGGTCGAACTACCGTGACTTCTGCGTTTTATACCGCATGAACGCGCAGTCGCTGCGGGTGGAAACCCAGCTGCGGCTGTCCGGCGTGCCGTATAAAGTGGTCGGGGGGATGAAATTCTACGACCGCGCCGAAATCAAGGATATGATGGCCTACCTCCAAATCATCCATAACCCGAGCGACGATTTGCGCCTGATGCGCGTCATCAACACCCCAACGCGCGGCGTGGGAGCCAAGGCTATCGCCGTGATCCGCGCGCTGGCGGCGCGGGACAATACCGATTGTTTCAGCGTGATCGAGCAGTCCGGCACCTATCCCGAGCTGGCGCGGCTGGCTCCCACTCTTCAAAAATTCACCTCGATGATCCGCACATGGGGGATGGCGGCGGATACCCTGCCGCTTCCGAACTTGTACGACGACATCCTCGACCGTTCCGGTTACACGCGGATGCTGACCGAAAAGGATGACGATGAATCCAGAGGGCGGCTTGAAAACGTGATGGAGCTGAAAACCAACTTGGCGCAGTATCAGGAAGACGCCGCCGAACCGACGCTTGGCGGGTTCTTGGACGACACCGCCCTCTTCACCGACCTCGATAAATACGAGGAGGACGACAACGCCGTCACCCTGATGACCATGCACGCGGCCAAAGGGCTGGAGTTTCCGACTGTTTTTATCGCCGGAATGGAAGAAGGCATCTTCCCCGGGATGCGCAGCGCGAGCGACCCGGCGGCAGTCGAGGAAGAACGCCGCTTATGCTACGTCGCCGCCACGCGGGCGAGGGAACGGCTCTTCGTTCTCTGCGCCGGGGAGCGTATGCTGTACGGGCAGACGACGCATAATTTCCCTTCGAGGTTTATTGAGGAGATGGGGTTGACCGCCCCGCCGCCCACGGGCGGCACCCCTCCACAGAGGGGAATTTCAAGGGGGGTAGCGTCTCCATTCCCCTCCAAGGAGGGGTGGACGCGAAGCGGACGGGGTGGTTCGTCCAAACCCCAGCTCCGCATCTCCAAAGGCGATACCGTCACCCACAAACGCTTCGGCAGGGGGGTTGTCTTAACCGTCACGCCGATGGGCGGCGACGCCATTTTGGAAATCGCCTTTGAAGAAGGCGGCACGCGCAAATTGATGCAGAATTTCGCTTCGGCGTTTATGACGGTAGGAGGATAAGCGTATGGTAGGATTGATCTTCCCGGGGCAGGGTTCGCAGGAACCGGGCATGGGGCAGGAACTATATACCCATGAGGTTTTCCAAATCGGGAGCCGCGTCACAGGGCGCGACTTGGCGGCGTTATGCCGAAGTGACGCCGAAACGCTGTCGCGCACCGAAAACGCGCAGTTGGCGGTGTTTGCCGTTTCAATGGCGGCTTACGCCGTTTGGGCGGCGGAGAATGCGCCGCCCGCAGCCGTTGCGGGGTTTTCGTTAGGCGAGTGTTCGGCTCTCTGCGCTGCCGGGGTGTTCTCGCTGGAAGACGGGTTCCGGCTGGTGCAAAAACGCGCAGCCGTCATGCAGGAGGCCTGCCAGCCTAACGCTGGGCGTCCGTCCGGGTCAGGTGATGGCAGTGAAAAAACTCAATACCCGCTCTCTTCCGGCTGTATGAGTGCGTTACTGGGCGGTGACCCGCCGGAGCCGTATGAAGATGGTTCCAACTGGGCAAATCCCGTTAATTTTAACTGCCCGGGTCAAACCGTTGTGGCAGGGACGCCGGATGGCGTCGCCGTGCTGGAGGAACGCTGTAAAGCGTCGGGCGGGCGGGCCGCCCGGCTGGCGTTGTCGGGGGCTTTTCATACCAAGATGATGAGCGGAGCCGGGGAAGAGCTGCGCCGTTTTACCCAAACGCTCACCTTCCGCGACCCCGCTATGCCAATCTATACAAACATTTCCGGGGAGAACCTCCCGTCCGGCACCGATGTTCCGCGCCATTTAGAGGAGCACATGACCCACCCGGTTGTTTGGCAGAGGTGTGTGGAGAACATGCTGGCGTCCGGCGTTACCCGCTTTGTGGAAATGGGTCACGGGAGCAGTTTGGCCAAGTTGATCAAACGCATTGACCGGGGTGTGGAAGTTATTCCGTATACACATGCAGTTCGGCGTTGAGACCGTTGACGGCGATTTCCCGCGTTGCGCCGGGGTATTTATAGCTGCTGCTGCCGACCGAACCGTGTGTCCTGCCGTCTATACGGAGTTTCGCGCCCAAACCGTTTGTTGAATAATTATAGTCGGAAACGTCGTCATGGCGGAAGGTTAGGACGGCGTTAACGCCGTTCGCGCTGATTTTTTTCGCATCAATATTGGTCATATTGACACGGATGTCCACACCGTTAAGGTCAATACGTTCGAGATCCAGCCACTCCGGGATGGTGACGGTGACCGGGCGGTTGAAGCCGTCTTCCACCTCAATGTCACTGCGCCCCCATAAGCGGCCGAGCCAGTCGAAATCAAGCCGGAACCATCGGGTGTACCGTTTCATATGGGAGGAACGCGAAAGGGAAAGCGTCCCGCCTTCTTTGGCGGAGAGGTAGTATTGGCCGTCATAATGCTGCGACCATTGGATGGTGACCGTATCACCCCCGCGGACGATATAGACCGGCTCGTTGATCAGTTCCAGTTCCAGTCTTGTGATGGAGTTTAACTCATGCGTCTGCGTGCGTGCGGGGTATACATCGATATGGTCATACCAGTTCGCGCCGGTTGTTCGTATGGCGATCCCCGCCCCGACCATCATCATAATGCCGAAGGTGATGAAACACAGCGATAAAGCAATTAAAACCTTACTGCCCTTTTTCAACGCGAAAACCTCCTTTTTTCACACGGCTGGAAACCCATGTGTAGATGGCCCGGCTGCCTTTCACAACGCCGCGTATCATGGCGCGCATGGCGTGGGACGCTCCTACGCCGCCCAGCATACTCAAGCCGATGATGAAGAATGCCGCGCCGATCAACGCGATGCCGAACCATAACCCTCCGCCGGCGATCACGGCGATACCGGCCACAATGAGGGCAAGCCCGACTACGCCGAATGCGAACACGACCGCCCCGAGAGCGAACACCAGCGCGAACACTGTGGCAAACATCCCGAAAAGAATCGACAGCGCGCCGACGCCAAGCGGCAGGCCGACCGGCAATGCCAAAATTCCGATCAAAACCCAAAGTACGGCGTTCATGGATTTGGGCGTCGGTTTTTGTTCGGCACGGATGAACGCCAATTCGGCGCGCACCCGCCCGGCGATGTCGTCCGGGCTGCCCAGCCCCGCGCAAATCTCCTCTTCTGTTTTGCCTTCCTCCAACGCTTCGTTGAACAGTTCGTCGTAGTATTCGGTGACGCGCTGTACTTCGCTCTGCGGCAGACCGGCCAGCGCGTTGTTCAGCGACCAAAGAAACTCACTGCGTGTCATTCCGCTCATCCTCCCCCGTAATGTAGTCCACCATTTTTTTGACCTCCCGCCATTCCGATTTGAATGTCTGCAAACGGCCTTCCCCCTCCGGTGTGATGCGGTAATACTTCCGCAGCCGCCCGTTGTGCTCCTGCTGTCTTGTGAATAAATAGCCTTGCTGTTCCATCCGGCGCAGGATGGGGTAGAGCGTCGATTCGCCGACCGCCATCACCTGCTCGGCGTCCTGTGAGATGCGGTAGCCGTAGGATTCGCCCCGTCCCAGAATGGCGAGGACACAGGCGTCCAACAATCCGCGCTTAAGTTGCGCATCCATAGAGCGTCACCTCCGTTCCTATGCGTTGCGCAATACTGTGTTACGCATACTATACACCGCATAGTATTATTTGTCAAGCAGTATTTGATAAATATTTTTTCCGTACGGCAAAAAGAAAGCGCGGAGAGGGTTTTCCCTCCGCGCAGCTTGACCGTATCATCTGCCTCTCTTCCTCTTCCGCCTGCAAGCGGTCTATGACAGGGTTGCTCCGCAGTCAAACCATCTTCGGCCAATCCATGAAGAGGAACGGTATATCGTTCTCGCTTTCCCAATATTCCCGGATATATCCGGCTAAAGGCGCGCCGGGCGGCGCGGATATAGGCTTACCGATCGGGCTGAAAAACAGGCAGGAAACATTGGCGGTGACCGCGTATGTTTTGTTTTGCTTCGCCCAAGGGGTATGCAGGACGACATAGCACGACGCTTCGTTCGGTTTCCCGAGCATGGAAAGACTGTCTATCAGGGGAAGTTCCATCCCCCTGATTTTCAGGCGGTTCCCCGCCCGTTCCGCGTCGATGCAGATTTCTTTGATGTTGGCAAGGGGTTCCGCGGCATATACGCCGGCCATGTGAAGCAGCATGAACTCACCCTGCTTCACCGACGTCAGGCAGTCTTTGGGCAAAGGGATCATTGTTTCATGTTTTGAATCATTCCCGTCAATCAGCAACGAGATTTCATTCGCCAAAATGCGTATATCCTCAACGCAAACAACCGTCGGTTTGCCCCGCCAGCCGATCCGGCTGGATTCTATGGCACTGTTCAACGCCAGTATATTCAGATAAAACGCGATGTCCCGCACAGTATCAGGCTGGATTTCCTCCTCCTCAAACAACGCCCGTTCAACCAGTTCCTGAATCCTATTTGCTATTTTACGCGTTTCATCGGCGACAACCGCGATACCCCGGCCTTCAATTTCCAAAGCGGCGGCCTGCTGCGCGGTCATATTCGCCAGAAGCCATAGCCTTTCCCCGGCGTTTTGCAGTTTCCATAAGGTTTTATTCATAGCTTTCTTCCTTTCCATATCCGCATAAATTGGTTACTTGAGGGCGCAGTTTGCTCAACGCCCTTCTATGATGGGACAAGACTGTATTCAGGTTGAGCCCGTTTGCCTCAGCGATTTCGGCGAAGGAAAAGTCTCCGTAATACCGCTGCGTTATCACAACCCTTTCAATATCCCGCAGGATTTTGAGCGATTCCAGCACGGCTTCGGCGTTTTCCGCCTTTATGATTTCATGCGCGGCGTCCGTCTCGTCAAGCAGGGACATTCCTTCCGCGTCTAAGTATATCTGTTGGAAATCCGCCGTTTGGGCCATGAATCTCCGATAGGCCAAACGGATACATGCGACGGACAGGTAACCGTAGTTCTCTTTCTCCGGCAGATAGCCCTTGCTTGACCGCAGCTTTACATACGCGTCCTGTACAATATCGTCTGCCAGCAGAGCCACGTTAGGAGCCCCCGCGAATTTACTTCGGATAAGCCGCAAAAGCGCGTTTCGCAGCCCCTCATCCATTTGAACACCCCCGTTTCACCTCCATTATGATAGAGTGTGAAAAGCTTTTCAATAGGATAAAGGCAAAGCACCGGGTTTTTATTGCGCGGATTCGCAAAAAAAACGCCCCGTCGGGGCGTTTCAGACCGAAGACAAAGGCCCCGGTTGGCTGCGCCAACCGGGGTCAAACATTACGCAGAATGTGAAAGTTGAGGTTTTCTTCTACACGAAGCCCCAAAACACATCAGCAAAAGAGGCAGCAGCCCATTTACCCGTTTCCACTTTGCCAGCTTTTTCAGATTCATTGCGGTGAAAGTAAGCAAAGCCTGCATCCTCAGCTTTGCCAACCCCCGGTAATATGTATAGCGCATGAAATGCTTCTCTTTCGCGTCGGCGAAGACCCGCTCTATCGTCTGTCCCCGCATGGAGTAGATTGCCTTGCCTTTTGGTGAATGCCGCACATCTTCCGCCTGTTCCATGTAATCGTCCCAAACATGCCGGGTTACAACCTTCTGGCAATTTTTACTCTCGGTACATTGGTGTCTTGAAGGGCAGTTCGCGCAGATTTTGGGATTGCTCTTGTATTCCCGGTAACCGTCCCGGTTTGTGGTGCCGTACTTCAAAACCTGATTTTCGGGACAGAGGATACAATCATAATACTCGTCATACACATACTCGTATTTCTTGAAAAAGCCGTCTTTGGTCATAGGCCGCTTGTATGGAGTCACCGCGATCCGTCCGCTGTCTAATATCTGCTTCAGTATCCAAGGCGTCTTGTAGCCGCTGTCCAATGCCGCCATCTCTATTTCAGGGAATCTCGCCAGTACATGGCGGTACAGACCGTCAAACATTACGCTGTCATGCACGTTCCCCGCCGATACGTCGCAACCTAAGATGAAATTATGCTTATCACAGGCCACATGAGTTGTATACGCAAACATTTTCTCGTGTTCGCCTTTGTGAAACAACCCGCATTCCGGGTCGGTCGTGCTCTGCTTTACGTTCTTGGTTGGCGGAGGGGTGTCATCGTCGTCGTCTTTATCTTGG
>Ga0082212_10000393_pt1 | contig 63743 bp, 52 predicted proteins | sample TergutNt197P3_FD_71548 | JGI IMG/M metagenome (GOLD analysis project Ga0082212, IMG submission 71548) | Neocapritermes taracua P3 segment gut microbial communities from Petit-Saut dam, French Guiana - Nt197 P3 | ecosystem: Host-associated > Arthropoda: Insects > Digestive system > Gut ... | reverse complement strand
TTTTTTTCGATAAATTTTTCTCTGTTGTTTACATATAATTTAATGTATTATTTGGCAATACGGAAAAAATTAAAACTCATAGATAACGCAGAGTCGTAATGTCAACTTATTGAAAACACCACAAAAACCAAACATGTTCCGCCAGTGGGAAAATGCTTATTTTTTGTTTTCTTTCAAAAAGTTGACATTACGCCCTCCTTTCAGAAATCGGAGGGTAAAATCCGCCGACTCGGAAAGAGAGCGGTAAAAAAGGAGTGAAAACTCAAGGTAACGATTCAAGTTATCTGTTTCGTGGAGTTCCTTTTCCAGTTCGGCGATGGGGGGAAAAAGAAAACCCGCTGCGTCCTTTACCGGACTTGCAGCAATGGCACCGTTGACCTTTTCCAGTTTTTTTAAGACTTTTCCAATTTTATTTTTATCCGATTCCGAACCCCGGATTGCATCAGAGGCGGGTCCCGTTACTATAACGGTTTTTACCGCGGCAGCAGCTTCCACTGCGTTGTCCAGTATTGCTTCCAGACCCCGGACAAGCGCTGTCAGAGCCTGGGTATACCGTTCTGTCCGGTCTTTCCGCGATATATTGAATTCATCATCAATGCGGCGGTAGAGCGTTTCCAGCATATCATCGATCTTATCCCGGCAGGGAGACATGGCAAGGAGTTCTTCCGGCTCCGCATTGACAAGCCCCGAGACGGCCAGCCCATCCGGAGAAAGGCTGTAATTAATCAAACCGCTTTGACTAAACTGGTCAAAGCGGTTTTCAAACCATGCCGCATAGAGAGAAAGCCGTTTATCAGTCAAGACTTTGCCGCCGCCCGCGGAACGGGCGTTAAAGGGAACCCCGTTTTCCATGGTCTGCACCGAAAAAGTTTCCACTGGACAGCGCCGCCCCGATAACGCGTGGGTAGTTTCTTCAAAGAGGGCGCCCCTAAAATGGGTATGATAACCGGGAAAGGCCAGATCCAGTCCGGATATCCACAACGAGGGCGGGTCCAGAAGCCGGGCAAAGTCCCAAGCGGTGGTCGCTACGGACCCTCCCGCCCCCAGCGGCCCTTTGGGATCCGTCCAGTCTTCGATAAAACGGCCCATGGGAAAAAGCGACTGGCAAAAAAACACCCGGCTAAAGGCGGAATTCCGAAATACAGCGGGGTATGCCGCCGATTCGGCAATCAACGCGGTCCGGGGAGCATTCAATCGAAAGAGGTGCAGGGCATTCCAAAACTGGGGATCCACCGAAACGGCAAAATCCGGATCCACTCCCCGCCGGAGAAGAAAACGAAGGGAAGTGTCCACCGCAATAATTACACACCGGCGGCGGATTTCTTCCAGAAAGGGTTCCATCCTGTGAAGGGAAGGACCCGCAGCGGCAAGGAATACGGGAACTCCCGAATCCTTTAGTATGTGTTCTAAATTTTTTACCCCGGGAAAATTCAACACCCCTTCCATATTGGCCGCCAGATTTCTAGTCCACCGTCTGCCAAAAAGCCGCAGAGTGGCGGCGTTAATTTTATCCTTGGAAGCCCAGGTATCAATGCGCCGCTCCGCTTCGGCATACCAGGATTCATCCTCGGCCGTTAAGGAGGTAAGGGCCCGGTTTTTTATGATCAAGGGTTTTTGCTTCCCCGGCCCCAGCATAGTCAGGGCCGCAGTTACGGATCCAGCGTCACTTCCCATAACAAAGATCGCCTTTCCCGGTGACAGCAGCCCCGCCAGGTTTCGCTGCTCCAGAGCAAGGCTGAACAACTCTTTACGCCGTTCTACGATGATCAGAGCCGACCCTTCCTTTGCCAAGGCTTCGGCAGTATAGCCCAGGCCAAACCCCAGAAGGATGATTATTTCCGGCGCCGTTCCGTCCGCCTCTGCCGCATATTCCACCAGGGCCGCTTCGGCCTGACGCTGCCCCTCCCGGACCGGATCCCGCCGGGAATGGATCAAAATCCCCGCCAAATTTGGGCCTTCGCTGTAAACCAAAGTAGGAGCTTCTGCAGCGGTTTGCTCAACATTCCAATTATCGCTCCAGGCATTATCTTCTATACCGTTTTCGATTTGTTTTGCCAGATCGGGATAACAGGTACGAAGCAGAGCAAGGTTTTGTTTCCAATAGGCGGAGGAACTCATTCCAGTTCCAGTATGATTGTCATCCCGGGCCGGAAGGGAGTACCCGGAGGCGGGCTTTGACGGACCACCCAGCCTTCTCCCCGGATATCCAGCCGCAGATCATCCCTAAGAAGGAGAGGTGCAAGGCTCCGCTTGGTCCTGCCGGCAAAGTTCGGTACGGTGTTCCCGATGGTAATAATATCTTCTACGGGGATCGTTATTTCTCCGGGATGGAGTACCAGGGGTGTCCGGCCCCGGGGAATGCCTAAATAGTCGATCAGAGCTTCTGCCGCTTCGCGGATGGCCGGGGCGGCGGTACGGCTCCCAAAATAATAGTTCCCCATGGGTTTAATCAGCACCATATATAAAACCAGGGAGGGATTTTCCACGGGGAGCAGGGCAATACAGCTGGCGATATAATCGGTCTCCGAATAAGTTCTGGCAGCGGGATCGTACATCTGGGCGGTCCCGGTCTTTACCCCCAGGGCAATGTCTCTGATTCTGGCCCGGCTGCCAATGCCCAGATCTTCGGTTCCCGCTTCCATGTAGGATCTCATATTCCGGGCCGTCTCTTCGCTCAGGATACGCCGGGGCTGGGCAGAATGGTATTCCCGGATAGTTTTACCGTCATCGGAGACAATTCTGGATACCGTCCTGGGAGGTATCAGAATTCCGTCGTTGGCTACCGCTGTCATGGCCTGGAGCATTTGAAGAACGGAAACACTGATCTCTTGACCCATGGCAATGGTTGGCCGGGAACGTTCCGACCACCGGTTCGATGGACGGAAAAGTCCGGCGGTTTCGCCGGGGGCCCCGGCACCGGTTCTTTTGCCAAAGCCAAACAATTCCAGGGCCTGGGAAAAGGCGGCGGCTCCTATCTGTTCCGACGCATAGGCCGCACCGGCATTGCAGGAATAGACAATAATACTCCCGGCGTTGACAGTGCCGTGAACTCCCATGCATTTTATGGCGATCCTGTCTCCCCGGGTATACTGGCCATCGCAGTAAAAGACCGTATCCGGCTGTATGGCCTGGGTTTCCAGCAGGGCCGAAATAGAAAAGACCTTAAAGGTGGACCCCGGTTCATAGGCCCAGATGGCGGGCCGATCCATCCGGGAATTTTCGCTGGAAGATTGTATATCATTAGGGTCAAAACCCGGCAGACTTGCGGAACCCAGAATATCCCCGGTCCGGGGATCCATGGCCAAAAGCATCACCGCCTCGGCCTGGTGCTGCTCCATGGCTCGGCCTGCAATATCTTCCAGAATATACTGGACATTGGTGTCGATGGTGAGTACAATCTGATTGCCGTTTCTTCCGTCCCTGGGAGCTAGTTCCGCATCAAAGGAGTATTCAATCCCCGCCAGACCCGCATTATTGCTGCCGGTAAAACCAATAACCTGGGCGGCCAGGTTTTTTTCCGGATAGATCCGGCCCATCACGGGCTCTATGCTTATTCCCGTCAGTTTTCCCTGGGACCGGAGGCCTTGGATCCGCTGAATCACCGACTGATCCGCCTGCTTTTTCAGGTAAACAAAATCGCTGGTAGAACCTTCTATGGCTCTTCTGATTTCTCCGGCGGAACTTTCCAACAAAGGGGAAAGATCCGCCGTCAGGGTTTCAATGTCCTCAATGTCAGGCCGCCAGACACTGATATTTCCCATCCTGGTCTGAAGGGCAAGGATCCGTCCGTTCCGGTCCAGGATGGACCCCCGTTCGGCCGTATCTCTGGGGGCGGCAAAAATATCCGCCCCCGGCGGATTCAGCATCACTGCAAAGTAGCGGATCAAAACATAAAACGCAGCGCTCCCCAAAATAAGGACAACGATAAGAAAGCGCCGTTTTATCTGGTTCGCATCCACTGTGTTCATTTAAAAGCTACTACCTTTCCCAAAATATGCTCCGGAGAAACAAGGCCGTAGGACCGGGAATCAAAGGATTCCAGATCGTTATCCCCCTGGACAAAAAAAGTTCCCTCATCATTGACAAAATAACACCGTTTAACCGCCCGTTCCCCCAGGGGAGTATAAAAAACCAGGAGGTCCCCAGGCTGCGGGGAAGCCCAGCGAAACAGGTAAATACCCAAACCAGGGATGCGGAAGCCGTAGGCCGCCTTGTTTACAACCAACAGGGAACCCGGCTTAAGGGTGGGGAGCATGGATCTGCCCTGGGTAATCATCAGATCAATAAAAAACAGTTTTATGATCATTGCGCAGACAAAAGCCAGAATAACGGCCCTGAAAGCCCCCCTTTGTTTTTTATCTTCCATAACTATCGGCAAGTATAATGATTGCCTTTGATTATGTCGATAAAAGCAATGTGAAGGATATTATTGCAGCCCAGCAGGTACAGCGCCGTTCCAAACCATCTCTCCTGTCCACCGCTCAGAAATACCGAATCTTACCGGAGAATTCCTTTATTACCGGCCAGCATCTTCCCAGGCGAAAAAAAAAACGATCCCTTGAAAAAATCCGTTTAAAATTGCAAAGGGATTCCTTGAATACTATCCGTCCCTTGATTGAGCCCGTTCAAAAACAAAAACCATCGCAGGAAAGTCCTTTTGTTTCCCTCAGGGCAGCGGGAAATTGGCTGGCGGGGCTCCCCAAGCAGTACTTTTTGAGCATCCTTGTCGGATTTGCCACATTGTGCCTCCTCTTCATCATTGTTATTGGTTATATCCCCGATCCGGAGCCCCCTGAGGATATGTTGATCCGGGAACATGGAGAAAGAACTGTTTTCTCCCTGGACGAAGGGGATGAAATTCCTCTGGATTTAACCGAAACCTTCGCATGGCAAAGTTATACGGTCCGCTCCGGCGATTCGGTGGAGGCCATTGCCCGCAGTTTTGACCTTTCCCTGGATGCAGTAATTGCCTCCAACAACCTCCGGAATGTCCGGCATCTCCGGGCAGGAGAAACTATCCGAATTCCCAATATGGACGGCATCCCCCATGTAGTAAAAGGCGGGGACAGCTATACAAAAATTGCCGCTTCCCATGGGGTGCCTCTGGAGGCAATCCTCGATGCCAATGATATACAAAACAATTCCATAAATGCCGGGACGGTACTTTTTATTCCCGGCGCAAAAATGGACAAAAACGACCTCCGCCGGGCTTTAGGAGAATTCTTTATCTGGCCCATTTCGGGCAGGCGCAGTTCGGGTTTTGGCTGGCGGAACGATCCCTTTACGGGGGTCAGGAGTTTCCATGCCGGACTGGATATTTCCGCTCCGGTGGGAACGGCGGTAAAGGCTTCCGCCGAAGGCAGGGTTTCCGCTACAGGGTTCAATGCGGTGTACGGATATTTCCTTATCCTCTCCCATGCCGATGATTACCAGACCATGTACGCCCATTTGAGCAAAATTCTCGTTAAAAATGGCGCCTATGTAACTCAAGGAGCAATTATTGCCCAATCAGGCAATACCGGACGGAGTACCGGCCCCCACCTTCATTTGTCTGTGTATAAAAACAAAAGGGCCATAAACCCCCTTGAAATTCTTAATAGATAATGGGATAATTAGATAATTGGAGGAACCATGCGCAAACTTGTTTTGATTATTATTGCTTTTTTTGCGGTGGTTACCTTTATCCGGGCCTTTTCCTCCGAAACAGGTGTCAATGTGGATCCTGTAATTGAATACGGTGAAACTGCGAACGGGTAATCCAGATGATCGAACAAACCGGTCAAAACGGTCCTGCCGAACTTTCTGTCCGGGTCTTTTCGAACCGGCAGCTTTCCTTTGACATCCTTCTAGATGAAATTTGTGAACGTCTCCAGGATACCCGGCAGCAAGGTTCCATCAAACGGATCCGTAAGCTGGAAACAATCCTGGATATGCTGGATCAGGAACTGGAAATGCTGGCAGGGATACCCTGTCAAACCAAGCCTGAAGAAGGGCTTTCTGCGCCGCCCAAAGAGTACAACGGCATACCGGCCCCTCAAACAGGATCCCAGGACGAATGAAGGGGGGAAGGCTTCTCAGCCGCCGTGCGCTGGGATTTTTTCTTTTCCTGCTGACCATGCCCTGCTGGGGGAAGATCCTTTTTTCCGGCCTGGACCTGGCGGAAGACGACCGGCTGTTGTTCCAGGCCCGCTCTTCAGGAGGCGGCGCCGAAACCCAGAACGCTCTCTTCTGCGTCCAGCTTCCTAACCGCTCCGTTTCCCTCCTAAGCACCTTTCCTGAAAAAATGGAATTGGTTGAGGGGGGAAAAACCCTCTTGGTATACAATGCCTTCGGCAGCCAGCGGATTCCGGTCTCTGGAGGGTTGCCCCAGGGTTTTCCCGGCTTTTCTGCCTTTGCCGGCATAAGCGGAGGCAGGGTGGAAAATACCGCCGCTTCCCCAGACGGACGCTGGCTCCTCTATGTGGAACCCACCAGCCATGCTAAAGGGAATCTGATTCTGCTGGACGGCTTATCGGGCCGGAAAATTACCGTTTCAGCCGGAGTAGAGCGTCCAGCCCGGTATTTCCCTGCCCTATGGGGAGATGATTCCCGGGGCATCCTCTATGCCAAGAAAGGGCAGCTTTATTTTTTCACCGTCGGTACCCAGACAACCCCGCCGGACGAACGGTTCCGGATCATTGGAGAAGGGGCGGTTAATTCGGTATACTGGGGAAGCGGAGGGAGTTTTTACTACCTGCGGGGTTCCACCGTGTACCGGATCCGCAGCGGAGAACTTTTTGCCCGGACACTCTACACGGGTTTTCTTAGTGTTGGAGAAACGGCAGGAAGCATCCCCTTTGATTTCGATCCGAATTTTGATCGTTTTTGGATTGCCCCCGACGGCCAATCCATGCTCCTATGCAAGGGAGGGCGGAACCTTTTTTATTATCCCCTGGGTATCAAGGAAGACACCCCAACGGACTTTGCGTCTCTTCCCTATATCATCGCTCCCCGGTCAGGTGCCCAGCTTGGTGTACTCTGGTCAGATGACGGGATTGCCACGGTATTGATTGGAATCCCCACGGGCGGCAATCCGGAAAACGAAGTTCTGGCATACCGCCTGAATACCGCCGGGATTGCCGGAGGAATTGATCGAACCTTTGAAACCCTGGAAAGTCCTCCATCTTTCCGGGTCATGCTTTCCCCCGATGGAAGGAAAGCGATCTTTTGGGGAAAAAGCGGACTCCATCTGTACGATTATAGGTCATGGAAATTACTGACCAGGATTGTTTCCGAGCCGGTATATTCCTGCCTCTGGACAAAAAACGATGAACTTATCGTTGGCGGAGAAGAACGGATCGAAAGTGTCCGTTTATCGGGGAATACGCCGTCTGAACGAAAACTCCTCTGCCTTGCATCGGTATCGCGCTACGGCTTTGAAGATAACCCCAGTGCCGCCGGTCCTTCAGGCGGCGAAGGATCCGCCGCTCCTTTCCGGCGGATCCTAGCCTATTCGGGAGACACCTGGTACATCACCAATGGGGAAACTCCCTGGACCGAATACCGTCTTCCTTCGGTACGGGAATCATCCATTGTTTCCAGCCGCTACCGGGTATATCTGGAAAACTCCGGCGGCACCTTTGAAAACATCCCCATGGTGAGGAATATCACTTCGGTGGGAACCTTTTTCCTCTTTGAACCGGGTCGGCCCCCTGGCAGGACCATCCCGGCGGCGGCAAATCCCAGCCGTATCTCTCCTTTGGAAGAGGACTATGCCTTTACCTACGGCAGCCGGGGGGGCAGGGAAATCGCCCTGTGTTTTGACCTGTATGACGATGCGTCGGGTCTTAGTACCGTTCTGGATACTCTAAACCGTTATGGCATCAGGGCTACCTTTTTTATCAATGGTGAATTTATTCGCCGCCATCCCCAATCGGCCAGAGACCTTGCCGGTTCGGGCCAGGAAACAGCATCCATGTTTTTTGCTCCCCTGGATCTTTCCGATTCACGCTACCGGATCGACAAAGACTTTGTAACCAGAGGCCTGGCCCGGAATGAAGATGAATATTTTAAAGCCACCGGGAGGGAACTATCCCTGCTTTGGCATCCTCCGTTCTATGCCTTGTCCAAAGAAATTACCGCCGCCGCCGCCACTGCCGGATACCGTACCATTGGCCGGGATGTGGACAGCCGGGACTGGATCCGTACCAGCGATGCAAAACGGCTGGGGATCGATCAGCTTACCGCTGCAGATATGATCGACTACATCGTAAATGCCGCTGAGGGAGGATCGATCATCCCTATTCGCCTGGGAATTTTAGAAGGGAGCCGGGCGGATTATCTTTTTAACAGCCTGGAAGTACTATTGGACGCCCTTTTACGGGAAGGTTACGAACCCGTCCCCGTTTCAACCATGCTCGGCAGAAACCGGTAAATCTTTTTCTATGTTTAACAGCATCCGGGGAATCATCATCGAAAAAATTGGCGAAACCCTTCGTCTGGAAACCGGCGGTTTGGAATGGGATATTGCTGTTTCTTCAATTGACCTTTCCGCCCTTCCTCCGGCGGGGGAAACGGGCCGGGTTTTTACCTGGCTTTACCACAAAGAAACAGAGATGCGGCTCTTCGGTTTTGCCAATGACCGGCGGCGCGCCACCTTTCTAGAGCTTCTAAAAGTAGAAGGCATCGGTCCCAGGGGGGCATTAAAAATAATGGGCGGCATAGGCCAGGAAGAACTGGAAAGGGCTCTGGAAAACGAAGACTTAGGCCGTCTGGAAGCGGTGCCGGGACTGGGCAAAAAGACCGCCCAAAAAATGCTCCTGGCCCTCAAAGGGAAACTATCCTTTTCAAAAGAAACGGAAACCGCCGGGCCCCATGCGGAATTGGCGGCGGCCCTGACAGAGATGGGTTACGATAAACGACAGACAATCCAGGCCCTCCGGCAGGCAGAAGAAGAAATTCCCAAAGAAACAAACGGTACAGAAAGGGAGCAAGAACTTTTTAAGCGCGCCATTGTACTATTGAGCAATGTCTAATTACTTTTTTTCTCACGAGGATGCAGAGGACACGGAGGAAAGATGGGAAAAACCAGCAAGCCCCTAAGCCTAATACACCCCGAAGCTGCTCCCGGCGAGGATAAGCAGGATGTATCCTTACGGCCCCAGCGGTTAAGTGAATTTCTGGGCCAGGCTGTCTTAAAGGAAAACCTTTCGGTTTTTATCCAGGCGGCCCGGGCACGAAAGGAAAGTCTGGATCACCTTTTTCTGATCGGCCCCCCCGGCCTGGGAAAGACCACCCTGGCCCAGGTGGTGGCCCGGGAACTGGGGGTTGATTTTAAAGTAACCAGCGCCCCCGCCTTGGACAAACCAAAAGACCTGGCGGGAATCCTTACCACGATCAGCGCAAAAACTGTTTTCTTTATCGATGAAATTCACCGGCTTAAACCGGCCATCGAAGAAATGCTCTATATAGCAATGGAAGATTACGAACTGGACTGGATAATCGGCCAGGGACCCAGTGCCCGGACGATCCGCATCCCCATCCAGCCCTTTACCCTGGTGGGGGCCACCACCAAGGCGGGAAACGTATCAAGCCCCCTGGTCAGCCGTTTTGGTATCACCTGCCGTTTTAACTTTTACGAAACGGAAGACATGGAAGCCATAATTCACCGTTCCGCGGGGATTTTGAACACTGAATTGAGCGGCGACGCCGCTGCACTCCTGGCCGCCAGCGCCCGAGGCACTCCCCGGGTGGTGAACCGTCTCCTTCGGCGCATGAGGGATTTTGCCCAAATTCTGGGAAACGGAGAAGTTACCCTAGAAGTGGTTTCCGAGGGATTAAAACGGCTGGAAATAGACAGCCTGGGTCTGGAGCGGCAGGACCGGGAAATTCTAAAGATGATCATCGAACGTTATGCCGGCGGGCCAGTGGGATCGGAAACCCTGGCTATATCTATAGGAGAAACGGTGGACACCCTGGAGGATTATTACGAACCCTATCTGATCCAGACAGGACTCCTTCAGCGTACTCCCCGGGGAAGGATGGTAACGGACATGGCCTATATTCATCTTAATTTAAAACGACAGGGGCCGGAAAACGAACCGTCATTGTTTTAATCAAAAGTATCTATTACAGTAGGGATTGCGGGGTTAGCGTAATGCAAAATAACAATGAAGGTACCAAATCTCTTATCTTTAACACCGCCTTGCGCCTGTTCGCCAAAAATGGGTATGAGAATGTTTCGGTTAGGGAAATAGCGGATGCTGTTGGAATCAAATCAGCATCGATTTACAACCATTACGAGACTAAAGAACAGATCCTGGATACCTGCTATAGTTTTTATCTCAAGAATCGCAATAGTTTAAGGCTGAACAGGGAACAATATGATCCAATTCTAAGGAACGGAACAAAAGAAGAAGTTTTGAATATTTTTAACTATCCGTGGGAAGATTCGGTAAAAGAACAGATGTTTTTTGCTCTGCTCATTTATTTTTCCCGGATTTACACCGATGCCAAGGCCAGGGAGATGTATGAAAATGAAATAACTGAATCTATGAAATATCAAAAGGAAGTGTTTGATTTTGGAATAAAAATCGGCAGGTTCCATGAATTTAATGTCACGGGGGTTTCTTTAATTATCTTAAGCACAAGGTTATTTGCTGCACATTTTGTTACGATAACGCCGGAACAAGAAATTGAATTACGCAAGGCTGAAGAGGATGCCATGGACGAACTGGTAAGACTTGTTCCGTTTAAGTATTAGTAAAAGTGTTTGAACAGCAGCTATGAAGACCGCCGGTTTTTTCTTTGATTTGCCTGAAGATCTTATCGCCAAATATCCGCCGCCGAAACGGGGAGGAAGCAGGCTCATGGTTTTAAACCGCCGAACGGCGCTTCGGCGGCATTGCATGGTATCGGATTTGCCGGAACTTCTGATCGGATCGGATTTTCGCAGCCCCAGTGGAGAAGCTCCGATCCTGGTTTTTAACAATTCCCGGGTCCGAAAAGCCCGCCTAAGGGCGCGGCTTAAGACAACTTCCATTGGCACCAACAGCCTGGGAGAAGCAACCAGTACAAGAAAAACGGAATTCCTTTTATTGAACCGCGTTGACACCCTTACCTGGCGGGTTATGACAAACCGGACAAAACGCCGCCGTCCAAAACAACGTTATTGTTTTGCCTGCGGCATTGAAGGAGAAATTGTGGAAGCTCCGCCGAACACGTTGATAAACGATAATACGGGAGAATTCCGGTACCTTCGTTTTGATTCTCCCATTGATGATGATTGGCTTGACATTCACGGGCATATGCCCTTGCCTCCCTATATTAAGAGGGACGATGAGGAAACCGACAGCAAACGTTACCAGACAATCTACGCTGACCGTTCGGCAGGATTGGAACTTGGGCCCGGTGCTTCTGCCGCCGCTCCCACCGCGGGGCTTCACTTTACCGAAGAAATGTTTGCCCGGCTTGATGCTGCGGGAATCGAAAAAACTTTTATCACCCTCCACATAGGATTGGGGACCTTCCTTCCGGTGCGGACTGAATATGTCGAAGATCACGTTATGCACGAGGAAATGTACAGCATCAGCGAAGAAGCGGCCAGGGAGATCAATGAGGCAAAAGCCAAAGAACGGAAAATTATTTGTGTGGGAACCACCAGTATTCGTACCCTGGAATCGGCCTGTACCAATAAGGAAGAGGCAGAAAAAACTCTGGTAAAACCCGGAAAAGGTGCGGCTTCAATCTTTATTTATCCCGGCTATCGTTTTAAACTTGCGGATGCTCTTTTTACCAATTTCCACACCTCCGGCTCTACCTTGTTGATGCTGGCTTCAGCATTTGCAGGAGCTAAAGACAGCTCCTGTGATGGGCGGCAAATGATCCTGGACAGTTATGCTGAAGCAATACGGGAACAATACCGTTTTTTTAGTTATGGAGATGCCATGTTAATGTACTAGATGGATTCACTCCGCAGCAAAAAGAGCTTCCTCAGAAGCTCTTTTTGTTTGCCAAAAATTTTTATTTCCGGGGGGAGTTTTTTTAATTACCCTCCCCTTGGGACTGGGATGTACCTATTTTTCCCGGGCAAGATATTCCTTCGTCAGTTCAAGAACCACCTTGCTGAGCAGCAACAGCGCTATAAGGTTCGGGATGGCCATGAGTCCGTTCAGCGTGTCGGCAACATCCCAGACAAAGGTAAGTCCGCCGGTTGCTCCGACAATCGCCAGAAGGGCAAATATAACTTTATACGCCATGTCCCAGGCTTTGTTGTTCTTTGTCAAATAACCCAGGCACTGCTGTCCGTAATATGACCAGCCCAGAATCGTGGAACAGGCAAATGTTAATATGCCGATGGCAATGAAAACGCCGCCAAATGAACCGAATGTATTCGAGAAAGACGCCATAACGAGCGGGACGCCTTTAATATCCCCGGTATACAAGCCGGAAGTTACAATAACAAGGGCGGTCAGGGTACAAATAACGATTGTGTCGATAAAGACTTCAAAAACGCCCCAAAGTCCCTGCTGGACCGGATCCTTTGATCGGGAAGCGGCATGGGCAATGGGAGCGGAACCAAGCCCGGCCTCGTTGGAAAATACTCCCCTGGCAATACCGTAGCGCATTGCCAGCATGATAACGTAACCCATAATGCCGCTGCCCACCGATTGCAGCGAGAATGCATTTGAAAAAATCAAACTAAATGCGCCGCCCAGCTTGCCGGCATTCAGCACCAGAATAATCACACTGCCAATGACATAAAAGATACACATCAAGGGGACCAGTTTTTCCGTTACCAATGCGATGCGCTTAATACCGCCGATGATGACAAGGGCGATAATTATCGTAATGGCAATACCGGCAGCCAGCGGAGGGATATTAAAAACTTCATCAAGAGAGGATGCTATGGCGTTTGCCTGGGTCATGTTGCCGATGCCAAAGGTCGCAAATGTCCCGAAAACAGCGAAGATTACGGCAAGCCACTTCATCTTCGGGCCGAGGCCGTTTTGTATGTAATACATGGGGCCGCCGTGATACGCGCCTTTTTCATCGGCCTCGCGATACTTTACCGCCAGAACAACCTCGGCATACTTGGTCATCATGCCGAAGAATCCCGACACCCACATCCACAATACCGCTCCCGGACCTCCGGCAAAAATGGCTGTCGCCACACCGACGACATTGCCCGTACCCACCGTCGAGGCAAGGGCCGTAGTAACCGCCTGGAAGGGAGTAATGTTACTATCATCTATCTTTTCCGACTTCTTGAAAAGCTGACCGAAGGTACCCTTCCACCAAACCTTGATTTTGGATATCTGAAAAACCTTTGATATGATTGTTAAAAATATACCTGTCCCAACTATCAGCACCAGCATGGGCGGCCCCCATACCAGGCCGTTTATTTCATTATTCACCTTTTGGACAGCTTCAAAAAAAGTCATACATTCCTCCATCGCAGAATTATTTGGTCCTTTGCTTTTGCATATAACCGTATAATTGAATTATTTTACATTATTATAAGATACGTTGCAAGTACAGGCCGCTTATTTTGCAAAGAGATGTTTTCTGAGCTGTGCCAGAACAGCTTCCATATCCAGAGGCTTACCAACATGACCGTTCATCCCCGCATCAATACAATGATCCACGTCTTCCTTAAATACATTGGCGGTCATTGCAATTACCGGAATTCCTTTTAAGGATTCCGGAGTTTGCAGAGTTTGCCCTTCAAACTCCGGATCATTTTTTGTAGACCGGTCCGATCCGGCGGCATCCTTATGTTTTGCCTCAAATGCACGGATTCTTCGGGTTGCTTCATAGCCGTCCATTTCGGGCATCTGGACATCCATAAAAATCATGGCGTATTTGTCCGGGCTGGAGGTAAACAACTCTACAGCTTCAATACCGTTACAAGCGCAGTCCACCGCCAGGCCGGTTGGTTCCAGCAGGGAAAGGAGTATCTCCCGGTTAATTTCAACATCCTCCGCCAGAATAATTCTATAGCCGGAAAAGTCATCTGTCCCTATTGTTCCCTCATCCTTCATCGTAGTTTCTTCCCGGCCTGTACATTGGTTGATACATTCGGCAATTACGGAAGGAAAGAGAGGTTTGGCCACGATCTTTTCCACCCCCGCCTGCCTTGCTTTTTCCTCAATGAATGACCAATCAGCGCTGGTCATTAAAACTATGGCCGACTTTTGTTCCGTCCGGGTTTTAATCTGTTCAGCAAGTTCCACGCCGTCCATACCGGGCATTTTCCAGTCTAAAAAATAAATATCGTAGGGACTATCCTTGCCGATCATCGTCAGTGCTTCCGATGATCCATTGACGGTGGTACAATTTAAACCAAACCAGCCTGCCAGTTCATTAAACAATTCCAGCACTGTTTTATCATCGTCCACCACAAGGAGCCGTACATTATGCCAGTCGATCCCGGGATTAAGGAGGCTCTGCTTCTCCTGGATCGTTCCTTTCCGAAACACTGCGGTAAAGGCAAAGGTAGAACCCTGACCGGGCCGTGAATCCACCCAAATCCGGCCGTTCATCATTTCAACGATGCGTTTAGAAATGGCCAGCCCCAGGCCGGTACCGCCGAATTTTCGGGAAGTGCTGGAATCGGCCTGCTCAAAAGAAGAAAAGAGCCTTTTTTTCTGTTCTTCAGTAACCCCAATACCTGTATCGGAAACGCTTATCTTGATCGTGCATAGGTCGCCAGCTTCTTCAACGCACTCTGTTTCCAGACGGATAAAACCGCCTTCGGGGGTAAATTTTACCGCATTGGAAACAAGGTTGGCGATTATTTGGGCAAGCCGTTGATCGTCTCCAAAGAGAATAGGAGGAATCTTTCTATCGATGTGGACAGAACAAATTTGCTTTTTTTCATCCATCTTGAAACTGGAAACGTTTATAACCTTCTGAAGCATTTTTTCAAAATTAAAATCTTCCGCCGAGAGGTCAAATTTGTTTGCCTCTATTTTTGACATATCCAGAATATCGTTGATCACTCCCAAAAGATGGCTGGAAGCTTCTTCTATCTTTTTCAGACAATAATCTTTTTTTTCTATATCACGGGAAGTTTTTGCGATGGAGGTCATGCCGATAACAGCATTCATGGGTGTCCGCATTTCGTGGCTCATATTGGCCAAAAAATCGCTCTTCGCCCTGCTTGCCTTTTCCGCCGTTTCCCGGGCGGCGTTTCGTTCCTTTTCATGAAGGTCTCTGGCCGCCGCTCCGGCTATAACGCTGGCCACAGTACTGACCAGTTGGCGGTCACTGTCACTCCAAAGCCTGGGGCCGGATAAACATTCCACTCCAAGGATGGCCCATAATTTTCCATCCACATAAAGAGGAGCCCACATAAAAGCCCTTACGCCTGCGAGTCTCATAAAATGGTATTTGTTGTTTGATTCCACATCGTTGCAAAACAAGGTTATCGTGTCGATGCCTGGATTAACCTGAGAAAAGGTGTTTTTTAATAGTTCGTTCAAGCCAGCAAGTTCCGGATCCACTGGAATACCGCCGCCCCTGCACCAAAAATAGGCCGGTTTATAGATGGAGAAATTTTTGCCCGTCAAGCTAACAACCATTCGGTCGATGCCGAGGAATTTTCCGGTTAGCTGGAGAGTATCGTTGATAAGAACATCGGTTTTTTTGTCAGAAATAAAACTTGCCGACAAAGAAGACATTAGTTTTTGCTGGTCAAGCCTGCTGGAAAGATTTTGTTCGTTTTTTCTGTAGGTGAAAAAGCTGATCAGTCCGCAGACAATGGTAAAGGCCATGGCGGAAAAGAGCATCGCCGAAAGCAGCCTGAGCCTGTTCCGGAAAAAAAGAAGCTGCTCATCGCTTATATCTACTCCTACAATCCCGGCGACCTCTCCCGATGCATCAATGATCGGCGCAAAGGCGGAAAGAATTCTTTCGTATTCAACAGAGTAAGCTCCCAGTGCTGTGGTTACCGCAGTTCGTCTTTTGATAGACTGTTCAAGGGCTTTTTCCATTGGTATTGGATCGCTATACAGGGTATAGGCGTCTTCGGTAAAATCATTATCTACTATGGGCTGAACGGTTCCGTCTTCCCTGAGATAATAGTAATAAATAAAAATAATATTATGCTCTTCGCCAAATTTTATCAGCCGTGTTCTTATTTCGGAATACAATGGATTAAGCATATCTTCCGGAGCGCGGAACTGAAACAGCTCTTCCGGAGTGGATATCCGTTCCGCAGAACGGACCGTTGCAAGAAGCCGCTCTTCAATATTTCCCAAAAAAACGGAAGAAAATGAATTGATCAACACGATGGTGTAGGCAGTGATAATCAACACCGCCAGGGAGGCAGTGGAAAATAAGATTAGCACCAGGTGTTTTATCCGCTTTTTTTTTGCTCTAAGCACTAAACCTCTCTTCAACTATTGCATCAGAACATCAAATCAGAAGCCCTTCGGCAAAGAAGGGGCTTTTAAAAAAGCCCCATTTATTTATGTTCTAGGCAAATTTTGCGATAGGCGCAAAGGTATCGGCCTTTAGAGCTGCTCCTCCAACCAGGGCGCCGTCTATGTTCTCTTTGGCCATAAGCTGGGCTGCATTGTCAGGCTTTACCGATCCGCCGTACTGGATAATCATTTTTTCCGCCGCCGGGTCCCCATAAAGTTTGGCAATTACTTTCCGCACATAGGCATGGATCGCATCGGCATCTTCCGGGGTAGCGGTTTTTCCGGTTCCAATAGCCCAGACCGGCTCATAGGCGATAACAACACGGTTCAGGTTCACCACATCCACGCCTTCCAGTCCTTTGACAGTCTGGGTTTCGCAGACCGCTTCGGCCTTTCCCGCTTCCCGTTCTTCCAAAAGTTCCCCCACACAGAGGATCACTTCAAAGCCATGCTGAAGGGCAAGCTTTACCTTTTTGTTAATAAGGGCATCGTCTTCCTTATAGTTATGCCGCCTTTCGCTGTGGCCAAGAATAATTGTCTGGACGCCTAAGTCTTTAAGCTGAAGCACCGAGACTTCTCCGGTATGGGCACCTTGTTCTTCCGGTGCACAGTTTTGAGCACCCAGCAAAATATTTGTCCCTCTGATAATGGGTGCTACGGTTTCGAGCAAGGTAAAACTTGGAGCTACCAAGTATTTATGTTTGCCATCCTTTAGCTCCTTAACCAGAGTTTCCGTCAGTTCCGCCGCTTCGGATCGGGTCTTGTGCATTTTCCAATTTCCTGCGATGTAATATGGTCTGCTCATTGTTCCTCCTAACCCCGGCAAACTTCGATACCGGGAAGTTTTTTTCCTTCCAGCAGTTCCAGCGAAGCGCCGCCGCCGGTGGAGACATGACTCATTCTTGATGCCAGATTAAACTTGTTTACCGCCGCCACCGAGTCGCCGCCGCCTACTATGGTAATCGTTCCCCGGTCTGTGGCGTCCGCCACAATGCGGGCCACTTCTTCGGTGCCCTTGGCAAAAGAGTCGAATTCAAAGACCCCAACCGGACCGTTCCAGACGATAGTTTTTGCTTTGGCCAGAGCTTCTTTGTATTTGGCCACGGTTTTTGGACCCACATCAAGTCCCATCAGATTATCGGGCAGATCCATGCTGTCCACCGGTACCGGCGCAGCGGCGGCATCAAAGGCTTCCGCTCCCGCCTGATCCACGGGAAGAATAATTTCCGCCCCCGCCTTCTTGGCCGCTTCCAAAATACTTTTGGCGGTGTTGATCTGATCGTCTTCCACCAGAGATTTACCAACCCGGTGGCCCTGGGCCTTAAGGAAGGTATAGGCCATACCGCCGCCTATGACCAGGGCATTGGCATTCTTTAAGAGGCTTTCCAGCACAGCGATCTTGCTGGAAACCTTGGCCCCGCCGATAATCGCAGCGAGAGGCTTAACGGGGTTCGTTACAATGGGTTCCAGAAACTGTACTTCTTTTTCCATAAGAAAACCTGCCACAGAGACCGGCACAAACTTGGCTATGGAAGCGGTAGAAGCATGATCCCGGTGGGCTGTGCCGAAAGCATCGTTTACAAAAATATCGCCATAGCCTGCCAGTTCTTTTGCCAGACTGTCCCGTTCCGTCCCTTCTTTGCTGGTTTCTTCTTTATGGAACCGGGTGTTTTCCAGCATGATTACCGAACCGTCTTTCTGGCCATCGATAAAAGCTTTCTTGCCGTAACAGCTGTCCTCTCCGGCAAAGATCACTGGTTTTCCCAGTTTCTTTTCCAGGTAGGCGGCCACCGGAGCCATGCGGTGTTTTCCTCTAATGTAGGCATCTTCGTCAAAAGCCTTGCCATCCTTTTCGGCTTTTTCCTTGGCTTTTTTTGCATCCTTGGAAGGATCCCCCAGGTGGCTCATCAGGGTCAGGGTTTTTGCCCCCTGTTCCAAAATATATTGAATGGTAGGCAAGGCCGCTGTAATCCGCGTATCATCCTGAACCACCCCGTCCTTCATGGGTACGTTAAAGTCAACCCGCATGATGACCCGTCGGCCCTTTAAATCCACGGATTTTATGGTTTTGATCATGATCTTCTCCTTAAACTATTTTGCACGGAGACACACTATCCGGCAAACCGGACAGCAAGGCACAGAGCTTTTGAAGATTTTTCAAGAATCCTCGTTTTTTCTCCATGATCTCTGTGCCTCTTGCTAGAGGAATGAAAATTATTTTTTGCTGTCGATGTATTTGAGGAGATCCACCACTTTATTGGAATAACCCCACTCGTTGTCGTACCAGGAAACCACCTTAAAGAAACGCTTTTCGCCGGGCAGGTTGTTCTGCAATGTGGCCAGGCTGTCGTAGATCGATGTATTGGTATTGTGGATGATGTCGGTGGAAACGATCTCATCGTTTTGGAACTGAAGCACTCCCTTTAGGTAGCTGTCGGCGGCTTTTTTGAAGGCGCCATTGATTTCCTCTATAGAAGTATCTTTTACCGAGCGGAAGGTCAGGTCCACTACGGAACCGGTGGGAGTGGGAATCCGGAAGCTCATGCCGGTCAGCTTGCCCTTGGTTTCAGGAAGCACTTCGCCCACCGCCTTGGCCGCTCCGGTAGTAGAGGGGATGATGTTAATTGCCGCAGCACGGCCTCCTCGCCAATCCTTCTTGGAAGGTCCGTCCACGGTTTTTTGAGTAGCCGTATAGGAGTGAATGGTCGTCATCAGGCCCGTTTCGATGCCCATTCCCTCTTTGAGGAGAACATACACAAGAGGGGCCAAACAGTTGGTAGTACAACTGGCATTGGAAATGACATGGTCATTGGCGGGATCGTACTTTTCGTTATTAACTCCCATAACAAAGGTGGGGATCTTCTTGTCCTTGCCCTTGGCAGGGGCGGAGATGATCACCTTTTTGGCCCCCGCCTCCAGGTGGCCGTAAGCCTTATCATCGACAAACAGGCCGGTTGATTCGATCACATATTCCACCCCCAGCTTGCTCCAGGGCAGGTTTTTGAGTTCCCTCTCCGCCATAACGCATTGAATTTCATGGCCATTGACCACAAGAATGTCATCTTCTTCCGCTCCGGAAGTCTTTTTTGTTTTTATGTCTGCCTTCATCTGTCCCTGGGTGGAGTCGTATTTAAGTTGATAGGCGAAATATTGGGCATCCGTGGTAATATCGGTGACGGCAACCACGTCAATTTTGTCTTTGCCAAGCAGTCCCTGGCCCACAATGGACTGAAAAACCAAGCGGCCGATACGGCCAAAGCCATTAATAGCAACTTTCATAAAGAAAAACCCCCATATTAAAGTTTAATTTGACTAATAATAACGGGAAAACGCCAACTATGCAAGGTACGGGCAGCATTCATGGCGGCTGTGAGAGCGGCGGGTTTTTGTATTCGAATTTTAACCTCACCGCACGGTAATATAAAACACCAGGGCCATCGCAGCCAGCCCCAGGGCGGCGACGATGTATACCCAGAGGGGAAGTTTTCCTGCCGCTGTCCAGGACGAACCGGGGGAAACCTTTTTTTGTTCCGGAGTACAGTATCCGCAGGAAGGACAGCCTTTGGCGAACCGTTTTTCTTCTCCGCTAAAACTGCATTGGGGGCAGCGAACAAAAGCAAAGTATCGTCCACAGCGGGGACATTGGCTGCTGTCCCTCCGTACTTCCTCTCCGCAATGATCGCAGAAAAAACGAGCCACTTCTTACCCGGCGGCTTTTTCCGGTGCGGAGCAGGATCCGCCGGCAGCTATCGCTGCGGGACAGGAAGCGCAGACCGTCTTTGTTTCACCCGCTGCCTTATTGCTAGATTTTCCGCCGTCCTTGTCTTTTCCTTTTTCTTCCGGTTTACTTGAAGCTGTTTTGGCAGTTCCCTTATTTTTATCGGTTACATAAAAGCCTGAACCTTTAAAAATAACCCCGGTGCCGCCATTAATCAGCCGCCGCAGCTCTTTTCCGCATTGGGGGCATTCATTTAAAGGCGCATCGCTCATACTTTGAAAGGTTTCAAAATTGTGTTCGCAGCTTTTACATTCATATTCATAGGTTGGCATGAACACGCCGCCTCCTAGCGGCGAAAGATAATCTAGTATACCGAAATGGTATTAAATAGTAAAGCAAGGCCGCTGCCGTTCATTGTTCCGGTGGTAAGAATGAGAGCGCTGCCGTCCTGCCGGGGAGTTTGGAAAAAGAGCGCCTCCGCCAGGGTCTTCATGTCCTTGTTTTCGCTAAAGTCCGTCAGGGCCAGTCCTAGCTTTGCCAGCATAAAAATCCGCACCAACGCTGCGGCCTGGGTGGGAGTCGGCGTTTCAAAGCGCAGCACTGCATTGTACTTTTCATTTCTTTTATCTGCCGGATATACGGCGAATAACAGCCGATCCGCGGGGATTTCGATGGGTACCTCAAAGGCGGCGATGATTCTGTTCAGGGCCTGAGCAGGATTATTCACCCAGCCGGAGAGAACCGATCCTCTTTGCAATGCAGGAAGAGCTTCGGGAATTTGCACCCCCGGAGGAGGTATAAAGGGATCCGCATCGGAAAGACAGGCAAACCGGGAAGTTAAACTTATCGAAAGCCGGGATTGCGGCGAATACCAGTAGGACATCCCCGAAGAGGAAGTACGTTTTTCCCAATCCTTGCTGGTGCTGAAAAAAAAGCCTCCCCGGCCGCTGGGAAACCTACCTGAGGCGGCGGCGCAAAAATACCGTTCTCCCGGGAATGGAAAAATCGCCGCTGTCAGGGTATCGCTCATATCAAGGAAGCTCTTTATTTCCGATCCTTTCAAGCCGCCCAGCACAAGGGAATCCAGAATGGGCCGGGAGGACTGTACCTCGGCGGTAATGTACAGATCCGCTCCTTCGGCCATAAGGGCAAAACCGCTGCGGCCTGCATAAAAGGTTTCGGGCGCCGAAGGAGTGGAGGCGCAGGAAAACAAAAGGGCCAGGAATAACCCATAACCGGCGAACCTCAAAGGTTTCCGCCGGGGGCCGCAAATCAAGCTTTGGTAATTTTGATAAACCACGTTGTTTCTCCCGAATCAAACTGAATCATATTTTTCGTTTCGCCCCATTCTACAGCGGACGCCAGAGTTTCGTCGGCCACATAATCGGCAAATGCTTCCCATGCCTGCCTGAGCCGGGATGAACCGAAGATGCACAGGACGATCCGGTCCGTCACTTCCAGGCCCGCTTCTTTCCGGGCATTTTGCACGCCCCGGACAAGATCCCGTACATCTCCTTCCTGGGAAAGTTCTTCGGTTATTTCCGTATCAAGGGCCACCGTCAGTGTTCCTTCGTTCAAAACCCGGAGCTTTGCTTTTTCGATGCGGCGTATGTCCAGTTTGTCCGAAGTGATCTCTACGGAACGGCCCGTATCCAAATCAATAGAAAGGGCTGCACCTTCCAAGAGGCCTTGAATCTCAGTCTGGTTTAAGGCGGCGATCCTCTCCGCTGCGGCTTTCATGTCTTTTCCCAATTCCTTCCCCAGAACCCGAAAATTAGCTTTGGCCTCGTATTCAACCAGGTCTTCTTCGTTCTCCCGGAACACCACATTTTTTACATTCAACTCTTCCCGAATGCTGTCTTCCATTTCCAGGAGCGCTTTTTTTTCTTCCGGATTCCGGGTAACCAGTTCCACCGTTTTTAGGGGCTGGCGGATCTTGAGGCTGTACTGGGATCGGAGGGCCCGGCCCATGGACACTGCATGCAGCACCGCCGCCATTTTAAATTCCAGATTTCTGTCCCGCCGGTTTTCCCTGGGTTCCGGATAATCGGCTAAATGAACCGACGGGGGATCGCTCTCCAGCCGTAAATTTTGCCAGATCGCGTCGGTGGTAAAGGGCATAAAGGGAGCTGCCGCTGTAATCAGCGTTTTTAACGCCTCAAAAAGCGAGCCATAGGCATCGGCCTTGTCATTGTCAATAACAATGCCGCCGGTATTACTGCTGGAATCTTCGGCGGCTGTGCTTTTCCAAAACCGGCGGCGGGAACGGCGGATGTACCAGTTGTTTAGCTTGTCAATAAATTCCAGGATAGGATTTACCGCCCTGGAAAGATCGTAAGCTTCCAGGGCTTCTCCGGTTTTTTCCTTCAGGTTTTCCGCCTCAGAAAGAATCCACCGGTCCAGAGGATTAGAGGGCGAGTCCGGCGCGCCCTGTATTTCCACTTTGTCTATGTTGGCGTAGGTAACAAGAAAACTGTAGGCGCTCCACAGGGGAATGATGATGCTCTTCATCACTTCCCGGACCCCTTCGTCGCTGTAACGCAGATCCTCCGCCTTAACCACCGCCGAATGGATCAAGAAGAGCCGCAGGGCATCGGCGCCAAAACTGTTTACCACTTCCATGGGATCGGTATAGTTTTTCAGGCTCTTGCTCATCTTCTTGCCGTCCGATGCCAGCACCAGGCCGGAGACAATGCAGTTGTTGAAGGCCGGCCTTTTAAAAAGAGCCGCCGCTAAAACATGGAGGGTATAAAACCAGCCCCTGGTTTGATCAAGACCTTCGCTGATAAAATCAGCGGGGAAGTGGTCTTCAAAAAATTGTTTGTTTTCAAAGGGATAGTGATTCTGGCCATAGGGCATGGCTCCCGATTCAAACCAACAGTCAAGCACTTCCGGAATGCGTTTCATGATACCCCTGCAGGGGACGGCTTTTTCGACGCCTTCCCGATTGTCCGGTGATTTGACACAGGGTATGGTAATTTCGTCAACAAAATGCTTGTGGAGGTCTTCGGGGGTTTTCCCCGAAAGCGCCTTTAATTCTTCCCTGCTGCCGATACAGATGGTTTTGCCGCAGTCATCGCAGCGCCAGATGGGCAGGGGATTTCCCCAGTAACGGTTACGGCTGATCGCCCAGTCCCGGGCACCTTCCAGCCATTTGCCAAAACGCCCCCCCTTGATGTGTTCCGGCACCCAGTGAATTTCGCTGTTTGCCTTTAACATTGCGGCTTTGATCTTTTCTACACTGACAAACCAGGAAACCACGGCCCGGTATACAAGAGGACTGCCGCAGCGCCAGCAATGGGGATAGGCATGGAGGATCTGATCCCGCTTAACCAGTTTTCCTTCCGTTTTAAGGCGTTCTATGATCCCCCTATCCGCATCTTTGACAAAAAGTCCCTGGTAATCAGCTACTTCTCCGGTAAAACGGCACTCCGCATCGACGGGGCAGACCATCGGTATTCCTGTTCCTCTTAGAACCCTCTCGTCGTCTTCACCAAAGCCCGGAGCGGTATGAACAATTCCCGTACCGTCTTCGGTGGTAACATAATCTCCTGGATAAGTCCGGAAGGCGCCGTTTTCTGCGGCATAAGCAAAATAGGGAAAGAGAGGTTCGTAATTAATGCCTAAAAGCTCCTCTCCCTTTTTGTGCCAAATAATCCGGTAACCAGTTTCGCTATTGTAGTACCCGTTGAGCCTTGATTCGGCCAGGATATAGCGGTCCGCTCCATCCTGGATCATCACATAGCTGATGTCCGGTCCCAAAACCAGCGCCAGGTTGGAAGGCAGTGTCCAGGGAGTGGTGGTCCAGGCCAGCAGGTAGGCCGCTCCCCCCGCTCCCTGGGCCAGATCGGCGGCCTCCACATTCCGGGCAGCGGAACTGCCGGGAACAGCACCGGTAATTCTGAAGCGCACCGTAATGGCCGGATCGTGGACATCCTTATAACCGCCTAGATTGAGTTCATGGTTGGAAAGCACCGTGGCGCATCGGGGACAATAGGGCAGGATGTAGTGGCCTTCGTAGAGGAGGTCTTTTTCCCAAAGGGAAGCAAGCACATGCCAGATCGTCTCCATGTACGGCGCTTCCATGGTTTTGTAGTCGTTGTCAAAATCCACCCAGCGACCCAGCCGGGTAATCACCGTCCGCCATTCTTTGACATAACGCAGCACCGAAGCGCGGCAGGCTTCGTTAAACTTCGCCACGCCATAACGCTCTATATCGGATTTGGAATCAAGCCCCAATTCTTTTTCGATGAGGGTTTCCACCGGAAGGCCGTGGCAATCCCAGCCGAAACGGCGCTCTACATGAAAACCCTTCATGGTTTTGTAGCGGGGAATAATGTCTTTTATGGTAGAGGGAACAAAGTGTCCGAAATGGGGCAGTCCCGTTGCAAAAGGGGGACCGTCGTAAAAAACAAAATCCGGATTTCCTTCCCGCCGGGACACGGATTGCTGAAAAATTTTTTCTTCTTCCCAAAAGGCAAGGATCTCCTCTTCCAGTTTGGGAAATGAAACCTTTGGATCCACCGGATTGTACATATGATTAGTGTATCACAGTGAAGGACTATTTTTCCAGCCGGTGAACATTTGCATATATCACAAAAACCCAATTTGCCGTTTGTTACCAAATCGAAAATACTTTGTTATTAAAGTAACTATATATGAGGAGCATACGATGAAGAAAACAGCATTTGTTTTTGTTCTAGCCCTGATGGCTCTAACAGTCTTTGCCCAGAGGGAAAAACCCGAAACGGTAACGGTTACCGGAAACCTTGGCCTGACCAATGGCCGCATCACAGTTAAATCCGGAGATGATGTGTATTATGTCATGGGGATTCAGCGGCTTATCGGTTTTGTGGATGCCGTTAAAGAAGGCGCCCAGGTCAGCCTGGAAGGACATATCCGGAATATCCCCAGGGGAGATGCCAAAGTATTGCTGGCCTCCAAACTAACTGTGGCAGGCAAATCCTACGATCTAGGTCCTGCGAACAGGACCGCCGCCAATGCTCCACGGCAAGGTTCCCCGGAAAACAAACCCCGGAATTTCACCGGCCGGGGGCGCGGCACTCCATGCTGCGGGGCACCCTACGGAAACCGCGGCACTCCATGGCGAGTCAGGGTCCGTTAAAAAAAGGGGCTCCATGGCCCCTTTTTTATCACTGGACTTTTATTCGAGAACACTGTTTGTCACTCACAAGTCAGGCATTTTCTGCGGCATAAATATTACTATTCCAGATCGTAGGTTTCCCCGTATTTTACGATTACTGGTTCGGCATCGGTTTTACCTTCCAGATATTTCTTAAACGCTGCCTGGGCCTTCGGTTCGCCGTGGACGATAAAGATTTTCTTTAACCGGCTGGAGTCCAATGAATCAAGCCACTGGCCTGCTTCTTCATAATCCGCATGAGCGCTGAATGCGTTGATGTTCTCTACCCGGGCTTTTCGTTTAAACCACATGCCGTGGATCTTAACTTCTTCTTCCCGGTTCTGCAGCCGCCGCCCCAGGGTGTTATCCGCCATAAAGCCAACCAGCAGGATGGTGGTATTGGGATCGCCAATACTGTTGATCAGGTGGTGCTGAACCCTTCCCGCCTCGCACATTCCATCGGCGCTGATTATGATCGCCGCTCCCCTTAGTTTGTTCAGCGCCTTAGATTCGTCCACGCTGGTGGTAAAGTGGAGACTGCTAAAACCAAAGGGGTTTTTGTGATGTTTGATAAAGGCTTCGTGAATTTCATCATCGTAACATTCGGGGTGAACCTGAAAAATCGTCGTTGCATTGGTGGCCATGGGGGAATCCACAAAAATGGGAATTTCCGGAATTTCCCCATCGTCCACCAGAAGATGGAAATAGTATACCAGTTCCTGGGTTCGTTCTATGGCAAAGGAGGGGATGATGATCTTTCCCCCGCTATCCGCCGCACGGTTGGCGATCTCGGCGAGTTTTTTCATGGCATCATCGGCTTTGTCGTGCCGCCGATCTCCGTAGGTGCTTTCCAACACCAGGTAATCCGGGGCTGGGGGATGCTCCGGGTCCCGGATTATGGGTTTCCCCTTGCGGCCCAGATCGCCGGAAAATAATAATGCCCGTTCTTGCCCGTCTTTTTTTATGGTCATATAGGCCAAGGCAGAACCGAGAATATGCCCGGCATCAAAAAATTCACATTGTATTCCGTCTCCCATGTAAAAGGGGCGGCGGTAGGAAACACCCATGATCTGGCCAGTGGCGGTAATCGCATCCTTTTCGTCATAGAGAGGAGCCCAGTCAAACTTTTCTCCCTTTTTTTTGGCCTGTTTTCGAAGGTATTCCGCGTCGTGGGCCTGGATATGGGCGGAATCCATCATCACTAGGCTGGAAATGTCCCTGGTGGCGGGGGTGGCGTAGATGTTCCCCCGGTAACCTTTTTTGGAAAGGAGGGGCAGCAAACCGCAGTGATCAAAGTGGCCGTGGGTCAGGATTACCCCGTCAATGCGGTCCGGATCCACCCCAAAGTCCCTGTTTTTCCGGTCCGCCTCCGCCCGGGAACCCTGAAAGGCGCCGCAGTCAATGAGATAACTTTTGCCGTTTACCTCCAGCACATGCTTTGATCCGGTAACTTCCTCCGCCGCGCCGAGGGAATAAAAATTCATTTCCATGGATACCTCCGCCAATACAAAAGCATACCACAAAATGACTTTTTGGAGAAACAGTTTTCTTAAATTTGAAATAGATACGGCTATTTTACCGCTTCGAGAATTTCCCCGATGACCCGGTCGGCATCGGCATAATCAGCCTGGCATGTACCTACCTGGGTATGGCCGCCGCCGCCGTAACTCAGGAGCAGTTTCCCCACATTAATTGTGGCGGTACGGTTAAAAATGCTGTATCCAACGGTGATGGCCACATTTTGTTTATTTTTTCCGTCGATGATCCAGATGGAAATATTCTGATCGGGAAAAATGGAATAAATCATGAAACGGTTCCCCGCATTAATCATCTCCACCCCCCGCAGATCCAGCACAATGGCGTTACCCTCGGTTCTGGCGTGTTTTTTTATCATCTTTTCAAAAGCCTCGGACTGCTGCTGGTATACCTCAATCCGCTCTTTTACATCATTCATGGCTAGAATTTCATCTATAGGCTTATCGACACAGGTCTTGGCCAGGATTTCCATCAGTTCATAATTACTGATCGAAAAATCCCGAAACCGGCCCAGACCGGTCCTGGGGTCCATGATGAAACCCAAAAGTATCCAGCCTGCGGGATGGCGAATTTCTTCTATTGTTAGATCCCCCGAATCGACCTTGTCCACATATTTAAGCATTTCGTCAAAACGGCTGAGCTTGTTCTCTCCGTCATAATAGTCATAAATTACCCTGGCACAGCTGGGAGCAAACTTGGAAACCCCTTCAAAATACACTTCCGGGCCAAGCCTTTCGGATTCGCTGTAATGGTGGTCGAACCACAATTTACAACCCTTAACATAGGGGATATTTGCCAATATATCGTTGGGGCCAGCCTCTATCAGCCCATCCTGAATATCTTTTGGATGAACAAATTTGTATTCGTCTACGATTCCCAGGTATTCCAGCAGGGCCCCACAAGCAAGGCCGTCAAAATCGGACCGGGTTAAAAGTCGCATTCCTGCCTCCAATTTATCAATATATCACAAAATGGATTTTATAGTATATTTATTAATATGAATTTTTTCAAATGGTTATTTGACCCTGTTTTTGGAGTTCAAAAGACGGCCCAAAAGGCATCCCTGGCAGCACTGATTGCCATGGTTTTTGCCGTCCCGGTTTTTGCCGACAAAGATCCCCTTTTTACCCTGCCCCAAAACGCCCTGTACGGCGGACTGGGCGCCCCGGAAGACCCGGTTCCGGCCAAAGCTGCTTTGCGGCAGGGAGCCCTGCCCAACGGCCTGCGGTATTATATTCTGGAAAATTCCCTTCCCGCGGACCGGGCCTACCTGACCCTGGCAGTCAATGCAGGGTCCATACTGGAAGAAGATGATGAGCAGGGCCTTGCCCACTTCGTAGAACACATGGCCTTTAACGGTACCCGCCGCTTTCCCGGAGCGGAGCTGGTCAACTATCTCCGTTCCCTGGGAATGCGCTTTGGTCCGGAAGTGAATGCCTATACCGGTTTTGAAGAAACGGTCTACGGCATTGAAACTCCGGTGGAAGAGGGCGAGGACGGTGTAAAGCGAATCCCCGTCAAGGCCCTGGCCATCCTGGACGACTGGACCTGGACAATTACCTTTGATCCCGAAGATGTGGACAGGGAACGGCTTGTCATATTAGAAGAATACCGGACCCGTCTGGGTGCCCAGGAACGGGTCCGGCGGCAGATGCTGCCGGTGATTTTCCGGGGTTCCCGTTTTGCCGGGCGGCTTCCCATCGGACTGCCGGAAATAATACAAAACGCCCCGGCGGAGAAACTAAAAAACTTTTACCGATCCTGGTATAGGCCGGATAATATGGCGCTGATCCTGGTCGGGGATTTTGACGGGGCAGCCCTGGAAAAAGATTTGGCCGCCCATTTTACGGCCCCCGCCCCGGACACTCCCCTAAATCGGCCCCGCTATGAACTGCCGGATCCCAAAAAGGGGGCCCTTACTACGGCGGTGATAACCGACGGGGAATTATCCACTTCTACGGTATTCCTTTATTACAAGCGCTGTCCCCTGGCTTCGACCAGAACACTGAAGGATTACCGGGAAGAACTCCTCGATTACCTAATTAATACGATGATCGATTTCCGCTTTGGGGAAAGGATCGCATCGGAAAATACCCCCTACATGGCGGCGGGCTCATGGAATACCCGGTACGGCCTACTCTCCCGATACTATGTCATGGCCGCTAACGTCAAAGCAGACCGAAGCGCCGAAACCCTGGAAGCGCTGCTCATGGAAAAAGAACGCCTTCTCCGTTATGGTTTTACCTGGGTTGAACTGAACAGGGCAAAAGCATCCATTCTTTCCGATCTGGAAATGATGGAAATGGAAAAAGACCGCCGGGAATCGGAGAACTATATAAATGAATTCACCGCCGATTTCCTCCAGGAACAAGCTGCCCTGGATATTGAATGGGAAGCGGATGCCATAAGGCGGCTCCTCCCCGCCATAGGACTTCAAACGGTGAATACCACCCTTAGAAACTACTACATAGACGATGATTTAACGGTGATTGTTACCGGCCCAGAGGCGGAAAACCTTCCCGGCGATCCGGCCATAGCCAGCATGGTAGAAAAAAGCCTCAGCGCCGCTGTAACGCCGCCTCTGGGAATGGATATCAAGCCCGGCGCATCCGGCAGACTGTCCGGATCTGTCAATACTTTTCAGATCAGCGAAGTGTCCGAACAAGGAACCATTGTCTCGGTCCGGCAGGATCAGTCGGGGGCAGAAATCTGGGAACTTTCCAACGGTATGCAGCTAATCCTTTTTGAGACGGCCAATAAAAACAACGAACTGGATTTCTATGCCCTGGCCCGGGGGGGTACAACAAGCGCCGGTGCCGCCGGCACAAATGGCGAAACTCTGCTGGATGGATTGGGCTTTTCCCCCGAAGAGGCCCTGTACTCTGCAAAGCTGGCGGCGGAGATCCAGGGTGCTTCCGGCCTGGGCCTTCTTTCCAGGCCGGATCTGATGGACTTTCTTTCTGATAAGCAGGTTTCCCTGTCGTTATGGGCCGGTACCAATACCCGGGGATTCCAGGGTTCTTCATCTCTCAAGGATCTTCCTTCTCTGTTCGAAATGCTCCACGGATCCTTTACCCATCCGCGGATCGATCAAGCCGGATTTGCCCTGGTGCTGGATTATTACAGGACTCGGCTCCGCCAAGACAGCCCCGAAAGGACCTTTTCCATTGAACTTGCCCGGTTGATGTTCGGAGAACACCCGGTGTTTAAGTCCATGGAAATTGCGGATCTGGACCATGTAAACGAGAAAGCCGCCCTGACCTTCCTGACCCTGGCTTTGAATCCTGCGGACTATACCCTGGTCCTGGCGGGAAGCCTGGGGGATCGCCGGACACTCCGGAACCTGGCTGAAACCTGGCTTGCCTCCATCCCAATGGGAGAACTGCCACGATGGAACAACTGGGTCGATCCGCAGGTACGGCGGCCCGAAAAAACCGAACAAATCATCCACAAGGGAAAAGAAGAAAAAAGCATCGTTTACATGGGATGGTTTGCCCCCAAAACCTGGACCGAAGAGGACAATGCAGCGGTTCTGGTGCTGAGCGAATACCTGAGTATTGTTTTAACCGACGAAATCCGGGAAAGACTGGGCGGGGTCTATTCCATATCCGCCAAAGCGTCCTTTTCCCCCATACCCAGGGGAGAACTAACCCTGGAAGTGTACTTTGTCTGCGATCCCAAACGAGAAACAGAACTCCGGGAGGCAGTCAAGGAACAACTCATGTCCCTCGCCGATGCCGTAAACAAAGAAACCCTTTCCCGGTCAAAAGAAGCGCTGGTCAAAACCTTTGAACGTTCCATGGAAAACAACAGTTTTATCGCCCGGAATTTGGCAAATTTTTTCGTCATCACCGAGACACCCCTATCCCGCCTGGCCCAGCGGCCTGCCCTCTACCGGTCGATAACAGAAGAGAATATCCGTTCCTTAATGGCTGAACTGCTTACCCAGGGACCGGCAGAGTTGATCTTGTTTCCTGAAACAGTCAATAAATAAGGAAAACCATTTTGGAGTCAACATGAGTACATTGGGTATTATCAATTCGGATCCTGAAATCAAAAAGCAAATAGAATTTGCCTTTCAGCAGATTCCCGGCCATTCCTACGAACTGCGCTTTATGGTTCAGGAAGTTGAAATTCTGGAATTCTTTGATTATGCCCTGCCGGAACTGGTGGTAATTAACTTTTCGGATCCTATAATCAACATAGACTGGATCATCGATCATATTCGGGACGATACATGGATCCTCAACTTCGGAATCATCGGTCTCTTTTCCAGTAAAAACACTAAGGAAGAAGAACTGCTAAAAAAATACAAAGCTATCAATGTCCTTACCCTGCTGGACAATTACCGTCTTAAGACTCATCTAGTAAAAAACATCGAAATTATTCAGCAGAATTACCAGATTATCTTCCAGAGGGAATTTACCAAAAATCTCCTGGAGGGAGCGTCCGGCAGTTTTACCATAGAAAACGATTTTTTTGCGGTGCCCCTTTTTTCCAGCATTGGGGCCACAATCCTGGCCCAGCGGGGACTTATCAATCCGGACGGTAAGATGCAGCTCCAACTGGCCCTGGCGGAGCTGATTGTCAACGCCATTGAACACGGCAACTGCGGCATTACCTACGAAGAAAAAACCGCATCATTGGAGCAGGGAATTTCCCCCGTGGAACTGATTGCGGAAAAATGCAAGGACCCTGCAGTCCGGGCAAAAAAAGTTACCCTCCTTTGGGAGATCAAGCCGGACAAATCGGTCTTCATTGTTCATGATGAAGGAAAGGGCTTTGATGTCCGAGCCCACATGAAAAAAATTATCGACCAGGATGATTACAGTCTCCATGGCCGGGGGATCAGGATGGCCTCTAGTTTTTCCAATGAACTGCAATACAATGCCAAGGGAAACCAGGTTATGCTGGTTATCAAACATGAAATATCGGTGGAACACGAGGTACCGGCGGGATTTTCCCGGGAACAGATCGTTAAAGTAAAAAAAGGAGATGTTGTTATTAAAGAAGGCGAGCCCAGCGATTACCTTTATTACATTTCTTCCGGTACCTACGAGGTACTCTACAATGATAAACCCGTTGGCAGCCTTTCTCCCCAGGATATTTTTATGGGGGAAATGTCATTTCTCCTTAACCAGCGCCGGTCCGCCACGATCAGGGCAACCAGTCCAGGAAAACTGATCCTTTTGACACAAAAAACCTTTATAAACGTGATCCGGGAATACCCCCACTACGGCATATTCCTTTCCAAACTGCTGGCCAAACGGCTGGTACGAAGCAATGAACAGACTGCCGCCCGGCTTGACGACGCACAAGCATAGCCTTGGATCCGGTAATTGCACAAGTACAGAAGAAGTCTTACAATAGAAACATGAAAATACTCCCAGAAAAAAACCGAGCTTCGCTTATCTGGATCCTGTCCGGACTTGTCCTTGGAGCGCTTTTTATTACTGTTTCCGTTCCCAGGGCCCAGGCCCAGAATAGTTCCGGAATTAACCGGACCTATCCGGGGCTTATCCAGAATGTGTTTGATTTCATCCAGCGTAATTATGTAGACGAGGTAGATTCCCAGACGCTTTTTGAAGGAGCCATGAAGGGAATTCTTGATTCCCTGGGAGATCCCCATTCGGCATTCCTTCCTGCCAGAGAATTTGAAGATTTACATGATACTACTTCAGGCCGTTTCGGCGGAGTAGGCCTTTATATCAGCAAGCCCCTGGAAACCAAGCCGGACGGAACTCCTCCCTTTGTGGAAGTGTCTTCCCCCATCGAAGATACTCCCGGCTGGCGGGCGGGGATCAGTCCCGGGGATTTGATCGTCGAAATTGATGGAGAAGCTACAGATACCCTTTCTCTGGATACGGTCCTTACCCGCCTTCGGGGAATGCCGGGAACCGATGTAAACCTGCTGATCCGCCGGGGGGCAGGATTGGAATTTCCCATAACCCTTACCAGAGCGGTAATCGAAGTGCCGGTGATCAAATACGAGATGATTGGGAATATCGGTTATGTTCGAATCATCACTTTTACTCCCATGACGGCGGCACGGATCAGGGAGGCGTTGGAAGATTTTAAGGAAAAAAATTACACCTCCCTGGTACTGGATTTGCGAAACAATCCCGGCGGGCTTCTGGAATCAGCGGTCGAAACCTGCGAACTGTTTCTGGACGGCGGCCTGATAGTGTCCACCAAGTCCCGGATTTCTTCAGAATCCTATGAATACAATGCCAGGCATCTCTCGATCGTACCCCAGGATATGCCGGTGGTTGTTTTGATCAACCGCGGTTCCGCATCCGCTTCAGAAATTGTGGCGGGAGCCCTAAAAGACCGGGGCCGGGCATACCTGGTGGGAGAAAAAACCTTTGGCAAGGGATCGGTTCAGCGGGTATACCCCGTGGGCTCTAATTCCGGGTTCCGGCTCACTACTGCGCGATACTATACCCCCAGCGACGCAAACATCGACAAGATAGGAATACCCCCGGATAAAGAAGTGTTCTTTCCGGAGTTTTCCGCCGCCGATGCGGAACACCTAAAGGAGCTGATCTCCGTCAATACGATCCCTGCCTTTGTCGAGAAAAATCCCAGGGCGGAAAACGCCCAGGTGGATGCCCTGGTGGAAGAACTCTTCGCCAAATACGGCTTAGACAGGACCCTGCTCAAACGGCTGATCCGGAATGAACAAAACCGCACCAGCATTGCTCCGATCTACGATCTGGAATACGACGTACAGCTTCAAGAAGCGGTGCGGATCCTCCACAGCGGAAACTACACTCAACTGATGAAAACTTCAAAAACCCTTAAGGCCCTGCAGGAAGAAGCGGACAATGCCCTGCCCATGGCCTCATAAGGGTGCGGCAGTTTCTCCTAAAAGAAAAGCCGGACAAGGACGGCCTGGTCCGGCTGAAAGATGAAGATTACCACTATTTGGTCCATGTCCGTCGGCTAAAAGCCGGCCATGTCTTTTCCGCCCTGCTCCCCTCCCTTTCCTCTCCACGGCGGGTTACCGTTACCGTACAAAGCACAGACAATCATACCTTGATAGGTTTGATAATGCCGGAGGCGGAAGAAGAGATTTCTGCTGTGCTTCGAACAGAATATCCCCCCATTATTTTGTTTCAGGCCTTGCCCAAGGGTGCCAGGATGGATCTGATTGTCAGGCAGGCGGCGGAAGGAGGAATAAGCGAAGTGGTTCCCTTTGTGTCGGAGCATTCCGTACCCAGAGGTCATTACGTGGGCCGGGCAGAACGGTGGCGGCGCATTATAAAAGAAGCCCGGCAGCAAAGCGGTTCCGCCGTAAATACCAGGATGCATGAAGTACTCAGCACCGATGAGTTATTTGCCTATTGGGAAAAGCTGATAAGCACCGGAGAAATCCTGGGCCTTTTGTTTACCCCCATGTTCCCCCAGGGGAGTCCGAATCCCCTTGCACAAGGAAGTTTTCACCGGTATCTTTATAAAAAACCGCGGCTGATTATTCTGGCCGTGGGCCCCGAAGGGGGATTTTCCGGTGCCGAACAAAAACGTTTTGTGGATGCAGGCTTTAACCCCCTAAGCCTGGGGCCGGCGGTTTTGCGGACCGAAACGGCGGCCCTCTATGGAACGGCGGCGGTAAATATTGTCTTGATGGAGAAGGCCTGGTGGACGCTAAAACAACAATAGAACGAACCAGCCTTTTACGGGTTCCCCTGGATATTGTCCCCCCCGAACAGCTCGAAGATGCCGCTAACCGGCTGTTAAAAACAGCCTCAGAAATAAACACGGGCCAGGACATCATCCTCCTTTCCCTTTGGGATCTTCTCCAGGCCAGGAATCACTATGAATACCGCCCATTTGTACAACGGGCTGCCATGATTATCCCGATTTCCAAAAGCCTGATCACGGGCCACTGGTTCCTAAAAAAGAAAAAAATATTTCGTTATATGCCCTTTGACTTTGTGATCAGCCTTCTTTCCATTCTGGAAAAACGGGGATTGTCCATTTACCTTTTGGGAGGAAGGATGAGGAGCCTTAAGCGGGCCGAAAAAAACCTGCGCCAAACCTTTCCACGACTGCGAATTGTGGGCCGTTTTGTTGGAAATTTCAAACACCAGGAAGAACCCATCATACTCCAGGCGATCAGAAAAGCTTCTCCTCACCTTCTTCTGGTTGGAAAGGGTGTTAAGGGCGGCGAACGCTGGATAGCCCGCAACGACAGTCTCTTGAACAATGGCCTGCGTTTATGGTGCAGCGATCTTTTTGATGTTTTTGCAGAACGCCGGCGCCGCCCTTCCCGCAAGGTCTTTGAACGGGGTTTTGAATGGCTTGGGTTTTGCATCCATGGGCCTTGGCGCATTTTAAGAATTTTTCCGTACTTCTACTACAAGATCCTGCTGGTTTTGTACAAACTGTTTAATCTGAACTAGTTCTTGAGAAAAGACATAAAAAATACTATAATTAAGAATAACCATGAAAACAAAGGCTGTTCGTATTTACGGGGTAAATGATCTCCGCCTGGAAGAATTTGAACTGCCCGAAATAAGGGACGACGAAATACTTGCCCGGATTATATCGGATTCGATCTGCATGTCCAGTCACAAACTGGCCCTTCAGGGAGGATCCCACAAACGAATTCGTTATGATCTGTCCCGGCAGCCCTGTATCATAGGCCATGAATTTTGCGGAGTCCTGGAAAAGGTCGGTGCCAAATGGGCCGGCCAATTTAACGAAGGTGATCGTTTTGCGATCCAGCCCGCCTTGAACTATCCGGATGAGAACGGAAAAACAACCCTTTGGGCGCCGGGTTATTCTTATGAGTATATCGGCGGCGATGCCACCCATATCATTATTCCCATGGAAGTGATGGAAATGAACTGCCTCCTTCCCTACTATGGGGATAATTTTTTTATGGGATCCCTCTCCGAGCCCGTATCCTGTGTGGCGGGGGCCTTTCATGCCCAGTATCACAGCACGGGAGGCTCCTATGTTCATGACATGGGAATTATCGAAGGCGGATCCATGGTCCTTCTTGCTTCGGTGGGGCCCATGGGACTGAGCGCCATCGACTATGCTATCCACGCTCCCCGCAAATCCGCCAGGGTGATCGTTACCGACATAGACCACGCCAGATTAAGGCGGGCGGAAGAACTTCTTACTGTAGAAGAAGCAAAGAAGAACGGCGTAGAACTTGTTTATGTGAATACCAAAAACTGTTCCGATCCCATTGCTCATTTAAAAAACCTTAACGGCGGCAGACTGTTTGACGATGTGTTTGTCTTTGCCCCAGTCAAACAGGTGCTGGAAATGGGAGATGCCCTTCTGGGCCATGACGGCTGCCTTAATTTTTTTGCCGGCCCCACGGATACTTCCTTTTCCGCCCCGCTCAACTTTTACAATATCCACTACGAGAACCATCACATTGTTGGAACCAGCGGGGGCAATACGGAAGACATGAAAGAATCTTTAAACATGATGGCCCAGGGACTTCTTAATCCGGTCTTTATGATTACCCATGTGGGGGGCCTTAATGCTGCAGCGGAAACCACCATTGAACTGGACAAGATCCCAGGGGGGAAAAAACTGATCTACACCCACAAAAAACTTCCCCTTGCTGCAATTGCTGATTTTTCTGAAAAGACCGGCGATAAAGAACTGGGTCCGCTTTATTCGGCCCTGGCAGAAATTTGTAACCGGCACAGGGGCCTTTGGAGCAAGGAAGCGGAAGACTATCTTTTAGCTAATGCTCCGGATATTTAAGGAGGACAAGGATGAGATCCGGTAAAGAATTGGCCCTGGATGGCAAAATACTCGAAAAGATACAATCCTTTAAACTTTTGGGGAAAACAGAACAGTTGGCGGATATGCTTTTAAAAGACGACGAAATCCAGTTTATGCAGGAATACGCCAACGAAGTATCCATAGTCCGGCTCAAGTACAACGATCACGGCCCGGTTCATATGCGAACGGTGGCGCTCAATTCATTGATCATGATGGATCTCCTCCGTCAGGCGAATGTAAAGGCCAGTCTTGAAAAAGAAGAAGCCGGAGATTTTGAAGACAGCCTTTCCGCTGTTTTTTGCGGAGCCTTCCTCCATGATATGGGAATGGGTATTGGCCGGCAGGATCACGAACTGCACAGTGTTTACATGGCTTATCCTATCCTGACCCGTATTCTCTCCGAAGTATATAACGCATCGATACAAAAGCAGGTGATGATCCGGTCCATAGCCGTGGAGGCAATTACCGGCCACATGGGAACCCGGTCCATCCATTCCCTGGAAGCGGGCATCGTCCAGGTTGCCGACGGCTGCGATATGAAGAAAGGCCGGGCCCGGATTCCCCTGGCCATTACAGGGGGCGCTCCCCGCATGGGTGATATCCATCAATATTCGGCCCAGGCCATTGATGAACTCACCATAGAGGCGGGAAAAGAAAAACCAATCAGCATACGAGTAGGAATGTCCAGTGAAGTGGGCCTTTTCCAGGTAGAAGAGGTGCTGCTCAACAAAATTGCATCGGGCACGGCAAAAAGTTATATTGAACTTTATGCCATTCTGAACGGCGGCGAACCAAAGAGGTATTTATGAGCAAAATCAAAGCTGTCATTTTTGATATGGATGGAGTGTTGACCGATTCAGAATGGTTTATTGCCGAAGCGGGCCGGATCATGTTTAAGGAAACCCATGGCATTGAAATTACCCACGAGGATTTTTCCCCCTTTGTGGGCCTGGGAGAAAACCGTTTTTTGGGCGGAGTGGCGGAAAAATATGGCATCAATGATTTTAACATTGAACGGGACAAAGCCCGCACCTACGGGATTTATTCGGAACTGGTAAAAAAACCCGGATCCCTTAAGGCCCTGCCCGGTGCAGTTGAATTTGTTCGCCGATCCAGAGAATTGGGATTAAAGACAGCCTTGGCTACTTCTACGGATCAAGTCAAGATGATGATCAATATGGAAGCTATCGGAATTATCAATAACGAAATGCGTTCCGAACAAATAGGCTTGGCCGCCGCCATAGAAGCCGCCGCCAGAAACAAGGCCTTTGACGCCATGGTAAACGGCTTGGATGTGGAACGGCAAAAACCCTATCCAGATTTATTTTTGGAAGCCGCTTCCCGGCTGGAAGAAAAACCTTCCGTCTGCCTGGTGATAGAAGATTCCATTGGCGGAATAGAAGCCGCTAAAGCGGCGGGGATGCGCTGCCTGGCCCTGCTTACGTCCTTTCCAGAGGACAAAATAAAAGCCGCCGGGCCGGACAAAATAGCCAAAGATTTAAGCGCCATTACACCGGAAGAATTGCTGCGGCAGCATTCATAACAAGTCTTCTGCTGCGGACGGAGACCGCTTTTTTAAATACCCCTTGAGCGCCTGCCGGTAAATAAAAAGGGAAAGTATGACCGATACTGCAAAGAGGGAAGGAAGACCAATAGAGATCGTTTCCTCCGGAATGCGGGGAACCAGTAATGCCGTGTATAACAGCCACAGGATTCCAAAACAAATTACCGTTACTGCAATATTAAAGACCGTGGCGGTGAACAGGAGCAGCGCAAATCCCGCTTTTTTGTTCACTGTTTTTTTTTCCCCGCTCTCCCTTGCTCCGGCATAAAGACGCTAATGAGAAGCAGAATCCCAAAGACCACCACAAAAGAATCGGCGAGATTAAAAGTGGGCCACCGTTCAAAACCGAGAAGGCCGTATAGTTTCACGCTGATAAAATCCACCACTCCCGCGGGACGGAATATCCGGTCAACCAGGTTTCCCAATCCTCCGCCGAGGATCCCCGCCAAAGCCCAGCGTTGAAGGGGGGAAAATTCATTGGATCTAAAAAAATACACCGCCAGAAAAACAAGCAGTGCTGTTGGAAGCAGGATAAATAAAACCGGCTTTATCCAGTCCGGCAGATTGTGTCCCAGGCTGAATGCAATGGCGGTATTTCGCACATGATAGATCCACAAAAATTCATTGCCGAAGACATCGGCAATAAAAGTATTTTCCCGGGGCCAATTTTTTACAATGAATGCCTTGGACAACTGATCCGATAGAAATGCCAGAGCTGTCAGTGTAAGGGGCAGCAACTTTTTTTTCACGGTTTCTTCCTTTCTCTACAATCCTGTGGGAATATCAATAAACTCCGTATCAATGTTAAGCTGGTTTGCACATTCCGCCATCACCTTGCGGACTCCCCACACTTCGGTGGAATAATGTCCCCCCGCTATCATATTAAGGGATCCTTCCATGGCCGGATGGTAAACGCTGTGGCCAATCTCTCCTGTTATATAGAGGTCCACTTCTTCTTCCAGAGCTTGCATTGCTTCCCGGGAAGCACCGCCGGAAATTACGGCGCAGCTTTCGTTGATGCTCCTGCCAAAAGGGTACACTCCCAGAGGAAGGCGCCCCGTGTAGTTAATCGCATTAGCTGCTTCGTCAATAGTCAGGGGTTTTTTTAGTTTACCCTTATAACCGATTTTTTTACCATGGTAGAGGCCAAAGGGTTCTCTGTTTTCTATCTCCAGAAGTTCCGCTAAGGCAGCGTTGTTTCCCAGATTTGGATGCTGATCCAGAGGCAGATGAACCGCATAAAGGGCAATGTTGTTATCCAGCAAAAATTGCAGTCGTTTGCGGTGGACCCCTTTTACCGCCAGGGGAGCACCCCAGAAAATACCGTGATGTACAAAAAGCATCCCCCCCCCGGCGGCGGCGCAGCGTTTGAAACTTTCCAAAGAAGCATCTACAGCAAAGACTATCTTCCTTATCTCCGATCCATCGTTATCGATCTGAATACCGTTCAGCGAAGAATCAATGGATTCAAATTCGTTAAAATCCAGGAGAGAACGAAAAAATTTATCCAATGCCGCAGAATTTGCCGTACTCATGGTTGAAGTATAGTTCGCCCCGGGGGAATATGCCAGACCCCTCCCTGTTCCAGATGAATATTTCCGGCTAAGGCGGTTTTTATAAGCGTCCTAGGGCCGGGATCGCCGGGTTCCGGTGCAAGAGTTTCGTTTTCCAGCAGAAGGACGGAAAAATTAGTGATAAGTGCAGCAGTCAAGTCCGGCCAGTCCCGGTTAGCAGTTCCTTCCTCGCTCAGACTGCCGCTAAACAGGGCACTTAGGATAGGATAATACCGGGGACTACCGGAATAATCAAAGGGCCCCGCCCCGGGAACGGCAGCAAGCAGGGCCGCATTTCGGGAAATACTTAAAGTCCAGAGTACCGTTTCATAGCGGCCCGTTCTTTCCTGGATAACCCGGTCGGAAAGGATGAACATGACCGGCAAAACCGGCCGTGGAAGCGGGCCGATGCGGGTTATTTTTTTGGGTGCAAGGCCGGCAACCCATTCTTCTGCCCGCCGGAAAAAAGAGGTGATTGGACCCGCAGACGGCGGATCGGGCGGCAATTCATCGCTTTCCAGGGATGAAAGAAGGGGAGCTTCTATTGAAAATATCCCCCGAATCTGGGGGTACCGGCTGACAAAATCACCCTGCCCCGCCAGTACGGTAAGAGCCGCTCCTCCGGCGCCGTATCCGGCCAGGAAAACCGTATCCCTGTCCGTACCTTCCAAAAGATCCTGCAAATCCTTATTCCGGGATAATTCATCCAGAATAAAAACCACGTCCTGCTTCCGCCCTTCTTCCAGTTCCCGGCCTGCGGCATTGGCAAAAGTATTACTTAAGCCCCGGGTAAGGGCCCTCCCCAGCCTGAAGAGACCGGGGGCAAACAACCGTATCGGCATACCGTTCCGGTCAAAAAAAGGAGAATCAAAATTCAATCTGGAAAAGGCAAGGACGGTAAACCCCCGACCCCGGAGGGCGCTGCAAACTTCATCGGTCACGGTAAAAGAACCGGCCACCGGGGGCAGCAGAATAAGCAAAGGGCGGACCGCCTGCCCGGTAAAACCGGGCAGGTCAACCTGGGAAACTTGGCTTTTAGGAGATACTGCTTCCGGCTCATCCTGGGATTCCAAGGTTTCCGGCTCCACCGGACCGTAAATTCTGACATGGAGTTCTTCGCCCCGGAGAAAGACGGTTTTTACCCCCTCGGTACTAAGGTCCATATCCAAGGGCGGCCCATAATACACGGTGAGCCACAGGGTAAAGGCAAATACAGCGGCGGTGGTTAAGGAAAAAACAAACCCCTGTTCACGGTAAGAATCGCTATGGAGGCTGGAAAAAACGGCTATCATATCCAGCAAGTTGGCAAAAACCAAAAACAGGGCTAACAAAAGCAGGGGGATGCATTCCGGCCTGAAACCATAGGCAGGAAAAATACCCGCCAAAATACCCAGAGCCAAGAGGGGACACATCGTCAAGCCCCTAAGCTTCCATAATCCCCTGATAAAGGGCCTAATAATGGACAAAAACAGAAAAAAGGCTGCCAGGCACACGAGGGTCCGTAATTCCATTAAATCTAGTATATTACTGCCAAGAGCTTGCGTGAAGTAGCCGATATTGATATAGTTAAACTAATATACTTGTAAGGAATGAAGAATGGCAGCCCAGGAACTGGTTGTTGATGATGAAAAAATAAAAAGGGCCGTTCAGTCAGGCATACCCCTAACGATTACCACTTTTACCCTACCTCACGAAATAGAAGTCTATGTGGAGCAGGTATTAACCATCTTTTTAAGACAGGTTGACCAGGAAAAACTTAAAGATTATGTGGTTTATTGTGTCCAGGAGCTGGCTGTGAACGCCAAAAAGGCCAATACCAAACGGGTTTATTTTATCGAACGGGGCCTGGACCTTACCAACCCGGAAGATTACAAACTGGGGATGAACACTTTTAAAGAGGATACCCTTAACAATATTGGCCATTATCTGCAGCTCCAAAAAGATAAGGGGCTGTATATAAAACTAATTTTTCAGGTCAGAAAAAACATCATCTACATTGAAATTCGCAATAACATTGCAATTACCAAAACAGAACTGGTCCGAATCCACGATAAACTGGCACGCTCCCGGCAGTACGACAACCTGGAAGACGCCCTCTCTCAGGTTCTGGATGATTCAGAAGGGGCCGGCCTGGGGCTGGTTATCCTGGTTTTAATGCTCAAAAAAATGGGTTTGGACGAAGAATGTTTTGATGTTATGGGAACCGAAACTGAAACCGTGGCCCGGCTTATCATTCCCCTGGACAAAACAAGGCTGGAAAATCTTTCGGACCTTTCCAAAACCATTGTGGATAATGTTAACTCCCTGCCCCAATTTCCGGAAAATATCGTGATGGTCCAAAAAATGATCAACGATCCCAAATCGGAAATGGCCGATATTGCCCGGCAGATATCCATGGATCCGGCATTGACGGCGGACCTTCTTAAAATTGTCAATTCCGCCCAGTATATGCTGGCAAAAAAAGTGGACAATATCTCTGAAGCAGTAAAACTGGTCGGTATGAGGGGTATCAAAAATCTGCTCTATTCATACGGCACCCAGAAGATTCTTGGGGGCGATACTAATGAAAAGAAATTCCTCTGGGATCACTGCTATAAAGTGGCGTTTTATGCCTACAATCTTGCCAAAAACTTCAAGAAGGATCACAATCTGCTGGACGATGTCTATGTGGGGGGCATACTTCATGATATGGGCAAGATTATCTTTGCCAATGTTCATCCTGATCTGCTGGACAAAATCAGAGCATTCTGTGCCGAAAAGGGAATGCCCCCATCTACCTTTGAAGACCTTTCCACCGGACTAAACCATGCGGAGATCGGCGGCATGGTAGCGGAAAAATGGAATTTCCCGGAACAGTTGATTCATGCTATTCAATACCACCATGATCCCCTTTCCGCCGCTCCGGAAGAACGAGACCTGATCTTTACAGTGTACCTGGCCAATATGCTCTGTGAATATGAAAATGGCAATGTCGCCTACGATCAATTTGAACCACAGGTGCTGGAAAGCTTCAGCATAACTTCAAAAAAACAGGCCGATGGCCTTTTGGAACGGTTTTCTGCGGGATTTAAAAAGGAAAGCCAAAACGCTGTTTAGCGGAGTTTTGGAATAGTCTGCCTTAGCTAACGAATTGCAACCCACAGCCCCATTCCCGGATTACGGATAAAATAATACCGTTCTCCGTCCGCGGTGGTGTTCCAGCCCTGATGCTGCTTATCGGGCCCTTGCGGTACATAGCGGGCCGCCGATTCTTCCAGGTTTCCCCATTCATAACCCACGCCTTCAATGCCACTCTGACCCAGCAGACCCGGCCCTTTCGTAGTACAGTACCGGATGACAAAGCGGCCTTCCGAAGATCCATGAATTAAGTGAGCAGCAGCGCTGAGTTTTGCCGGTAATTCACTCCCCTCTTCTACGGCACGAAGGATCGCCTGAGTACCCCGGTAACCATAGCGCCGTATCAGTGCGTCCATGCCTGGATCTTCGCCAAAACATTCCAGTCCGGGGGCTAGAATCATCAATTCACCCCCATCAGCCATGGCCCGGCGGGTCCGGTAAATTGCTTTGTTACCCAGCCAGGTGCTGCGGTATTCACTTTTTTCCAGCCAAACTACTGCTTTCCGTATACCCTCTTTGGCACCGGTAATCTGTTGAATGTTTGCTTCTTCCGACAGGGCTGCGGCTTTTTCAAAGCATTCCCTGCCGAAGCTGCAAAACAGTCCCTGAACCCGGTTACGGTAATCCACCACGGTAAGGATCCACAGTATGGGGGGCATAAGGTGTCCATAACGGCGGAGGGCTTCGTCAAACAGGGAACGGACAGGGTTTTCCCGGACTCCCATCAACCGCTCCAATCCATACAGGGCCCCCAGCCAATGGCTTTTGTGGATCGCTTCTTCTCCGCCGGCACCAACAAAAATATTTTTGGCATGGTTCGCCATACCGGCAATTTCGTGGGGAACTACCTGTCCAATGGAAATGATTAACGAGAAGGGCCTGGTTCCATCTGCGGCAGGCAAACCATCCCGCAGGATACGGTTTACCTGAACCGGCCAATCCATGTGGAAGGGGCCGCCCCTTGATCCGGTAAAAGCCGATGCGACCCAATCCGCCTCCAACCGCCCCAGTTCCACCGTATCATTGTTCCAACGGTGGGGGATAATTTTATTTGCCGGACAGGCAGAAAACATCCGTTTGATTTCTTCCGGACCCAGGGGGCGGTGGGTTCCCAGAGCAGGCATGATCGCCCCCAAAGACCAATCTCCCGGGGGCCCGGATGAATTTTGTTTTCCCCGGCGGGCTAATTCCCGGCAGACAATACCGGCAAGAAAACCGGCCCGGGAATGAATACGGGTGGTATCGGGAGGGAGGATCAAAACCGGGCCGGGACACAGCCTGGGGGCATTTTCCTTGTTTTGTTCACTTAGAGACCCGGCAAATACTTTATTCAGGATCTGCGTTAATTCCCGGTCTAAATCATCATCAGAAAGGGGAATATTCACTCAAAACTCATTGCATACCGGTATTGTCTATCCCAAAAAATGTTGCCATGGGATTGTTTACCATCAGGATCGGCTGACGGGTAGCATCCAGGGTATCCCGCCAGAGGCTGCCTTCGGGGTCCACATGACTGCGTTGGGAGACCGCTGCCTTAGTGGGAAGGTGGACAAATTCATTATTTATCAGTCCAATTACGCATTTGTTTTTCCCCGCCATGGCTGCGTGGGCCGCAGCATTCCCCAGCCGTTCGCAGTAGATTGAATCACTGGAATTAGCCTGGGCGGAACGAATCATGTAGCTGGGATCAATGTATTTTAGGTTGATTTCAATTCCCTTGTCATCAAAATATTCGGCAATCCTGTCTTTTACAACGGTCCCCACATCGACCATTTTTATGTTGCCGCCGGCATCGGTTTTTACTTCCTTGATCAGCTGATCCTGCATGGCTCCCTCGGCAACAACAATTACAGCATGTCTGGATTGTTTTAACCGTTCTTCCAAATGATGCAAAAAGCCGTTGGGACCGTCAAATTCAAAGGGAATTTCCGGGATTAAAACAAAGTTCACTTCGTGGCTTGCCAAGGCAGTATGAGCGGCGATGAAACCTGAATCCCGGCCCATTACCTTAACCAGTCCAATACCGTTGATCTGAGAATTGGCTTCCATATGAGCGGCGGTCACCACTTCCACCGCCTTGTCTACGGCGGTTTCAAAGCCGAATGATCTTTGAATAAAAGAAAAATCATTGTCCACCGTTTTGGGAATGCCGATGTTGGCAATCTTAAGTTTCCTCCGGCTTACTTCTTCGGCAATATCCATGGCGCCCTTTTGGGTTCCATCCCCTCCAATGGTAAAAAGCATATTCAGATTCAGCCGTTCCATGGTATCAACGATCTGAGTAACTTCTCTGCCGCCTCCCCGGGCACTGCCCAGAAAGGTCCCCCCCAGTTTGTGAATATCGTCTACTATACTGGGGGAAAGTTCCCTGATACCGAAACGGTATTCGGGAAGGAAACCCTTGTAACCGTAGCGTATGCCGGTAATCCGCCGTACTCCATAGCGGTACCAGAGGCACCGCACAATGGCCCGAATCACGTCGTTGATGCCGGGGCAAAGACCGCCGCAGCTTACAATTCCCGCATGAACATGCTGGGGGCTAAAATAGATCATTTCCCGGGGGCCGGCGGCCTCAAAGACATGTTTTCGTTCTATAACATCCTGTTTGCCCAGTTTGACCGATATTTCCGGGCGAACATATTCATCGTCGCTCACATAGTTGGCAATAAAATCCCCCTGAACTATGGACAAGGCAATGGGGGATTTGATAGTGCATTTTCCAAGGTTTTCAATAGTAAAGTCGTAGGCCATGGCTTTGCTCCTCAAAGTTACTATACTCTATGGCGGACGATCATGCAAGTTAAGCAATCTGTGAAGTATTTTTATATTCCAAAGACCTTTATGCCCTCGTCGGGATATTTTTCCTTAACCTCCGCCATGGCCCGTTTTATGATCCGAGCTTCTGCTTCTTCGCACCAGGCTACCAGGGCAAAATTTTCTTCCGGCCAGATGGCATCCCCCATACGGGGACCGCTTGTTCCAACTCCGTGTACATTGGGGTACACGGTATAATATTTTCCTACCCCGTGATCTTTTAGAGCTTCCAGGATATTTTCTTCTACCGAATGATTGGCGATGATTTCAATCCTCAGCATTGTCTTCCTCCTGTGCTTTCTCTTCCGGAGCTTGTTTCTTCAAAGAACCGGTCCTTTTGGTACGGATCGTTTTACTGCCATGAACCGCCTTGCTGCCAAGAGCAGTCCTGTTCAACCCTGCCGCTATGGCTTCCCGTCGGGCTTCCGATCTGGCCCGCCGCTCATCGTCCCGTTTGTTCATGATGGCATAAATGGTAGGCATAAGAAACAGTGTCATAAGGGTCCCGAAGGAAAGGCCTCCCAGGACGGTTTTTCCAATGGGTGCCACCAGTTCTGATCCTTCGCCGGGGAAAAAGGCCATGGGTACCAGGCCCAAAATGGTGGTCAGGGTAGTCATGAGGATAGGCCGCAGACGGCTTCCGGCGGCTTCGACGCAGGCATCCACCAGGGGATAACCCCGTTTGCGGAGAAGATTGGTATAGTCCACCAGGATGATGCCGTTATTGACGATAACCCCCAGCAGTACCAGCAGTCCCACCGCAGTAAGAATGTTAAATATCGTGCCAGTAATCAGGTAGATAAATACAATCCCAATCATGGAAAGAGGTATGGTGAAGATAATGATAAAAGGATCTTTAAAGGATTCAAAAAGACTTGCCATGACCCCGAAAACCAGGAAAGCTGCTACAATCAGAATTAAAAGAAAGTTTAACATCATCTTTCCAAATTCCGCCGTGTCCCCCTCAAAGCTGATTACCACATCATCTTCGGCGGGAATTTCGGAAAGAATAAGATTTCTTACCCTTTCCGACACATCGCTCAGCTTTGTTCCGCTGGCCATGCCGGCGGTAACATGAATTATCCGGCTTTGGTTTTCTCTGCTGATAGTTAAGGGGCCTGTCCCTTCCATGTATGTGGCAAAACTGGAAAGGGGAACTCTGCCGGCAATTTGACTGTTTACAAAGATCTGATCCAGCGCCGGGCGGGTACTGCGATCCGCTTCTGCCAGGATCAGCACCACATCATAATCGTTCGACCCGGATTTATACCGCGTGGCTGTTATTCCGTCTACGGCGGCTTTTATTTCGTTGCCTACCGTGTAGGTATTAAGCCCCAGGGCATAGAGTTTTTCCCGGTTTATTTCGATCTCGATTTGAGGAAGTCCGTCGCGCAAATCTACCATGGGTTCGGTAGCTTCGGAAAGGTTTTCCTTAATCAATGCTGCTATCCGTTCTGCTATGGCCTTGCCTTTAACAAGGTCTTCTGTCCGGATGGCTATATTTATCGGGGTTCCTCCCCCCATCATGCCTCCCCCGCCGAAACCGGCGCTGAAAGAAAAAGAAACACCGGGGAATTCGTTAAAATGATTGCGGAGAATGTTTTTTATTTCGTCCGCCTTCATGGTTCTGTCTTTGAAATCGACCAGATTGATCCGGATCGAGCCGCTATGACTTCCTCCGCCGCCCATAAAGCCGCCGCCGCCGGCATTAAGAATTATCTCTTTGTATGTTGCTTGATCGATTTCCCGTTCCACAATACCCTGAAGCTGCTGCAGGGTTGATTCTGTCTGGGCAAGAGCTGTACCCATGGGAAGCGTTGCACTAATCGACACGCTGTCCTCTTCCTGTTGAGGCATAAATTCATAGCCCACCACTTTAACGCCAACTACTATACTTACGATAAACAAAAAGAGAAGCGACAGAACCACCATTTTCTTTTGTCTAAGCACTTTGCGGACCGCCCGGCGGTATTTTTCATCCAGCCACAAAAGAAAATCCGCAACTTTTTTGTCAATCTCCACAAAGCGTCCGGTCAGGGGCTTTTGTTTTCTAGTAACCAGCGGCAGGTAATGACTGGAAAGGATCGGCACAAGGAACACCGCTACAATAAGGGATACAGATAGTGAAATAACTACGGTAAAAGCGAGGCCGGAAAACATTTCGCCTCCCATTTCCAGAAGGCTTTTGAACATAACCAGGGGGGCAAAAACACAGATAGTTGTGATCGTTGATGCGGCAATAGCCGTCAGCATCTCCGAAGTTCCCAGTATTGCTGCTGGTTTTAATTTGGTCCCCTTTTCCCGGTAATGGTAAATGTTTTCCAGAATAACGACGGAGTTGTCAACCAGCATCCCAATACCCAATACCAGTCCCGCCAGGGTCATTAGATTTAGCGTAAGCCCCGCAAAATACATGGTCATAATCGTGATAATGATTGAAACCGGAATTGCCACACCGATGATTACCGTTGGTTTTACGGCCCGGAGAAATAAAAAGAGGATCAGAATTGCCAGAATTGCCCCGCTCAATGCTGTAGATGTAACCTGGCTTATTGAATTTTCAATTATATCGGTGGTGTTATATAATTCGTTAATCTCCAGATCGCTTGGTATTTCATGTTTAATCCGTTCCAGGCGGTGCCTGAGATCACGAGCGGTCTGGACAGAGTTCTTTCCGCTTTGCTTTTGTACCATCATCATTACTGAAGGAACTCCGTCTACCAGTACGATACTGGTTTGATCCCGGTATCCTTCGGTAACATTGGCCAGATCCCGAAGGTACACGCTGCGGGGCAGGGGTCTTCCGTTTATCAGGCCGCCGCCCTGGTAGGAAATAACGGTACTGAGTATTTCCCCCAGCGATTTGTATTCTCCCATGGTGGTAAGAATATAGGACATCCCTTCTTCGGTGATCGTTCCCGCCGCCACCTGAGTGTTATTTGCCGCCAGCATTTGCTGGATCTGTGTTACCGTAAGACCGTAGGCTTCCAGCCGGCTTTGGGGTATTTCTACCTTAATGATCTTTTCCCGTCCGCCCATAAGGTTCGCAGTTGCCACGCCCGGTGTTTGTTCTATCCGGGGAACAATAATATTCTCAGCGATTTCCCTCAGTTCTTCCTGGGAACGGTTGCCTTTTACCATAAGTCCCATGATTGGTATCATGGATGGATCAAATTTAAAGATCATCGGCGAGTCGGCGCCGGTGGGACGGTAACCTCTGATACGTTCCAGCGCGTCCCGGACTGAGTTTGACGCATCTGCAAGGTCTGTGCCGTAGGTAAACTGCAGAATAACCATTCCCGATCCTTTGGATGATGTGGATGTAACTTTTTCCAAACTAGAAACCGTGGACAGGGCCGCTTCCATGGGACGCACAATGGTTCGTTCAACTTCTTCGGGGCTGGCGCCAGGATATCTTGTATTTACAACAAGGTAGGGCGGATTGATCTCCGGATAGAGGTCGATGTGCAAATTGATAAGCGCAAAAAGTCCAAGGCCGATAAGCAGCAAAAAGATGATCAAAATTGTGGTGGGTCTGCTGACAATCGCTTTGGCAACACTCATGCCGGCCTCCTAGCGTTCAGCGCTCAGGGGCGCTATTCTTTCGATTATATTAACTTGAGCGTCTTCGTTTAAAAGAGTTTGCCCTTTTACGATAAATTCTTCGCCCGGTTTCAAACCGTCCCTTATTTCCAGTATGCCATCAATCATAATACCCGGTGTAACGATACGTTTTTTGGCAATATACTGTTTGGCAGAAGGAGTATCCTCCTTGGTTTCCGCTTCTTTCTTTTTTCCAAAAAACCTGCTAAAAAGCGATGCAAAGAACCCTTTTTCTTTCTTGCCTTCTTCGGCGTTTGGCGTTTCCAGCGGTACTTCCTCCACAACAAATATATAATTTTCGCCAAATCGCTGAATCATGGCGGATGCAGGAATTTTGACGATATTATCTTTTTGTTCGGTAATCAGCTTAACTTTGGAAAACATTCCTTCCTTGAGTTTATTATCCTGATTCGTTACATTCACCGTTACTTCCATGGTCCGGGAAGCGGGATCCACCACGGGGCTTATTTCGGTTACGGTCCCGCGAAAAATTTCGCCGGGCCACGCGTCGAGGGTAATTTCGCAAAGTTGGTTCATCGCAATTTTTGAGATGAACCGCTCCGCCACATGAAGTTTGATTTCCAGGGCTCCGGTGCCTGAAATACGGGCCAGAGGCACCGCCTGGTTTACTGTGGCCCCCACCTGGGCGGGCAGGGCTACTACGGTCCCTGCTATGGGGGCACCGGCCACGGCGGGAATATAGTTCATTCCGGGCTTACTGGGATCCACCGCCGCAATAGGCGAACCCCGGCTTACCCGGCTGCCCAATTCAACATAAACCCGGGTTACCCTGCCGGCCACATCGGAAAATACATCCACATTGGAACCAGCATTGATGTCTCCCGAAAGAGCAATATAATCCCAAACCTGACCTTCTGCTGCAGTTGATGTATTAACAGCAAATACCGGCACATTACTGCCGGATCCTCCCTCTTTTTTACCGCCGCTGCAGCTTGCAAGAAAAAAAGCCATCGACAACACTGCAATCCCCCCCGCAATGTTTCGCACACAAAATTGATTTTTCGGCATAATTATTTCCTCCCGCTAAGGGTTCCAAAGGGAACCCCGATGGCATATTCAAGATCGAGTAAACTCATCAGGTAGTTGTAGTTCTGTTGAAGCGCTCCCAGCCGGGCCTGGCGCAGGGCCAATTCATCGTTCTGAACTTCCAGAAATGTTTTAAGGCCGTTCCTGTAGGCTGTTTGGGAAAGCCGCAGTGTTCTTTCAGCCAAATCCACCGTCATCCGCTGGGCCTCTGCGGAAGTTCTGGTTTGTTCCATCTGCATGATGGTGTTGTACACTTCCATTTCAGTTCCCTGTACTGCCAGGGCAAGGCCCAGTTCCATGGCTTTGACCGCATCATTTACGGCCAGGTACCCCTGGTTTTCCACGGAAAAGGGAAGCAGTGCGCTCAGCCGCCAGAACAGGGTAATTCTGAACATTCCCGATTGCTGCCTCCAGGAATCACCGTTTAACCAGCCATCCTTCATCGGGTCTCCCTGAAAGGCGGGATCCATAGAATACCCCAGAGAAAGGGAGGGAGTGTAGATATTGAAGAACAGTGCTGTTCTCCGGGCTTTTAATGCCGCCAAGTTCCGTCTAAGCTCTTCTATGTCTGGCTTGTTTGCCGCCGCCCGGGAAATCAGATCGTGGCTTTCCAGGACGATAAATTCGGCGCCCTCCGGCAGGGGGGCCAGCCTAAATTCCGTATCATAGGAACACCCCAGGAACAAGGCAAAGGATGCCATGGCCATACGGTAGGCATTTTCCGCTTCGTCAACCTGGGGTTTTAGGTTTTCCCGGGCTACCTGGACTTGAAGGAAGTTTACTTCGGGAATCAGTCCTCCCCGGTAGTTGGCCTGGGCCATGGCAACCTGGGACTCAGCATTTTCCAAACTTCCCCGGAGCAGGACGACCTGTTCTTCTATTAAAAGCAGCTGAAAATACGCTTTGCGGACATCCCGTTCCAGTTGGAGCTTCGCTTTTTCTACGGAGATTTTTCCAGCCTTGTATTCCTCCACGGTTTGCTTCATTCCCAGAAAGGTACCAATATTGAGGTTCAATGCTGCCGAGAGGGAAGCGGAAAGTCGCCATTGAGGACCGCCGCCTAAAAAATCAAAGGGAACCGGATAGCTTTGTGGTTCCTTATTGAGTCGTCCCAGGGTACCGGACACTTCAACCGTGGGAATAAACACATTCCAGGGTGTCTGGCCAGCCCGGCGCCTGGCTTCGTTATTCAATATGTCAACCTGGAGGCTCAGGTTGTTTTTTATGGCCATTTCCACCGCTTGATTTGGGGTGATAGGCATCTTATCTTCTGTTTCGGTTCCTATTTGCTGAGCGAAGCAAATCGCTGCCAAAAAAACCAGGCAAAAAACGCATATTGTTGTTTTCATAGTCACTCCGAAGCTTTTTCAAAACTCCGGTTTTGAAAAAACCAATCAATTCTTGTACATTTCAAACAAAAGTCAAAAAAATGTAATAATCGGCCCTATGTTACCGACCGGTCGTTAACATATCAAATTTTCTATTTTTTGTCAATAGAGCCTTTCAATGCTCCGCTAGTTTTTGAAAAGTTTCAAGATCGTACCTCTTTTTCTGTGCATATCACTTTTTTGAGAATATAAGAAAAACGGCGAAAATCGCAGAAAACGTTTCTGTTTACCGCAGAATACTGAATCCATAAGATGGATATGACCAAATAGTCAAAGACCCACTGAAAGTTCATTGTTTTTATTATTTGTGGTTTCATCTAGCATCTATATCAATCTCCATTGGCCTAATCTTGGACTCAATAAACGCAATTTCATCTTTTTTTAGGCCGTACTTTTTGTACAGTTTTTCGTCTGTCCAGGGTTCAGAAAAATCCTGCACGGGGACGAATGAATAAACTATACTTGCTGCATGTTGTGTGCTTTTTATTAATAAAACCAAAAATCTAAAAAATTTTGTCGAAATATAGGAAATCAAATTAACCGCCTCTTTCTTTGTGTCAAATACCCCTGCAATCAAATAAGTCTCGGTACAAGCAGAATTAGGCTTGCCGATAAAAGGCTTCCCCAGTATTGAATGAGGAAATGAATCATTGCCGCTTCCAAGGGGCGGGATAAAAACCTTGTATTTTTCTATTGCTTTTTTGTTATGGGCAATCTCTTTTTTGGCAACATAACCTATACCCCCATTTTGATACAGCAAAATACCGCCGGAAAAAGATTTGGATTTTCCTTTATATGTTGTGGGTAATCCAAAAGGTTTTCGGGAACTAATTTGATCTTTCATGGTTTCTTCATTTTTTGCAGAAACTTTTTTTAAAATTGAAATCCCTTCATTGTATCTTATAAAAATCTTTGCTTTATCTTCCAGCAATGGGCGATCCATTATTGAAAATGGTTTGCCTTTATCATAAGATGATACCTTGCAAAGTCCCTTGTTATCTCTATCCCAGACAAAATAACAAATACCTCCTTTTATTTGAACGCCAGGGAAAATATCTGTACCGTCAGGAAAATCGTGAATTTGCCTTATTCTGTCATCATGTATCATTTCATCACGAAATTCACCTAATCCTTTACCTCCGGAAAACCACCGGGCGGGAATGATCATAACTAAAAATCTTGGGTTAAGTTTTTTTGCCAGTTGAACAAACAGCTGATAGATAGGAGAAGAACTTGTCCCATGCCCTCCATCACTCATCTGATACGGCGGATTCCCCACAATGACATCAAACTTCATATCAAAAAACTATAGAGGCGGTTTCTGCATTCAAGAATATTATCTTCCAGTGGCCCGTGACTTCACGGGCAGAGGTGTATACTTCGCAAAAGTCCGCTATTCGCCGTTTGGATTTTGCCTGCTCTGGGGCGGCCAGGAGGCTGGTATCCGGTATCTGGATCATAATTTTGTAATATAGCACGGAATTTTTGAGCGGCAAAGCGGTTAATATTTGTTACTGTTTTTTTGGCGGCAGCCGATCTGCATAGAGGTTATTCCAATCCCTCCACTCCAAGACTGATAAACCTGAACATTCTCCGCAAGGAGGCTGGTTGTAATTCACCGCCCGATACGGCGTAGGCATGCATAAGAATCGATACCAGCAAAAAGAGGATCCACTTGGATGTGTTTTCCCAAACCCCCTCTGCCAAAACATCGAGATTAAGGGTAGTAAAAAAATCGTACAGGGCGGTTGGCATCGAAAGGTCCAGTTCCAGCCGCTGAATACGGACCCAATCCAGGATGACAAGGATTTCCGGCCTGGCCCGAAGGCAGTCCGCTATGGAGAGGATCGCTAGGTAGAGCCGTTCCTCCCGGATCGCAGATGTTTCGGTACGGACGGCGGCATACCGGGCGATGCGATCGAATTCGGTCATAAAAAGCCGGGAAAGCATATCTTCTTTGCTTTTAAAATGGGCATATAGCCCGCTTTTGGAAAGGCCCGACCGCTTTGCCACGGTCTGCATGGAAGCATTCCATGGGCCTTCTTCTGCCACGACCTCCGCCACAGCTTTTAGGATCGGATCCGGCGGAGAAAAAGCTGCCGTCTCCTGACGTTCTCCTTCGGACAAAACCCAGCACTCCAATTCTTCATAGGGCAGGGTATCTACCAGCGTTTTGTCAAGTTGCAGTCCCAAACGGACCCTTTTTACAATGATACTGCAAAAACTGTCAATCTCTTCTTCGGAGGGCTGCTCAAAGGAGGATGCTTCCAGCCCCTTTGGTTTTATGCCATCTTTGACTCCGTGCCGCCGCTTATGAAACATCCCGGTTGCGAAGAGGCCGGTAACTCCCGCTAAAAACAACATTGAAGGATGATCCGGAGAAAGACGAAGTCCTAGTTTATCAAAAGATACTCCCCGCTTGTTCATCGGTTCCATTTTAAAAAAATGATGATCCTTGCCGCTGCCGTGGAGTCTGATCAGGGAATAGATAAAGTAATCAAAATGGCGGGCGAAATAGCCGGTAATAAACTGTACTATCGTCAGAAGTTTTTCCTGTCCGCTAGAGGTTTTTTGGGCCTCTTCCAAAACAGGCTTAATGGCATCGGTATAATCATCGTAAAAGCGATCTTCCATGGCCCCCAGCAGCGCCTGTTTATCGGGAAAATGCCGGTACAGGGCGGGTTTGGAAACTCCCAGGGATCCGGCAAGTTTGGAGAGGCTGGTAGTTTTGTAGAGCTCCTGCCCCCATACCCTGAAGGCGGCGCTGATCACATCATCATTAGTCATGGCAGGTTAACGACCGGTCGGTAACAGACAGGATAATCGTTTTTCTAAGAACAATCAAGGGGAAAGTGTACGCTGCATTGACGTCTGCCGGTTCTTGGATATAGAATATTTCATCATGAAACGATTTTTGCTCCCCGCCATACTGATCTTTGTCATTGCCGGCCTGTTGGTGTTTATCGGCCTTTTGCTGGGAGGGGGAAAATTCGGTTTTAATCAGCCTTTTATAACAGAAAAATCGGATATTTCCGCCCATTCGGTGATCAAGGAAGTGCTGCCCATCGGCGAATACGCAAGCTTGGCATATCAATACACTACGGTGGTAAAAGATATCAACGCCAAGGATATAAAGGGCTGGACCATTCCTTTTACAACCAGAAAATATATTTTTACATACGACGGTACCATGAAAATGGGGATCGATGGAACCAAAATCCAGATTGAAGAAATGGAACAGGCAGAAAACGCCGTCTCAACTTCTGGCCTGCGGATAATCAAAATCATCCTGCCTCCCGTAAAAATTCTTTCCCACGAGATCAACGAAAATTCCATCGAAGTCTTTGAACAGTCCCAGACAATTTTCAACGAAATAAAAATAGCGGATGCCTTTGGTGTAACGGCTGAAAGAAAACATGACTTGGAAGAAAAGATCATGTCCGGCCCCGTGGTAAAGGAAGCGCGGGCTTCGACCGAACATCAGTTCGGTGCTTTGCTAAAGGGTCTGCCCGGTATACGGGGTGTTTATGAGTTGGAGTTTGTTTGGTATACACCGGATCCCGCAGGCTCGGTTAACCCGGACGGTTCGGATAACCCGGGCAGCCCGCCGGAAAACCAGGCCCGGTGAGACTTCACCAGGGCAAATAAATGACCGGCGTCTTTGAAACCATCCTAAAAGCATTGAACGAAAAAGACACCTGTTTTGTTTTTCCTTCGGAAACCACCGCCGTTCTCTGGGCCCGGAAGATTTGTCTTTACGGAAATGTCCGTTCCCTGGCGCAGGACCGCTTTCTTGCATGGGATCGTTTTAAAGAAGAAACAATCCGGGCAAAAGAAAAAAACCGCAAACCCGTTTCATCCCTGATCCGCCGCCTCTTTGCTCAGGTACTGGCCCGGCAAAACGCCGCCGTTCCTTTTCTTCGGGTGATTATTCCCGCCGCATATGCACAGAGCGGCGCAGTGTTTGCCGATTCCATTGCCACAAGCCTTAGTTCCCTGGGCCGCTGGGAAGAACTGCAGGAAGCGGCGGGGCGCCGGGATTTTCGGGACGATGATGAAGACCGGGACTGGCGGAGTATCAAAAAAAAGTACGCCGCTTTTTTGGAAGACCATGACCTCTTTGAACCGTCCTGGGAAAAAGCGTCTTTCAGAGAAAACGGAAAGCGGTTTATCATTTTTTTTCCAAAAACGCTGGAAGACTTTTCTGAATATGCACCGAGCCTTAATTCACCGGCGGTAACTCTCTATCCCGATGAGGAACATGAACAGGCGGAAATACCAATCTTACAATTATATAATTCCGCCCGGCAGGAAATTCGATCTGCTATTCTGGAACTGCGCCGCCTCCATGAAGCGGGGCATCCCTACGAGGAGATGGCCCTGACCCTGCCGGATTACAAAAAAACAGCGCCCTATGTGGAAAGGGAGCTCTTCCTGCACGATATTCCTTTTAACCGCCGAGCGGGCAAAAGTCTGGGCGAGTACCCTCTGGGCCGGCTTTTTTCCCTGATCGGTGAATGCACCGCCGCCTTGTTTTCTTTTGATGCAGTAAAGCTGCTCCTTCTCGACAGTGCCATACCCTGGAAGGATCCGGAAAAAAACGGCGCCCTGATCGACTATGGGATAAAAAACCACTGCGCCGCTCCTTTCAGGGATCACTCCCGTACCGTTGATGCCTGGGAAGAAGGGTTCCGGCAAAACCCCAACGAAGAACTGGCCGTCTATTATGGTGAATTAAAGCGAAATCTTTGCGCCCTGACCGGAGCGTCATCATTCCGGGGGATCCGTGAACAGTATCACGTTTTCCGGTCCTTCCTTGCCATGGAAAAATGCAGTGCCGAAAGCAACGCTGTCCTGGCCCGCTGCATAGAAGAACTTTCTGTACTGATCGAAACCGAAGAAGCCTTTCCTGGTTTAACAGCCGCCGATCCCTTTGATTTTTTTGTTTCCCATTTAAAAGAAAAAAAATATGTCTATGCCCGGAATGACGGAGGAGTAAATCTCTACGATTATCCTGTGGCAGCGGGGGCGCCTTTTGACTGCCATTTTTTGCTCAATGTTTCCCAAGCGGCGGCGGCGGTTCAACATAGACCACTGCCTTTTCTTCGCCAGGACAAACGGGCCATGCTTGGGATAACGGATACGGACGCATCGGCAGCGATCCTGTCCCTGTACAGCATTGCTTCCTGGAATGAATACGCATGTCATACATGGATCAGTGCTTCAGAAAAAACCTTTAGCGGCTGGGCCATTCCCCACAGCGTCTTTGCCCAGAATTTTATAGGTATAGAAAAATCTGCGCAATCTTTGCAGGGGACTGCGGATCTGTTTGCAGCGGAACGGTACTGGCGGGCGTACAATTCACTGCCGGAGCAAAATTGCTGCGAAAAACCGAAACGGCTCTATTCTATTCAGCGTGAAGGTTTTAGGCGCTGGAGCGCCGTTTTGCTGGATGAGACATCCGCCGGAGAAGCCGAAGCACCGGCGAACGGCACTTCGATAGCCGATGTATCGGCACTGCTGCGGGAACGGATACACAGCAAAAATTTAGATCGTGCCGATAATCCTGCCGCCATTGTACCGGATCTTTCCATATCCTCCACGGATTTAAACGAATTCTTTACCTGCCCCATGCTTTGGCTGTACCGGAGAATCTTCCGCATGGAAAAACACGAGAAAGACGCAGCCCTGTTGGATGATCAATCCCGGGGACTTATCTACCACGAAATACTCCATCACCTCTTTTACCGTATAAAAAAAAACGGGCGCCGCTTTTTTAAAAAAAATCTCTCCCTTTATTTTGAGTGGATAGAAGAAATAAGCGGTTCGGTTTTACGGGACAGCGACGCCCTGCGGGGGCCCCTGGTTTATCCCCTTGGTTCATCAATTAACAAACGGCTGCGGTCGCTCCTAAAAATCGAGGCGGAATATTTTGACGGCCTGGAAATCAAGGATCTGGAACGGCGTTACGATGTGTCCCGGGGACGGATCCTCCTGACCGGAAGAATCGACCGGATATCCCAGGGCCCGATGATCATTGATTACAAAACAAACGCCCCCCTCCAAAGTCATTGCCGATGGGAGAAAAAAGAAGGCCTCAGGGATTTTCAGATCCCTATGTACATTAAGCTTTACGAAACAGCCGAAGGCGTGCCGGTAAGCCGGGCCTTTTTTTTCAACATCAACAGGAACGAGGTTGTTCCGGTGGTGGGCAAATTCCGGGGGAAAGAATTTTCCAGGGAGGAATATCAGAGTACCATGGAGGCTCTGGAAAAAGCGATAGAACATTTTGACTTTTCCATATCGTCCCTCGATTTTACACCCGGAAAAAATCCCTATAAATTTTTTATAACCAAGACCTGCACTTCCTGCGAATTCAAAACTATCTGCCGATCCCTTTATTCCCTTAACCCCCGCCCTGATTTCAGGGACGCAAAAATCCCGGACGAAGAGGAAGAAGATGGATTCTGAAAATCTAGATTTTCTTCAGGAACTGGACGATGGGCAGCGGGCCGCCGCCGTGGTGGAAAAAAACGCCGTAGTCAGCGCAGGAGCAGGTTCGGGAAAGACCAGTGTCCTTGCTGCCCGCTACGGCTGGCTTATCATGACAGGCCGTTGTACAGTGGACCAGATCCTTACCATTACCTTCACCAACAAGGCGGCCAATGAAATGTACCGCCGTATTTATGATCTTCTCTCCATCCATGCGCCTTCCAATGAATATGCCCGGGAAGCGGTGAAGAATTTTTACCAGGCCCGGATCTCCACTTTGGATTCGTTCTGTATGACAATTGCCCGCACCGTTTGCCGGCATTACGGAATCAGTCCCGGCTTTGAAAGCAACGATGTCCGCCTGAAGGAACTTGCCCGCTCCCTGGCCCTGCGCTTTGTGCTGGACAAACGGAACAACCCCTCTTTGCAGCGGCTTATTGCAGAAAAAAAAATGCGCAGCACGGCGGATGAACTTTTTGTCAGGCCTATCCTGTATCACAGTACCGTTTCGTCTCCGTTGGATTTTGCAGGTTTTGAAAAAATCCAGAGGGAAGAAATAGTCCGGTGCTGGAAGGACCTTGTCCTCCGTGCAGAAGAACAGATCACCCTGATCCGGGAACAACAAGAACGGATCCCTTTGGAAAGCAAACTTTACGAACACCTCAACTCGGTGCTTCTCCGGGTGGTAAAAGCCCCAGAAATTGAAACGCTGCTAACTGGCATGGAAAACACGGGATCAATAAAAAAGGGGATTGTTTTATATATTGAATTTCTTTCGGATCTGAAAAAATTCCGCTTTTATAGCCGCAAGGAAACCGAAGCTGCCCTGATTATCAGGGAAGCCATGGGAGAACTGAAAAATCTTTATGGATACATGGAAGCCCTGGCAAATCAGATTCTGCAATGGAAAATTGTACAGGAAGTGTTTCCCTTGATCTCAGAATACCAGGATCTTCTGAGCCGGAAAAAACGGGAAGCGGGAATTTTGAGCTTTAATGATATCGCCCATTTGGCGGTGGACGGCCTCCGTCAGCACGGAGACATCAGGCGGATGTACCAGGCAATGTTCAGGATGATCATGATCGATGAATTCCAGGATAACAATAATTTGCAGCGGGACTTGGTGGATCTCCTGGCCGGACCAGCTAAGGTGTATTATGTGGGGGACGAAAAACAATCTATTTACCGTTTCCGGGGAGCCGATGTTTCAGTGTTCCGGAACCTCGCTGAACAAACCGAATCAAAACTCAGCTTGAACCGTAATTACCGTTCCCATCCATCCCTGATCCTGGCCTTTAACCGTATCTTTGGCGGTTACCGCCATGAAGGCGATCCTGATCCGCTGGAAGGGATTTTTCCTCCGGAGGGAACAAAAACAAAAGCATACCAGGCTGCATACTGCTGGATTAAAAACAGGGAAACGCCGGATAAAGATAATAACGGCAAGGTGCCGCATCTGCACTTTGCATTTTTCGACAAGGGCCGTTTGGAACCGTCATCCCTCAGCGCCGAAGATCATGAGGCGGCCTACATTGCCGGTACAATCAAAAATATGCACAACCAGGAAAACATGGCATACGGCGGTTTTGCGGTGCTGCTGCGCAGCCACACCCATCAAAGTTCTCTGGAAAGGGCCTTTAAACTGCACGGTATTCCATTCAGCACAGACAGGCCCGCCGCTCTTTTCAACGATGCGCCGATAAATGATCTGTGGGCCTTTTTAAAACTGCTGGTTTATCCCGGAGATGCAATAGCTTACGGCGCTCTGCTCCGATCTCCCTTTGTCCGCCTAAGCGAAGATGCCTTTATCCTGTGTATGCTCCAGGGGGGAAAAATTTTTGATGAGGCCCTGGACGAAAAACTCACCCCTCAGGATCGCCGTCGTTACCGCAATGCCCGCCATCGTTATTTGGAGTTTCTACACGATGCCCGGGATCTTCCAGTTAGTTCCTTGATTACCCGGCTCTGGTACGGAGAAGGCTACCGCTGTGAAGCCCTTTGGCCGGCGGCCTCCCAGGTCTATCTTGATCTTTATGATCTTTTCTTCGAGCAAGCCAGAACCATAGAAGAACGGGGTGGAGGGCTTGTGGATTTTTTGGATTATCTGGAAGACCTGGCAAACAGGCAGGAAAAGCCCGACGACTCCACCCTGCCCGGCGAAGAAGAAGGCGGCGTGCGAATCATGACAATCCACCACGCCAAAGGACTGGAATTTTCTGTGGTGTTTGTATACGGCTGCGGCGGCAGGGAAAAAACTTCCCTCGATCAAGGACTTGCTCTTTTTTCCGAGCGCCGGGGGGTTTACCTCCATCTTCCCCAATCGGAAGAACTGCCTAACGCAAAAAACTATTTTTTCCTTGAAGAAAAAAAGGATAACCAGGACAAAACCGAAGCGGAACTCCGGCGGCTCCTCTATGTGGCCATGACCAGAGCGAAACAGAAACTCTTTGTAACCGCAGTGATCCCTCCGCAAAACAAGGAGGAGCGGGAAAGCATTAATCCCGAACAGTACGGAGGATACGAAAAAGAATTTATTGTAGCCCGGCTGGAACAGTACCGGATAAAGCCAAAAGTACAATCTTTGAGTTTTCTGCGGATCCTTCCGGGCTTGAGCGGGGACAATCCCCTGTATACGGTGGAAGCCATCGGCGTATCCGGAGTTCAAAAAGAAACCACCGTAAAACTTACCTTGGAAGAAGCGGCCCTGCAAGCCGCTGTGGATTATAAAACTATTCCCGTAGTCCCTCCCTGCCGTTCTGTTCCCCAGGCGATCAGTGCAAGCAGTCTCCAGGCAGGGGACCCTGTTTTCCGGGAATATTCCGCAGCATCCGTTTCACAGGATGAATTTAACTTTGGCGGGCCTTCCGAAACGCTGGACGAATTGCTTACGCAAACAGGAACCGGGCCGCAGGAATTCGGCGTCATTGTTCATAGTTTTATCGAAGCTATTTTTAACGGAGAGAAACCAAGACTTCCCCCCCGCTTTGCCGGAGAAAAAAAACAAGAGGCTCTTGCTTCGATGGCCCAGTCTCTGGCGGAAAGATTTTTTAATTCCCCCCTGGGACGCAGTGCCGTTTCCGCGGACTTCCGCAAAACCGAGTACCCCGTACTGACGGCAGTAGAAGGACCACAAAACCGGATCATTGTTACCGGTAAAATTGATCTGCTCTTTGATGACGGCAATACCGTTTTTGTCATAGATTTTAAGACCGACAGGGAAGAAGACATCGCCCGCCATGCTGGACAGCTTGCCATCTACAAACGAGCGGCGGAAGACATTTTTGGTAAACCGGTGGAATGCAGACTCTTTTATCTGCGTAACGGCCGTGAAGCGGACATGGGCGGGGAGGTCAGCAAAACCAGCCCAGAAGAGTTGATTGCCGCATGGGAAAGCAGCTTGGGAAAGACGCTTTCTAAGACGACATAAGGCTCCTTTAAAAACCTTTCTTCCCCAGCTCAACTGCCAGATCCAGGTAAACACCTGGTATATGGACACCGGAAATTTTTTTCTTTTTATGATCAAGAATTTCCGAATGTGATATTCCTCCTTTTATTTTTGAAATATTGTCTCCCCATCTTGCCGAATATTCACTAACTACGCCGTCATTTGCGCCAGAGACATTTTTGATGTACAAATATGTATAGAAGAACAGTAAATCATCAAAAGCATTATCCATGGTTGTATACAAGCTCTGATAATACACCCTGCTATCCATGGCAACTGTTTTGTTGAATTCCTCCATTTTTTTTGTTGTTAATTGGTGATTCACTTCGTATAAATTAGGGTTAATATCACCGGATAGCTTTCCGAATAGTTTTAACGCTTTTTTGCTCAATTTTGTATGGACTGCCTTTTGTTTATATATCAAATCAGCAATCTCCGAACCATGATGAGGGGCACAGATGGTCGTCAGACTGGCTGTCTTATCACTATAGTTATGCTTCCAGATCAAAAACCGGGCATCGATACCGCCCTTGGAATGGGCAATAATATTTACCCTTTCTTTTTTTGTATCCAGCAGTATTTTTTCTACAGTGTATTTTAATAGTAATGCGTTGGATTCAAAATTGCCCCAGGCATCGGTATTTCCATAAAAAACCTGTATTCCGTTGTTTTCTAGTGTCTCGGGAATTTTTCCCCAAAATCTATTATGATCGGTTGTTCTGTCATGGGCAACAATTCCATGCACCAGTACTACGGGGTATTGTAAAGGAATAGTATTTGCATAATTAAGCGGGATGGACGGTCTCATTTTATAGATCTCCGCTGGAAACCCAATCCGCATATTTCGATTTGATATCTACCAGTTTTTTCCCCCGGGCGAAAGGATATATTTTCTTTGGCATATTCAAATTGATGATCATAACGGACTTTAGTCAAAATAAGAAAGACCAGCGGTAAAACAGTATCCCCGCTGAAGAATATACTGCATTTGTTCCGCAGAGCAACGCTGCAACTCCGCATATTGGTTCCGAGAGTTACTTCTTTTTGCCTTGTTTTTTCCATGCTGGCCTCGGCTGAAAGTGTATCATATCTAATAATCTTGTTGAATAAGCATATTCCAAGACTCCGTGGTTGGGAAGGATAATTTTGAGCAGCGATTATAAAAACTGGATCCAAAAATAATTGACAAAATATAAAGTTATGGATACAATTATTTCTGGAGAATTAAATGGAAAAAATAATTGCTTATTGTGGTTTAAACTGTGCTGAATGTGATGCTTATTTAGCCCTGCAAAACAATGATCAGGCACTAAGAGAAAAAACTGCTGCTGAATGGACAAAAGCGCATAATTTTAGTTTTACACCCGATATGATTAACTGTACTTCATGTAAAGGGGCTGGTGTACAGGTGGGACACTGTTCAGAGTGCGAAATCCGCAAATGCGCTTCTGAAAAAGGTGTTATAAACTGCGGTGCTTGCGGCGGATTTAAAACTTGCAAGACTATTAACGATTTTCTTGTACAGGTTCCTTTTGCAGCAAACAATCTCGTGCAGAATTAATATAGCATGGTTTTATTGTTTGAGGACTGCTTAGCCAGCTCCAACGGTTTGGGGAATGTGTAACGGTGCCACTACCGGAGGCCGTAGACTCCCGCTGGCCGGGGATACGAGCCTGTCCTAAAAATTGTGTAAATGACCATAGTAGAGGTAAAGTATGGTCATGGCACGAAAGAAACAAGAGAAAGAAAAGGATATTATCGACCAACGGCTGGATAATATCGACTTTAAGGGGCTAACCCAGGACGAGGTCGCAGATCAGGATGGGCTCATAAAGCAATTAACCGGACGGATACTCCAACGGGCGCTTGAAGCTGAAATGACGGAACATCTTGGGTATGAGAAAAACTCCAATGCCGGGGACAACAGCCGGAACAGTAGAAACGGGCATACGGAAAAGATCGTCCTATTAGAGAATCAAGAAACAACAATCGCAGTACCCCGCGACAGGAACGGCAGTTTCGAACCGATAATAGTACCTGTGGGGTTCGTATAGATCGTTTCAATAAATGTTGATATAACCGTGGGATGAAACGAGAGGAAAAGCAACGACTCATCTGGGTAAAACTGTACGAACAAATTCAGGATGCCGGGTTGACCTGT
>Ga0082212_10000392_pt1 | contig 63743 bp, 64 predicted proteins | sample TergutNt197P3_FD_71548 | JGI IMG/M metagenome (GOLD analysis project Ga0082212, IMG submission 71548) | Neocapritermes taracua P3 segment gut microbial communities from Petit-Saut dam, French Guiana - Nt197 P3 | ecosystem: Host-associated > Arthropoda: Insects > Digestive system > Gut ... | reverse complement strand
CGCCGTACACATAGGCATAGCCGCCGAAAACACTATTATAAGTCGTGATGTCGGTAATGCTCACCTTGTTGTTACTGGCCGTCGCGTTGCCATCTTCGTCCACATAGGCATACCCGCCGTAAACACGACCGGAAATCGTGCCGCCGTCAATTTTCACAGTATTGCTGTTGGCCGTGGCGTTGCCATCGTAGTACGTATAGGCATAGCCGCCATGAACACGGGCGGAAATCGCGCTGTCGTTAATGCTCACGGTGTTGTTACTGGCCGTGGTATCGCCGTCGTAGTACACATAGGCATAGCCGCCGAAAACACGGCCGGAAACCGCGCTGTCATCAATGCTCACGGAGTTGCTGTTGGCCGTGGAGTTGCCATCATCGCTGTTCGCATGCCCGCCATAAACATCGTTGGTAATCGTGCTGCCGTCGGTGATGTTTACGGTGTTGCTGCTGGCTATGGCTGTGCCATAGTCGCTGTAAGCATGCCCGCCGACAACAGTGTCAACTGTGCTGTTTTCGATAATGTTGACAATGTTGCTGTTGGTTGTGGCGGTGTCGGCCTCGCTTTGAGCATATCCGCCGCTTACATAATACGAATCGCTATTGCCGGACAGGGTCACGCTGTTTTGATTGGCCGTGGCATTGGTGCCGCCGGTCAAGTAAGCATCCGCCCACCCGCCATAGACGTTTCCGCCGATGCTGTTGTCCTTGATCACGGTGTTGTTGCTGGCCGTAATATTGCCGGTAATAGAACCGGAGGCTTCCATAAATCCGCCAAAAATCTCTTTTCCGGTCATATTGCCGTTAAGGAAGTTGAGCGTGTTGCCGTTAGAGGACAACAGGTCGCTCGCAAGACCGGATAAAGGCCAGCCGCCGTTTCCGGTAATGGCGCCGACAGTATCCGCCGGGCCGTTGCCGTAAGCATAGGTGCTGAGCGTAACGCCGTCAATCGTGACGGTCGCCGCCATAGCAGCGGATGTCATCAGCGGTATCGCCAAGCACAACGTCACTGTCCGCGTTATGTAAGTTAGTTTCATTTTTTTCTTCCTTTTGGTTTGTTAGTTTGGTTGGTTGTTAAAATTTCTGACCGCAAAGCAAAACGCCGCCGAACCATATCGGTTCAGACGGCATTTATGAAGCTATCGCGGCCCTGGCGAAAAATCTGCCAAGCAGGGTTTATACTCTCTCTCTCTCTCTCTCTCTCTCTCTCTCTCTCTCTCTCTCTGCATTTCTGCGGGTTTGAATATATTTGCGGTCATTTCCATCTCGTTATTTCGGATGTCTTTGGCCTTTACTCTAAAATAATATAGGAATCTTTTCAAGAGTTTTTTGATAATTATTGTGGGTTGAATTAATTGAGATGCTAAATGATCGTTTTCATAACAGCGCCGCGAAAAATCCATAGTTGAATTATTTAATCGGCCACCTTTTTTATTTTATCTGAATCTATTTTCTTTTTTATATCCTACATGAAGCTTTACGCCTCCGCCTTTCTGAGATATGAATGTGGACGAGATTATATTATCAGAAATCTCCAACAGCCCATAATCTTTGTCGTTTTTCCCCATAATTTCGATTTTTTTCAATATTTGGCTGTGAACCCGGGTATCAAACTTTGTCCGCAAGAAAGCGAATAACGCCTCTGTCTCCGCATTGTTTATGCCGAAATTTCCAGTTTTATCATTCAAGAATCTTGTCATGGTACAACCTCATATTTTGTCATTTTAGAGCAAATATTCCTAAAATCAAGCCGCATAGCCTGTTTTTTGGCGGTTCTTGGCGCAAAAGTCACAAAAATACGGTTTATTCCTGTTTGGTCCCTGAAAGCTTGATTTTGGTCAGGTATTCTTGTAAGCTGCGGAGGAGATGTTGTTGTAATTGGATAAATACGAGGATTTATCATGAAACGTTCCGATATTGTTCGTTCAGTGCAGGTTAAGTTCGGGCGCCTTTCCTCGGCGGATGCCGCCGCGATGGTGGATTGTGTTTCCAAGCGCCTGTGTGACGCCGCACACGCTGGCGACCGCGTTGAAATTCGCGGTTTCGGCACTTTTCAAACGCGCGTCCATGCGGCCAAGGCCACCGTCAACCCGCGCACCGGCGCCAAAATGCGCCTGCCTGCGCGGCGTTCGGTCCTGTTTCGACCCAGCAGAGAGCTGATAAAAAAAATGAACGGTGGAGATTGATTATGTGGAAACTCAAAGCGCCCGGCATCAAAAGCCACAAGCGTGAAAAGTACGAGCGCGTCAAAAAACTGATGTGGATAAAATGCGAAGCCTGCGGCAAGCTGGTCTATTATAAAGACTATAAGACCAACCTTTATATTTGCCCGAAATGCGGGCATGCTTTCTCGATGACGCCGAAACAACGTTTCGACCTGCTGTTCGACGACAACGCGTGGGAGCGCATAGAGCTGCCCGTCGCGTCCGACGATCCTTTGAACTTCTGCGACCGGATGCCGTACAAGGAACGCTTGGCCGAAGCGCGCGAAGATACGGGCCGCCCCGATGCGCTGGGCGCGGCAATTGGTAAAGTCGGCGGAATTCCGGTCACAATCGCGGTATTGAATCCGGACTTTATGCTGGGGTCCATGGGGCGCTCTGTGGGCGACGGAATCATCGCGAGCATAGAGCACTCCATAGAAAAAAAGCAGCCGTATATTATGATAACCACCAGTGGCGGCGCGCGCATGCAGGAAAATATCTTGTCGCTGATGCAGATGGCGCGCACGACCGCGGCGGTGAATAAGCTGCATGCGGCAAAAATTCCTTATATAGTAATTCTTGCGGATCCGACATTCGGCGGCGTCACGGCGTCGTTTGCGATGCTTGGGGATATTCATATCGCGGAAAAAGGCGCGCGGATCGGCTTTGCGGGCCGGCGCGTTATCGAGCAGAATATGCGCGAGAAATTGCCCTCGAATTTCCAGACTGCGGACTATATGTACGACCATGGCATGGTGGATATGGTGTCGGGGCGCGGCGAGATGAAAGCTAATCTGGAGAAGATATTAAAAGTCTTGACCCGGCGGCCGACGGCCGAGCCCGCGCCGATTTCCGCGGATACCCCAAAGGCGCTTATCCACACGACGAAAAGCAAAACGAAAACGAAAACGGCCGCGGCGGCAAAGGCAGAGGCTTATGAAAAAGTCTTGCTGGCGCGCAACGAAAACCGTCCGCACTTTTTGGATTATATCCGCGTGCTGGTTGCGGATTGGACGCCTTTGGCGGGCGACAGGCTGTTCGGCGAAGACCCGGCGATGCAGGGAGGAATCGGATATTTTCGCGGAATTCCATCAGTCATCATAGGTCAGGAAAAAGGCCGCGATATCGCGACGCGCCAGAAATACCGCTTTGGAATGGCCACCCCGGAAGGATACCGCAAGGCCCAGCGCTTGATGCGTTTGGCGGAAAAATTCACCTTGCCGCTGATTTCGCTGTTCGATACATCCGGAGCGTTCGCGGGCAGGGAAGGGGAAGAGCGCGGCCAATCCCAAGCCGTCGCCGCCACGATCGAAACGGGCCTGAGACTCGCGACTCCGTTCGTTGCGGTAAATGTCGGCGAAGGCGGCAGCGGAGGCGCGATTGCGATCGCGACCGGCGACCGGGTTCTGATGATGGAGAACGCGATTTATTCGGTCATCGCGCCGGAATCTTGCGCAACGATTCTTTGGAGAGATAACAAGTTCAAAGAAGAAGCGGCAACGGCTATGAAGCTGACGGCAAAAGACCTTGCGGCCGTCGGCGCGATCGACGAGATTATAAAAGAGCCCAGCCGCGGCGCGCATACCGATTGGCAGACGACGATGGAATTGATTGCATCTGCGGTCGTAAAGAACGTGAAAGAGCTGCAAGAAATTCCTGCGGCTGAGCTGCCGCAGCGCCGCGCGGAGAAATTCTTTGCGATGACCCGCGACGTGGAAATACATCAGCCCGAAGTCGAAACGGAAGAGCCGGGGCAGATTTAAATCAAAGCTTGCATTTGGAAATAAAATCTTCTATACTCGGGCTACGCGCGGCCGGGGCCTCGCGAACAACACAGCTATTTTTCAAGTTTCTGTCCCCGCGGGGTCTGATGGAGAATAGCGAGGATTAACAGAAACGCACACAAATTCTAGTCTTTAATCGCTAGTCTCTGTTTGCGGCAAAGGAGCAAACTATGGCACTGCCACAATTTACCATGAAGCAACTCATGGAAGCCGGCGTTCATTTCGGGCATCATACCCGCCGCTGGAATCCCCTTATGGGCGCTTATGTTTACGGCGTCAAAGACAAAATTCACATCATCAATCTTAACAAGACCGCGCCGCTGTTGTATCGGGCGCTGGACGCGTTGGAAAAGATTACCGCCGCGGGCGGGAAAGTCCTGTTCGTCGCGACCAAGCATCAGGCCAAGGATATCGTAAAGGACGCCGCCGAACGCTGCGGCCAGTTCTATGTGAACAACCGGTGGCTGGGCGGAATGATGACCAACTGGACTACGGTTTCGCAGTCTATACGGCGCTTGAAGAAAATGGAAGCCGACATCGAGAACGCGGAAAAGCTGGGCCTGACCAAGAAAGAAATCGGCTTGATGCAGAAAGACGCGACCAAGCTGCGCGATATATTCGGCGGAATTCTTGATATGCACGGAACGCCCCAGGCGGTCGTCATAATCGACATCCCGCGCGAAATGAACGCGGTGCTGGAGGCTCGCAATCTGGATATCCCGACGATCGCGATCGCGGATACCAATGCCAATCCGGAACTGGCGGACTATCCGATACCGGGCAACGACGACGCATCCCGCGCGATTCAATTGTATTGCGACTTGTTCGTGGATTCTATTCTGTCGGGAATTGAAAAACGCTTGGGCGGCGCGCAAGGCAAGAAAGTTGTATCCAGCGAAATGATGCCGGACGACGGCGAAAAAATAGAGGAAGCCGCAAAGGAAAAAGAGCTGAAGCAGAAATCCAGAACGTCCGAGGCTCGCGAAATCCGCCGCGAAAAACTGGCCGAGAAGATAGAAGGCGCCGAATAATACAAGAGGGCGAAGCGAGAGATACAAAATACAAGGCATAGAAAATGTCAGGAGAAGCATCGCCGGTCAGGAAAGTCCAAAAAACGAACGCCAATCAAGTAAGGGTCAGCTTCGGGAAGACTTATATGGGGTTCAGCATTTTTGAAGTATTCACCACGAAAGACGGAGAAATATTGACGCGGATTCCGGTGAAGTCTTGTTTTGTGAACAACACGGACAAGACAAAGCCAAGCTATGGAAAGTTCAGCAAAAACTATGTCGGCAAGGAACAAATGATAAAGGACATCAGGGCTGCGGCAGAAAAAGATAGCAAGCAAGTTGCAGAGGTCAAGGCATTAAATGATAAGACTTTGAAACCGGGGGATCGCGTCGATTTGGATAAAATCTTTTTCATGCCGATTTGTGATGAGAAGTATGAGGGCTCGATAAACGGACTGGATGTGTTTTCGTTTCAGAAAGAACCCGGAAACGTTTATTGCGCCGAAAGCGATGAGGGCAAGAAGCTTTATATCTGCATGCATAACGGCAGGTTCGCGCCCAGTCAAAATTATTCCGGCACGCCCATGCAGGCGATAGCGGAGTTCTTGAGGGATGATAAGAAAAACGATGCTCTATTAAGAAAATTTGTTCCGGAATATGCGGTCAATCCGTTTATGCTGGCACCGAAAAAGAAACAGAAATAAAAGGAGAAAACAATGGCAGAAATTACAGCAAAACTGGTTCAGGAACTGCGTGAGAAAACATCCGCGGGAATGATGGACTGCAAGAAAGCATTGGTTGAAAACGACGGCGATGTTCAGGCGGCGGCGGACTGGCTGCGCCAAAAGGGCATAGTAAAGGCCGCATCGAAATCAGGCCGCGCGGCGACCAGCGGTTTGGTCACGGTCGTCAAATGCGACGGGATGGGCTGCGTTGTGGAATTGAATGTGGAAACGGACTTTGTTGCGAAGAATGACAAGTTCCAAAAATTGGTCGCGGACGTTGCGGCCAAAGCGCTTGAAGTTTACAGCGGATGCGGATGCAAGTGCGAAACCGCTTGCGATTGCGCCGAAAAATGTTTCGCCAAAGTAAATGACGCGATGTCCGATGAGGTGAAAAATCTTATCGCGACGATTGGCGAGAATATGAATATCCGCCGTATTTCGGCTGTGGGCGGCGAGCATATTTATACTTATGTGCATAACGCGCTGGTGCTCGGAATGGGGCAGATTGGTGTTGTTGTTGCGTTGAATGATGTGGCGGGCCTGCCACCCGAAGCCTTGGCGAAGGGTGGCGCGGATGAAGTCGGGCCGAAAATCGCCATGCATATCGCGGCGAACAAGCCGGAGTTCATGACGATTGCGGACGTGGATCCGGCGGCGGTGGAACGTGAAAAGAAAATCTTTATCGAGTCCGGCGCGACGGCGGGAAAGCCGGAGCAGATTGCGGAAAAAATGATTGCCGGGCGCGTTCAGAAATACTATGGCGAAAGCGTGCTGGAAGAGCAGCCGTTCGTCATGGATCCGTCGAAAACGGTCAAACAAGTCTTGGCTGATGCAGGCGTTACCTTGTCCGGTTTTGCGTATTATCTGCTGGGTGAAGGGCTTCAAAAGCGCGACGACAATCTGGCCGACGAAGTGGCCAAAATGCTGGGCTAATCAATTTCTATGGACATCTGCTTGTGTTCGCAAACCCTCGCGTACGTCTTTGTACGCGCCGGGTTTCCGAACCCAGCGCATCTGCCTCATATAAATTGATTACTGACACACTACGCCCCCGCCAAACCACGCGCAGTCGGCACAACATAGAAAAATGATTTGATTTTTTAATCTCGCTTAGGCGGGATTTTTATTTCATTTTTAATATCCGCGAGATGTCTTTCTTATAGGCTTTTTCATAATTATCAAATCCGTCCTCATAAAACGGGACCAGAAAATTACGCATGCTGAACATGCTGGGCGCTATGTCGTAAAGTTTTAAAATCGCGTCTTTGACGGATGGCAATCCGGCATTGCAGGCATATTCCGTCACTTGAGCGCGCAAGCTTTCGAAGAATATATGATGCAGAGCGCGCGACCATTTGTTCCCCGGCCTGATATGCAATTCGGGATCCGCCGGCTCGATCTGCGGCAAACCGGGATTCTGCAGATAAAGGTAGGGCTTCGATTCGTCCGGGCATCGCACGAACTGATGGAAGTCGTTTTTTATGTACAGTGTTCCGTCGGCCTCCCTGTGATAGAGAGTATGCGGGCAATGTTCTTTCTTTGGGAATTGTTCCAGCAAAAGGGCGAGCGCGGAAGTTCCCCTTTGATAAGTCACGAAGTTTTTCTTCATTAAGAATTTTTTAAAATTAATACCCGTCCCCTTGATTTCGGCAATTCCATTCAGAAAGCCGGGAATGTTCGGGTTTTCGGACGCGAACAGCAGGGGTTGATAATTATTGTCTGGGAAAAAACGCCGCAGTACATCGACAAATCCGCCTTGGAATCCTATATCTGCCAGGACTAATGACTGATTCCAGTTTTTAGACAGGTATTTTCTCAGATATTCCGTCGGAATATTATCTATCATATTATAGGTCAGATAATCCGCGGTCCAGTCGGCGCAGACTTGATATTTGGGCGATACGGCGGCCAGCGTTTTCGCCGCGCAAAAGAAGGTTTCCGCATCGCGGAGCATAAACCGTACTGGCAACCCGGGGTTTCGGGCAATAATCCAATCTATGAAATGCATGCACAGGGGCGCGAAAAGCCGCGCGATTTCGGCAATGGCGCGCGACAGGTCGCGCATCTGCAATTTTTCGGCTAAGTTTTTATCTTCCGGATTCATAGTGCGATTATTACACATCGTCCGGGTTTGTCAATGTATATTATCTTGACAATTTGCGGGCCGAGGTGATAAGGTAGGCAATATGACAAAAGTCTTTGGATTCTTTTATTATTCCAACTACGGCCGCCGGCCGTACTAACTTCGCACGCCCGAACGGGCAAATAAATTTCATGAATAAAAATATAAAATCATTATGCAAAATGAGTATTTTTTGCTATGATTGAATAAAAGGAAAATAACAATGACACAGAAACTTTTCGACATGCTGCAAGAGCGCGGATTCGTCAAAGATATGACTCATCCGGAGCAAATAAAGAACGCGCTGAACGGCGCTAAGAAAATAACTTTTTATCTGGGGATAGACCCGACGGCGGACAGCCTGCATATCGGGCACTTCTTCGCGCTGCGCATGTTCCGGCACTTGCAGGATGCGGGGCATAACGGAATCCTGGTCATCGGCGGGGCAACCGCGATGATCGGCGACCCGACCGGAAAATCCGACATGCGCCAAATGCTTTCCAAAGAACAAATCGCGCATAACATAGAGGAAGTCAAGACTCTTGCGCGGCGATTCGTTCTGCCGGAAACGACGATTGCCGATAATGCCGATTGGCTGAATAAATTTACTTACGTCGATTTCATGCGGCTGGTTTGCGTGCACTTTAACGTTAATACGATGCTTGCGGCGGAAGCATATAAACAGCGACGCGAAACCGGCGGGCTCACGTTCCTGGAAATGGGATATATGCCGATGCAGGCGCATGACTTCGTGCATTTGAATGAAACGCATGGGTGCACTCTGCAAATCGGCGGAAGCGACCAATGGGGGAACATAGTCGCCGGGACCGAGCTTTATCGCAAAATGCATATCGGCGAAAATGTCCCGGATATATTGGGTTTGACGGCGCCTCTGCTGATGACGGTCGACGGCCAAAAGATGGGCAAGACGGAAAAGGGCACGCTGTGGGTCGCGCGCGAAAAGACCACGCCGTTTGATTTTTATCAGTATTTCTACAATATGCCGGACGAGAATACGGGACTGCTGCTGTCGCTTTTCACCGATATTCCGATGCCGGAAATCGTGGCGATGTGCGCGACCGATATAGTCGCGGCAAAGAAGCGCATGGCGTACGAGGTCACGAAATTGATTCACGGCGAAGAACTTGCGATGGAAGCGGTCGCTGCGGCGATGGCTTTGTTCAACGGCGGCCCGAACGCGGGCGCAATCCCCAGCGCGGAATTAAAAATGAAAGGCGAGATGAACGTCGTCGACTTTGTCGTGGCCAGCGGGCTGCTCCCTAGCAAATCCGAAGTGCGCCGCGCCATAGAGCAGGGCGGGCTGATAGTTTCGGGCGAAAAAATTACCGATCCAAAAGCAATGGTTAAGCCGGCTGAATCAATCCTGCTGCAAAAGGGAAAGAAGACTTTTTTGAAAGTAGTGATTAAATAATGCTGGATTGCCGCGCCCTTCGGGCTCGCAATGACAATTTATGCCGATTTGTCATTGCGAGCCCAACGGGCGAAGCAATCCAGCAAATAAAAATATGAAGAAATTATTTTTTATTTTTTCAATAACTGCTACCTGCTACCTGCTACCTGCTACCTGCTTCGCCGCGTCCGGCGATTTGGCGAAGATTCAGTCTCAGATAAAACAAACCGAACAGCAGAATAAACAGATAGAGCAGCAGGTAAAGACGTCAGATCGCGAGGTGGCGAGCACTCAAAAGCAACTTGTGTCGGCGGCGGATAAGCTTAGCAAGCTGGAAGCCAAGCGCGGCGCGATAAAGGATAAAATTTCGGACTTGGATAAACGGCGCGACGAACTGCTGTCTTCGATCCGCGCGAACAAGGGACGACTTGCCGACGCGGCCGCGGGCCTGGCAATCATATCCGGGAACCCCAGCTTTTCTGCGGCCGACACGCGCGAATATATTCTGACTTCGGCGCTGCTGACCGGCGTTTCGGGCCAGTTCGATGCGGAAATGAAATCCGCACTAAAGAAAATCGAAGAGCTGGAAAAGATTCTTGAAGAGCGCAAGGCCCAACAAGCAAAGCTGGATAAAACCGCGCAAAAATACGCGGAAGACAAAAGCCATTTGGATAAGCTGATGCGGACCAGGTCGGCGCAGAATGAAAAATTGAAATCCCAGCAGTACGAATTGCAAAAGAAATTGCGCGACCTGTCGGCAAGGGCAAAAGACTTGTCAGAGCTGACGGCGGGGCTGGCCGGGACGCGGGTTTCCGCGGACGAATCATTCAGCTGGCGCAAATTGAAGGCGCCGGTAAGCGGGCTGATGCTGCGCCGCTTTGGCGAAAAGTCGCCGCTGGGGCTGGTGTCGGACGGCTGGCTGATAAAGACGCGCAGCAATGCTTTGGTGTCTGCGCCGGCGGACGGGCGTGTGGAATTCGCGGATGACTTCCGCAAGAACGGGCGGGTGCTGATAATGTCGCACAAGAATTCTTATTACTCGGTCTTGACGGGATTGGGAAGTTCAGACGTGCTGGTGGGTCAGGAGGTATTGGCAGGCGAGCCTGTGGGCCGCATGCCGGACGAGCGCGCGGAAATGTATCTGGAGCTCCGCCGCGGAACAAAGGCCGTAGACCCCGCCCGCATATTCAATGAGCCGTGATTTTCCCATCGGGTTCCGCGGTGCGCGTAAAAAAGGACCCTCGTGTACCTCTTGTACACGTCGGGTCTTTTTTTGCGCGCAGTCGGCACAATGGATAAGAATGATTTGATTTTTTCTCTCTTGCGTGCAGCGTTTTTTTCTGCTAATTTCAATCGGCATTAAAAGGGGATATTTATGAAGAAATTATTTTTAGTTTTCGGTCTTTGTGGGTTGCTGTTTTGCAACGCCTTTGCTGCGGATGCGAAAAAGAAAGAGCCCGTGGTGCGCTTAACGGACGAGCAGATTTATCAGCAGTTGAAAAAATTCGCGCTGGTGTTCGAAGCCGCGCGCGAGAATTTCGTCGAAGAAGCGGACGAAAAGAAAATGCTGGAGGCCGCGATGAACGGCATGCTGGCGGAGCTGGACCCGCACTCGTCATACCTGAACGCCGACGATTTAAAGGACTTTGACGACAAGTCCTCGGGCAGCTTCGGCGGCATCGGAATTCAAATCACGTCCGACAAAGGCGCGGTAAAAGTCATTTCCCCGATCGACGACACTCCCGCTTACCGTGCGGGGATAAAGGCCGGCGACTATATTACTCACATCGACGGCGAGCAGGTTTTCGATATCACACTTAACCAGGCCGTCAAAAAAATGAAAGGCCGCCCCGGCACGAAAGTGAAGCTGACCGTCGTGCAGGACCGCGGAGAACCCAAGGTAATCACTCTGACCCGCGACATTATCAAAGTGCAATCCATAAAGTCCGACACCAAGGGCGAAGATAAAAAAATCGGCTATGTCCGCATTTCGGACTTCGGCGCGAAGACCGCAAAGGACTTGCGCGAAGCGATTGAAAAGCTGGAAAAGAAAAAAGTCATCGGCTATGTGCTGGATATGCGCAACAATCCGGGCGGGTACCTGACCGCGGCCATAGACGTTTCGGATACTTTCCTGGACAGCGGCGAGATTGTCAGTACCAGGGGTCGCGGCAAGGAAGACATCGACCGCAGCATGGCAAAGCCCGGCGACCTGACGGGTGGCAAACCAATCGTAGTCTTGATTAATCACGGCTCGGCCAGCGCGGCGGAAATCGTCGCGGGCGCTCTGCAGGATAACAAGCGCGGGCTGATTATGGGTTCGCAATCCTTTGGCAAAGGCAGCGTGCAGCAGCAGAAACCTTTCGGCGACGGCACGGCGATTCACCTGACTATCGCGCGGTATTACACCCCGTCGGGCAAGTCCATCCAGGGCGAGGGAATCACTCCGGACGTGGAAGTCCTGCAATCCAAAGTGGAAGTGATTGAAAAGAAAAAAGATATTTTCAGTGAGGCTTCGTTTAAAAACGCTTTGAAGAACGAGGGCGAAACGAAAGGGAAAAAGGCGAAGGCCGATAAGGATGACGAGGATAATTCCAAGCTGACGGACGAAGAGAAAGAAGCGCGCGATTATCAGCTGCAGCGCGCGATGGATATGGTCCGCGCAATGGCGAAGATGGAAAGCAAGATTGAATCTGATGTGCCGAAGAAAGACGAGAAAAAGGAAACGAAATGAACAAATGGATAAAATTTTTAATCATTATTGCGGTTGCGGTCGGCATTGCCGCTGGGATTCGTTGCTGGCGCCAGCATCAGCTTTCCAACATGGTCGGCCAGATGATTCTTGTCGGATTCCGCGGCACCTCGCCCGATGACGCCGCAGTGAAAGGCTTGGCGGCCGACATCAAAGCCGGCAAAATCGGCGGAGTGATTTTATTCAGCGTGGATGTTGAGCAAGGCCGCGCGGCGGGTTTTTCCGGCGATGAGCTGCGCGCGCAAATAAAATCGCGCAATATCATCGATGTTGGACAAGTTAAAAAACTGAATGAATTCTTGTCGGATGCGGCGCGGAATAATGGGCGCCCGCCGCTGTTTGTTTCCATTGATCAAGAAGGCGGGATGGTGGAACGCTTGAAGTCGGAGCACGGCTGGAATTTTCCAATGCCGTCGGCGAAAGAGCAATCAAAGCTGTCCATGGCGGAAATCGCGACGCTTTATGACGGGCTGGGGCAGAGGTTGCGCGGACTGGGCTTCAACGTGAATTTCGCGCCCGTGGTGGATGTGGATGTCAATCCGGCGTCCCCGGCAATCGGCGCGCGAGGACGGGCTTTTTCCGCGGACCCCGAACGTGTTTCTGAATACGGCCGCTCGGCGGCGCAGGGCCTTAGCGCTGCGGGAGTGCTGTCCAGTTTCAAGCATTTTCCGGGCCACGGCAGCGCGGGCGCGGATACTCATGACGGTTTGACCGATATCACGAATACCTGGCAGCCGTACGAGCTGGAACCATACGGGGATGTGCCTGCGTACACTATGGTGATGGTCGCGCATGTGGTGAACGGAAAAATAGATCCGGATTATCCGGCCAGCTTGTCGCATAAAACGATTGACGGAGTATTGCGCGGCCAGCTTGGGTTCCGAGGAGTTGTTATTTCCGACGACTTGCAGATGGGCGCGATTTACGAGCATTACGGTCTGACGGAGACCTTGCGAATGGCGATAATGGCGGGCAACGATATTCTGTTGCTGGGCAATAACTTGCAATATACGGAAAACCTGGGGCGTTTGGCGCACAAGGAAGTGATGAAAATGGTTCGGAGCGGAAAAATCCCGCGTGCGCGAATCAAAGAGAGTTATTACAGAGTTATGAAGATGAAGGAAATATTAGAATAAAAACCGGGCGCGCCCGGTTTTTTTAGCGCTGAAGTTTTTTCGCTTCGTTAATTGCCGCCGCTGCCGTGATAAAGCCCCAAAGGACCGATACGTTTTGCTTTGGGTTGACTTTGTTATCGGCATAGCGTTTTCTGTCCGCCGCCAGCGACATCTTCCAATTTGTCGGATTGGCGCGCCATTCTTTCAGTCGCGTTTTCTTGTCTTCCTTTCTTTTTTCCGGCATTCGGGCTTCGCAGGTTTCATGGTCGGCGCAAAACTTGCAGACGCGGAGGCGCAAGTTATGATAGTGGTTTCTATTGCAATTTGCCCAGCTTGCGCCCGCCGAATTCCTTCGTCTTCTCTTGGCGCTTTCTTCGCGTTTGTATTTCTTTCGGGCTTCCAGAAAATTATTCTGTTCTTGTGGGGACAGCCTTCCGAACCAGTCGTTGAATTTTGCGTGTTGCTCTTCCAGAAATTGCTGTTTTTCGCCGTCGGACCTTACATTGCGTCTGATTTTTTTTCTGTCCTTGTCAGAGGCTGCAACCGCGATTTTGAATCTTGAAGCAAAATCCGCCGGCATGTTGACTTTGCGCGACCATTGTCTGCGGCTTTCCCTGTTCATTTTGGTAATTTGCGAAAGCGATATCTCATAAGGGCACCGTAACTGAATGAATTCGCATAATGTTTCGGACATATATGCTTCGCCGTGCTTGCAAAGCGACAAAAAATCATCCTCGGTCAGGGCGGGGGACAGCATTTCATATTGCAGGAATTGCCTAAGGGTTATTCTGGGAAATTTTTTCAGGTATGTCGAATGCCACCTGATAAGAAGCCCGGCCGTGTCATAGATATTGTCTTCTTGAAGCTTGTTGGATTTTTGGACATTTCTCGCTGTCAGTCCGACCTTGGCCAAGAGATGATTCAGTCCGCGGATGTTTTCCGGCGGCATATAGAACGAGCGCCCGCAGGTTTTGCACATGAACCTTTGCCGTCCGCCGGGGCGACCGTACTTTTTGCAATTGTCAGCACCGCATTTTACGCACATCATTTTATATTCGCCTTGTTATGCGGGGAATATAACATAAAAGTGCGTTTTGTCAATGTTTTAGTAAAAGTATAATGTCTTGCGGTGATATGGCGTTTGGGCTATAATTCGCGTCGCTAAATTAAGGAATTATAGACATGACCAAGATGATAGTGGACGGCAATTGGGCGGCGGCGGACGTGGCTTATCGATGCAGCGAATTTTCCGCGATTTATCCCATAACCCCAAGCAGCACTATGGGCGAACTGGCCGATGAATGGGCGTATCAGCACAAGAAAAATATCTGGGGCGCGATTCCGGGAGTGGTGGAAATGCAATCCGAAGGCGGCGCAGCGGGCGCTTTGCATGGCGCGCTGGCCATTGGCGCGATGGCGACGACTTTCACGGCCAGCCAGGGCCTTTTGCTGATGATTCCGAACATGTATAAGATCGCGGGCGAGCAGACTCCGTTCGTAATGCATGTCGCCGCGCGCGCAATCGCGACGCACGCGCTGAGCATTTTCGGCGACCATTCTGATGTGATGGCGGTGCGGCAGACGGGCTTTGCGATGCTGTCCAGTCACAGTGTTCAGCAAGCGCACGATATGGCGGCGATCGCGCATGCGGCGACGCTGCGTTCCCGGGTTCCGTTCCTGCACTTCTTTGATGGGTTTCGCACATCCCACGAAGAATCGCGGCTGGAATATATCGACGACGACATGCTGCGCGCGCTGATTCCGACAGAGCTGATGCTGGCTGCGCGAAATCGAGGCATGACGCCGGACTCGCCGACAATCCGCGGCACCGCGCAAAACCCGGACGTATTCTTCCAAGGACGAGAGGCTGCGAATAAACTATACGATGAGGTGCCTGAAATAGTGCAGGGCGTGATGGGTGAATTCGCGAAATTGACGGGACGCCGGTATGGCTTGGTGGATTACATCGGCCCCAAAAATGCAAAAAATATAATCGTGGTCATGGGGTCGGCGGCGGAAACGATAGCGGAAACTCTGGCGCATTTGCCGAAAGGAGTCGGCGTAATCGCGGTTCATTTATATAGGCCATTTCCGACGGCGGCATTCTTGGAAGCGTTACCGAAAACCGCAAAAAACATTGCAGTGCTGGACCGCACGAAAGAACCCGGCGCAATCGGCGAACCGCTTTATCAAGATGTCGTCACTGCGTTGCAAAGTCGAAACTTAAAAATCTTTGGCGGGCGGTATGGTTTGGGGTCCAAAGAATTCAAGCCCCGCGATGTAAAGGCAATCGTGGAAAACATGATGCTGGGGACTTTGCGTCATAACTTTACCGTCGGAATCGAAGACGATGTGACTAATCTTTCATTGAAAACCGATCCCTCTTTCGCCAACGACGACGAAGGGTACAAATCGGCGATTCTTTACGGCATAGGCTCGGACGGCACGGTCGGCGCAGTGAAAAACATAGTCAAAATAATCGGCGAGAATTCTGACTTATATCCGCAGAGCTATGCGGTTTACGATTCCAAAAAATCCGGCGGGCTTACGGCGTCGCACTTGCGCTTTGCGTCAACGCCAATTCGCTCTCAGTACTTGGTGGAGTACGCGGATTTCATCGGCGTTTCCGAGTTCATAATCGCGCAGAGGTTTGATGTGTTCAAGGGCCTTAAACCCGGCGGCACGGTCATGATTAACACATCGCGCGATCCTGACGACGCGTTCGCAAATCTGCCGCGTGAGGTTCAGGAGCATCTGATTCGTCTGCGCGGACGCGTATATTTTTTGGATGCGAATCGCGGTGCCGAAGAACTTGGCCTGGGCCGCAGAATCAATACTTTCATATTGCTGAACTTCTTTAACCTTACGAAAATCATCGACCCGGAAATCGTCGCGCGGAATGCAAAAGATGCGATTGAAAAGTCATACCGAAAAAAAGGCGCGGACATAGTCGCGGCCAATTGGGCGGCGGTCGACCGCGCGGCCGAGTTTTTGCATGAATATGCTCTGCCGTCGTCGCCTTCCGGGTTCGCGCCGAATTGGACTCCCGCGATGACCGCGGATGCGCCGGCCAAGATAGCGGGGGTTTTGGGCGAAATGGCAGCGATGCGCGGCGATTCACTCCCCGTTTCCGCATTCGCGGAAAAGGGCGGGGATGATTTTGCGTATGGGCAGTTTCCCGTCGGCACCAGCAAATATGAGAAACGCAATATAGCCGAGCGCGTCGCGACCTGTGATTTGAACAAATGCATACAATGCGGAAAATGCAGCATGCTGTGCCCCCATTCGGCGATACGTCAGAGTGCTTTGCCGAAGGATAAAGCAAAGGGTCTTGCGAATTTCGTTCCGATGAAAACGCCGGAGCTGGGCGCGGACCTTATGTTCGGGCTTTCCATTTCTCCCGCTGATTGCACGGGCTGCCAGGTGTGCACCAAAATCTGCCCGGTGAATGCATTGAAGATGATCCCGATTGCCGATGCCGCCGGGGCCCAGGAAGCATTTAACGCTGCCGCCGAACTGCCCTCACCCTTCGCCGAGGCTACGGGTGACAGGCCATTCCCTCGCGAAAAGCTGAACCTGAATATTCCAAAGCATATAGAGTTGTGCGAGCATATGTTCGAATTCCCCGGCGCCTGCGCGGGATGCGGCGAAACGCCTTATATAAAGCTTGTGACGCAGCTGTTCGGCGATCGGATGATTGTTGCGAACGCCACCGGGTGCTCGTCAATTTATGGCGGAAATCTGCCGACTACTCCTTATACAAAAAATGTGGCGGGGCGCGGGCCGGCTTGGTCCAATTCTTTGTTCGAAGACAACGCGGAGTATGGCTTGGGTATGCGATTGGCGCTGAACCAGCGCGCAAACGCGCTGCGCGCGTTGCTGTTCGAGCTGGAATATCCCGACGTGGAAAAATTATTTGTGGAAATGGATGTTAAAAAGCAGCGCGAAAATGAAGCGCAAGTGCGCAAATGGCTGGATAAATCGAAACACCCGCGCGCGGCCGAGGCTATATCGCTGGCCGATGCTTTGGTTGAAAAATCCGTCTGGATTATCGGCGGAGACGGGTGGGCATTCGATATCGGATACGGCGGGCTGGACCATATCCTGCACAGCGGGCAGAATGTGAATATTCTGGTTTTGGATACCGAAGGCTATTCCAACACCGGCGGACAACAGTCCAAGGCGACCCCATACGGCGCGTCTATGAAATTCGCGGTCGGAGGCAAGGACCAGCATAAAAAAGACTTGGGGCTGATTGCGATGATGAGCGGCGCTTATGTCGCGCAGATTGCAATGGGCGCGGATCAGATTCAGGCAATCCGTGCCGTGCGCGAGGCCGAAGCGTATCAAGGTCCATCGATAATCTTGGCATACAGCCCTTGCATATCGCATGGGTTTGATATGCAGAACGGGCCGGCGCACCAGCGGATGCTGGTGGATTCGGGCGCTTGGCCGCTGTACCGGTTCAATCCTGATTTGATAGAGCAGGGCAAAAACCCTCTGATTATGGACAGCGGCGCCGGAGAAATTGTCAGCTTGGAAGAATTTTTAATGCAAGAGGGCAGGTTCAAAATCGCGAAAGACGCGAACCCGACGCGATTCGCCAGGTTAGTAGAGCGCGCGATTAGCGACAACGAATACAGGCGCGAGCTGAAAAAGCACATCGCCTCGTTCGCTCTGCTGCGCAAAACGGCCAAGGCTTTGCAGGGATAATTAGTCGCTAGTAGCTAGTCGTTAGTCGCTAGACAAGACTTAAAATAAAATGTAGAATATTCGTTATGAAGAAAATATCTATGCTCTTTGCTCTATGCTCTATGCTCTGTGCCTGCACTTTCCAGACCAAGCATCGCGGGTATGTTTTCCCCGAAGATTTGGATGCGCAGGTGTCAAACATAAAAACCACCGCTCAGCTGGAAGAGAAGTTCGGCAGTCCTCAGGCCAAGACCATCAACGGCGACAAAGTTTGGATTTTCTATGGCGCGGATGAAAACTATCGCGGCCCGCTTCCTCTGAAATATGACAACAAGACCGTATTGCTGGCATGGGTGAACGGCGGCGCGGTTTTGAGAACGAAAATCCTGCGCGACGCCGACTTGCCGGATATAAGCATCGCAAGCGGCGAAACCGAAATTCCCGCCGCCATAGAGCTGAATGCGTTTGAAGAGCTGATAAATAACATCGGCAGGTTCTCGCCGGCGGGACTGGGACAGTAATTCGTGCAAGTGCAGGTAAGTCAGTGCAACAATATGCATTGTCCTTTATAAAGGACAATCTTATTAATATTCTCTAATCCACATTCACTTTTTACCTGCACCTGCACATATTAACCCTTGCGCTGTCAAATAAAAAAATGATAACATGCAAATCATGAAGAAGCTTGCGGGTCTTTTTTTCCTTATTTTATGCGTCGGCTTTGCGGGCGACGCTTTCCCCACCGGGGAAAAATTCGCGAACTGCGGCCCCGGGTATGTTTTGATAAGCAACGGCACGCTGGAAGGTGTCACCAGCCAAAAGTGCGAAAAGCTTTGGTGCCGCGACCTTGAAAACGGCAGGTCGATGGGCAGCGGTAATACTCCCGCGTCGGGCTATGTCGCGACCACCCGGCCCGTCCTTTTGGAAGCCGCGGGCGGATATTCTATAGAGTGCTTCGGCGATCGCAAATGGTGCACGGGCGAAGTCGCCGGCCGCTGGAACCCGGAATTCGGCGCTTATACCCGCCGCGGCGAGGACAGCGTCTCGTTCCTATCATCGCAGAAAGGCGATTGCTTTGCGTGGCAGTCCATAACGGCCAACGGTCTGGGCTGCGCCCCGGGGCAGATACCGATATTCGCCAATGGCAAGTGGGCATGCGGGGCAACGGAAACCGGCGCGGCAACCGACTTGAGAAGAATAACCACTACCGGCGGCGGCATCCGCCGCGGCGGGGCCAGCATCAAGGCTCCGACAGTGATAAAAAAGTAATCGGCTTTGAACTTTGGGGCCGGGGCCCCAGTTTTTTTTGAAATCCCGATTTTTTATGATATAATGCTCTGAAGAGAGGATGCCTACACAAGAGGCGGGCTTATGGCGTCAAAGAAAATAGAGTTCAAGAACGGGCAGTTCGTCGTTTATCCGACCCAGGGCGTCGGCAAGGTCGTACGCGTGGAAGAACAGACCATAGGCGGGCAGAAAATCTCGCTGCTGGTGATTGATTTCGAACGTAATAAGATGACCCTGCGCGTGCCGCTGGACCGGGCCGAGCTTTCGGGCCTGCGCCCGCTGGTATCGACAAGGAGAATGAGCGAAGCGATCGAGAGCGCCAAAGGCAAGGCCGGCGTCAAACGCATGATCTGGTCGCGCCGCGCCGCGATATACGAAGATAATATAAACTCCGGCGACGTGATGAAAGTAGCGGAAGTGGTGCGCGACTTGCAGCGCCGCGTGGCGACTGACCAGATGACGTTCTCGGCGCGGGGACTTTACCTGCGCGCGTTGGAGCGCATGGCTCAGGAATACGCGGTATTGCACAAGCTGGACCTGGACGAAGCTTCTGAAAAGATAGAAGAAATCATCGGCGTGCCAAAGGAAATAGATTTGAATGCCGCGGACGAGGACGATATAGAGGAGCCGGAAGAAGAGACATAAAAATCGCGCGATGCGCGATTTTTTAATTGAATCCTGACCCTAATTATTGATTCTCAATTATCGATTAATTTCTGCTTTTTTGCACAGGTGTATTTTGATATACTACTTTCAACAGTCAATATCTGTCCGAAGCGATGAAAAAGTTTCTTTCTCTGTTTTGTGTTCTTTCATTCTTCCTTTGCGGTCAAGGCGCATGGGCCGCTTCGACCGATGATTATCAAGTCGCGAACATAGAGTTCATTCACGAATACATCAAGCAAAAGCATAAAGTGGACGTGAAGATTGCCAATCCTGCGGAGAAACATTGGGCGGCGAACGTGAAGTATATGCTGTGCGCGGTGGATGTGGCAAACAGGATATTGAACGGGTTCAGCACGACGAACTATTGCAATCATACTCTGGCGACGCCCGAGGCAATCAACAAGGTCGGCGTGATACAGGCGGTGGATGGGTTGATAAAAAAGCTTTGTGATGATGGGTTTTGCGTGATATTTGACCTTTCTACCGACTGGCCGGTGCAAAAAACATTTAGTTTTCAAATATCGGCGCAGGGGAGTTTCACAATAGATTGGGGCGATGGAACCGTTGAAACAAAAAACCGAACCGGCACAACATTGGATGCTTATTCTCATAGTTACTCTGCCGCCGGAACCTATATTGTGAAACTGACCGGCTTGGCGACGGGGTATAATTCCAACAACTCAACAGCGGCGATAAGCTTTGCAAACACCTTGAACAAAACCAAAATGACCAGAATTGTCGGCAGTTTGGGGCGGATATTTCCAATATTGGATAACCCCGTCGCCGGGACTTTTCATACTCCGCGATTCGTTTCTACATTCTCAGGCTCCTGGATTAGCAACATTCCGGCGGATTTATTTGATGGCATAAATGGTCCGCCGGTAGATAGCATGTTCTCAGGCACATTCTATAATTGCCAGTTTTTGATCGGCCCGATTCCAGAAAATCTGTTTGCCGGTATTCGCGGGGCGCCTAAAAACTCGCTGTTCGCTACCACGTTCTATTATTGCCGAAGGCTTACCGGTCCCATTCCGGAAAATTTGTTCGCCGGCATATACGGCGCCCCGGCGGGCAATATGTTTGTCGCCACATTCGGCGGATGCCTAAGACTGACAGGTAAAATTCCGGGGAATTTGTTCCATGGCCCGAATCACTTCGACGGAGTCGGCATCAGTGGCGCACCGCAACACTCTATGTTCCGGAGCACATTTTACGAATGCACCGACTTGACCGGTATCGGCGAAGGATTGTTCGATGGCATATCCGGTGTTGCGCAATCACAGATGTTCAATTGGACATTTGATAAAAGTTCATCGCTGACCGGACCGTCGGCGACAAGCGACGGGCAATATTTATATCAGAAATGGCCGTCGACCCTAGCATCGGGTATGGTACCATCGGAGGGCCAAAATTGCTATCGCGGCGCGACCAAGCTGGATGATTACTGCGGTGGGCCGAATAATCCGACCAGCACGCCGCCATGCATTCCGCTGGAATGGAGATAATATGTTGCGCCCGGCTTGCGCCGTAATGACGAAACTGCCGCGATTTTATTATTTATTACGGGTTTTAAGCAATTCTTTATAAAATCGGATTCGGAAATTTTCTTTGCCGTTCAGACGCCCCATGAAAACTAGCAGGGCAAGGCCATGCCCTCCGGGCTGCCGGGTTTCTTCGACCAGGATGCTATTATCGGGCCCCATTTCTATAATGGCGCCGCTTTTATTCTTAACGGTCGCCCATCCATAGATGGACTTGTCGTCGGGATCGGCGCCCGGTTTTTCACATGCGAAAAGTTCTATCAATGTCCAGGGCTTACCCGATAATTTGAATAAGTCTTCCAGTCGGTCTTTTACATTATACTGAAAAGTTCCAGGTTCCGGGCCTGGTTGGAATTTATAGCTCGCATAGTTGGAATAAGTTACCGCCCCGGGGGTGGTTTCTTGCTTTTGCCTTTGTACGGCCTCCCATTCCTCTTGTCTTTGGTCGTCTATCTCGAATAAGGTAAGAAGAGCGTCTGAAAAAGATGTCGTCCCTGAATTCATTTTATGTCTCGGTTTTATTCAAGCATATAACACCAAAGTCTATTTGTCAATAAATTAATCAGGGCAACAAAAAACGCCCCAAGGGGCGTTTTCGAATATATTTAAATATTTTTAAAATGGAATGTCATCCCCGATCTGGGCGATGTTTATTTCCTCGCGCGGGGCGTTCGGCATCGGCTGGGACGGCGCGCCGTAATCGCCGCCTGCGCCGCCTTCCATAGCCTTGGCGCCGCCCAGGATTATCAATTGCCCTGAGAATTGATTCAAGACAACCTCGGTCGTGTAAACATCCTGGCCCTGTTGGTTCTGCCATTTGCGGGTTTTCAATTGGCCTTCGATATAAAGCTTGGTTCCTTTCTGCAGCATGCGTTCCGCAACTTCGGCAAGGTTAGGATTGAAAATCACGATGCGGTGCCATTCGGTCTGCTCTTTCATCTCTCCAGTTTGACGGTCTTTCCAGCGTTCGGATGTGGCAAGCGAGAAATTTACCACCTTTTGTCCGTTGCCCGTGGCGCGAACCTGGGGATCGCCGCCGATATTTCCGATTAATATCACTCTATTCAAACTTCCTGCCATTTTTATTTCCTTTGTTTTACATAGGGAAATTAAAGCGAATAAATAACGGGAAAGCAAGGGAAAAATTAGCAAATAGCAAAGAGCAAAGAGCAAATAATGTGCGCGGCGTAGCCGCGCGGCCACATTTGCTAATTGCTATTTGCGCATTGCTAATTAAAAAATAAACGCGGGCTTGCCCGCGTTTATTTTTTCACGGCCCACCATAAAGCGAACAGCCACCCGACGCCCGTCCAGCCAAGCAGCCAACTGCCGCATCGCACTATGCCCATATCGACCGTGCCCTTTTTCATCTGGCGCGCCAGATATGCCGGCGCCATTATTATGACGATTATAAGCAAAGCGGCGAAGATGTATTTTAAGGCGATGATAGTCATTTGGTGTTATATTCATACTGGTGTTCCCCTCCACAGGAGGGGAACACCTATATCCCATACCTAGCGTTGTTGCCCAACTCTTCCTCTATCCTCAGCAGCTGATTATATTTCGCCATGCGGTCGGTGCGCGACATGCTGCCCGTCTTGATTTGCCCCGCGTTTGTCGCGACGCTCAAGTCCGCGATCGTGGTGTCCTCGGTCTCGCCGCTGCGATGCGAGATTACAACACCGTAACCGGCTTCCTGCGCCATCCGCACGGCCGCGAATGTTTCCGTCAGAGTGCCTATCTGATTTACTTTTATCAGAATAGCGTTCGCGATGCCGGAATCGATTCCGCGGCGCAATCGCTCCGGATTGGTCACGAACAAGTCGTCGCCGACAAGCTGAATCTTGCCGCCCAGCCGCTCGGTCAGTTTCTTCCAGCCGTCCCAATCGTCCTCGGACAGGCCGTCCTCGATAGAAATAATCGGATAATCCAAAATCAGCTTTTCATAGAATTCCACCATCTGGTCGCTGGATAATTTTTTGCCTTCGAATTCATAAGCGCCGTCTCGATAGAATTCGCTGGCGGCGACGTCCATCCCCAGGGAAACATCTTTGCCGGGTTCGTATCCGGCAGCGACGATTGCCGCAAGAATGGTATCCAACGCTTCGCGCGTAGTCTTCAGGTTAGGGGCGAATCCGCCTTCGTCGCCGACGTTTGTAGACATGCCTTTGCCGTGCAGAATTTTCTTTAAGTTATGAAAAACCTCAGAGCCGATTTTTATCGCTTGGGTCTCGCTTTTCGCGTTCGGGATTATCATGAACTCCTGCGCGTCAAGACCGTTGTCCGCATGCGCGCCTCCGTTGATGACGTTCATCATCGGACGGGGCAGGCCAAGCGGAGACCGGTATAAATCAGCCAAGTGTTCATATGACGGAACATTCTTTTGTTTTGCGCCCGCCTGCGCAACGGCAAGCGATACGCCCAGAATCGCGTTCGCGCCCAGCTTGCTTTTGTTCGGAGTTCCATCCAGCGCGATCATTTCTTCATCGATCTTGGCCTGCTCGCGCGCATCCATTCCGATCAGCGCCGGCGCGATAATTTCATTAATATTTTTGACCGCTTTCAAAACTCCCTTGCCCATATAGTCCGTGCCGCCGTCGCGCAATTCCAATGCTTCGTGGGTGCCCGTCGATGCGCCGCTTGGGACCGCAGCGCGCCCACACTTCGCCAAGGCCTCAAGGGGCAGGCCCCCTATCCATACATCGCATTCAACAGTAGGATTTCCGCGGCTATCCATAATCTGCCGCGCGTGGATTTTCTGAATCTCATACATTATTTATTTTCTCCTTTCCTTTTCATCGGCTCCTTCTGCCGTTGTCATTCCGGCGCAGGCCGGAAAATCGTACATATTCCTTTCCTTCCTTTTTATATCAATGCAAGAAATGCATAGTCAGCGAGAAAGCATAAAGCGCCGCCGCCGCGATGATAATCCAGATATTTATTTTCTCGCGGCATCGTAAATATAACAAAAACGACACGATTAACGCAAGCGCTCCGAATATCAGCAAGGCGGTTCCGACCCAGCCGTGAAAGAAGTCCGCCGCGCCCGTGCCGAAGATTCCGAAAATAGCCAGCACCGCCGGCAGCACGCAGCAGAACAGGTGCGACCCGCACAACGCAATCAGTGAAATAGCCGCTGCTTTCCTCATATCACATTTTGAAGTTCTCGCCCAGATATACCTTTCGCACCATGGGATCGTTTACTATTTTCTCCGTCGTGCCGTGTATTAAAATCTGTCCGTCGTGCAGCACGTAAGACCGGTCTGTGACGCCCAGAGTTTCGCGCACGTTATGGTCGGTTATTATCACTCCCAGCCCGCGGTTCTTCAACTGCGACACCAAGGTGCGGATTTCGTTCACCGCAATTGGATCTATGCCTGCGAACGGCTCGTCCAGCAGGATGAATTTCGGATCATTTGCCAATGCGCGCGCGATTTCCACGCGGCGGCGCTCGCCCCCAGAAAGCGATGTGGACGGCGAATGGCGCAGATGTTCTATGGAAAACTCATTCAGCAAATCGTCAAGCTTTCTTTTGCGCCTTGCGCGGCTGGGTTCGACCACTTCCAGTATGGCCATTATATTCTGCTCGACCGAAAGCCCATGAAAGACGCTGTTCTCCTGGGGCAAGTATCCTATATGCAATCTGGCCCGCTGATAGAACGGAAGGTGGGTTATGTTCTGGCTGTTTAAAAATATCTGTCCGCCGGTCGCCTTTATCTGTCCGGTTATGCAGTAAAAGGCCGTTGTCTTTCCGGCGCCGTTCGGTCCCAGCAGGCCGACCGATTCGCCTTGCCAGACTTCAAGGCTGATATCGCGCAGCACCGTGCGCCGGCCGTAGTTCTTGGAAAGATGCTCTATTTTTAAGACACTTTGTTTCATTGCTCACTTTGCCTCGCAATGGATGACGGATGATTGATGAGGGATGATGTAAGGACAATAAGAGTTTTTTCTTTTAATTTTCAGAAATAATTCTTATATCACTTTACATCATCCATCATCCGTCATCCCTCATCCATCATAATTTTATCACCAACTGGTCCGTCAGTAGTTTATCCCCGTTGGACGAATCCACGCGGACGTTCCCAACCAGGGTTATATCTTTTTTGACCTTGTTATATTTTCCCGTTTTCGCGGTTATATTGTCCGTGATTTTGCGGCCCTTGTCAATGCGCGATATTTTTGCGCGGATGTTGTCCAAGAACACGAAATCCGGGGCGTCGTATTCCTGGCGCGCGATATCCGCCTTTATGACGAAAGGATTCCCGTCCTTGTCCAGGCCGGAAAATGCGGGGTTGGTCATCTTGAACTGGTTCTGCGTTATGTCCGAAATGCTGATTCCGGAAATGGGTATCCAACTGAGGTTCTTGGTGATTATGGAGCCCGCGATAAGCGCGGCAATCAGGACCAGGCCCCATCCGGTGAATACGAACTGCCACAAGCGCTGGATGCGCCTGTGGTTGCTGGAAATCAGAAAATTGCGGTTGGTAAGATCCATCAGCCCCAATATTATTGCAAAATTGTTTGATTTGCAATGGCAAAATGGTCGTGCTGGTGTTCCCCTCCTGTGGAGGGGTGTCGGCGTAGCCGACGGGGTGGTTCGTTTAATATTCTTGCATTACCCAAACCACCCCGCCCACTCCGTGGGCACCCCTCCGCAGGAGGGGAATACCACACAATTATATTGTCGCAACGCCTTGATTATGATATAATCCGCATTGAGAGATGAAAAAATCCACTTTTGCTCTTTGCTCTTTGCTCTTTGCTCTTTGTGCCACCAGCGTGGCGCATGCGGCCGTGCAGATTACAAAGGCCGCTCCCGTGTCGACCCAGCAGCAGGAAAAAGGCATGGCCGGACTGATGTCCGGGAACAGCCTGATTCCAACGGCGTTGGGCTTGGTCGGGAACGTGATGGCGATGTCTCAGGCGCAAGCGGCGTTAAGCGCGGAGTGCGAGCCGACGGACGGGGAAGTCGCTTTCGTGAAGACATTGATGCAGGAATGGGCCAAAGCGGGCGGAGCTATGCCGAATCTGGGCGCCAGGCCCAAATGCGTCGGCAGGACTTATGCGGACAGCGTGCGGATTCTTGCGGAAGGGATAGAGCCCTGCTATCAGGTATTCGACGGAACAATGGACTCCTACCAGATTTACGCGAATTATCCGTATCCCAGCAAGGGCTATAGATTGAAAGACCCGGCCGGGCCGAATAACGATAAGAACCGCGCGGCGATGTCGGATATTTATCAAATGCTTGGCGGAATCGGTTTTGAAGACGCGGACTTTATGCCGAATGAGGTCGCGATGATGGCGCGGCTGAAAGAAAAATCGCTGACCTGCGCGCCGGCGGTGCTGAGCGCGAAACAGCGCGAGCTGTGGGGCGCCATGTTGACGCAGACGGTTGGGGGGCTGGGACAAAAACAAAACGCGGGCGCGACGATGGGACAGGTCGGCTCGGTATTGCAGCAAGGCGGCGGAAGCCCGCTGAACTCTATGATGGGCGCATTGCCGGTATTGTCGGGCTCGCTTTTCGGCGGTCAGTAAAAATCGCGAATTCGCGATTTTTAATTAGCAATTATCAATTAGCGATTAGCAATTAAAAATGCAACGATATGAAATGTCCAATATATTGGACAATGCTATTAACGCCACCAAGACCGCTAATTGATAATTGCTAATTGCTAATTATTAAAAACCTTGCTCTTCCGTAAGTTTTATCTTTCAAAATTTTCAAGTTTTCCGGCAGTGGGGCAGGGGCGAAATCTTTTTCCATTTCCCAAACTATAATCGCGCCGGGTTTTGCGGCGGCGCTCAGTTTTTCTATGAATCGCGCGCCAAGTTCAGGATGCGCATAAGGCGGATCGATGAAGATTATATCCGCATCCGCGCCGTATTTTTTTATCGCGCCTGTGGCGTCCGTCAGTGCGACGGCTGCGCGCGCCGCATCCAAACCCGCCAGATTCTTTTTAATTGTTTTTATCGATTCTGCGTCGGTGTCTGTGAAAATCGCTTTTTGCGCGCCGCGCGATAAAAATTCGATTCCGAACGCTCCGCTGCCCGCGAACGCATCCCAAATAGTCGCTAGTCGGCAGTCGCTAGTCGCTAGAATACCATCAAGCATATTAAATAAGGCTATGCGCGCTTTGTTCTGCGTCGGGCGGGCGTTGGGGGGAAGGTGCAATTTCTTGCCGCGCCATTTCCCCGAAATAATTTGCAAATTGGAATTCATGCTATAAAGTATAACCCAGATGAAACAATATATCAAAGAAACTTTGAAGCTGGCGAAAAAAGCGGCGTCGCATGGCGACGTGCCGGTCGGCGCGGTTATCGTGCGGGGCGGGAAAATCATTTCGCGCGGCGAGAATCAAGTTCAATTGAAACGCGATGTCACCGCGCATGCCGAGATAGTCGCGATTCGCCGCGCCGCGAAAAAATTGGGCGCTAAATTCCTGGACGATGCTGAGATTTATATAAGCTTGGAGCCTTGCGCAATGTGCGCGACGGCGATTTCATTCGCGCGAATAAAGAAAATCATCTTTGCCGCGCGGGACGAGAAAGGCGGCGGAATACTGCATAACGCGCGGGTTTATGAGACTCAGAAAAACCTGTGGAAGCCGGAGGTGGCAGAGGTCCCGGAATTCGCCGCCGAATCGGCGGAGTTGCTGCGGGAGTTTTTTAGGAAACGAAGAATAAATTAACAATTAACAGATAACAATTAACAATTGAAGAGCAATGTAAGCCATTGTCCTTTATAATGGACAACGGTTAATTTATCTCTATAACTGTTAATTGTTATCTGTTAATTGTTAATTTATAAGACTTTTCCCCGTCATTTCTTTCGGCTGTTTTAAGCCCAGAATTTTCAGTATCGTCGGCGCGATGTCGGAAAGACCTCCACCCTTCGCCAAGGCTACGGGTGGCAGGCCGCTAACAACAATAAACGGAACTTTATTCGTGGTATGCGCGGTCCAGGCCACATTCAGCTTTTCATCCCACATTTTCTCAACGCTTCCGTGATCCGCCGTTATAAGCATAGTCCCGCCCAGCTTCAGAACCGCGGGCACCAGCCGCGCCAGCTGCGCGTCCAGCGTTTCCATTGCTTTTATTGCCGCGGACATTATTCCCGTATGCCCTATCATATCGCCGTTGGGATAGTTTATTATTATGACATCGTATTTCGCCAGCCTTCGCATGACATTATCCGTAATCTCGGCCGCCGACATCTCGGGCTTTAAATCGAATGTGGAAACGTCCGCGCTGGGGATTAAAATCTTTTCTTCGCCCGGATAATCTATGGTCCGCTCGCCGTCGAAGTAATAGGTGGCATGAGTATATTTTTCCGTCTCGGAAATTCGCAGCTGGCGCAGACCGTGCGCGGCCAGCACATCGCCCAGAGTGTTTTTAATCGGGATATCCGCCAGCAGGGCGGGGACGCAGTTGTCCGTTTCTCCGCCATACTCGGAAAAGCTGAGCACATGCGGCGAAACGTAATTCGCAGGGCGCTTTACATTGCTTATTACGGAGCAGGTGGAAAAGGCTTGCAGAATTTGCCTTGCGCGGTCCGAGCGGTAATTAGTGAATAGCAATCCGTCCCCCTTCGCCAAGGCTACGGGGGACAGGTCGTTTTTTATTATTGTCGGCTTTATAAACTCATCAGTTTCGCCGCGCGCGTATGCGGCGCGCAATGCTGATGTGATATCCGGCGCGGAAAATTCAGCGCGTCCCAGCGCGATTGCGTCAAAAGAGCGCTGCGTCCTGTCCCAATTCTGATTTCTGTCCATCGTGTAATACCGTCCGGACAAAGTGCCGAAGAAAAGCTGCCCGCTTTTTATTTCTTTGGCAAACGCGCGGTTTAATTTCAGTATATATTTTTCCGCGGCCTTTTGCGGAGTGTCGCGCCCATCAGCGACAAAATGAAAACAGATTCGCGGGCCCGCTGCCATAACGATTCGCGCGACCGTAATCGCTTCGTTAATATCCGAATGAACGCCTATGTCGGACGTCAAGCCCAAAAGGTGCACTATCCCGCCATCTTTTTTCACGTCGCGGATGAATTTAACCAGGCGCGGATTGGCGGCAATTCGCCCCGATTCGTTTTCAATCTGAAATCTGCGCTGGAATTGATTCACCACGCGGCCGCTGCCGATCGTGATATGCCCGACTTCGGAGTTTCCCATAGCTCCGGGCAGCAGGCCGACCGTCGGTCCGTGCGCAGTTAACCGCGTGTGCGGATATTCGCGCAGCAGCCTTTGATAGAAAGGCATCTTTGCGGTTGCCACCGCATTATGCTTTTTGTCGGCGCTGATCCCGACGCCGTCCAATATGCAAAGTACAAGTGGAGTTTTCATAGCCTATATTATAGCACGAATAGTCGCTAGTAGCTAGTCGTTAGTCGCTAGCGGGTCGGCGCAACAAATAGCATTGTCCTTTATAATGGACAATGTTCATATCGGCACATACCTACTAGCGACTAGCGACTAGCTACTAACGACTAGCGACTTTTGCCCTTGCGCGGGAGGCGGAAATTTTGTATAATTAAGCAAATATTAATAGGAAGATAAAATGAAGAAATTCTTAGCACTAGTCGGGCTGATAGCTTTGGGCGCATGCGCGTCCGACAGCGGCGCCCCGCGCGAAGCTTATTATTCGGCTACGCCGACCGTGGATTATGTAGAGCGCTTGGACGTCTATTCCGCGCCGCAAAAGGATTCTTTCCTTAACCAATTGGCGATGAACTATCGGTCCTTCGCGATACATAACGCGCGCAAAGCCGGACAGCCGGAACTGGGCGAAGTATTCGCGCAGAAATCGGTCGTCGCGTTTTCAGGCGAAACCCCGTTTCCCGAGTCTATAGAAAACTGGGATATCCAGGATAACGACCTTGGGTTCGAGCTGAAGGCCGCATGCATGGATCTGACCGATATGCTGAAGAGAGACATGTCGGATTACTGTCCGATCGAAACAGCCGAAGCTCAGGCGAAGTTCGACTGCTGGCTGACCGCCAGCGCCACCGGGCAGACCGCTACCGCGAACGAGTGCCGCACTCGGTTCCTGCGCGTGATGGATATTCTGCGTGCAGGCGGCCCGAACATCGGATGTGGCGTAAAGAAGCCCGAGCCGGCTCCGGCTCCCGCGCCCCAGCCCGCTCCCGCGCCGGAACCGGCGATAGTCTATTATCCTGAAACAGTTGTGCCTGCACAGATGCGCGCGAGGGAAGGCGTAGTGATCGTGAATAATGTAAACATTCCGAGAAATCTGATAAGGCCGGAACCGGTGAGACCGATAATAATGCCGGAACCTCCTCAGCCGATAGTATTCAACCAAAATATCTACGGCGGCGACAAGAGCATAGAAAAGACCAAGAACAGCAACAACACCATCTCCGAAGAAAGGACTATGACCAGCACCAGCCCCAGCAACAGCCATAATAACGATTTGGCTCTGACCGAGGTGGACAACCGCAACAATACGGATGTCATGAATAACCCGAATATGGTTTCCAGGGCGGAATTTATCGAAATGATGCTGATGATGCGCGAAGAAATCGCGGCAATCAACCGCCGCCTGGATGGCAAGTCGTCAGATATGGCGGTGCTGAAAGTTCAGCAGATTCCGTTGGAGCCAAAGCAGCACATAATGGAAGAAATATTCGAAGTGCGCTTTGACTTTGATAAGTATAAGATAAAGCCAGAATATGAAGATGTAATCCGGAAACTGGTGCAGGCATGCCAGGAAAACCGCAATATGAAAATCTCTGTCATCGGGCATACCGATACGGTCGGCTCTTCGGATTATAACTTTGCTCTGGGCGGCAGACGGGCGAAAGCGGTGCGCGACATGCTGGTCCAATACGGCATTCCGGCGGATCAGATAGTGATAGTATCGTCCGGAAAAAATGATCTGAAAGTCCAGACAGGCGATCAGGTTAAAAATGCCGAAAACCGCCGCGTCAGGGTTATAAAAGAGCAAAGATATATAGAACAATCGCAACCGGGTGATCCGGAAGGCGGGCTGGAATACGAGATGTATTCGGAATATTAAAAAATACTTGACGAACGAGTATTTTTGGTGTATAACCTATAAAAGCAAGAGGTATATGATATGATGAAAAAAATTCCTGGCAACAAAAAAGGCTATGATTTGGCTATTGATGTCGTTGCTGCTCTTACACGACACGAGATAAACAAAGGCGCTTTTGACGTCAGTGAGGACTTATTGCCAGAGAAGCAGCATTAAAAGATACGAAACCGCGCTTTGCGCGGTTTTTTTGTGGGGTGTTCCCCTCCACAGGAGGGGAACACCAACACTTGACTTTTTCACTCATTTCCACTATAATATAATTATGAAACGACGCGGTTCCGCGCCGAACTCCCAAAAGGAACAATCATGCATGTTAATGAATTAAAGGCGAAGTCGCCCCAGCAACTATTGAAAATGGCCGAGGATCTGGGCATAGAAAATCCGTCGCAACTGAATGTGCAGCAACTGCGCTTTGCAGTTTTGCGCGTGATTTCCATGGACAAGAAGACGACTCTGGTCGGCGACGGAGTTCTGGAACGCATGCAGGATGGATTCGGATTCCTGCGCGCGCCCGAATCTAACTATCTGGCCGGTCCGGACGATTTGTATGTCTCGCCGACCCTTATTAAAAAATACGGGCTGAAAACCGGCGATTATGTTGAAGGCAAGATAGATGCGCCTCAGAACGAGTCGGAACGCTATTTCGCGCTGGAAACCATAGAGAAGGTCAATCGCGACGAACCAGAAAAGTTAAAGCATCGCGTGTCGTTTGACGACATGACGCCGCTGTACCCGGATGAAATGTTAAAGATGGAAGTGGAAACCGACAAGGATAAGGGGCGGGCATTGTCCGCGCGCGTCATAGACCTGATATCTCCGACGGGCAAGGGTCAGCGCTCGCTGATTGTCGCGCCGCCGCGCACAGGAAAGACGGTGATGCTGCAGAATATAGCAAACAGCGTTGCGACTAACTACCCCGATGTTACATTGATAGTGCTTTTGATTGACGAGCGTCCCGAAGAAGTCACGGACATGAAGCGCAGTGTTAAGGGCGAGGTAATTTCCAGCACGTTCGACGAACCCGCAGCGCGCCATATCCAAGTCGCCGAAATGGTGATCGAGAAAGCGAAGCGTTTGGTCGAAGGCGGGAAGGATGTCGTGATTCTGCTGGACTCCATAACCAGGCTCGGTCGCGCTTATAATACGGTCGTGCCGTCATCTGGGAAAGTCCTAACCGGCGGCGTGGACGCGTACGCCCTGCAGCGCCCGAAAAGATTCTTTGGCGCGGCGCGTAATATAGAAGAGGGCGGCAGCCTTACGATTATCGCAACGGCCTTGGTGGATACGGGCTCTAAGATGGACGAAGTTATTTTTGAAGAGTTCAAAGGCACCGGAAACAGTGAAATCATTCTGGACCGCAAGCTTTCGGACAAACGCGTCTATCCTGCAATTGATATAACGCGCAGCGGCACTCGCAAGGAAGACTTGCTGGTGGGCAAGGATATCCTGTCCAAGATGTATATCCTGCGTCGCATTATCAATCCGATGGGAACGCTGGAAGCGATGGAGTTCCTGCTGGATAAGCTGAGAACAACAAAGACTAACGGAGATTTTTTCTCTTCAATGAATGCCTAAAAAATCCCGCGAATGCGGGATTTTCTTATTATAACTGGATTGCTTCGCCCTGCGGGCTCGCAATGACAATTCGGTGTTTGTTTTAAGCTTTGTGGCCCAATAAACTCTTTATTGTCATTGCGAGCGAAGCTCGGCCCGCCCTATTAAGAAATCACTCCCATTTTTTCATCATGTCATTCGTGATAAAATAGTCGCGATGCAAACGGATGGAAAAAATGGCGGAATGCAAAAAGAGAATAATCACAATGAAATCAATAGTAATCGCTTTGTTGGCGGCGGTATTGGTCGCACTGGGCGCATATTGGTCGGGCGGGCGCGTGGGCGCTGAAAAATGCCGGGCGGAAATCTCGGAAATTTCCAGCGCGTCGACAACCGCCATGCAGGAAGAAATCACAGAAACCAAAGGACAAATCAATGCGGAAGTTTTTAATACCGGCGCTGCTGATATTCGCGACAGGCTGCGCAAGTACTGGACCATCAAAGACTGAGCCGGCCACCCCGGCGGCGACGCGCGTAGTAATCCGCCAAGTCTGCGAGCCCATATACGGGCGCGATTCCGATTGGGATGTAATTTCTGACGACCTTGCGCGCAACATATACCGCCATAACCGTATGTGTGCTGAAATTGCTCATGCGCAAAAATAATTGCGGAAGACTTTCCGCCCCTACATTTGCATTTTTTCATATTTCATTGTATAATTGCCTTGATGTCGGGCATTCCGACATTGAGGCTGAAAAACCTCTTGCAAGAAAGCCTTCTGTCTAGGCAGGAGGCCGTCGAATAGGGCCTCGGCCTAATAAGACGGGCTATCTCTTGTAGTAGTTTTTCACCTCCTGCCACCTTTAAAATTAAAGGTGGTTTTTTATAACCAAACGGAGGCAGAAATGAATTTGAAATTATATTCAAGAAAAGACATGCAGGCAATCATGGACGACGAGCTTCAAAACAAACGCGCATTAAATTTCATAAAGAAATATCTCTTCGAATGCACAAAACGAAACCGAAGACTCAAAGACTTGGAGAAGCGTTACAAAGGCGTGTATATTGTTAGAGAAGAGATATAAAGAGCTAAAATCATTCCCCAATCTGCGCCAAGACCGATTCGCCGGCGAGCTTGATATTGCCAAGGTGCTTTTCATAAGTCGCGCAATCTCGCGCAATCTCGCTGCGGTATGCATCGCGCAGATTCGACGCCATATAAAAGCAGCCGCGCAGATGCTGCACGCAATACTCGTGTCCCATCACGAACGACTTCTCCCCTTGCATCCTATTTTCGCTGTCCGCCCAGTCTATATTCAGCGCATCGGTCAGCGACATCATATCATTACCGCCTGTGAATTCGGCGAAAGTATCTTCCCAAAACTCGTTCAATTCATCATTTGACATCAGCTCGCCCGGTTTTCCCCCGTTTTTGAATATCACGATCTGGCGCAGAATTTCTTCGATGGCGGGCTTGAACTCGGCATCGATACGCGCCAATTGCGGGCTGCACGAGCATCGGTTGTACAGAGTGTTTTTGCGCTGGCAATATCCGTTCATGCAAGCCTTGTAATCCGCCAGGCATTGCGATGCGGAAACCGAATTCATAGGCACGGTTGTCATGGCTGGGGCAGCCTGGCCGCGATTTGACGCCTGCGAAGCCGAATCTTCGCGGGTTGCGCGCGGTACGACTCTGCGTTGCCCTGCCGCGACCGCTGCCGCACCGCTGCCCGCAGTCGTAGCGCTGCGCGCTGCGTTTGCTCCGCCGCTGCTTCTTGGCACGACCACCCTTTGCCCATTCTGGGCTACGGGTGGCAGGCCGCTTCGCGCCGTCAATTGCGGAGCCACCAGATTGCCAGGCGTAAATTGAGTATAAGAGTAAGGCGCATCGGGAGTACCCTTTGGCGTTTTGCGCAATACAACCCCTTGTGCCGCCTGGCCGTCTGACACCGGTTCGGCCGGTAAAACGGTATTTACTGACTTTTCGCGCACAAGCCCGGATATAGGCGTATTTCCCGACCCCACCGCATTGCGGGAGAATGCCGACGAAGGATTGAACGCACGGTTCGCGGCATCCGGCCGCAGCCCGTTCGCCATCTGTTGATTCATAAAGGGCTCCATCGTATTGAAAGCCACCGGCGACATGAAATCGCGCGCATTCTGTCCGGTAGAGGCGGCAAATGCCCCGCCGCCGCAAAGAATAAAGCATAAAGAATAAAGAATGAATCTACGCATCAATCCAGTATTTCCTTATCCATTTTGTGGGCTTAACATGGCGTAGCCCGAACTTCGCCGTATAGCCTTTCATGGCTTGCTCGTTATTCGGTCTTCCGTGAAAGATTACGACTTTCGCGCCTTTCGGTATTTTCGGGGCAATGAACCAATTCAGCGGAAACCGCAGCAGGCTTTTATATTTAAAGCTTGCGCACCAGTTTTCATTCGGCCAGAACTGAAAAATACCCTTTTTCTGCATTTCATTGGATAAGAATTGCTGCTCGCGCCGGACTTCGTGCCGCACGCGGTCAAAATTCTTTTCGAAATAATCCAATACGTCTTGATGTTTTCCGATTTCAAAGCGCACCACGGATGAATTGCCTTCCTTGTCATTGTTCGCTTTGTCGCGCGCGATAAGGAATTTTCCCGGCACCTTGAACAAATCATCAATATTGTCGACAATTACGGTGTCCAAGTCCAGGAAGAGGGCGGTCCCTTTCAAATCTTCCACCTTGCCCGACAGAAGCAGGCCAAGTTTCTTCCATCCGCGTTCGGGGCATCCCTTTGGAAACCTCACTTTTGGCACAGGAAATGTTTCAATTCCGTCGTCGAACTTGTCCGGATAGTCGGTAAAACACACGAACCGATGCGGCAGAGTAAGGTTCTTTTGCACCATGCGATAAAGGCGGTTTACGTATTCTTCGCTAAATTTCTTGGTGCCGTCTTCGCGCAACCACGCCATGCAAACGACGTTCAATTCCGGTTTTTTATCAGCCTTCGCGCTGGCGCGCTTCGCTGAAACTTCGTCCGCCAATACCTTGGCAGGGGCGGGTTTTGGTACATTTACAGGCTTTTTTTTGATAGAGGCTTTTGTCGGCTTGTCCGCCAGAGCCTTGGCGGAGGCGGATTTTTTAATTGATTTTGCTGGCATTTTGTCCTTCCTTTTAATGGCATTATAGAACATTGCGCGCGGATAAATCCAGAGTATAATTATGGCTTGTATCAGACCCTGTGATCAAAGGTTTTGCGGTTTCATATTTTTTTATTTGACTTTGCTATTCTAGTATACTAGAATAGCCAATATGATAAGTTTATACCAGGCTTTTTCACTTATTAAAAACGAGCAGGAATTCCGCGCGTTTCTGACGGATTTGCTGACCCCGACGGAAATGAGGGAATTGAACGCCCGCTGGCGAATCGCTCAACTGTTATGGAGTGCGAATCGTGAAAAGATCAAAGCGATTCCCGATGGCGGCAATAAAAAGCGCATTAAAAATTCTAAAATAGGCTTGTCGCAGAAAGATATATCCCAGCAGACCGGCATCGGATTGAACACTATCAGCCGAGTATCCAAATGCTTGTTTGAAAACAAAGACAACGGATATAGAAGCGTTATTGGAAAATCCGGCGTCCATCACGCCCGTGCGGCGTAGAATATATAAAACTTCCAATTTTTTAGAGTTAGGGTTTTAAGAATGATACCGCTTGTTATTTATGTTTATCATTCTAGTATACTAGAATGGCAAATATAATTTACATGCAGGTTTCATCAGAAAATTCAAACTCGGCCATGGCGGATATAGCTCAGCCGGTTAGAGCGTTGGCTTGTGGTGCCAAATGTCGCGGGTTCGAATCCCGTTATCCGCCCCACCTTTAATAAATAGATACAGAAAAGTAAAAAGATGATAATAAAAAAATGGGAAGCCCAAAATGCCGGAAAGGCCAGTGTTAAAACCTATGAAGAATGGGGTATTATTCTCAGTATGATCGCATCCGGGGAAAATTTGAAAAGATATGATTTTGGGCGAATTTTAGAATTGTATGTAACTTGGGAGAAAGCCAGCTGTTATATAGCGAGAAAATTCCAATTAGTAACAGCGGAACAATCTGAAAAATAATAGTTGAAATCAGAAATTATAGTCGTATAATCAAAAAGCTATGAAAAACCGTACGATTTCTTTCTCCGTTTTCTTTAACCACGCCTCTGCGGGCGTGAATTTGTAGCTATTCCATACCTATGTAACTAAATGCTTGCCGAGTTCGGCATAGTTTTGCTAAATAATAAGAAATACAAAGGATAAGAAAATGGATCTTAAACCGACAAAACCTTTATCAGGATTTATAGAGCTGCTGCCCGTTCAGCAGCGGTGCTTTGACGAGTGCGCGCGCCGTATGCAGGAAGTGCTGAAAACCGCCGGTTTTACGCGGTTAGACCTGCCGGCAATAGAACGCGCCGAAGTCTTAACCGACAAGGACAATTGGGACGAAATAGAAACACAGATGTTTCTGTTTCAAAAAGGCGATACGAAAATGGGACTGCGCTATGACGGCACGGTCGGGCTGGCGCGTTATGTCAGCGGTCATCTGAGTGACCTGGTTTTTCCATTCCGGGCAACCCAATTAAACCGGGTATATCGCGGCGAACGTCCGCAAAAAGGCCGCTATCGCGAACTTTACCAGATGGATTTGGATATTTTGGGCATTGGCGGTCTTTCAAACAACTATGATGCCGAAATTATATCAACCATCAGTCGGACGTTTGAATCTGTGAAAGAATTTATCGGTCCCGTTACAATTTGCATCGGATCGCGTCCTTTTTGGAATGCGTTGTCTGACATATTAGGTCTGGATACATGTGTCCGAAATCAATTATTTATCTGGATAGATAAACGCGCAAAAATGGATGAAAAAGACTTTGAAATAGGCCTTAAAGACATTGTCGGCGAAAAAGATACAATTGAAATTTTAAAAGTATTTACAACCGGTTACAAATCATTCTTAAACCAATCTGCAAACTTGGATTCGGCCATTTCAGAAATAATGGAATTTGAATCTTTATTAACCGCAATGGGTGTAAAAAACGCAAAAATTGATCTTTCAATAATGCGCGGATTGGCATATTATACCGGTTTGGTTTATGAAACTTATTTGAATAACTATCCAGACTTTGGATCGGTGTGTGGTGGCGGCAGATACGGCGAACTGGCATCGAAATTTTCGAAAACTTCGATAATAGGGGCAGGGGCTGCGATCGGGATTTCCAGAATGTTGGTCGCTTTGATGGATGATAATAGGATTGATTTAACCAGGTTTGAAAATCCGGTCGATGTTTCGGTGCTGGTTATGGGGCAGGCGCAGGTAGCGTTCGCAATGTCGGTTTTGACGGCGTTGCGAGAAGCCGGAATCGTTGCTGTGCCATACTTGGATGCCGATAGAAAGTTCAAAAATCAAATGGAGTATGCTGATAAAATAAAGAGTAGATTCAGCATAATAATCGGCGAAGATGAAGTAAAATCCGGAATGCTGACAGTCAAGAATATGGCAACGGGAGAACAGGTAAAAACCGATCTTAATGACTGGATTGCGTCGCTTTGCTCGCAATGACAATTCGGTGTTTAATATACTCTCACTTGTCATTGCGAGGAGCGCAAGCGACGCGGCAATCCAGAAAAATAAAATTGTGTGAATGATATGGAACAGAAGCTAAAAGATATTCAAAATCGCGCAGCGCAGATAGAATCCCAGATGAACTCTGGGATGATATCTGGCGCCGAATTATCAAAGCTGTCAAAGGAGTATTCTCAGCTGTCGGAAATTTTGCCGATCGCTGCCGAATATTTTCAAATCCAAGCCGGAATTTCGGACGCAAATGCTATGATAAAGGAGCCGGAGCTAAAATCTTTGGCCGAAGAACAATTAATCGAATTCAAAAAGTTATTACCGGAAGTTGAACACAAACTTCAAATTGCTTTGTTGCCCAAAGACGATGCGGATGACCGAAGCGTGATTATGGAAATTCGCGCCGGCGTCGGCGGCGAAGAGTCTGCTTTATTCGCATTCGATTTGTTCCAGCAATACAACTCTTATGCTTTGCGTTCGGGGTGGAAGATAGAAATAATTGAAGAAAACGCGACCAGCTTGCGCGGCTATAAGGAAATCATATTTAAAATAGACGGTCTGGGCGCCTATGCGCGGTTGAAATTTGAGTCCGGAATTCACCGAGTTCAGCGTGTTCCGGAAACGGAAGCCAGTGGGCGCATCCATACCAGCGCGGTATCGGTCGCGGTCATGCCCGAAGCCGAAGAAATTGATGTGACAATAGAAGAAAAAGATTTGCGGATCGATACTTTTCGGGCGCAAGGGGCAGGCGGCCAGCATGTTAACAAGACCGATTCCGCGGTTCGCATCACGCACTTGCCCAGCGGGATAGTCGTAAGCAGCCAATCTGAGCGCTCGCAGATACAAAATCGTGTTTTTTGTATGGCAATGCTACGCTCTAAATTGTATAAAAAACAAAGGGTTGAACAAGAATCTTCAAGTAATGCTTCAAGAAAGTCCATGGTTGGTTCCGGCGACCGCTCCGAGAAGATCAGGACGTATAATTTTCCTGAACAAAGGGTTACGGATCACCGCATAAAATTGACCCTTTATAAACTTGAAGACATTCTTGCGGGCGGTGAAGGCTTGGACGAGATGATTGACGCATTAACCGCCGCCGACCAGCTTGAGCGCCTTGCCAGTTTGGGCGAGAAGTGAAGTTTTTATGGATTTTTCTTTTTTATGGTATAATAAGTTTATGACTGTACCGGCTAAATTGATTTTACTCCGAATTCTGCTGATTCCGGTGTTTTTGGCATTGTTTTTCAGCGGGCTGCAGATTTACGCGCTGGCGGTGTTTGCCTTGGCCGCAATTACGGACTTATTCGATGGTATTATTGCGCGGGCACGCGGGCAGATGACCGATTTCGTGAAAATCATGGATCCTTTGGCGGATAAATTGTTGATATGTTCGGCCCTTATCGCGCTGGTGAGTGCGGGTGCGGTTGCCGCTTGGCTGGCGATACTGATTGTCGCGCGGGATTTTATAATAACCGGATTACGCCTGATGGCTGCGGGCAAAGGCGCCGTGCTTGGCGCCGTTATTACCGGCAAGGCGAATACCGCATTCCAGATGTTCCTGATAATGGCAATCCTGGTCGGCGTTCCGGATATTATTGTCACAATTCTGGTTTATATAGTCGTAATTTTGACTGTAATATCCACCGCTGAAAACCTGATGAAGATGAGAAGTCGGGGGCTGTTATGAAAACGAATTTTCTCGTCAGCGGCGACGGCACAAAACTGGCGTATTTTGACCGGTATGTAAAGAATTCGAAACTTGGAGTGATTATTCTGCATGGCCTGGCCGAACACAAAGGCCGGTATGAAGAGTTTATAAATAGCTTGGCCGCGTCCGGCATTTCGGTATTTGCCGTTGATTTGCGGGGGCACGGGGAAAGCGGGGGACGGCGCGGAGACGCGGAAAATTTTGATGGTTTCCTGTCGGACCTTGATCTGTTCGTCCGCCATATAAAAAGCCGACATCCGGATTTGAAGCTTGCGATTTTCGGGCATTCGATGGGCGGGCTGGTCGCTTCCGTATATGCGGCAAACGGCGGTGCGGCGGATGTGCTGATTCTTTCCAGCCCTTCGTTAGAAACGCCCAGGCCCGTGCAGGTTTTGCGTTTATGCCCGACAAGAATATTTGGAAAAATCGCAATCAAAAAGCGGGTCAGCGAAAGCAAGGACATGTTGAAATACAGCCGCCGCGATCCGCTGTCATGCCGGTCTTATACATTGAGGTTGTTAAAGGCCGCATTTATAGACGGGGTTCGCCGCGCCGCGCGCGGGTTCAAAAATATCCGCATTCCTGTGCTGATGCTTGGCGGGCGGTTCGATGTCTTTGTGAATTCGGGGAAATTAGGCGCGATGTTAGAGAAGTTCGGCAGCTTGGATAAAACGCTGATGATATACGAAAACGCAAAGCACAGAATAGTCCAGAACGATGCCAAAGATAAATCAATACCGTATATTATCAGATGGATTGAAAGCCGCTTGCAATTTAGCGAAGATGGGGTTAAAATGGCGCCCGATGACCCCATAGTTCAATAGGATAGAACAAGTTCCTCCTAAGAATTAGATCCAGGTTCGACTCCTGGTGGGGTCGCCAAGAACACTGTGCAACGCCACCGCTGCATCCTTGCGACGCGTACATCAAAAATTTTCTAATAACGAAAATTTTTGTATGCTTATACGCTCGGATTCGACTCCTGGTGGGGTCGCCACCCCTACGCCAAGGCTTCGGGTGGCTTACGCCAAAAAAAGGATAGGAAAAATGAAGCTGATACCGCAAAAAGAAGGATGGATTAACCATTACAGAAAACCGTTTTTATGGGTGACCGGCCTGATATTCGTCGGGCTTTGGCTATTCACCGACCCGTTATGGTCATTTTCTCCTTATATTTTCGAGTTATCGGAAGGCTTTGGCAGCTTGTTTCTGGTTGCGGGCGTTATCGGACGTATTTATTCGTCTTTGACCATCGCATCGCATAAAAACAAAGAGGTCGTGAAAACGGAGATGTATTCCGTCGTCCGGCATCCCCTGTATTTTTTCTCGTTCTTTATGATAATAGGAATCGGATTGCTGATCGGCCGCGCGGAGCTGCTTTTATATTTAATGGTGTTTTATTGGGCTTGTTTTTTCCCAATGATTTTGAACGAGGAAAAATTTCTTTTGAAGAAATTCGGCAAGGAGTATGCGGACTATCAAAAACAAGTTCCGATGCTGTTCCCGAATTTCTCGAAATGGAAAGCGCGAGAAGTGGCGGAAATCAACCTGCGGTTGGTGAAGAGAACTATTCTGGACGGCTCGCTGGTGCTTTTCCTGTTTCCTATAATTGAAATCGTGAGTTATATAAAGCACCTGATTTTATAACTTCAAAAAAGCGAATGTTTCTGTTAAAATTAGCCTAATATTAGGGGAGAGGGCTAAATTGCGCGGGCTTTGTGTTTTTACGCTTTTATCGCTTGTTCCGCTTGCGGCGATACCGTCGCCGCGGTCGGAAGGTTCGCAGCCTTCGCGCCCCTCATACGATAATGCCGATTCAATCCCATTGCTGTCTTCCGTTTATTCCGAGATTTATTCGGATATGTCGACTTTGGTACGCGCGTTGATAACGCCGCGCGCCGGCCCGATGGGCGGCAAAGGATCGCCGCGCCTTAATGTTCCGGCCGCGCAGACCGGAACGCCGCCTCCCGCTCCGTCGCAAGATTACGTGATTATCAGTACGAAATCCCAGTATATAAATTATCTGAAAGGCTCCTTTGTCGGGAGCAAGGACGAGTGCTTGGACAGATATGCAAAATATAACAGTTTTTTCCATCATGATCCGACCTTGTCCGGGCAGATTTCCGCCCGCGAGACCGGCCCCGCAAGCGGAAGGCTGGATACGATATGCGACTTTCTTGGTTACGCCCATTGGTGCTTCGCGCTGGGATATGCCTATGCGTTGAGAGATTTCAGCGATCATGCGCGCGTCAATATGGGAAATAAATGCTTTACCTATCAGGAGTTCTGCGCAAGCAAAAACCGAATGCTGGATAATTCCAAAGTCGACGAATACCTGTCGAGAATCATAGACGAAATAATGTTTTATAACTCCAATATAAGAGGCACCGAGAAAAACACCGTGGCCGTGGCGACGGAAACCAGAACGGGTCCCTCGTCTGTCACCAGTATGAGCTGGAAGGGATACAACACGGACACCTGGGTCCAAGAGCGCATACCGGTATCGGAAATGATAAGACTGCTGTGTATGTAATAAGTCTTTAATCCTATGTTTTTTAAATCGTGAAAATGGTATTCTTCTTTGCACGCAAAAGGAGGAGATAATGCCACTAGTAAAAGGCTGTTCGCGCAAAGCCATCTCGGAAAACATCCGCACCGAAGTGAAGCAAGGGCGTCCGCATAGGCAGGCAGTCGCGATCGCTTTGTCGGTCGCCGACAAAAATTCATACAAGTGCGCAGGAAAGAAAAGGAAATAAAAAACTCTTGCGCATGGCTCAAGGGACTTGTATCATTTCCGGCATGACCAGCAACACTAATATAAACTTGGACAGGCCGATCGTTATGGTGGGCCTGATGGGCGCGGGAAAGACATCGGTCGGCCGGATGCTTGCGCGGCGCCTGGATATTCCTTTCGTCGATTCCGACAAGGAGATAGAAGCCGCCGCTGGATGTTCCGTCGTCGATATCTTCTCGCTTTATGGGGAAGAGGAATTCCGCCGGGTGGAAGAGCGCGTGCTGGCCCGATTGCTGTCCTCGCCGCCTTATCTGAAAGTAATCTCGACGGGCGAGGGCGCCTTCATCACTCCCGCCGTGCGAAAGCTGGCGCTGGAAAAAGCCCTGACGATATGGCTGAAGGCGGACCTCGATTTATTGGTAAAGCGCACGAATTTCCGCGATACGCGGCCCCAATTGCTGAATGCCGATTCAAAGAAAATCCTTTCCACTTTGATTGCCGAAAGATACAAAATTTATGCCGAGGCGGATATCGTTGTTGAAACGAATGACGAGCATCTGTCCAAAACTCTGGCCAAGACCGTCGCCGCTATAAAGAAGCATCAGAAAAAGACATAAGGCCGGTTTAATTATTGATGGAGGGTTAATATGATTGGAAAATTCCTGAAAGAATTCCGCGAATTCGCGGAGCGTGGCAGTGCGATAGACATGGCGGTCGGCGTTATTGCCGGAGCGGCTATGAACAGCGTCGTGAATTCGCTGGTCAAAGACGTCATCATGCCGCCGATCGGACTGCTGCTGGGCAATACGGACATGTCCGATATTGCGATTTCGCTGGGGAATACGAAAATCGGAATAGGGCTGTTTATGAATTCGCTGGTCAGTTTTATCCTGACAATGTTCGCGGTATTCTTATTCATAAAGATGGTAAATAATTTCAGGACGGCCAAGTCCGCGACCACGCGCGAATGCCCTTATTGCTTTACTAATATATCGGTCAAGGCGACCAAGTGCCCGAATTGCTGCGCGGATGTGGTTCCCGTGGATGCGCCTTTGGCGCCCGAAGCCGGGATCGATAAGTTGATAAAAGATATAAATCCCATTAAAAAGCTGGGCGTTATAAGAAAGAAAATAAAGAAGATTGTGAAGTAAAAATCCCGCGCAAAGCGCGGGTTTTTTAATGACTAATGACTAATTACGAATGACCAATATAAGCGCCCAATTAGTCATTTGTCATTAGTCATTAATGGGCCTCTTGACACCCGTTTCCTTGGGTAGTATAGTATCCCAAGCATGTTAAACTGGATAGCACGTTATTATTCTTCCCTGGTGTCTCTTTTGACCGCGCCGTTTCGCGCGGTCTGGCGCCTTGTCGCACGCATCTTTCCGCCGCGCGATTTTGTTATCACCACTTTGAACGGAGACATCAAATCGTTCCATCAAACCTCTTTCTGGCGGTTCGCAAGGACTATGGGCAAAGTCGTCCTGGTCATCTGGGCGGCGTGGTCCACCTATGTTTTCGTATATCACCGCCCATTGCTGCAAAAGCGCACTCGTCAATTAGAGGAAGCCCGCGCCCAGCACGCTCAGCATATGTCGGATTTGGGCGCTTTCTATAAAGGATACGCCGATCTGCACAAGGAAATGAACAACATAGACGACAAGATTATAAACGGCAAGAATCTGAAAAAAGACGCGTTGGAAGACCTTTTGAAGCGCCGGGTCAATACCTGGGCGCAGATAGAAATGCTGGGGACGCGCATCGGAAATATGATGACGGACGCGGACTATGCGCCGGAAATTACCAAGGTATCAGAGATATCGGTCGAATACGAGCTTACGCGCGAAGAAAACCGCCAACTGCGCGAAGCCAACAAAAACCTGGAAAAGTCAATGGTTACGGTCGGGGACGCTTCGGTGCAGATTTACGAGCGCGTGGCGAAGCTTACCAGGGAAAACCTGGATTCGGTGAATAAGAACGTGGGCAAAATCCGCGGAACGCTGGCAAGTCTGGGCCTGAACGACAAGGCTTTGGCACAGCAGGCGCTGTCATTCAGCAACAATATCGTCGGCGGCGCGATAACGCCTTTCGATTTGGACAAGGATATAGATCAAAAGTACAAGGAGCTTGCCGAGAAGATAGACATGTGGCATGGCTTGTCCCGCGCGATTTCTATCTTGCCGCTGGGCGCGCCGGTCAAAAAGCCGACTATTACGTCAAAATACGGCGAGCGCGAGCACCCATTGGACGGCAAGACCGTTCCGCACAAAGGAATTGATTTCGCCGGAGTCGCGGGCACGCCCTTATTCGCCGTGGCGCCGGGCAGGGTGGTATTCGTGGGCGAGAAAGTCGGATATGGCAAGGTGGTGGAGGTAGAGCACGGGCTGGGCTTCACGACGCTTTACGCGCACCTGTCGAAGTTCAGCGTCCAGCGCGGCGACATCGTGCGCGCCAAGGATATCATAGGGTTGGGCGGAAACTCCGGCCGCACGACGGGCCCGCATCTGCACTATGAAATCCGATATAACGACAACCCGTTTAATCCTTATTCGTTTGTAAAGGGAGAATAAATATGTTCGCATTTACCAACTCTAAAGAAAAAACCAGCCCAACGATAATCGGCGCGGGCGCCAAGGTCACCGGCGATATAAAGAACAACGACATAGTCCAGATTCACGGAACGGTGAACGGCAAGGTCTTGGCGGATACCGTGGTGATCGGGCGCGGAGGCAGGGTAATCGGCAAGCTGGTCGCGAAGAATCTTTTTCTGCATGGATTTATGGACGGGCCTGCGACCGTGGACGTGGCGAATATATTCTCGGACGCGGAGATGACGGGCGTCTTGTCTTATAAGAAATTGAATATCACGAATAATAATAAGCTGGAGTGCAGGCTGGTCTGCAGAAAAGGAGGCGCGTGCGATGTCGAATAATATCTATATATCGGCCGACCATCGGGGCGTGGGGCTGAAGCTTTATTTGATAGAGATGTTGAACGCGGCGGGGCACAAGGTTGTGAATCTTGGCACGGACGACCCAAAGACGATGGTGGATTTTCCTGAGATTACAAAACGCGTGACGGATGCTATGCTGAACGATCCGGACGGGCGCGGGATAGTGATATGCGGTTTCGGAGGCGGCGCGCAGATAGCGGCCAACAGATTCCGTCATATCCGCGCGACGAGGTGTGAAAGGCCGGAACAAGCGCGCGAGGACAGATTCCATGACGATATAAATGTGCTTGCGCTTTCTTCGGAAGAAATCGACCCGGAAATCGCGATGCTTTGCGTGCAGGAGTTCCTGGACGCTCCGTTCGACGCGATAGAGCGCCGGATTCGCAGGATTAAAGAAATCAGTTAAGAAAAGGGGGCACAAATGGCAATGGCTTGGTTTTTAATGTTTGCGATAGCGGTATTATGTATAGTTGCGCTGGTGTTTGTGATTCAGATACCGATACTTATCGCGCGCGGACGCGGGATTTCCGGGGCCGAGCTGACGACAATCACGGTACTTTCCTGGTGCGGGATATTCTTGGGGATAACCTGGCTGGTTGCGCTGGTTCTGGCGCTGGTATGGCCCACCTCCGCCGAGGCTCCGGTGGGCAGGCAGCCGGGTCAGTGCAGGGGTTACGCGGGCGACTTGTCCGCCGGAGCCTTGGCGGAGGTGGACATCGCGGATAAGTTGGAAAAGCTGCATAAGTTAAAGCAAAAGGGAATCATCAGCCAGAAAGAATTCGACGCTGAAAAGAAAAAGATTTTGGGATAGTTCGGTAGTGGCAATTTTAGTAGTGGTGGGGCGCGATGAGAGAGAAAATCGCACCCCAAATTTTCTTTTGCAGGGTGACAAGATATATTATATCACAAAGGCGCATAATGGATATTATGTATAGTCGCGTTTGGGACACGGGGCCCCAAGCCGCAACAATACATAATATCAGGAGTTTTTTTGTTTCGCAGTAGCACGGAGTTTTTATGACTAAACTTATATATCTTCAAGGGGCTGACTCAAGCGTCGGGCAGGAAGATCTTATTATTGATAAAGATGCCGCAGATCGGGTTAAGTTTATTCGGCGGCTTGCCGGGGGCAAGGAAAACGTCATTTCTTTTAATGCGCCCCACTCCAGCCTCGACCATCCCGGCAAATTTTCTTGGTTCCAGAACCCGGTTGGAAAGTATAAAGACCGCGACCCAAGGTTGGTAATGGCGGAAATCCAACAAAGCGCCGAATTTATCAAGAAAGAAATCAGCCGGCGCAAACTGAAGAAATTTATACTTTGCGGGGCGTCCCAAGGCGGATTTATGGCGCTTTGGCTGGTTTTGAACGACATAATAAAACCCGAAAAAGCCGTCGCGATAGTGCCCTTTTACTCGCGCGAATTTCTACATGCCGGAATGAATAAAACGACTCCGATTTTATGGGCGGCCGCAGGCAAAGATATCGAAATTCCGCCCAATGTGGCCGATACTTGGAAATATATAAGATCGATGGAGGCTCACCTTGACTATATTTGCGATTTCGATAGCCTGCACGGCAAATGGACCCCGAATTTTAAGAAAATGATTATGGAATGGGTAAAAAAAGATCGTGGGCAATATTAATGCGATTGGATGTTCATCTTGTTCAACAAAATTTATATCCAACGCGTGCTAAAGCTGCCGCCGCGATCGATTTAGGTCTCGTTTTTATAAATGGCATTGCGCGCAAAAAGCCTAGTCAAATCATAAAACAATCAGATAAAGTTAAAGTAATTTATCTTCCCTATAAATCCGGACGCGGAAGTTTGAAGCTTATACATGCTTTGGATTATTTCGGTGTTAATCCGGCCGGCCTTGCCTGCCTGGATGTCGGCGCCAGCACCGGCGGCTTTACCGAGGTTTTATTAAATCGCGGCGCCGCGAAAGTTTTCGCGGTCGAAGTCGGCACCGGCCAGATGATTTCGGAGTTGAAAAACAATCCGCGCGTCGTATCTCTTGAAAATACCGATATCCGCGCCCTGCTCCCGATCGCGCCGATTGATTTGGCGGTTATCGATGTCTCGTTTATTTCCTTGTCCAATATCGCGCAAAATGTCGCAAACTGGCACCCCGCACATATTATCGCGCTTATAAAGCCCCAGTTCGAGGTTCCGCGCGCGGTTGCGGCCAAGCATAATGGCGTTATAAAATCGGAAAAAGATCGCGAGACGAGCATAAAAAAAGCCGTGGAATCTTTCACGCGGCTGGGTTACGAACATATCGGAACAATCGAATCGCCCGTGAAGGGCGGCAGCGGGAATATCGAGTATTTGGCGATGTTTAAATTATTGTGCAAGTGCAAGTGAAAGTGCATGTGAGTCAGCGCAACAATATATGTTGTCCTTTATAAAGGACAATGTTATTCATATTCTCTAATCCACCTTTCACCTTCACCTTCACGCTAGCTCCCCATAGTTTCCAGCAAGGCCATGATATGCTTTCGCATTTCGTCGTTGGGCAATTTCCAATAAAGATTTATCAGCTTCAGCGTTTCGTTGCTGGCCATCGGATCGTTTTCCGACGGTTCTGCGACCTTGAATCTTTTTGAAGCCGCATAGGGCGAGTCCGCATCTCCGATCGGGCTTGCCTGGCTGGGGGTAAGTCCTGCAAAAAAGAACGCAACCGGAGTTTCCAGCGCCGCCGCGATTTGGAACAGACGGCTTGCGGAGATTCTGTTTCCAGAGGTCTCGTATTTCTGTATTTGCTGGAAAGTGATGCCGCATTTTCCGGCCAGATCTTTTTGAGTTATCGCCATAATATTGCGACGCAGACGAATGCGCTGACCTATGTAAGCGTCGACCATATTCGGAGCTACTGTCTTTTTGTTCATTGCCATGATTCGTTATATAGGAAATTTTTCAATAGGATTCAAGCAAAAAAATGGGGTTTATACTGATAACTCAGCAAAATTATTATAAATGAGAATTATAACGCTATATATAGCAGAATCTACGGGAAAATCAAGATATTTTATGAATTTTTAATAAATCGGGCTGATTTTGGGTAAAAGCAAGGAAAATCCGCCAACAATGGCGGATTTTCAACTTTTTAAGTTTCTAAATACATTATTTGTGATATAATACGAACATGAAAAATAACGCTGTTGAATTTTCCACCGAAGACATATCAAAAGCACTGGAACAGCAATCCTGGATGGGTATTCAAGATTTTCAAGATACATATTACAAAAGTCCAGTTTGGACGGACAATCCGCCATATTATCTGTTTCGTGTATATGGACATCTCACCGATGAAACTCAGACAAGTGGATTGGTTCATGGATCCGCGTTTGTTATGTGGAACAAATTTTCACGAATAAAATTATCACGAGCCATAAAACTTTTTCCGCAAATTCCATGTTGTTTGGTAAATGTTTATGCTGGTAACCAAGATAATGCTTTTTATCACGACGAGACGTTGGAAGACGTATTCTATGGTTATGATGATAACCCTGGAATTGCTGCGACAGATGTAAGCCAGTTTAATGAAAAAGAACATTTTGAGACAAACGTAGCAAACAACAAATTATTAAAGACATTTATATTAAAGTTTGATAATGGATACCAGTTTGCCGAACTGTCCGATAAATCTACCCTATTTCAAATGATGAAAAATAACGAGATTCCACATACGCCGAAAGTAAAGAATCAACATTCATACAGAAATCCAGAAAGAGAACAGGCGGATAAATGGATGCAATCTTGGGTTGCAACAAAAAATAATCCTGAACTTTAATTTCTATAACAGATTATCGTCCAAATCGTCAGTAATCTGCCCGCCTTCAAAGTTGATACGGACAGATGGCGTAGTTTGCGTTAGTTCTTTCGCATAATCAGCGTCCATAAAATGCGGACGCGGTCGTGTGCCGTCCAAATACCTATTAAAGTCAAACCTATACAGAGAAAGGTTAATCTGCACGAATTTCAGATTGGAGATATACAGCGTATTCTTGCGGTCAAAGATATCTTGATTTTCCCGTAGATTCTGCTATATATAGCGTTATAATTCTCATTTATAATAATTTTGCTGAGTTATCAGTATAAACCCCAAAAAAATAGGCGGCCGGCTAAGAATTTTTTCGTATTCGGATTTGATTCTTTGCACTCCGCATAACAAGGCCATAATAGAAGGATACTCGGAGAGTTCCGCGATGGCCAGGGTAATCATCGTTTGGAAGGTTTTTGTTTCTTCGTCGGTCGGCGGTTCTGTCATTTTTTCCTCCTTAAATTAAAAAGCCACTTTTTTTTAGAAAAAAAGTGGCAGGAGGATAAGAACTATACGGATAGCCCGCCTTATTAGACATAGGCCTTATTCGACGGCCTCCTGCCTGGACAGGAGTTTTACGTCTTTTTAAGACAACCGTAAGAGGTTCTTATTCCTCAACGCCAAAACGCTTGGCGTCAGCGCAATTATACATCGTAAAATAAGAAAATGCAAATACAAGGGCGGAAAACATTCCGCCCTTGTATTACGATTAATAAAAATAAGTGGGCGACCCGATATGGGACGCTGGGCTGCTGGTTTCCCCCTGACCCGCTGGCTTCTTGCTTCGTCCGCCCGAGCTTTTAATATAATACATTTTCACCAAAAGTCAAGCCATCCCTTAATACCATTTCATCATTCATCTGTCGGCCGGCGAATATTTTCGTGCCGGTTTTGACGCCCAAACGCGCGCTTATCAGAACCCGCTCCGCAATATTCTTCGCGCCGAACAGGGGCCGGATTTCTATCTCGCCCGCCCTGCCCGCATGCAGCGCCGCGATGATTTGGTCGGCGACCGCGCTATCGACTATAGTAAAAAAGTATCCGCGCGGGCGCACGCGCTTCAGGCATTTCTGCGTCCATTCGTATATATCCGCGTTGTGATGAGCATTGTGCCTTGCCGCGCTGCCCTTGAAATACGGGGGGTTGGTTATGACGGCGTCGAAAGTCCTGTTCGTCTTCCATTTGAAAATGTCCACGCGAATCAGCTCTAATTCGCGGCCGTTAAGCTTGGCATTTTCCGCGCATTCGGCCAGCATTGATTCGGAAATATCAATTCCTGTGGCTTGCAGATTCGAATTATGCGCCAGCAGACAAAGCGCCGCGCCCCCTGTTCCTATGCCCACATCCAAAATCGTTTTTGCTTTTTTGCCCGCCGCGAATGCTGCCAGCCATACGGCGTCGCTGGTTAGGTTGTAGTTTCCATGGCGAAATTTCACTCGCCCGCCCAGCGCTGTAAAAAAGTCTTGTTTTTGATTCATACGCTCTTATAATAAGGACTTCTTACTAGAAAGGCAAATTATAATGTTTGACCCATCGCTTGTGGTTCAATCTGCAGTCAGCAGCTTTAACAATATCGCGCTGCGCGGTCCGGATTTCTTTTGGAGCGCTTTGCTGTGCCTGCCCATATTCGCGATTTTCTGGATTTTCGCGCCGGAAATTTCAAAGCGATTCCTGCCCGGAGATTTCAAAGCCAAGCGTCAGACCCTTGCCGGCTGGTCGGTTTTGTTCATCGCGGTCTGGCTGCTGACTCACCAGAATTTCGACGCTTTGCGCGACGGAGTATCGATGGGGCTTTTAACCGTTACGGCGGCATGTATTTTCGTTATTTCTCTGTTCGCGGGCTGGCGCGTCGAATCCGTCGGAAGTCTTATAAAGACAAAGGAAAATCCGCCTTCGCCAAGGCTCCGGTGGACAAGGTGGAAGAAAAGGACCGATGTCGCCGCTCCGTTCGTTGTCGCCGTCGTGGTCGGGCTTTGCGCGTTCGGCAATTGGCATGCGGCGCTGGTTCAATTCGCCGCGGTCTTGTTCGGATTCGGCGCTGGGCGCTGGATGATTCGAAACAACCGCGCGGAATTCGATCTGGATTTCATAGTCATAGCCCTGACGGCGGCGCTGACATTCGGGCTGATTATGCAGCCGGAGTTCTTCCGATTCGGCCAATTGGGGCATCTGACGGTAATTCACATTCTGTTTCTGATGGCGGCGGCGCTTGCGATTATCGGCAGCATTATGACGCGCGTCGTCCGTCCGTCCGGCTGGCTGAAAGAATCCTGGTATAAGAAGCTCATGTGGCTTGCGCGGGCAATCGCGGTAATGGTATTCGTCCTGTTCATTCTGACGGAAAGCGCGCTGGCGTTCCTTTGCTTGGGGCTGGTTTTTGCGGCGACGTCGTTTCTTGCCGTGCGTCATCATGCGGCGAAGGACGCGCCAATGTTGAAGTCCGCGTCCGAAGACCTTTGGGTTCTGTCGCTTTGCCTGTTCGGGATTTTGACCGCTATGCCCGTGCTGGTCTGCGCGGCGATTATATTGATGCGAGAAAAACCGAAGTTTGACGCGGCGGGCGCAATCCGTAGTCTTATTTAGTGATTGCTTGCAACCCGAAGCCTTGGCGAAGGGTTGTTATAATTCGTTATATTAATTTAATACAGATTCTCATGCGCTGCGGATATAATCCAGCGTTATGATTCATCCAACCGCAATAGTTCATAAAAACGCCAAGATCGGCGCGGACGTGAAAATCGGGCCGTTTTGCACGGTCGGCGAAAACGTCACCTTGGGCGACCGCGTGGAATTGGTATCCAGCGTGGTAATAGACGGCCATACGGAAATCGGCGACGACACGATCGTCTATCCTTTTGCGGTGCTGGGGGTTATGAGCCAAGACTTGAAATTTCAAGACCATGACACGATGACCGGTCTCTCTATCGGCAAGCGCAATCGTATTCGCGAATATGTGACGATTCATTCCGGAACTCCGGCCAGCACCGGCACCGAAATCGGCGACGACTGCCAAATTATGGTGAATGCTCATATCGGGCATGACTGCAAGATAGGCAATGGCGTCGTCATGTCAAACTTGGTTCAGGTTGCCGGGCACGTAGAGATAGAAGATAATGCGATTATATCGGCGGCCAGCGGCATCGTTCAATTCTGCCGCATCGGGCGCAACGCTTTTGTCGGCGGGATGACCGGAATCGCGACGGACGTTCTTCCCTATTCCATATTCGAAGGGCGCCATGGCGTTTACCGCACGATCAACAAGGTCGGATTGATGCGCCACGGCTTTACGACCGAAGACATTCATGCGATCCATGCGGTTTACACCGCGTTCTTTTCCAAAGAAGAAGACGGCACGACTGCGGCGGACAGGCTGAAGAATGTTCGTAAGGAAGTAAAGAATAACAAATACGCTATGGATGCGATTGACTTTATAGAAAACCGGTCGCAGCGCGGCGTTTCGGCGAAACAGTGAGCAAACCCCTCAAGATTTTTATAATCGCAGGCGAAGTATCCGGCGATGTTCTGGGCGAGAAAATCATGCGCGCGCTGCCCCGTGACACTGTGTTCGCAGGCATCGGGGGCGAGCATATGCGCGCCGCGGGCCTGCAATCTCTGTTTCCGATTTCGGATCTGGCGGTGATGGGATTCTTTGAAGTCCTGGCGCGCGCGCGGACTTTGACGCGCAGAATTCGCGAGACCGTAAATGCTATTATAAAATTTCAGCCGGATATAGTTCTGACTATTGATAGTCCCGGATTTGTAAAACGCGTTATAAAAAAAGTAAAGGAAAAAGAATCACGCCCGTCAAAATTTTATCATGTTGTTGCGCCGCAAGTCTGGGCGTGGAGGCCCGGGCGCGCAAAAGAGTTTGCGAAAATCTTTGACCGCCTGTATGCGTTTTTTGATTTCGAGGTTCCCTATTTTACTCAGCATGGCCTGAACACAATTCCCGTAGGGCATCCGATTGCGGATGGGATAATGGCAAATGGCAAATGGCAAATGGCAAAAGTAAAAAAGGAAACGGAACATACATTAAAAAATTCTCCGCGCGAATGTTTTATTGCCGATGGAAATGCGGGCTTACGCCCTCAAAAAAATATTGCTCTTATTCCCGGTTCGCGAATGTCAGAGGTAAAGAAATTATTGCCGTTGCTGCGATGCGCGGCCGAGCAGATTTGTTATCAAAATCCAAATGTTTGGTGGAATTTTTATATCCCGGTTGTTGAGACTACTGAAAAATATATTCGCGAACAAACTGCAAATTATTGTTTTAAACCAGAGCTTATTCCAGCTGCAAAACGATATGATTTGTTCGCAAAAACGGACATTGCGATTGCGGCCAGCGGCACAGTTTCGGCAGAGCTTGCCATCATGCATATTCCTGCGATTGTTGTTTATAGAATGAATCCATTTACAGAATTCCTGGCGCGCTTGTTCTTAAAAATAAAATGGGTATCGCTGGTGAATATTCTGCTAAAGAAAACGGTCTATCCGGAATTATTGGGCAAGCATGCGACTGTGGAAAACATAATGCGCGAAGTCTGCAAATTGGAAAATCCAGAGGCACGCGAAAAGATGATTTCCCAATTGGCAAGCGCGGATAAACTCTGGCACCGGACGCGCCCCGCCGCGGAAATTATTGCGGGAGACATTTTAATGACCAATGACTAATTACTAATTACTAATACCAGTGAATAAAATTCATACTTGTCCTTTATAAAGGACATCGTATATGTCATACATTAATCATTAAACATTAAACATTAGTCATTAGTAATTAGTCATTAAAAAACGCGGGCTTGCCCGCGTTTTTTTACCTCATCGGCGGATAGCATTCACCATCTTCGGCCGAGCAGCAGCCGTACCCGTTAAAGCTTTCCACCCATTGCAGATTCTCGCCCGGGCAGCAGCCGTCCTCGTCCGGTTCGGTGCCGCTGCTGCAGTATTGCTGCTGGGGTTCTTCCATAGCTTCCTGCGCGGGCAGCCTGTCCCCCATAGCCTCGGCGAAGGGGGATTCGTCCGAGAAATCCGCATATGTGCTGTTATCCGTGCTGGGGTTATAGAAAACCTCGGGTTCGGGTGCGGCCATTGGCGCTTCATACGGAGCTTCGTAAAAATCTTCCTCGGCCGCCATTTCGGACAAGTTGCCTGATAAGCTTCCGCCTGCCGCTATCTCATAGACATCAGATTCGCTCGCTTCGCTGCGCGTATCCTCGTAGTTATTCGAACTTCGCCCGCCTTCGGCTTGGCTCGTTCTCATATACTCGGATTCTTCCGCAAAGTATTGCTGCTCTATGACCGGCTCTGGCGCGGCCTCCGGCTCGTACCTTGACGGGCCCAACAGCGAGTATTCCGGCTTATTGACCGTTACAGCCTCTTCTTCTTCGGCTTCGAAGTACGGCTGCGATACTATTCTATACTCCGGTTTTGACGCGGGCTGTTCAAGAAACGGCTGAGGTTGCGGCGCGGGCTCGGTCTTTGCTGCGGTTCCGCCGGGGGCCGGCACATATATATATCTGTCGGTCGCTTGGGGCCGCGGCGCGGTTTTTGATATCTTCGGAGCGGTTATCAATTCCGGCTGATTTGAGGCTGACGCCAATTCCGGCGCCGCTGCGTTATCCATACGTGTCTGATACAACCAAAGAGTCAATATCGACAAGCCGATCAGCAGTATCAGCATAATATAATAAATCGCGGTCGGTTTTTTATTGTTCGCGCCATGCGTTCCGGGCGACAAAGGCATCATTCCGCCGCCCCCAGGATGCACCGGCCTGCCACCCGAAGCCTCGGCGAAGGGTGGCGCCATTTGCATCGTCGGCGAGTAAGCTCCGGCGGGCTGGGTCGTCGGAGTTTCGGAAAATGCGGGCGTAGTCATGTTTATCGGGGTCGCCGTATTCATAACCGGCGCGACCGTTATTGGCCTGTCCGCCGGAGCTTCAGCGTAGGCGGGTTCTTCCGCCGGCTGAGGAGTCGGGAATACCGTATCGGCGGCAGCCGGCTGCGCGGCGCCTGCGTCAAATGAGCCCGTTGTTTCAAACCCTATCGGCTGGAAAGCGATTTTATCATCGATTATCTCCGGATCTCGATCGAACAAAGGCTTTGGTTCTTCATGATTATTTTTGTCTGCCATTTCCGGCTCCTTGTGTTTTGTCTCTTTGTGCGCCCCGACCGGCTGCACGACGCGTTCTTCCCGGACGGGCGCTGCGGCATTCAGAATTTTGCGCGCGGTTTCCGCGTCGCGCATTGCGTCTTCCTGCCGTTTTTTCGCGCGGCGCATGCGCTGCTCGGCGCGCTTTTCCTTTTCATCCGCCTTGTCCGCCTGCGATTGGATTTTCAAAATCTTGGCGGCGGATTCCTTGGTAGGCTTTTTCCCGATGCCGGCCTTTGCCTCGGCCAGCTTTGTTTTCAAAGACTTCAATTGCGCGCGCAGCTTTGCGATGGCGGCAACGGCTTTTTCCATCGTCGCGCTTGCGATTTCGATTTCCCGCGTTGCCGCCAACAGACGCGCCTCCGCCAGCTTTTTCCCGACAAGGGCGCGAAAATCGCCCAGCGCTTGCAAAGATGCCCCAGTATCGCCGCCGGTTCTGTAATCGGCGATAAGCTGCCCGTAAATCCCCAACCCTTCGTAATCGATGTCCAGCTTTTGATACTTGTTGTTTTTCTTGGGCCGGATTTCTTCAAGATCAAGCTTGTAATCGTTGCCCAGGATATCGTCCCACTTGCGGCCGCCCTGCGCCCCGATGACCAGCAATGCGTTCGGAGTGTTTTCCGTATGCGTTTCGTCCAGAACGAAAATCAGGCGGTGCGCCCCGTCGTAAAATCCCGCGAACTTGTTCCCCTCTATCTCGAAATATTCGGGAGCGAGGCCCGCGTTGTCATCGGTCGCGGAGAAAGAAAACACGGGCATGCCGGAATCCGGCGCCGCGGCTAGTTCTGTTTTGGAAATGGGTTCTCTCTCGTCCGTCATCCGTCATCCCTGCTTCTTTGGCGGTGGCATCTGATAAGCTGCGCGGCAATGCTCGTAACAATAAGGCTTGCCGGGGAACGCTTTTTCGCCGCAAAAATGAAACTTGTCCGAATCGGGGTTGCCGATGGGCCAGCGGCATTGATCGGGGCGTAAAAGCGCCAGCTCTATTGCGTGCTGAATCATATGCTGGTGCGCGACCAGGTTTTTCTTTTGGTTTTTGCCTGCGGCCCTGTCCCCCGTAGCCTTGGCGGAGGGGGATTTTTTCTCTTGCGCTATCTGGGCCGGAGTTTTCTTTTGCGCGGATTTTTTCGGCGGCTTTACCTTTATCACGATTTCTTTTTTCGCAGGGGTCTTCTTGACGGGAGATTCCTTGGCCTTGCTGTTCCAGCCCAGCCGGTTCAGCTTTCCGACCACGGCATTCTTTGACATGCCGATTTTCTTCCCGATTTCCGCGGTGCTCATGCCGCGTTCCAGCAGGGTTTTCATTTTGTTTAAGATACTGGGCGTCCAGCCGACTTGCGCCATGTCATAATTTCCTTTTAATAACTTATGGATTGTAGCATAATTGGAAAAAGAAAGACAAGAGATTATTTGACTGGATTGCCGCGTCGCCCTTCAGGCTCCTCGCAATGACAATTACGGGCAAAATGGGGTATACAGTCTGAAACAAACACCGAATTGTCATTGCGAGCGCAGCGAAGCAATCCAGTAAATAAAAAAGGAAAACAAAAATGAACATAATATTTATACTCTTATTATTGTGTGCGGCGTTCTGCGCGGTGATGATGAGCATCCATGACTGGCGCGCCCGAATAATTCCGGATGTGTGGCTGTTTCCGTTTTTGCTGATAGGGCTGTTGGTGGTCGGCTTTTTCCCTTGGTTCTTTGATACGAGCGAAGCGATAATCGCCGCGGCGGTCGGGTATGTGCTGAGCTTTGGGATGGGGATTGTTTTCGAGAAAATAAAAAAAACCAAGAACTCCCCCGTTGGGCTTGGAGATGTGAAATTACTTGCGGCGGGCGGAGTGTGGCTGGGGGTGACCGGGTTGGCGATAGCGTTGGTAGTGTCCACCCTGCTCGGCGGAATCTGGGGGCTGCGCGCGAAGCAAAAGTTCATTCCGTTCGCGCCGTTCTTTTTCGCAGGAATGATTTGTGCTTTGATTGCCCTGCTCTTTCTGATATAATTGTTCGGAGAGAAAATGAGAAAATTCGTAATTTGTTATTCGCTATTAGTGCTGGCGCTGTGTGCTGCCGGTGTTTCATACGCGGCTGATTTTCCATTGTCGAACTGGGGTCAGATTCAAAATGTTCAGTCTTATTCCAGCAATCCATATTATAATCCCAACAGCCCGTATAACCAGCGCCTGCCCCAGCCTATTTACGCCCAGGGGACGGAATTGAACGCGGGGGATTGCCGGTCGGTTGCTTCCACACTGGTGGCGCAGCAGTGCGCTGCGCGGAATAATTGCGCGGGTCTGCAGCTTTCGGATATCCGCCCGGCGGTGATGATCCAGATGTCGAATATGAGCGGGCATAATTACGTGACAGCATGCGGAGGCTATATCAACGCGGCGTTCGACGATTATAAAAAGAACGCGAATGTTTTAGGCGGCGGCGTCATCCCGGCGCAGGCCGGGACCATAAGTTTCCCGGCTGCAGGCGGCGGCGCGGCGCAGCCGACAAGTCAGTTAGCGATGGAAAATCCGTTTGAAAGAGAAGACCCGCAATGGCTGAAAGACCGCATCGGACGCCAGAAAGAGATGCGCGCGCTTCAGCGCGAGAACGGCAGCGACGATGTGCAATTGAGCGCGACGCAGTTCCCGACGACTTATGCGGATTTGAGTTTTACCGAACGCATGGAAAACAACAAAGCCGGGTACGAGCCTTGGAAAGACGCGAAAGCCTACAAGCCGATACGGGTTGAAGATGACAAGGCCAGGTATGAGCGTGAAAAGGAAATAGCGGAGTTAAAAGCGGCAAAATGTGCGGAACAGGTAAAAATAAACCCGCAGTATATAGCGATAGAAGCAGATTTGAAGATATTGGCTGAATGCCAGACAAAGCAAATAAAATTTGAAGATTGCAAAAAGCTGATGCGGGGGAACTATTAAATAAAAGTATGAGTAAAATATTCAGATCTTTTTTAGGTTTGTTCTTTATTATATTCTTCTGTTCCGTCAACGGATTGGTTTTTGCGCCGGCAACGGCAGCCCTTGTTGGCGATAATCTGAACACCGCGCAAGTGGCGGCATTGGGCTGGGAAAGAAACACTGCCGGAAATCTTGTATGGGGCGCAGGGCAACCAGGGGCTGGCAATCCTATTACGCAGTCGATTTTTGATACTAATACAAGGGCGGCAGGTTACAATGTTGCCGGTGGCATGGGAGGTGTGGCAAGCAGCACTACTACTAGTAGCGTCGGCGGGTATTCATACAGCGGTTCATCCAGCGGGGGCACTGGCGGCGGCTATTCATATAGCAGCACATCCAGCGGAGCAGCGCCCAGTGTTGCAAGCAATGTAAGCGCTCCTGTGGTTCAACAAGTTGCGGCCAATGCGGGAAGAGTCACTGCCCCTGCTTTGCCGAGCAGTTTTACTCCAGAGCAGTTAAATAGATTGCAGCAAGCCGGTATTGCCCAAAATAAGGCCGGAGGATTTCAATATGCCGCAGGACATACTATTAACGGGCTGAAAGTTGGCGGACAAGGGGTATCGAATGCAAACGTGCTGTCGGCTGCGGGTATTGCTCCGGCTGGCGGGGCAGCCGCTGGCGCAGGGGCGGCAACAGGTGGATATTTCAGCACTCCGTCCGGCGGAAATGTTAATTATACATCTGGCGGTGGAGGTGCAGGCGGCAGCGTTGGAGGTGGTACGGTTTCTACTACTGCGAATAGCCCAGGTTTTACATCGTCGAATACGGGTGCTCCTTTGGCCGGTGCAGCTGGAGGCGCAGCGGGCGGCGCTGGTGGTCTCAAGGGTATCGCCCAAGGGACAAAAGCGAATTGGCAAGGGATGTCTCGTGGCGCGAAATGGGCCACAGGTTTGGCTGCACTTGGTGGTGCATTGATGGTGGCGGATTCTGTCAAAGGAGCAGGTCCGCATACATGGGGTAGTGTGCTTGAAGGTGCCGCTGGGGGCGCTATGGTTGGAGGAGCTGTCGCCAGTGTCGTACCGATCGGGATTACCACAGCAGTGGGTGCAGCTATCGGCGCGGTTGGTGGAGGCTTGATGGGCGGCAGTCAATTATTCTCGGAAACCGATTGCGAACATGACCCACGTGTTGGTGTGTATACTTGTTGCCACACGCAGTTCAACAAGGGCGAACGGTATGTCGATATCGGTGGGTTTATGTTCTGTGATGAAGTTCCAAAAATAAAGTTTTGTATGCAAGGACAATACACTGAAAAAGTAGGCAATCGTATTCAGCAAGCGCTTCGCGACGACCATTGGGGCCCCTGCATTGAAGACCCTAAAATGTGGTGTCCTGGCTTTACAAAACCCGATGCTGAAGGTGGGGTATTGTATGATGGCGCGTTGAAGCCGAAACAAGGCAAAAATGGTCAAAGAGATGCAGATGTATGCGTTTTTTGGAAGTGCGACGAAGGGAAAGGTTATGTAAAAAGTGATAATAAATGTATCCCTGTTTCGGAAGTGGTTGAAGACCCAAACAATCCTAATAATCCAATTAACCCTGTTGTTCCGAACCCACTTTCTGATGAAGATTTCTTGTCGTACGGCCTACTGATATCTAAACTTAAAACAGAGCAAAGCCTTATCGTCGCGCAGTGCCAGCAATAGCTATAACTTGCGAAGTGAAAACCGCCCGTTTGGGTGGCTTGCCACCCGAAGCCCAGCGGGCGAAGGATGGTGAAAAAACTCCTTGATTTTTGTTGAATAAGAGTATAAACTGGGCGGGCTTCACCCGTCGCCCTTTGGGCTTTGGGTGACAAGTTGGGGTTGTAGCTCAGCTGGTTAGAGCGTCTGCCTGTCACGCAGAAGGCCGCGGGTTCGAGTCCCGTCAATCCCGCCACCAATTTTCGCTAATGAGCGCGCAGCGCGAATTTGAGAAAATTGAGTGTCCGCCGTAGCCTTGGCGTAGGCGGACTGGTCAAAATCGGGGTAAAACCCACCCCGTCAATTTCGCTAGTGCGAAATTGCCACCCCTCCCGAGGAGGGGAATTAATGGCCCCATCGTCTAGAGGCCTAGGACACCGCCCTTTCAAGGCGAGAACACCGGTTCGCTTACGAGTGAGCGAGGGCAAGCAAAGCGCAGGTCGAGTGCAGCGAACGAAGTTCGCGACAACGAGTGCTAGTGAGCGGCACCCGGGCCCCGACAAAATCATAGATTTTGTTGGGTGGGACATGCCGCGAGCAGCCATCCGGTTGGGGCTGTCCCAACCGAAGAATATTTCTGGCCCCATCGTCTAGAGGCCTAGGACACCGCCCTTTCAAGGCGAGAACACCGGTTCGAATCCGGTTGGGGCTGCCAAAAATATTCTTAAACAAAACTTTTCAAGGGCGCGCGCCGGAGTTGGAGAGCCGGGGCAGACTGTAAATCTGTTGTCGTACGACTGAGGTGGTTCGAATCCACCCGCTCCCACCACCCTTCGCCTCTGCGAGGCTACGGGTGGCAAGCCACCTAAGCCGAGCAGCTAAGGCGAAGGAGTGTCGCCCGTAGCTTTTAGCGAAGGGGGACTATGGCCATGAAAATATCGCGGGTATAGTTCAAAGGCTAGAATGCCAGCCTTCCAAGCTGGAAATGCGGGTTCGAGTCCCGCTACCCGCACCATTTTTCCTTTTGGGGCTCTTTTACTAGTGCTGATATGGGCGAAAGTATTGTAAATCTAAGCTTTTTGCCTTCCAAAAAGCAGTCCGATAAAATCAATCCCAAAAGCTGGCGTCTGACCTCGCAGTTCGGACTCTTTATAAGTTTTCCTATGTTTGCGGCAAAATCGAGCACCTTTTCAACCTTTACGATTATGTTGCCGTCTATTTCCTTATACTTCGCAAGCATGTCATTCAACTCTGCCTTTTCCGCCGCAATCTCAGCTTCCCTGACGTTGTAAGTATTCTCGTCAATCTTGCCTTTGAGATAAAAGTCCAGCAACTTGTCCTTCATGTCCTTATTGGCGATAATGCGAAGGTTCAGGCTTCTTTTGGTACTTTCGTCCAGCTCGGTTCTCTTTTTGATATATTCGCTGACGTTCTTTTTAAGCTTTCCCAAAGTGGTCTCTGGAATGCGGATTCGGTCGAAAACCTCGACATCCAGCTGCTCGAATATGAGTTTTTCATTCACGGGCTTCTGCCTGCAAACACCATCGCTGTGATTGCATTTCAAATAGGTGTATTGCTTGCCGCTCTTTTTGGTTTTGGTTTCCGGCGTCATAAGATAACCACAGGTAGAACAGCGAACCAAGCCCCTGAGAGAATACGGCAATTTGCCATAGCCGCCGTTGAACGGCGGCCGTGCTCTGCCTTCCAGGACTTCCTGAACTCTGTCCCATAGGGGTTTATCAATCAGTTTTTCATAGACGTGCGGTATCAGTTTGCCATTGATGCGCATGATGCCATAGTAAAATGGGTTCGTTAACGTGCGGTGAATCTGGTTCTTTTTCATAGGGACTTTGGAACCCCTTACGCACAGATTCATTTCCCTTACAAGTTTGCCCATTGTCTTTAACGTGTGGCCGCCTTTGGCGTATTCCTCGAACATTCGCTTCACAAGCGGTGCGCGTTCCGGGTCAAGCTCTATAAATGGCTTGCTCTTTTCCGTCTTTGGGATATTGACGTAGCCGACAGGTGCTTTGCCCTGCCAGATGCCGCGCTCCCAGTTATAGTTCATGCTGCGCTTTACGTTTTCGCGCAGCGCGCCGACATACATCTTGGCGGCAAGTATCCCCATGTCCCAACGCATGATGTCGGAATACGCGCTGTTTTTGTCGAGGACCAAGCCCTCTTTGTAAAAATGGACTTCAAGACGACCTTCGCGCATCAGGGTTTCGATTTCCGCGCATTCGTTAAATCGTCTTTGGAATCTGTCGATGCAATGAACGACAATGGCGGTTCTGCACGGCTGCGCCCGAACCAGGTCGAGCATCTGGTTGAACTCTGGCCGCTTGCCCCTGGTCGAACTTTCGGCAACGTCAAAGGTTTTGATTATTACAAACTTCTTTGCATTGCAATAGCTTGTCGTGTCTTTGATTTGCGCGTCGGTGGACACGCCTTCTTTTTGTTCTTTTTTCGATACACGGGCCCAGATAATCGCTTGTTCGCACGGGCCGGAAAAGTCTATTTTCTGCTGTTTCATGATTTTGCTCCTGTTGTTAATACGATTATACGCCTTTGGGTTGGACTTGTAAGCGACTATTTTTGACGGAGCGGCTGTTTTCTGGGTGTTTTGGCGCATTTTGGAAACTTGTTTCCGTCACGGAAAGAAGTTGCATGGCCTCGGCGCCGATGGCGAAAAACTCTATCAGCCGGTCGGTCATTTCGTTCAGCTCGTCATCGGTGAAGTTCCGGTCGGGATACCAAGACTTAACGTCAGCCTTCAAAGATTCATAATCGTGGTTCATACGTAATTGAACGCGTATGTAACGAATCCTTTATCGGACTAACTTTCCAAACAGTATATATTTGTTTGTCGGCTATTGTTTTATGACGTAGATTTTGATATAATATACCCTGAATCCCATAGAGATATGCGGGTTCGGGACTGTGATTAGTCCTTGTTAAAGGCGGTGCAGTTGCACTGATTATCTGGTGTAATGGTGCTTCTGCGCCGTTATATCCCTGACTTTGGTCGGGGAGTCACTTGCTATAAAATAGTCCTGGCGTGCGCAAGCGCGACAAACGAAGGCAGTGGAGTCATAACCTTTAACATGATTAATCAACTCACCCGACCGCCAATCTTTTGGCGGTTTTTCTTGCACGCGGGGGAGTTTTGATTTTGCGGAAACGCATCTTTTCAGGTTTGTGTATAATTGGCGCATTGTTCGCCATGCCTGCGTTTGC
>Ga0082212_10000391_pt1 | contig 63842 bp, 51 predicted proteins | sample TergutNt197P3_FD_71548 | JGI IMG/M metagenome (GOLD analysis project Ga0082212, IMG submission 71548) | Neocapritermes taracua P3 segment gut microbial communities from Petit-Saut dam, French Guiana - Nt197 P3 | ecosystem: Host-associated > Arthropoda: Insects > Digestive system > Gut ... | reverse complement strand
ATCGAAGCCTGCTTCGATTCGAAGAGGAGCTGCGATGAAGCGAGCGAGCGTTACAGCTTGCTGTAATGCGAGACTTAGCGCAATCCGCAGCGACGAGCTTCGCTTGCGAAATGCAATTGAAGCGCCTGAACGGGGTACCTGAACAGACATCTCTGGGTACACAGTCCGTATCTTGCGTTTTTCGGAAAGCTGTGGTATCATGCTCGCCGGACAGGTTATCTCGCAAGTGGAGGTACAAAGCGAAATGAAAAAAGCGATCGCTGCAGCGATTACGCTCTTGATGCTCGTGTGTGCCGCGACAGCCTCCGCGTCCCAGGGAGGCACATCGAAGGATCCTCTGGTAACACTCAGCCATTTTAACAGCTCGTTCGCTCAGCCCATACGCAGCGAAGTCGCGGACAGGTTCGGCGCCGCTGCGCTCAGCGCGCAGACGCGGCTGGACAAAATGTTTAAGGATAGCGCGAGATATGCATTCGCCGGCAGTTACACATATCTCGCGCTATCACAGGACGACTCGGTCGCATTGACTGCGGGAGCGAGTTTTATCCTGACGTCAGGGTCTGCTGAACTCACAGTCATCAACGGGCAGGTCGTGAACGTATCGACCGGGGAGGAAGCGGCTTCAGGTGAGATACTAAGCCTCAGCGGGCGCTACTTCTGCACTGAGGACACGTTTGCGATTGTTACGATGGGGGCTGCGTCGGAAGGCTTTGTCGATGGGTATTACATAATAGCTGCGGACCTTGTCGCCTCAGGTACGCACAGAGTGTTTAAGGATGTCGCTTCGGACGCATGGTACTACGCGGCCGTGGACTTCGTATACAGGAACGGACTCTTCGCGGGGACGTCGGACGACGCCTTTTCCCCTGAAGTGCCGATGACGCGGGCTATGTTTGTAACGGTGCTGCACAGGCTTGCCGGAAAGCCGGCAGCGCAAGGGAACGCGCAAGGGGAGACTGTAGCCGACGCTACGGGGTCAGGGGAACATGTTATACAGACATTTGACGACGTGCCTGCCGGCGAGTGGTACACAGACGCTGTGATATGGGCGAACGCAAATGGCATCGTGACTGGTTACGACGATGGGTTGTTCCGCCCGGGCACGCCCTTGTCCCGCGAGCAGATGGCAACAATCATACTCAGGTATGCTGCCCACAGCGGCGCGGATGTGCAATCGCCCGAAGGAGCGCTTGACGATTTCCCCGATATGGGTGCAGTATCTTTGTTCGCGCTGGATGCGATGCGCTGGGCGGTATCGGAAGGCGTGATCAACGGGTCGGGCGGTAGGCTCCTGCCGCAAGGCACAGCCACAAGAGCGCAGGTTGCTCAGGTGATGCGCAATTATATAGGTTAGTAGTGCCTGGACGGGATACCTGAACAGTTGCGGTTAATCCAGCAGGTATGACATCAGCTTGACGTCGAATTTTACGCTCAGGTCAAGGTCTCGAACGCAATAAGAATCGCCTGTCAATACATAGAAGAGCCCGAGGTCCCCGTCAAACGTCACGACGCCGTCCCCGGCAAGAAGTACCTCGCCTTCTTCGTCGTAGATACGAAACGAACTCGCGGCTTGGTCTGAGCCGAACCCTCCGAACCGGCTGGTTAAGGAAATGAACACAGTAGAGCCATCGCCGACGGGTACGGCATGCAGAAGCATTCCGTCCTGCGGGGGAACTATTACCCGCCCTTCGATATCCATAGCTCCGTACCAGCCGCTTTCATCAGAATAAGCCAAGTACTCTCCTTCTATCGAGGATATATACTGGACGTCGGGGTAGTGGTACTCCGCTTCGCGCGAGAAGAGGACTGAGCCCGGGACCCCCTCGTACCAACACGTAAACCAGCCCCCGCCCAGAGGCGTTACTCCCATGCGGACGCCGCGGTCGGTTGCCAACGTAAACTTCGTCAGGTCAGGCGAGTAACACTCGACAGCCTGCCATTCATTGTTATAGACGATATAGCCGGACCCGTCATAGTGCGAAATGATACTCATATCGGTGACTGTTATAAGCGCCTCACCGCGCTTATTTATTATTTGCGTCACATTGCCCGGGAGCTCAGCGACGGCGTAGCCGTTGGAGAAATAGAACGGGTAGATGTATCTCGGCTCGATCACCTGGTTGAAGCCTCTGTCAATTGCGCCCCATAGCTCGACGCCCTGCTCCCATGAAGGCGCCGACACCGGAGCCAGGCCTTCGTTAAAGTTGCTTGCGCCCTGATAGTCGGTTTTAATCTGCCTGCCGTCCGCGAGATCGATAAAAACCACTCCGTCGTCCGTCAATAAATGCGCGTACCCCTCTGAAGCGCTGTACACGATATCGCTTACGTAGACCGGTTCATAGCGCTGCACGGGTAGGTCGAGATCCAGCATGTTGTACAGCAGCCGGCCATCATAGTCGTAAACGTCGATATCATAGGAGTCATACTTGCGAGCCATGAGAATGTAACCGTCGGCAAACACGACGTTGCTATACTCAAAACGCGTCAGCCAACTGCCGTCAAGGGCGCAAACGGCATACAGCCTGCCGGAGTACCAACTGTCTTCCTGTGTATCTGTGTACATAGTCAGGGTATAAAATGGCAGCGCGATAGGGTCTGCCAAGCCATAAATATACTGGCGGTCAATGCTGTCGTAGATCAAGTCAGTGACAATTATACCGTCTGATGTCACGAGGCCGTACATGCTCACCTGCAAAAACCCGGATTCCGTGACAGCCGCGCTCGCGTATGGCAAGAGCAGGCCGTAATCGCCGGAAGGCAGCAGTTCGGTGAGCGGGCCGCTGTGAAGGCGCACTGCCGTGCCCGCTATCTTTTCATAGGGAGCGAGGCCGCTGTAGTCAGTTTTGACTTCCCATTTCATATCGGGCGTGCTTGTCGTCGTTGGTAAGGGAACCCACTCGCGGCGATGCAAGGCTGTGTCGCAAGCGGAAAGCTGCGCGCAAATAGCGAAAACTGCAATTATGCCGGCTATGCGGTAAATCCGCGCAGTTCGTTTTGATCTTGTCGGTCGAACCATTACTCAACCCTCCACCTATTGGCTTGCGCCCTTGATGCTGACGTACCCCTCGTGCGCGATGAGAGCCTGCCCTTCGCTCGATAGCAGCCACTCGTACATCACGCGGGCGGGGCTGTCCTGCGCTTCTTTTGCGGATATAGCCGCGTAGTATGGGTTAAGGAAGGGGTATCTACCGTCGGCTATTGTTTCAACGCTCGGGTATACTCCGTCGACGCATAGCATCTTGAGCCCCTCAGCCATACGCATATCCTCTGCATAGTAGTACACAGTGTAGCCGATCGCGTTGGCGCTGCCGTCAAAACTTTTAATGGCGGTGATGAGTTCGCCCATTCCCATGGCGACCATGAACGTCTGCTCGGGGGGAGCGGCCATGCGAAGGTTCTCCATCACAAGTTTTTCCATCAAGACCTGGCTGCCCGCTTCCTCGTTCCTCTGGAAAGCGGTAATCTCGACGTCGTCCCCGCCGAGCTGGCTCCAGTTGGTGACTTTTCCCGTGTATATATCCTGGATTTGCTTGGTAGTAAGGTTGTCAACAGGGTTTGAAGCGTTTACGACGAACACGAGTGCTTCCGTCGCTATCGGAGCGATTTCGATCTCGAATCCTTGCTTTTTGATTTCCGCCAGGACTTCGGGGCTGGGCTCCGCGACTATCAGGATGTCGCACAACCCGTCAGCGAGGTTGCGGAAGGACTGCGTCGTTTTGTTAAACGCGACAAGGCCGGTGACAGCTTCTCTCGTTTCGCCAAGGAGTACGCATGCTGCAGCCTGCGCCAGGGGCGCGGTCGATGTCGAGCCGTCGATCCTGGGGAAGTTGTCGCGTGTAAACGCAAAAACCGGCAGCTCCTGCAGCGTGTCCTGCGGCGTGTTTTGCGGCGCGCTTGTTTCAACGGGTGGTTCGGGTTCCTTTTTCGCAAATGGGGAAACAAGCTTTTCTCCCCGGCACGACGTCAAAAACAGCGCTGCGGCCATAGCGAGGCAGAGTAGTGTGGATTTCTTAATCATAGTAACCTCCTTGGTGTCTGTTCAGATACAAACGATAAACCTGTAATGCAGAGCATCAATCTTTCTTTGCATTTGCTTGACAATAATCGCTATAGAAGTGTAGGATAGCGCTGACCTCACCGGCATGAGTTCTGTCGGGAGTTTTGTCCAAGGCTCCCAGGAAAGGGGATCAATATATTGACGGACACGATTGCGGCAATTGCGACAGGCAGCGGGGTATCCGCAATTGGGATTATAAGAATCAGCGGGGCAAAAGCCATTGAGTACGCTGCGAGCGTATTTCACGCAGTTGACGGAACAGCGCTCGAAGAAGCCGAAGACAAGCGAGTATACTATGGCAGGCTTACCGGAGCCGATGGCGAGCTGCTTGATTTATGCCTGTGCTTCGTATCCAGGGCTCCGCGCAGCTATACCGGCGAGGACACTGCGGAGCTTCAGTGCCATGGCTCCCCAATTGCGCTGACCGGGGTTCTGCGCGCGCTGTTCGCGCTCGGGGCGAGGCAGGCTGAACCCGGCGAGTTTTCAAAGAGGGCATTTCTTAATGGCCGCATCGACATCACGCAAGCGGAAGCGATTGTAGACTTAATCGAAGCCGAGACGCCGGCTGCCGCGCGTAACGCCGCAGGGCAGCTCAACGGAGCAATCAGCAGCCGGCTGGAGAGGATGTATAAGGACATCCTTGATGTGATGGCTCATTTTCACGCGGCGATCGACTACCCGGATGAAGACATAGACGAGTTTGAAATGCAGGTTTACATATATATGCTGCAGGACGCGCGCGACGAGCTGGAATTTATGCTGTCCACGCACGAGCGGGGCAAAATCCTGCGCGAGGGCGTGCCTACTGCTATCGTCGGAAGGCCGAACACCGGGAAGTCATCACTTCTTAACGCTTTGGTGGGCTACGACCGCGCGATAGTGACGCAGACGCCCGGAACGACCAGGGATACAATCGAAGAGAAGATCGTTATTGGAGGGGTGCCGCTTCGCATTACTGATACTGCGGGCATAAGAAAAACCGCAGATACTGTAGAGATGCTTGGCGTCGAAAGGTCGCTCTCCGCGCTGCGCGGCGCCGGGCTGGTGATACTCGTGCTCGACGGCTCGCAGCCGCTTGCCGATGAAGATTATGAGATAGCGCGCGCGATCCCGCGCGAAACGCCGGTAGTCATCGCGGTCAATAAATCGGACTTGCCGCCTGCGCTGAACCCCGGGGACATAAGCTCTCTCGGGAGCGCTCCGGGCACAGCGAGTTGCCGCATTTCAGCCTTAACCGGAGAAGGCGTCGACGGGCTGTGCCTGGAAGCGGCGAAGCTTCTGCCGCTAACCCCGGCGATGCCGGACGGCGGGCTGATAACGAACGCGAGGCAGGCCGGAGCGATAATGCGCGGGCGCGACGCCCTGAACAGGGCAATTGGCGCAATCAACGCGTCGGTTACGCCGGATGCCGTACTTGCCGACGTTGAGGAAGCGCTTGGTGCGATCGGCGAGACTACCGGGAAAACGCTTCGAGAGGATATGATCGATCGGATTTTCGAGCGTTTCTGCGTAGGTAAGTGATCCTACATCGTAAAGGCATCAGAATTGTACCAGAATTCCGGGTGTGGTTCAATATCTAAGTGTAGCGCCTGGATGGGGTACCTGAACAGTCAATATCTAAGTTTTAATACAGCAAGACGGGGCAATAACGGCGCAGGTTTGTTGAAAATTCCTATTCCGTTTTGTAGAGAATAGTGTTATACTTGCGCTTGGCGGCTATCGGGCACTCAATGGCGTATTGACAGCCGCAGTATAATAAAGCGACTCCGGCAGTAATCAAACATATTCAATAGGGGGAAAATAATGTGAGCGACAAGTTTGTGTACCTGTTTTCTGAAGGCAACGGCAAAATGAAAGAACTGCTCGGGGGCAAAGGCGCGAACCTTGCGGAAATGACAAACCTCGGGCTGCCGGTACCTCAGGGATTCACCGTCACGACCGAAGCGTGCACCAAGTATTACAGCGACGGTGAGGTCATCAGCGATGAAATCCAAAACGAAATAATGGCCTATGTGGACAAACTCGAAAAAATCACCGGGAAAACCTTTGGCGACGCGGAGAACCCGCTGCTCGTATCGGTGCGCTCAGGCGCGCGCGCGTCGATGCCCGGAATGATGGACACGATCCTCAACCTTGGGCTTAACGAACGCGTAGTGGAAGTCATGGCAGATAAAAGCGGCAACCCGCGCTGGGCCTATGACTGCTACAGGCGATTCATCCAAATGTACTCCGACGTCGTCATGGAGGTCGGGAAGAAGTACTTTGAAGAACTTATAGATAAAATGAAGGAAGAGCGCGGCGTATCGCAGGATACACAGCTGACCCCGCAGGATCTCAAGGAACTCGCCGGCCAGTTCAAAGCCGAGTATAAATCCAAGCTCGGGCAGGAATTCCCATCCGATCCGAAAGAGCAGATGATGGGAGCGATACAAGCCGTGTTCCGCTCGTGGAACAACTCGCGCGCCATATCCTACAGGCGTATGAACGACATCCCGGGCGACTGGGGAACCGCAGTAAACGTGCAGGAAATGGTGTTTGGCAATATGGGCGACACATCGGGAACCGGAGTCGCCTTTACGCGCAACCCGGCGACAGGCGAGAAGAAGCTCTTCGGCGAGTTCTTGATGAACGCGCAGGGTGAAGACGTCGTTGCGGGAGTACGCACGCCGCAAACAATAGATCAGTTGCGCGACGTCATGCCTGAGGCATACAACGAGTTCGTGAAGATCTGCGATACGCTCGAGAACCACTACCGCGATATGCAGGATATGGAGTTTACCATAGAGGACAAAAAGCTGTTCATGCTGCAAACCCGCAACGGAAAACGCACGGCAGCCGCAGCGCTGAAAATTGCCTGCGACCTGGTTGACGAAGGCGCGATCACCGATAAAGAAGCCGTGCTTATGATTGACGCGAAGTCGATAGACGCGCTCCTGCATCCGCAGTTTGACGCCGATGAACAAAAGAAGCACACCCCTATCGGCGCGGGACTGCCGGCTTCCCCGGGAGCAGCCACAGGCCGTGCGGTCTTTACCGCTGAAGACGCGAAGAAAATGGCGGACAGCGGAGAAAGGGTAATACTGGTACGCCTTGAAACATCTCCTGAAGACATCGAAGGCATGGCCGCCGCGCAAGGCATCCTGACAGTCCGCGGAGGGATGACCTCCCACGCGGCAGTCGTAGCGCGAGGCATGGGGACATGCTGCGTCGCGGGTTGCGGCGCGATCAAGATGGACGAGGAGAACAAACAGTTTCAGTTGGGCGGAAAAACGTACAAGCAAGGCGACTGGATCAGCCTCGACGGTTCCACAGGGAATATCTACGGCGAAGAGCTGAAAACGACCGACGCCGCAATCGGCGGCGAGTTCGGGCGCATCATGGCCTGGACCGATATGTACAGAAAGCTGAAAGTCAGGACTAATGCAGACACGCCGCACGACGCCGCGGTCGGACGCAAGTTCGGCGCGGAAGGGATAGGGCTGTGCCGTACAGAGCATATGTTCTTCGAAGCGGACAGGATACCTGCAATACGCGAAATGATATGCTCAGAAACAACGGAGCAGCGGGAGAAAGCGCTTGCCGCGCTTGAGCCGATGCAGCAGTCTGACTTCGAAGGCATTTACGAAGCGCTTGAAGGGACGCCTGTGACGATCCGCTTCCTCGACCCGCCGCTGCATGAGTTCCTCCCCACAGAGGAACATGATATTGAAGCGCTGGCAAACGCGCAGGGAAAGACAGTAGCTGAGATCAAGGCGATAATCGCTTCGCTCCACGAGTTCAACCCGATGATGGGGCACAGAGGATGCCGCCTAACTGTTACGTATCCGGAAATCGCCGCTATGCAAACCAGGGCAGTAATCAAGGCGGCCATAAAAGTTCAAAGCGCGCATCCGGAATGGAACCTCGTACCGGAGATAATGATACCCCTGGTCGGAGAGGTCAAGGAGTTCGTGTTTGTGAAAAACATAGTAGTCAAGACAGCCGACGAACTCATAGCGCAAGCCGGGAGCAGCCTCAAGTACCTCGTGGGGACAATGATAGAAATCCCCCGCGCCTGCCTGACGGCGGATGAGATTGCAAAGGAAGCCGAGTTCTTCTCCTTCGGAACGAACGACCTGACCCAGATGACATTCGGGTTCTCGCGCGACGACGCGGGCAAGTTCCTGGACGAGTATTACGCAAAGAAGATTTTCGAATCGGATCCATTCGCTCGAATCGACCAGACCGGAGTCGGCAAACTCATGGACATGGCTGTCCGGCTCGGGCTCAAAGCGAGGCCGGATCTGAAACTGGGGATCTGCGGCGAGCACGGCGGGGATCCGTCTTCCGTAGAATTCTGCCATAAGGTCGGGCTGGCTTACGTTTCCTGTTCGCCTTTCAGGGTTCCCATCGCGCGCCTCGCGGCTGCACAGGCAGCCCTGAAAGAAGCGCAGTAACCGGCTTCAAGGCTCCCGGTAATTACGGGACCGGAATGCGTATCTAGCAGCAACAAGAGCAAATGGGAGGATGAACGAAGTGCGCAGCACAGGAGTGATAGCCAGAGGCATTGTCACGCCAATATTCAAACAAGGCGACGACACCATAGGAATTATATGCGACAGCTTGCTAAGCGAAGCTCAAGAAAGCGGATTTACGATCAATGACGGCGACATCGTCGCTGTTACGGAAGCTGTCGTCGGGCGTGCGCAAGGCAACTATGCCACACTCGGCCAGATATCCAAAGAAGTCCGCGAAAAATTCGGCGGAGGGGAGCTTGGCGTGATATTCCCGATAATGTCACGCAACCGGTTCGCGATTCTGGCAGGCATCGCCGGAGGCTGCGACAAACTGTACATACAGCTTTCCTACCCCTGCGACGAGGTCGGCAATATGCTTGTCGATATCGACGAATGCGATGAGAAGGGCGTCAACCCATATACAGACAGCTTTACGGAAGCCGGGTTCCGGGCGGTATTCGGTATGAACACGGTCCACCACTTTACCGGCGTCGATTACATCGAGTACTACAAGTCTGTCGCGGGCAACTGCGAGATTATCTTCTCCAACGATCCCAGGCACATACTGAAATATACGAAAAAGGTTCTCTGCGGCGATATACACACAAGGCGCAGGTCGCAGACACTTGTAAAAAAGGCAGGCGCTGAAGTATGCTTGTGCCTGGATGACCTGCTTAACACGCCCGTGGACGGAAGCGGATACAGCGAGTACGGTTTGCTGGGGTCGAACAAAGCTACGGAGGACACTGTCAAGTTGTTCCCGAGGGATACGAAAGAGTTTGTGCTGGGGCTGCAAAGCGAGCTTGTAAGGCGTACCGGCGCGAAACCTGAAGTCATGGTTTATGGCGACGGCTGCTTCAAAGATCCGGTCGGGGGTATATGGGAACTTGCGGATCCGGTTGTGTCGCCCGCTTATACCGAAGGGCTTGAGGGAACTCCGAACGAGCTGAAAATAAAGTACATCGCGGACAACGATCTTGCGGACTTGTCCGGATCGGAGCTCACAGACAGCATAAGGGAACGCATAAAAACCAAAAATGAAAGCCTCGTAGGCAACATGGCTTCAGAGGGGACGACTCCGCGCAGGATTCCTGACCTTGTGGGGAGTTTGTGCGACCTTGTGTCAGGCAGCGGAGACCGGGGGACGCCGGTCGTTCTGGTGCAGAATTATTTCAAGAACTACGCAAGCGAGTAGAGATTATATGCAGGAACTTGAAAATGGAGCATAGCGGTACATGAAGGGACTTAACAACTTTTCTGCGCTCAGCGCAGGCGAGATAACCGGGGCTGCGGAAAGCTACGGCACCCCTTTGTATGTCTACGATGAGAGGCACATCAGGCAGCGTTGCGGCGAATGCCTCGCCATCCCGAACGCCTATGGGGTGACCGTGCGTTTCGCTATGAAGGCAAACTCCAACAGGACCATTCTAAAAACCATCAGCGACGCCGGCCTGCACATCGACGCCAGTTCGCTCAACGAGGCTATAAGGGCGAACCTGGCAGGGGTTCCGATTGAAAACATCATGCTAACCACGCAGGAAGTACATACCGGCTCAGCCAGGGTGAAACTCGAACAGATGCTCAAAGCCGGCATGAAGTATAACGTCTGCTCGCTGCTGCAGCTCGAGCTAATATGCGACTTCGCGGCGTTGGCCGGCATATCCCCCGGTATACGCATCCATCCCGGCATTGGGTCAGGCGAGAGCGCAACGCGAAATACCGGCGACGACTACTCCTGCTTCGGAGTGCACCTGTCGGATGTAGCAGAAGCAAACGAGCTAGCAGCTGCCGGCGGCATTAAATTTAGGCACGTTCACGTACATATAGGATCCGGCGCCGACTCGATAAAATGGCAGGAGAACATCGACCTCGAACTGGATATTATTGAGAAACACTTTCCGGACGCGTTGAGCGCCGGGTTTGGGGGAGGCCTCAAGGAAGCTCGAATGCCGGGAGAAGTCGCCGCCGATGTCATCTCTCTGGGGAGCTATGCCAAGGAGCGGCTTGAAAGCTTCTATAGCAGGACAGGGCGCAAGCTGCATATGGAAATCGAGCCGGGAACCTATATAGTGGCCAACTCAGGCTATACTGTGACTCGAGTGATAGACAAAAAGAGGACGTCGAGATCAAACTTCATCATTATCGACGGAGGTATGGAAACGAACAGCAGGCCGTTGCTGTACGGATCGAGGCACCCGGTATACCTTGTCGCCGAAGATGGATCACAGGTACGATCGTCAGAGTTCGCGCCAATGAGCCATACATACGAGGCCGTCGTAGCAGGGAAATGCTGTGAAAGCGGGGATTGTCAGACGCTCGACACAGAAGGTCATACGACCACAAGAGCAATGGCGGAGCCGGAGATCGGCGACTTGGCAGTAATAGGCGGCACGGGGGCATACTGCTCTTCCATGTCTCCATATAACTACAACTCGCACACTCAGATACCGGAAGTATTGTTCACAGACGCCGGAGAACTGAAACTAATCCGAAAAAGACAAACTTTAGAACAAATGCTTGAAAATGAAGTTTAGCGGGAATACGCCAGTAAGGAATGTAAGGAAATGACAAAAATTCGCGTTGGAGTGGCCGGATTTGGTAATGTAGGCAGGGGAGTCCTGAAAGCGGTTACCGCGTTTGAGGACATGGAACCTGCAGGAGTTTTCACCAGGCGCGATCCTGCGGCGATAGAACTAATAGATAAATCAGTTCCTGTATACACTATTAAACAAGCCGCAGATATGAAGGATCTTGTTGACGTCATGGTTCTGTGCGGAGGTTCTGCCGGCGACCTAGCGGAGCAGGGGCCGCAGATGGCCTCTATCTTTAATACAGTAGACAGCTACGACACGCACGCTAAGATACCGGTTTACATGGCGTCGATCAACGCAGCTGCGACGAAGACGACAGCTATTATATCAGCAGGCTGGGATCCGGGGCTCTTCTCAATGATTCGCGCTTTTTCCGAAGCAATTTTACCGGGCGGCTCGACGTATACTTTCTGGGGAAAAGGAGTATCGCAGGGGCATTCTGACGCGATAAAGAGGTTAGGCGGAGTAAAGCACGCGATACAGTATACCGTTCCGGTAGACAGCGCGGTTGAAGCGGCTCGCAGCGGGCAAAGGCCCGTCCTGACTGCCAGGCAAAAGCATCTTCGAGAATGCTACGTAGTCGCGCAGCAGGGTGCAGACCAGTCTGCTATCGAGAGAGAGATAAAGACGATGCCGGATTACTTTGCGGATTATGACACGACCGTACACTTTATTGAAGAGCCTGAGTTCATGTCCGCTCACATGGAGATGCCCCATGGAGGTATGGTACTGCACAGCGGCGATACAGGCGGGAACGCGCAGAGCATAGAGTTCTCTCTTAAGCTCGCGTCGAACCCGGAGTTTACCGGCAGTATCATGGCCGCTTATGCGCGCGCGGCGTACAGATTGGCGGCACAAGGGCAGTTCGGCGCAAAGACTGTGCTGGACGTCCCGCTGTCGTATCTCTCCCCGGAGCCGCGCGAGGAGGTCATCAAGCGATTGCTTTGAGAAACATAAGTAATACATCAAATAGTAATAATAGAATAACTAAAACGAAGGGAGACTAGCAATGAAGAAGTATGTATGTTCAGTATGCGGGTACGTTCACGAGGGGGATGCGCCCCCGGACAAATGCCCTGTCTGCAAAGCGGGGGCGTCGAAGTTTGTGGTTCAGGAAGAGGAGATGACATGGGCTGCGGAGCACATAGTCGGCGTAGCGGAGGGAGTCGCTGAGGACATCCTCGCTGACCTGCGCGCCAACTTCCAGGGCGAATGCACTGAAGTCGGCATGTATCTCGCGATGGCGAGAGTGGCTCACAGGGAAGGCTACCCTGAGATCGGCCTTTACTGGGAAAAAGCGGCATACGAAGAAGCGGAGCATGCCGCAAAGTTCGCCGAGCTGCTTGGTGAGGTAGTGACCGCCAGCACGAAGAAGAACCTCGAACTGCGCATCGAAGCTGAAAATGGCGCGACTATGGGCAAGACGAACCTCGCAAAACGCGCGAAAGAGCAAAACCTCGACGCAATCCACGATACTGTCCATGAGATGGCTCGAGATGAGGCGCGGCACGGGAAAGCATTCCAGGGACTCCACAAAAGGTACTTCGGGTAAACGCGAAACCAGCAAAAGTATTTAAACGCCGGTTGTCATTGGAATAACCGGCGTTCTTTTTTTATTGGAGGTTGAGAGCAAAAAGACCGGCGCAGCGTGGCGAACATTTAGTATAAATTGCCACTACCGCTTATCGTGCCGCCGCCGAGCACATAGTTGCCGTCATAAAGAACGACAGCCTGTCCTTTTGTTACCGCGCGTTGAGGTTCATCGAACTCCAACAACAGTTCATCGGAATCTGTCATGCGGGCCATAGCCGTTTTCTCCGTTTGAGAAGAGCGTACCCGAGCTGAAACACGTAGGGTTCCGCCGAACTCATCAAAGGGTATGAGGTTTATGCACCTTGCTGTAAGCGTCCGTGAGAACAGCGCTTCTGATGAACCGAGCACAATCGCATTGCTGGCAGCGTCGATGGAGACGACGTATAGCGGCTGCGCGGATGGTACGCCGAGGCCGCGACGCTGCCCTATTGTATAGCGGTGAATGCCGCCATGCTCGCCAAGAATGCGCCCGGACCCATCAAGGAAGAAGCCTTTGCTGCCGGAGAAGTCTGATGATCGCTCGATGAATCCTGAATAGTCCCCATCCTCAATAAAGCATATGTCCTGGCTTTCGCGCCTGTGTGCGTTGGAGAAGCCGAGCCTTACTGCAATGTCACGTACTTCGAGCTTGGTCAGGTTTCCGAGCGGAAAGGCAGCGCGCGATAATTGCGCTTGGGTGAGTGAGAATAGGAAATAGCTTTGGTCTTTTGATGCATCCCGGGCTTTTTTCAGAAGGAAGCGCTCCCCGGAGCGTTCGACTCCGGCATAGTGCCCTGTTGCCACGCTGTCGCAGCCTGCTTCGAGGGCTGCTGTGAGCAGGTTGCCGAATTTTATTTTTTGATTGCAGGTGACGCATGGATTCGGAGTCTCTCCGCTGCGATAGGAGTTAATGAAACTCTCGAGTACGAGCAACATGAAGTCTTCCCTGAAGTCGTATACACGAAAAGGCAGGCCCAGGAGCTCGGCAGCGGCGCGCGCATCCTCGTCCCCGCGGAGCCGGCCATCCGTGCCGCGCGAACAACAATCGCCGAACAGCGCCATATTTGCGCAAATGCAGTCGCGGCCGCTTTCCTTTAGGAGATAAGCGGAGACTGCGCTATCTACACCGCCGCTCATTGCGACCATTACACTTCTCATAGATCACTTCACCGCTTACTATTTTACAGCATGGCAGCGCGGCTTGCAATCCCCGCTTTACCATCCCCGACTGCCTAACAGGAACTCTTGCAGCATGCCGCGCTGTGGTGTACAATGGAGATATGAGAGTTATGGCGATAGACTATGGCGACGCCCGCACCGGCGTCGCGGTTTCTGACCCCACAGGCGTGCTCACGGGCGACGCGTGGGTGCTGAGTGAGCGCGACCCCGCAGCAGCGGCGCAGGCGATAGCGGAAGAAGCGCGCAAGCGGGAAGTCGGGATGCTTGTGGTCGGTTACCCGAAGAACATGGACGGGACAGCAGGGGAGAGGGCGCAAAAAAGCGAACGCTTCGCGCAGTTGCTGCGCGAGCGTTGCAACGTAGAAGTTAAACTTTGGGACGAGCGCCTTACGACGGTAAGCGCTCTTGGAATTCTTAGGCAAAACGGCAGACGCGGTAAAAAGAGCAGGGAAAAAACAGACGCGATAGCCGCATCGCTAATACTTGAGAGCTATCTTAGATTTGCTTGAGCGCGTTGATTTTAACGCCAGGTCCCATCGTGGAAGCGGTAACGCAGCTCCTGATGTACTGGCCTTTTGCTGCGGCAGGCTTTGCTCTTATGACAGCGCCGAGCAAAGCGGTATAGTTATCGACAAGTTTCTCGCTGCCGAATGAAACCTTGCCGATCGGGCAGTGGATAATATTGGTCTTATCAAGCCGGTACTCGATTTTGCCGGCTTTGATTTCTGAAATTGCCTGCGCTATGTTCGCCGTTACAGTTCCGGCCTTCGGAGTCGGCATCAAGCCTTTAGGACCGAGCACCTTACCGAGGCGACCCACGATACCCATGACATCCGGCGTCGCCACTACGACGTCGTAGTCAAAGAAGTTCTCGTTTTGAATGCGGTCGACAAGATCCTGGCCTCCTGCGAAATCAGCGCCCGCGTCGAGAGCTTCCTGAACGCGCTCTTCCTTGCAGAACACCAGCACCCTGCGTGATTTACCTGTACCGTGCGGAAGAACGATCGCTCCGCGCACTTGCTGATCGGCATGCCGCGAGTCAACGCCAAGCTTGATATGGAGTTCGACGGTCTCGTCGAACTTTGATTTTGACGCCTGGATGACGAGATCAAAAGCCTCGCCGGGGTCGTACAGGTTCGCTCTATCTACAAGCTTCGCGCTTTCTTTATAGTTCTTGCCTCTAAACATTACTCATATTCCCCTTTCACTCCGCTACCGTTATGCCCATGCTGCGCGCCGTGCCCGCAACCATGTTCATCGCAGCTTCGACGCTGCCTGCATTCAGATCCGGCATTTTCAGCTCAGCGATCTTGCGGACTTCATCCCTGGAAATAGTAGAAACTTTCTCCCTGTTAGGTTCGCCGGAGCCGCTTTCAATACCGCATGCTTTCTTAAGCAGGTTCGGAACCGGGGGGGTTTTTGTGATAAACGAGAAGCTGCGGTCGGAATATACCGTGATGACGACGGGTATTGTCATACCTTCGTCGTTCTTTGTGCGATCGTTGAACTCTTTTGTGAATGCTCCGATATTGACGCCGTGCTGTCCGAGCGCCGGTCCCACCGGGGGCGCCGGAGTCGCCTTGCCGGCCGGAATGTGTAGTTTTATAGTCCCTGTGACTTTACCTGCCATTGCTATTCTCTCCTTACTAAACTAAACCGCTTCGATCTGGTCGAAATCCAGATCGACGGGCGTCTCACGACCGAACATGGACACGATTACGCGCGCTCTGCTCTTGTCGTATTCAATTTCGTCAACTGTGCCGAGGAAACCTTCGAGCGGGCCGTCCATAACTTTGACGGTGCTGCCGACTTCGTAGCCGACTATTATCTCGTGCTTTTCGATTCCAAGCGAGAGAATCTCTTCCTCCGTGAGCGGGATAGCGCGGTTGGCCGATCCGACGAAGCCGGTAACGCCGCGCACGTTGCGCACCAGATGCCAACTGACGTCGTTCATTACCATCTTGATAAGGACGTAGCCGGGGAAGATTTTGCGCTCGAATGTTTTTGGTTTGGAGTCTTGTATCTCGGTAACGGTTTCCGTCGGTATCCTAACCTCAAGAATCTGATCAAGCATCCTTCTGTTCTCGGCAGCCTTTTCAATGGTGGCCGCTACTGCGTTCTCGTAGCCGGAGTACGTATGGACGACATACCATCTTGATTCATCAGCCATCTATACCACTAGCCCCCAAGCCGCCTTACAGCCTGGAAAATCTGCGCGCCGACCTGGTCAACGGCCCAGATTACGATGGCTGCTGCGACCATGACGGTCAACGCTACAAAAGTGTTGTTGACGATTTGCTTGGGGGTCGGCCAAACCACTTTCTTAAGCTCGCTGCGCATTTCGCGAAACCATCTCGCGATGCGGTTGGAGCCTTTCTTTCTCTTTTTTCCCGGCGCCTTAGTGCCGGTTTGTTCGATTTTTTCTTCAGACATAGCGCACCTTCCTACTTCGTCTCACTATGGACGGTGTGTTTGCGGCAGAATCTGCAGTACTTGTTCAGTTCCAGCCGGTCCGGAGTGTTCTTTTTGTTTTTGGTCGTGTTGTAGTTTCTTTGCTTGCACTCGTTGCATCTTAGGGTAACTTTGACTCTCATAACGGCGCCTCCTGTTGCCTCCCTGCTTTGATTTGGCGGACATGTCCAAGGCTTCGTGACCACGGGTCGCATTCGATTTCGCGTCTTCGCGCACGAAAAATTCACCCGTCCGCCGACAGGTGAAAGCATTGTAGCACATCAGGCTATTGCCGTCAACTTTTTTTTTTGCGAGGGTGCATGAAGGTGGTTTTGCCGTGTCTGTTCAGGTACCCCTGGACGGGGTACCTGAACAGACAATCTGTATGTCAGCCTTCGAATCCGGGGCCTATTGCCGCGAAGAAGAGAGTTGCCTCGTTATCGGTAAGACGCCTTGTCTCCCGCCTGCGTACAGCCTCCGGATGCGGGAATGGGAAGTCCATTGCCTTGAACGCGTCAAAGACATTGATGCCCGAGCAATGGAGTTTCTCCGCGTGCAGGATGCAGTATACCAAGGCGGCGGCGTTAGCCTCCGGCGGTATGGGACCGTCAAAACCAGAAGTGCTGGGTGGCTTCTCGGCGCTATCGCTTGCTATGTTGCCCCGGCTGCCGTCAGGCAGTACCGGTACGCTCAGCGTGCCTCGCCCTACGCCTGCGGGAATCATGCAGAACACACCGACGCCGGTATCCTTATACGCGCCGATCTCGTTGGCGAGCGACATCGTAATTGAAGTAGCGGTCGACTTGCCGGCGCAGTAGATAGCGCCTCCAATCATCGGCGGAGAGTAGTGGAACTGCGTCGTGCTGTATGCTACTACGCCGTGCTTACGCTCCAGCATGCCGGGGACGAACTCCTGAATCGTAAGCAGCGTGCCGCGCCCTGAAATCTCATAGGACTGGTCGAGGGCGCTCACAGGGGACTTTAGCACAGGTCCGTTCAGCATCATGTTCATCGCGTTGTTGATGAGGATATCGACCTTGCCAAATTTGTCGGTGGCCTTCTTCGCCAGCTCCTTGACGTCATTTTCCTTTGTAACGTCGCATTTTACGTACAAGGCTGTGCCGGGCTCGTTCTCCGCGTCGATCACTCTTGCGGCTTCAGCGCCGGCTTCTTCGTTTCTCCCGCAGATGACGACCTTGCCTCCCGCCCAGGCTATCGCGCGTACGTATCCCAGGCCGACATTGCTTGTGCTGCCTGTGACCACGGCGACTTCGCCTTTGAGCGAGTCTTGCTTGAGTCCTGTGTTTGACAAGTCAATCGGGACTATGTCGAGAAACGTGTCGATTGATGCAGACATCGGGATTCCTCCTCTATATTTTTATGTTTATGATATTAGTTTCACACACTCCGCAGCGCTTGTCAATAGCTAAACCATACGTGTCTGTTCAGGTTTACCCGGTTCTTTTATCCAGCCAGTCCAGGATGAACGCGTAGACGTCATCCTTGTCGAGCTCGTTGAGGATTTCGTGATGGTCGCCGGGGAAAATCTTCAACGTGACGTCGCTATGGCCGGAAGACTGCAGTTGCTTCGCATAGCGAGCGGGCCCCTTGCCCTTCCCGCCTACGGAATCGTTGCCGCCTGAGGCTATGAGTATGGGGATATCCGGGATATCCTTGCCCCAGTCCGGAGCGGCGACGGCCTTGAAACCGCTGAGCATTTCCGCGAACCCCGAGGCTGTGAAGTCGAAACCGCACATTGGATCCGCAATGTACTTTCTTACCACTTCTATATCGCGGGTCAGCCAGAGCTCCTTGCGCTCAAGAGCCTCGCCTGAGAGCCCTCTGGTAGACCCGGCCAGCTTTTCGATTAATGGCGCCCTAGCGAGATAGCCGCGCCGCCTGGTTATCCGGTTGGCAAAGCGGATTGCAATCCCGCTCAATGCGATAGGCGCCGGAGCGCCGCTCATAATTAGCGCGGTAATGCCACCGTTCCTATCGGCATAGAGCGCAGCCAGCATGCTGCCCATACTATGCCCCATCAGCACTCGCGGCAGAGCGCCGATCTGCTTATCCGCATGCTCGAACAGCTGCGCCATATCGTCTATGACAAAGTCAAAGCCGCCGGGTTTTTGCGCAAATGTCCCCGGCGTCCCATGGGCGCTTTGCCCATGCCCGGTATGGTCGTTCGCTACGACGCTGAATCCCCGCGAACACAGCGCCAGCGCAAAATCGTCGTAACGGGCGCTGTGCTCTGCCATGCCATGGGCGATTTGCACCAGCGCGCGCGGGTTTGACGTCAGCCAGCCGCGCGCGAAAATATCACCTTCGCCGTTCGCGGCGGGAAAACTCCACAGTACTTTCTCTATTTCCATCATCCGCCTCCTCCTTTTTGCTTATTATACATCACAAAGCGATGAAATTCATAGAAGTTTTTTACTTTTCCTATTGACAGGATTCATGCTGCGCGTTATAAAGGGTTCATTGATGTGCAAGAAAACTAACGGTAAGATAAGGGGATTGAATTATGGCGGCGATAATACTGGAAACCATGAACCTGACGAAAAGATTCGGAAAGTTGACCGCCCTCGACACAGTCAACCTCGAGGTCAACGAAGGCGAGGTCTTTGGTTACATCGGGCCGAACGGAGCGGGCAAGACGACGACGATCCGCGTCTTGCTTGGGATACTCCGGGCGACTGAAGGCGGCGCTAAAGTGTTTGGCTTGGACGCCTGGAAGGACGCCGTTGAGATACATAAGCGAATAGCCTATGTGCCCGGAGACGTCAACCTGTGGCCCAACCTTACAGGCGGCGAAGTCGTCGACTTGTTTGCCGGCCTGAGAGGCAAGCAAGACAAAACGCGCCGCGGGCAAATGCTGGAAATGTTCGACCTTGACCCGTCAAAAAAATGCAGGACATACTCAAAGGGGAACAGGCAGAAGGTTGCGCTTGTAGCGGCTTTCTCCTCAGATGCGGACCTGCTCATACTCGACGAACCTACGAGCGGGCTTGACCCTCTGATGGAGCAAGTGTTTCAGGAGTGCATCCTTGAAGAGAAGAAGAAAGGGAAGTGCATATTTCTCTCAAGCCATATATTATCGGAAGTCGAACGCCTTTGTGACAGGGTAGGGATCATCCGTGAAGGGAAACTGGTCGAGACAGGTACTTTAAGCGAGCTTCGGCACCTGACAAGAGTTGTCATGACAGTCGAAACGGAGAGGCCGATCGATGGGTTGGGCGAAATGGACGGCGTCCACGAGGTACGGGAGCTCCAGGGCGGGCTGTCGTTCCAGGTCGATTCTGCGCAGATAGGGAACGTGGTATCCGGTATCTCAAAGTTTGGCGTAAAGAAGCTTGAGAGTTCTCCGCCGACACTGGAAGACCTGTTCATGCGCCATTATAACAGCGACAACGGAGGTGCTTGACCATGCGAGGCAACTTTGACCGCTCGGGCAGGCTCATCCGTTTCATGCTGAGGCGCGAGCGTATCATTTCCGCAATATGGATCGTCATCCTTGTACTCTTCTGCGCCGCGCTTGCTCCTGCTATGGACGCGATGTTCGCTGAACCGGAGGCCAGGCAGCAGTTTGGCGAGTCGTTCGACAATCCCGTCATGATCGCTATTATGGGGCCGGCTTACGGCGCTGACAGCAACAACTACACGACAGGCGCCATGTACTCGAACACGATGCTGATTTGGGTCATCATGGCTGTTGCCGTGATGAACATTTTCATTGTGATACGCCATACCCGAGCAGATGAAGAAGGCGGGCGCACTGAGGTCATACGCGCCCTGCCAACCGGACGGCTGGCTGGGATCAACGCCGCGATGATTACCGCCGCCATAGTGGACATCCTGCTTGCTGTGCTGACGGGGGTTGCGCTTGCTGCCACAGGCGTCCCGGGCATGGGATTGGGGGCTTCAATGCTCTATGGGTTTGCCGTAGGAGCCGGAGGGCTGGTTTTCGCGGGCATTGCAGCCGTGTTTTCGCAGCTTTCCTCAAGTAAAGGCGGGGCGACCGGCCTGTCTTTCCTGATGCTGGGCATTTTCTATATGATCCGGGCAGCAGGGGATATGCAAGGCAGCGACGCGCTCGCTTGTATAAGCCCCTTAGGCCTTGCGCAGCGCTCCCAGATTTACGTTGCAAACAATATATGGCCGGTAGTGGTCCTGCTGGCGGAAGCAGTAATATTAGCTATAATTGCATACGCGCTCAACTCAGTGCGCGACATGGATCAAGGCTTCATACCGGCGCGCCCGGGGCGCACAGAGGCGTCAAAAAGGCTGGGGTCACCGTTCGGGCTCTCGTCGCGGCTGCTGCGGAATATGCTGGTCACATGGATTATTGTGATGTTCGCGCTCGCCGCTTCCTACGGATCCGTCATAGCGGACATCCCTTCTTTTGTCGGGGACAGCCCGGAGTACCTGCAGGTTATCGGTATCCCGGAGGAAGTAGTCAACAGTATGACGGACGCAGGCAAAGCACAGATTATCATTGACTACTTCGGGGTGTTCGTGATCTCTATGATGACGCTGATATGCTTTATACCGGTTATTAACTCAACCTTGAGGATCCGCGCGGAAGAGCGCGATGGGCGCATTGGGCAGATATATGCCCTGCCTGTGTCGCGCGCGAAGTATTTGACCGGCTATGTCATCCTGGCTTATGCAGCGAGCGTGCTGCTCCAGCTTGCCACAGCCATAGGGCTGTACTGTGTAACGTCAATGCTGGAAAGCAACCCCTTCACTATCGGCGGGCTCGTCGGGTCGTTTTTTGCGTACTTGCCGGCAATATGGGTGATTATTGGGCTTGCGGTACTGATTGTCGGGGCGTTCCCGAGGGCGACCGGTGCGGTATGGGGGTTTTATGCGTTTGTGTTCCTTGTATCTTTCCTCGGCGGCATGCCCGACTTGATGCCTGCTTCCTTGCGCAATATCTCGCCTGTGACGCATATACCGAGGCTGCCTCTCGATGACATGACTTTTGCGCCGTTGATTATCCTTACGGTCATCGCCATAGCGCTTACGGCAGCCGGGTTTACGTTCTACAAAAAACGCGATACTTTATAAGATACCTGAACTGGCACTAAATGGTTTACATAAAGAGGTTATATATCATTTTGATATATAACCTCTTTATGTAAACCACGACGCTTATATCGCTATCGTATATCGTCCAATTTCGGTATTATTTACTTTTTTCCAGGACTCCCAGCCTTGCCAGCCTTTTCCTGCCGGGTGCGCCCGTGCTGTCCCAGCCGCGTACGCGATAGTACTTTTTCAGCATGCGATCGAGCCGGACACGGCTCTTTGCGTCGCCTTCGGACTGGGGCTCGGACGTCAGCCTGGAAGGCAGGGTATCGCCGCCGGTCAAGCCCTGAAGGTTGTTTATCAAACGCTCGAGGTTATATATGCGTTCTCCTGCCTTCACGAAACGCCCGATGCTCATATCGCTGCCGGTAACCAGCATATATGCATACGGGTGAGGGACGACGCTGCGCGCGTTGACGCCCAGCAACTTCGCGTGGTTGTGGATGAAAGCGGCGGGGCTGCCAAGGAGCGGCATGAGCGCATAGACTATGCGGGCTAACACGCTGTTTGGGTTTCTTACGACAGCCGACGGGAAGACCGCGTAAGTGGTGAACAGGCAGCTCCCGGCGGCCGAGACCGCCTCCATCAAGTCCTGAAAGAACACGGTCAAACCGGCCTTTCCGCGCGTCGTCCTGCCGCTGACCCGCATACCCAGCCCTTCCAGCACGACCATGTATCCGCCGTTTAAGTGGCATCCGCCCCTGTTCGCGGTAGCGTAGCCGAGACCCATCCCCTGAGCCGCGCGAGGTTCATAGGCTGCCAGCTCCATGCCTTTTGCATGGATAGCGAAGTCTTTGCCTCCATACTTTTCAGATAAAAGGCGTACGCCTTCCGCAATGTCGCCGCCTATGCCTTCGCGATGCGCGACGGCGCTGAGCAGGTCTTCGAGGCCCTCGCGCTGTCCGAACTTGAGGCCGTTATCCCAGAGGCCTTTCGCGCAGAGCTCCATCGCGAAAGCAACTGAGCCGCCGAACGACATCGTGTCCAGCCCGTACTCGTCGCAGAGCCGGTTGAGCTTTATAATCAGGCTCAAATCATCGTTCATGATGTTTGCGCCGAGCAGTCCCAGCGTCTCAAGCTCGGGGCCTTTTATCGCTTTACCCTCGTGCGATACCAGCCTGCCGCATTGGATGGGGCAGGTAAGGCAGCCCTTGTTTTTTATCAGGTGCTTCTCGCGCAGAGTCTCGCCGCTGATGCTGTCGTACTTGTCAAAGCGCCCTGCGGAATAGTTGGCGGTGGCAAGCAAGCCCCTGTCTTGCATTTTCCTCAACAAAGCCGCCGTGCCAAGCTCGGGTAACTGCTGACCGGTGAGCACATGCTTCCGCAGCTTGCCAATCCACTTCTTGTTGAAACTCCTAAACTCGTCGCTGTCAGGCATCGTTATCGCCGCGTTGCCCTCGGCGACGATTCCTTTTAGACCCTTGTACCCGAATACGGCGCCTATTCCGCCGCGTCCCGCCATGCGCTCCTGGCTCGCGACGCTTGCGTACCTGACAAGGTTCTCTCCTGCGACGCCGATCGCAAGCGTCCCGTTTTTCCCCATTGCCTGTTGCGCTTCGCTCGTGCTTAACCCCCATATATCGCCTGCGTCGCATATCTCCACTCCGGAAGCGTTCACGCGCAGGAAGACCTTTGCGGGGCTCTTCCCGGTGATGAGCAGGGCGTCGTATCCCGCGCGTTTCAGGTGCAGGCCGAAATCGCCCCCGCAGCTTGATGAGACAAGCAGCCCGGTAAGCGGCGATATTGTGGATATGTTGAACCGCGAGGAACTCGGGGCGGCAGAACCGTTCAAGGGCGAAGTTGTGATGACGATAGGGTTCTCCTGCGAAAACGCTTCGACCTTGCCCGGGCGCGCGCCGGCCCCGGAGTACAGTTTGTCATAGAGGATTTTCGCCGCGAGGCCCTTGCCCCCTATATATTTCAGCAGATCGTCTTTTTGCGGCATGAACTGTGCGATTTCCCCTGTTGTGAGGTTGACTTCGGCCATTTTACCCGCGTACCCGTGCCGGCCCGATTTGCCCATAAGCCGATGATAGACGCTGATGAAATCCGCGCGGGAGAATATCCGGGGCACGGGATACGTAGGGTTAGCCTCGCGATATGCGCGCTCTGCCATGAGCGGGACGTCGTTTTCTTCGATGCCGTCTATCGTGACCGGGATGCCCATGCTCTCGTTCATGTCCCGTATTGCTTTGATGAAGGACTTAGCTTTGTGCTCAATGGTGCTGCCGGGGAGATTGACCAGGTCCGCGAGCTCTGACAGCCGCACATATATGCTTTCGCCGTAATCGTCGAGTATATATGGCAGTATTACGGCGTTGGCCAGCCCGTGCGGCACTGAGTACATGCCGCCCAGCGTGTGAGCGACAGCGTGAACGTTGCCTACATATGCGCGGGTGAAGGCGACTCCGCCGTAGAATGCGGCGCGCTGCATGTTCGCGCGCGCTGTTGTGTCGCTGCCGTCATTGTATGCCGCGTACAGGTTCTCAAAGACGAGTTTTACTGTTTTGCGCGCCATATCGCGCGTCTCGCGCGTGTTGCTGCGCCCGATATATGCCTCGACCGCGTGCGTCAGCGCGTCCATGCCGGTCGTCGCGGTGATCGATTTTGGCAGACCGACGGTCAGGAGCGGGTCGAGCACCGCTTCGCGCGGTATAAGGGCCGGATCCATAAGCGCGTACTTTTCATGCGTCTTGGCGTCTACGACAACTGCCGCCACAGTCGCTTCGCTGCCGGTCCCTGCGGTTGTCGGTACGGCATAGAGCGCAGGCAGGCGCCGCATGACTTTTAGCAAGCCTTTCATTCGCGAGATGCTTTTTCGCGGCCTCGCGACGCGCGCCCCTACGCCTTTTGCGCAGTCCATGGATGAGCCTCCGCCAACAGCGATGATTCCGCCGCAGCTTCCTTCCTTGTACATTGCGAGAGCTTCCTCGATGTTGTCGATAGTCGGGTTAGGCACGGTTTTATCATATACCGCGACGTTGATTCCTGCGTTTCGCAACGCTTCGAGCAGCGCGTCGCACAGCCTGAGCGACATTATCCCGGAGTCTGTAACCAACAGGACGCTTGCGATGCCTTTTTCCCGGATGCGCGCAGGTAGTTGCGTGACTGAGTTTTCTCCTTCAAGCAGCGCCGGCTTGCGCCAAGGTAGAAAGTATGCGGCGTATTTCATTATCAGTTGAAAGGTTCTGCAATATAGCTTGAACATAGTTCGATCCCCCCTAACAGTGTCTGTTCAGGTACCCACTACAACAGTATAGCATATACAGCAGCGCGTTTCCATTGATGAAATTAATCCTTTTTTAATCATACTTGCGCTGCTTTTACAAGACGGGTTCACATATTTGTGCTTTACTGTACATCAGCGCAATACTGTGCGCGTATAACGAAAAGGAAGGTGCGAAATGGTTGTTTTTTACGATAGAAACCGCAAACTCTTCTTTCAGGTGTTTTCAATATGTTGCTTTATTGCTGTTTTAACCTGCATTATCGTCAACGTAGCGATCGACCGCCGGATTACATGGTCAGCGTATGTGATATTGTCCGTAGCATTTGGTTGGCTCGTAGTATCTCCGGTGTTCATAAGGAAGTATGGCATAGTACTGTCGCTGTGTTCCATCATGCTTTATGTACTGCCATACCTGCTCCTGCTGGAGAAGATTACGCCTGTTGACGGCTGGTTCATGCCGCTTGGGTTGCCCTCGGGCATAATAGGGATAATCGCGATGTGGGTGTTCTACCTTCTTTTCAGATTCGTGAGGATCAGCCCGTGGTTCAAAGCGGCGATAGTTGTTTTCATTTGCGGCGCCGCTATAAACCCGTTGATCCAGAGATACACTGATTCGTTCCTGAACGAGACGCAGCCTTTCTTTCTGCGCGTGATAAACTATGCCGCGTACGTCGCAGTAACTGTCGCGCTCGTAATAATCGGCGTGAAGCGAAGGAGATGTCGGGAACCGAATTACTAATAACGAATAATTGACAGACGGGGCGCCCAGGCGCCCCGTGCATTCCGAAACGCGGAGGCATGGATGCCGGAGCGCGCGAGTATGCGCATGGATGCGCATTCGAGCGATAAGGAACGTGATGTAACGGCCGAACTAAGGTGGCACTGAATAGTCACGTGGGGCAAAATACCCGGCAAAATATATATCGAAATATCTTTGAACATTTTCGTTTGTTATGGTAGAATGCCTGTATGGTCCTATGGTGAAGCGCAAACACCCGACGTAACTTTGAAAAGGAGGTAAGTTCCATACCTGTACGCTAGCGTTTCGTATGGAGCGAAAGACATGTCAAAACAACTAATCGTCAAACCTGAAAAGTGCGTGTCCTGCCGTACCTGCGAGTTGATGTGTTCCTTTGGGCACAACGGGACATTCAACCCAAAACAGTCATCGGTATCCGTAATACACTACGAAGCTGCCATGACGTCGGTGCCGGTGATGTGCATGCAATGCGAAGAAGCCTGCTGTCTCAAGGTCTGCCCGGTTGGCGCGATATCGCGCGATGAACACGAGGCAGTTGTCATGGATCCGGAGAAGTGCATAGTCTGCAAAATGTGCATGAGCGTATGCCCGCTCGGCAACATCAGCTACTCGCCGATTACGAAGAAAGTATTTAAGTGCGATCTTTGCGGAGGCGACCCGAAATGCGCGAAATACTGCCCTTCAGGAGCGATCCAGTACGTAGACCCTGCTGAGAGCCTCGACCGGAAAAAGGCAGTAGCGCAAAACTTCCGTGACGTGTTTGGAGAGGAGAATGCCGTATGAACGCATGGACAGGAGTGATACTCAGAGTTGACCTTTCAGAAGGCACGATCAAGCGTGAACCGCTTAACGTACAAGACGCGCACGACTACGTAGGCGCGAGAGGCCTTGGCACAAAGTACTTCTGCGATGAAGTCGACCCAAAGGTCGAACCCTTATCTCCCGAGAACAACCTGATCTTCATGACAGGACCGCTCACCGGCACAGGCGCCGCTTCGGCAGGGCGCTATGAAGTCGTCGCGAAAGCGCCCTTGACGGGGACGATAGGAGCGGCAAATGCCGGCGGTTACTTCGGGCCGGAGCTTAAGTACGCGGGGTATGACGGTATCATATTTGAAAAGGCGAGCAAGAAGCCGGTCTACTTGTACATAAACGACGACACAGTCGAACTGCGTGACGCATCTACCCTTTGGGGTAAGACAGTTTACGAGACAACAGACTCGCTGAACGAGGAATGCGGCGAGTCATTCCGTATCGCCTGCATAGGCCCTCCGGGTGAAAATGGCTGCTTATTCGCCGGTGTGCTCAACGACAAACACCGCGCCGCCGGGCGCGGCGGGCTGGGAGCGGTCATGGGGGTCAAAAAGCTGAAAGCAGTCGTTGTACGCGGGACAGGGCCCGCGACAGTAGCAAGGCCTGAGCAGTTTTTCGACGCGCTGACGGACGCGCGCGCAAAGCTGAAGGCGCACCCTGTCGGCGGAACCGGGCTCGCGGCGCTCGGCACGCAAGTGCTTGTAAACATCATTAATGAGAGCGGCGCGCTGCCTACGCGCAACTGGCGTGACGGAAGCGTATTCCCGGAGGCTGACGCAACAGGCGGGGAAGCTCTTGCAGAGAAGTATCTTGTTAAGAATAAAGGCTGCTTCGGGTGCTCCATCGACTGCGGCCGGGTCACAAAAGTCAGCGACGGCCCCTTTAAGAGCTCCGGGGAAGGCCCGGAGTACGAAGCAGGTTGGGCATACGGCGCGGCATGCGGCGTAAGCGATCTCGCGGCTATATGCAAAGCTAACTTCTTGTGCAACGAGTATGGCATGGATCCGATCACGATGGGGTCCACAATCGCCTGCGCGATGGAACTGTCCGAGATGGGCGCGATTCCCGAGTCCGATATAGGCTTTGCGCTGCGCTTCGGCGACGCGCACGCTATAGTCGATCTCACCGAAGCCACGGCAAAGGGCGAAGGGTTTGGCAAGACTCTCGCGCTCGGTTCTTACAGAATGGCCGAAAAGTACGGCCACCCGGAGCTCTCGATGAGCGTTAAGAAGCAGGAGATGCCCGCGTATGACGGCCGCGCACTGCAGGGGATGGCGCTGGAGTATGCCACGAGCAACCGCGGGGGCTGCCATGTGCGCGGCTACCTGACGAGCCCTGAAGTACTCGGAGTGCCTGTCAAAGTCGACCCGCTTGAGACCGAAGGCAAACCTGCGCTCTTGAAACTCTTCCAGGATCTTACCGCTCTGATCGACTCAGCCGGGCTATGCCTGTTCACAACGTTCGGGCTGGGCTTGCCTGAGATCGCCGCCCAGTACCGCGAAGCTGTCGGCACGGATGAGACGGACGAGGAAATACTGCTCAAGGGAGAACGCGTCTGGAATCTCGAAAAGCACTTTAACATCGCCGCCGGCGTCGAGAAGGATACTCTGCCTCCACGCCTGCTGCGAGAGAAACTCCCAAGCGGCCCCGCGGCGGGGAGAGTTGCGGAACTCTACTCCATGCTCGGAGAATACTACGAACTGCGCGGCTGGAACGCGGAGGGCGTCCCGACCCCTGAGAAAGACTTGTCTCTCGGGATAAAGAGCGTCGGACAATAAGAGGCAGATGAACGTCAAGTTCTTCGCGACATACCGCGACGTCACAAGAGTCAAGCAAACGTCTATCCCGGCTCAGCCCGACATCAGGGCAATGCTCGCGCTGCTGGCGGAGCGCTACGGCGCCACTATGCGCGCAATGCTGTACACGCCGGACGGAACCGGGATAGGCGAAAACGCGATTATCCTTGTCAACGGCAGGAACGTGCAACATCTGGGCAACATGGATACTCCGCTGAGCGAGAGTGACACTATTTGTGTTTTCCCGATGGTCGCAGGAGGGTGACTTTATGAGAATCATAGCCGGGGAGGAGATCAACGCGCTGCTGAATACTTATCCGCGCAACGCGATGTACACGCTGGCGGTGATGCAGGATATGCAGCGGCAGTTCGGTTACGTGCCGCGCGAAGGCCTGGACGCGCTGTCCGGGCATCTGGAGCGGCCGCTGTCAGAGCTTTACGCCATTGCCACGTTTTACAAGGCGCTGAGCCTGACTCCGCGCGGGAAGCATATTATCAAAGTGTGCGACGGGACTGTCTGCCATATACGCGCAGGCACGAACGTCCTCGATGGAATTTACCGCGCCTTGGGGATCGGCCCCGGCGAGATGACCGACGACGGGGAGTTTTCTCTGGAACTCGTCAACTGCCTTGGCGCATGCGCCCTCGCGCCGGTAATGGTCGTTGATGGCACATATTACGGGAAGATCGCGCCGGAATCGCTCCATGAGGTTTTTGACGCCATCCGGGCAGAGGGAGTTATAGATTGAACAGGAGTATACTGGTTTGCTGCGGAACGGGATGCATCGCCAACGGCAGTCTCGCCGTCGCCGATGCTCTTCGCGTCGCCCTTGCCGGCACGGATGTCGCAGTTGAGGCTACGGGCGAAACCGAGGTGAAAGAGACAGGCTGCAATGGTTTTTGCGAAAACGGGCCCATTTTGCGCGTGATGCCGGACGACATATCTTACTACAAGGTCAAACCGGAGGATGCGGCGGACATTGCCGCTTCAATAGGCGCTGAGCCGCTGGAACGATTGCTTTACAGGGATGACAACGATAAGCCGGTATTACGGCAGGCGGATAACCCCTTCTACGCGCCACAGCACAAGATAGTCCTGCGCAATATAGGGCAGATAGACCCGCAAAGCATCGCGGATTATACTGATTGCGGAGGTTACCGGGCGCTTGAGCGCGCGCTGCAGATGACGCCTGAGGCGATTATATCCGAAGTGGAGGCCTCAGGGCTGCGCGGGCGCGGCGGAGCGGGGTACCCGACGGGCAGCAAGTGGCGCGCGGCGATGCAGTACGGGGAGTATCCGAAATATGTAATCTGCAATGGCGACGAGGGGGATCCCGGCGCTTTTATGGACCGCTCGACCCTCGAGGGCGATCCTCACTGTGTTCTTGAAGGCATGGCAATATGCGCGCTGGCAATTGGCGCGCAGGAAGGGTTCCTCTACATCAGGGACGAGTATGAGCTCGCGCTCAAACACGTAACAAAGGCGATTCGCGACGCTGAAGAGGCGGGCATTCTGGGCGACTCGATAATGGGCTCAGGGAAAAAACTGCGACTCGCGGCCGTTCGGGGCGGAGGCGCATTTGTATGCGGGGAAAGCACAGCTCTGATGGCCTCTATCGAGGGGCGCGTCGGTGAACCGCGCGCCAAGTATGTTCGCTCGGCGCAGCGCGGCCTGTGGGATAAGCCTACTGTTTTGAACAATGTTGAGACCTTCGCGAACATTCCGGTGATCATTGGCGGAGGCGGCGAAAACTTCGCTTTACTGGGCACGGATAGCAGCAAGGGCACGAAAGTGTTCGCCCTTGTGGGAAAGGTGAAAAGAACGGGGCTTGTTGAAGTCCCGATGGGAGTCACGCTGAGAAGGCTGATATTCGATATCGGAGGCGGCATTGTAGGCGATCGCCCATTTAAGGCTGTGCAGACGGGGGGCCCTTCGGGAGGCTGCATTCCGGAGAAACTGCTTGACCTGCCGGTAGATTTTGACACCCTTACGGACTACGGGGCTATGATGGGGTCCGGCGGAATGATCGTCATGGACGACAGGAGCTGCATGGTTGAGGTCGCGCGTTATTACACAAACTTCCTTGCGGAAGAAAGCTGCGGGAAATGCGCGCCCTGCCGCGAAGGGCTGAGGCAAATGCTGTCGATACTGACCGGAATATGCGAAGGCCGCGGCCTCCCGGGTGACTTGGAGGCTCTCGAAGAGATCTGCGCTCTTCTTATCGACTCATCTCTATGCGCTCTCGGGAAGACTGCGGCGAACCCCGTACTGACGACGATTGAGCATTTCAGGGACGAGTACAACGCGCATATCCTGGAAAAACGCTGCCCGGGTGGAGTATGCCGGGAACTGACAGGTTCTAAGAAAGACGGTACAGGCGTGACATCGAGCAAAGCCGGAAAGGGGGATTTGCGGGTTTGATTGTAACGATCGACGGAAAGGAAGTCTCCTGTGAGCGGGGAGAGTACCTGCTTGATATTGCGACGCGAGCCGGGATTCGGATTGCGTCCCTTTGCCACCATGAGGGTTTGCAGGGGCAGGGCTGTTGCCGCCTATGCACTGTTGAGGTGGAGACAGGCAGAGGCGATACCGGACGCGGAGAAGGCGCTCAGAGCGGGAGCTTCAGTGATAAGAAGCCCCGCCGAGAGATTGTCGCCGCATGTATTTACCCTGTGGAAGCGGAATGCGTCGTCTATACGGACAGCGAGCGTGTCCGCAGGAACAGAGGGATTTTGCTGGCCCTGTTGCGCGCAAGCGCTCCCGCAAGTGAGGAGATAGCAGAGCTTTGCAGGGAATTCGGGGCTCCTGACGGCGCGCGTTATGAAGTACAGTCGGGAGATGGGAAGTGTATCCTCTGCGGTTTGTGCGCAAAGGCATGCCAAACCCTTGGTACCGGTGCCATTTCTTCGGTTGGCAGGGGGACTGCGAAGAAGATATCGACTCCGTATGACGAACCCGCGACCGTCTGCGTTGGCTGCGGGAGTTGCGCGGCTGTATGCCCGACGGGCGCGATTGAAGTCGCGGAGGATGGCGACGAGCGCACCATTTGGAACAAGACACTAACGCTTACGCGCTGTTCGCGCTGCGGCGCTGTCACAGGGACAGCCTTTGAGCATTATCGCGCGTCGGTGCACGCCGGCACTGAACCGCCCGATCTATGCCCTGACTGCAGGCGTAAGGCGATGACGGACACCATGGCAAAAACATTCGGAGTTTAGGAGCCTCGGACAAAACTCCCGCCATCATCTAGAGCCGGCGCTGCCGGCTTTGCACCGCCTCTTTCCGCCTGTTTTGCGCGATTTTCGGTTAAATACAGCCAAGTATTCGCCCCCGCTGAACTTTGTTCAGCGTAAACCCTGCAAAACAGGCGAAAACAATCGGCACCTATCTAATGACGCGACTTTTGTCCAAGGCTCCTAGCATTTTCTGACACAAAGACGAGAGGACCACGTAGTATGCACATGGCGGATGCGCTGCTATCCCCGGTGGTAGCGCTGGCTGCGGACGCAGTCGGCGTCGCTGCTGTGGGGATATCGGTGGCGCGAGTAAAGAAAGATGAGTTCAGCGAGAAGAAAGTACCGCTCATCGGAGTGGCGGGCGCATTGGTTTTTGCCGGGCAGATGATAAACTTCACAATACCCGGCACCGGCTCATCCGGGCACATCGGGGGAGGGATACTCCTTGCGGGGTTGCTTGGCGGCGTTCCGGCCTTCTTATCAATGACGGCGGTTTTGATTATCCAATGCCTCTTTTTTGCGGATGGCGGACTGCTTGCGCTCGGCTGTAACATTTTTAATCTTGGCGTCATTCCGTGCCTGCTGGTGTACCCGCTGGTATTCAAACCCATTTTTAGGACCGCAGTCAGCTACAGGCGGCTGAGCGCGGCCTCTGTCATCTCCGCAACGGCAGCCCTCGTGCTTGGGGCATCCTGCGTAGTGCTGCAAGTGATGCTATCCGGTGTGGCGCAGTTGCCGGTCGGAACCTTTACTGCGCTTATGCTGCCGATACACCTGGTCATTGGGATAGTGGAGGGGATAGTCACAGCAGCGGTGCTGTGCTTTGTGCATAGAGCACGTCCTGAAGTAGTTACTGCTTCATTAGCGGGCGGGAAGCTTGACGGTATCCCGGTGAAAAAGACGGTGGCCGCGATAGCTGTTTTAGCTGTCCTGGCGGGGGGAGCCTTGTCGCTCCTAGCATCGAAGAATCCGGACGGCCTTGAGTGGGCGGTTGAAGGCACACTGGAAAAAACCGCCGCGGAAGCGCCGGGCGCAGCCGCAGTAGTGCCGGGCGCCGCTCAGGCGGATGAACAGTCCGGGCACCCGGAGGAGTCGAGTACAGCGGGAGCATTGCATGTCCGCGCGGCCGGCATTCGTGACGCAACTGCCGTTTTACCTGATTACTCTTTTTCATACGATGGGGAGAACGCGGCCGGTACATCCGCTTCGGGCCTTATTGGCGCAGCCATTACATTCGTAGTTGCGGGCGCCGCCGGGCTCTCGATTTCTCTTGTTAAGAAGAGGAAGAGGGAAGCAGCCGGAGCCGATGCCTGACGCCGGCGCTCGCGTTCGCGAACTTCGCGCGCTGGAGAGCCTTGCTGCCGGGCGGACGGCCGTCCACCGCCTGCATCCGCTGGCGAAGCTGGTAGCGTCGCTTGTTTTTATCGTGACAGTAGCATCGTACGGCAGATACGATTTCATACGCGCAGCGCCGTATCTTTTCTACCCGTTTATCATGATGGCGCTCTCTGAATCGCCGTACAAGCTGCTGCTGTCGCGCGTGCTGATAGCTCTGCCGTTTTGCTTGTTCGCCGGCATAACCAATGCGATACTTGACACAACAGCGGCGTTTACGCTTGGCGGCGTGACTGTAAGCCTGGGCATTGTGTCACTTGCGACTATTATGCTGAAAATGTACTTGTGCGTCATGGCCGCGCTCATACTGGTGGCAACGACTCCTCTTACCGAGCTTACCGCCCAGCTTCGGAGGATGCGCGCGCCTTCTGTTTTTGTTATGGTTTTCGAGATGACCTACCGCTATGTCGGCGTGCTGCTTGAGGAAGTACGCTCGATGATAATCGCTTACAGGCTGCGCTCCGGTAAGAAAAAGGCTCTTGAAATGAAACATATGGGGTCTTTTGCCGGGCATCTGCTTCTGCGCGGATTCGACAGGGCGGAGCGCGTCCACGCGGCAATGTGCTGCCGCGGCTACTCGTTAAAACACATTCCGCCAGCCCGAAGGAGGATTAAGCCGTCGGATATTATCGTTATGCTGATTGTGTGCGTTCCGTCTGTACTCCTGCGGGTAGTACCATTGTACTGAGGAGTTATTTGTAACATGCTTAGAGTCAGTAACTTGTCAGTTGAATACGCGGACGGCACACGCGCGATAGAGGACTTAAGTTTTAGCATCGAGGCAGGGGAAAGCGTCGCGCTGATAGGCGCAAACGGAGCGGGGAAGACTACGTTGCTGTTGGCTATTGTCGGCGTGTTGCCGCCGATAGCGGGCGAAATCAGTTTGCACAGCAGCGCCGCCGGTCCGGACGAGCAAAAAAACGCGCCTGCGCAAGCAGCGCGCGGCGCTGTGAAGCCCGAACTGGTCCTGACGCAACGAACGGGCAAAGATACCTTACGGGAACTCAGAGCGCGGGTGGGAGTCGTCTTCCAGAACCCGGACGACCAGCTCTTCATGCCCGGCATTTATGAAGACGTCGCGTTTGGGCCGCGCAGCTTCGGCATCGAAGAAGCCGAGACGGTTCAGCGCGTGGACGCCGCCTTGTCAAGCCTCGGGATAGCGCATTTGGCTGACCGCTCTCCGCTTAAGCTCTCGGGAGGGGAGAAGCGGCTCGCTGCTATCGCGACAGTGCTTGCGATGAAGCCTGATTTGTTGCTCTTTGACGAGCCGACCGCCTACCTTGACCCGCGCGCTAAGCGAAATCTTGCGCAGATCGTCTCCGGCTTGCCTCAAGGCAAGCTGATTGCGACGCACGATATGGCTTTCGCCGCTGAGACTTGTTCGCGTGTCTTGCTGATTCGCGAGGGGAGCGTTATGGAGGATGGCCCAAGGGATATTCTTTTTAACGCCCGTAAGCTGGAAGCTGCAGGGTTGTAGTGCAAATCGACACAAATATTGGAGGGAGAGACATGTCAAAAGTAGCTGTTATACGCTGCGATAGTTATGAACAAGACGCAGTGACGGCCGCAGTGCAAAGAGGAATCGGGTTGCTCGGCGGCGCGGGTGAGTTCGTAGCGCCCGATGAGAGGATTCTGCTTAAGCCGAACTGGATCATGGCCGTATCCCCGGATCGCTGCGCAACCACGCATCCCACAGTGTTCAGAGCAGTCTGCGAAGTTTTCATGGCAGCCGGAGCGTCGCTGTCCTATGGCGATTCTCCCGGTCGCGGGACCTCTGAGGAAGCCGCTACAGAGGCAGCCGAAGCGACAGGATTCCTGGAAGTCGCCGAGTCGCTGAACATACCTCTCGCGGACTTTATCAACGGCCGCGAAGTGAACACAGGCACACAGGAGTTCTTCATAGCCAACGGAGCGCTTGACTGCGACGGTATCATCAGCCTGCCAAAGCTCAAGACGCAAGGTTTCCTAAAGCTGACAGGCGCGGTGAAAAACCAGTTTGGCTGCGTGCCCGGGAGGCGAAAGGGCGCCTATCACCAGCAGCTCCAGCGTCCGGCGGACTTCGCGCGTATGCTCATAGAGCTGAATATGTATCTCAAACCGAGGCTGTATATCATGGACGGCATTGTCGCCATGGAGGGCAACGGGCCGATGAACGGCGACCCGAAGAAAATGAATGTGCTGCTTCTCTCCGCGGATCCGATTGCTCTGGACGCAACGGTGTGCAGGCTTGTGGATGTCAATCCGGAGTATTCCTATACTGTTTCCCTAGGGAGGCAGGCCGGGCACGGCACGTTCCTGAGCGACGAGATCACATATCTGGGCGACGACCCGGAGGGCCTTGTCTCGCGCGATTTCAACATCAACCGCAACCCGATCAGCAATGTGCGGGGGGCGGGGGTATTCTCCTTTGGAAACGACGCGGGGGTGCCCAAGCCGTACATTCTTGAAGAAAAGTGCAAACGCTGCGGGGATTGTATAGATATTTGCCCAATTTCGCCGAAAGCGCTGAACTTGCAGGACGGCGATAAGGCAAAGGCTCCGGTTTATGATTACGGCAGATGCATCCGTTGCTTCTGCTGCCAGGAGCTTTGCCCGCATGGCGCGATAATCATAAAAGAGCCTGAGTCCTGAGAAGGCGGGGGAGGGGTTCTAATTATATAACTGTTCAGGTACCCCGTCCAGGCGCTTCAATTTCATTTCGCAAGCGAAGCTCGTCGCTGCGGATTGCGCTAAGTCTCGCATTACAGCAAGCTGTAACGCTCGCTCGCTTCATCGCAGCTCCTCTTCGAATCGAAGCAGGCTTCGATTCGATACATATGGAAGTTATGCGGAGCGCGCGAGTATGCGCATGGATGCGCATTCGAGCGAAAGAAATGAAATGAAGCGCCTGGAGGTAGTGGGTACCTGAACAGACACCCTATTATTAGCCTCCGTAGCGCGATGCCATCCAAATGTAGCATGAAGACGCCCATGCCGACCAGAACAGCCCCGGTTCGCCGAAAGCGGTCAGGCTCCGGTCCTCCTTGCCGGTCAGGGCGTTGTGGATATGGTAGAACCCGTGGTCGCGCATAATAGCGCAGTAGTTGTTGGCGACTTGCCCGGCGAGGTCCGCCCTGCCGCACGCCTCAAGCCCCATGACCATCAGGAACTCCGCCGGCACTATTATGCTGCCGCTCGTGAAACCGTGCCTGAAGTTGTCGCTTGTAAGCCCTTCGGAGGCAAGGCCAAACGGCGTGTTGAAGCCGTCGGGGCTGAACATGAACTCTATCGACTTATCGATGACGTCCTTAGGGAGGCGGTCGCCGAGAATGAGCGGGCAGTATAGCGAAATATTCGCGGTCTGCGACTTCTCCCCTGTGAGGGGGTTATACGCGAACCATCGCTTCCCATCCCAGAAATGGTCGACGATCTTCGTTACAAGCTCCTTCGAGGAGCTTTCCCATTTCCGGCAGACATCCTCCGGTTTACCGATGTCGCGGCCGAGGCGCGCGAGACTCTCCATAGCGAGGGCGATGAACGCGTTTAGGTCGGGGCTTGCGCAGGGGAAGCCTATCTCGTAGTAATAAGGCGAATCCTCCCAGCCTGTCTCGATCTGGTTCTGGAACTCCATCACCCCGTCGTGATCCTTGTCGCGGAACTCAATGAAATACTCGGTCCAGCGCCGCATACCCTCCCAGACGTACTCCTTGCTTTCTGTTGGGATCGAGGCGAAGTCGATGTTATCCATCAGCCAGAGCAGCATCATGCCGTGAGCCGGCGGTTTCAACCCGTCTCCGCCGACGTTTTTACGGTATCCCAGCGAGTCGATCATGCGGCCGTTGTCGTCAAGGTGATCGAAGCCGGCGACGAAGATCTCCCATGCCAGCTCGAGGTCGTTCGACAGCCAGACGGCTTGCATTGGTTGCTGCCAGACGAATGCGGATTCGAATATGCTGTGGATCATCTTTACCATCGTGCGGGTGTACGCGGCCTCGCCGTCGGGATCGACGATCAGGTTCCAGGTGCACCAGAGGGCATGCAGGCGAGCGGGTTCGTACTGCGCAGGCAGCGAAGGGCACACCCGCGCGCAAAAGCCGTCGAAGTCTGCTTTGACCGAAGCGAGGCACTCGTCGTAGTCCGGGTATTCTTCCATCGGGCGATGAACCGGATCGAGCACGAAGTCCTCGAATCCCAAGCGGATTGCGCCGTTCTCGTCGGGGGTGATATCGACTGAGCCGCCACGCAGGCTCAGCTCTCCGGCGAATGGCAGGAGCAGTATACGGGTAGCGCCGAAGTTTATGATTTTTGTGCCGTTGCCTTCCATTGTGTCAAGCGCGGCAGGCGCCATGAACCTGGGCGCAGGAGTTATCCTCAGACCAAGGTTGTCGCTGCCTTCGCACATGACGAGCTTGCGCTCTCCGATGACGAACTTCACGCTGCCGTGGCGCGACGACAGGATTACCTCGTACGGTGTTGTGGAAATGAGTGCGGGGAGCGCTTTTCCGTCCTTCAGCAGCTCCAGTTTTACTTGCCGGAAGCCGTTGTTTGCGCTGAAGTCCACCGACATCGCGTTCATGTTGATGCGGCAGTTGCACAGCCAGAGCGTGCATTTTCCGATGAGGTCCTGCCCGTTCGTGCTGTTTGCGAACGCGAAGAACGAGCCCCTGCGCGAGAATGGGCTGTGCAGCAGGTCCACAAAGAGATCGCCGTGAATCTTTTCCATAATCATTAATCCCCCTTGAAAATTAGAGTCTGGAAGCTACGTTGAGCAGCATCTTGAACCACTTGTCGGCTGTAGCGGGACCGCGGTTTGCGGACTCAAACTCCTCCAGGAGCAGTGCGTCAAGCCATTCGTCGCCCAGTATTCCGGAGAAGTCGTAATCGCTGTATCGAATAAACTGAAGCTGCGGATTTGCAGAGTTGACGTTGAGCCCGATGCACAAGCCGAATGGCGGAGCATTGTAGAAATCGCACGATTGGTACATGGCTTCCAAAAATTGGCCTTCATACATCTCTTCGAAATTATCGACCACTATCCTGGTAATGACGCCGGTAGTGTCATAAAACTCCCTAAGGACGGCGGTTAGCTCATTTGCCTGGGCGACGCTGAGGATTTCGTGGTAATCTGAGATGCCGTACAGCTGCACGGGCATCGGCTCGTCAGAGCCGGGGTCGGCAATATCGTACAGGGCCGAAAAATAGAAGTCCGAGGGGTCGCCATAGGAGTCTGAGGCTAAGATTCTGTAAATGCGCCCCGACTCCAGGTAAACGTAAATCAGCGCGTTGAGCTCACCGCCGCTGTCATCGTCGCCTGTTATGTAATAATCAGGATACTCATACAGCTCAAGGTACGGGTCGCAGTCATAAGCGCCTGCCGTCCAGAACTGCCACATTCCCGAGCGTTCAGGCATAAACAGGAACTCTACATCATCGCCCGCGTCGTCTGAAACCCAGGCTGTTCCGCCGCTGCCGGGGATTGAGGCATTGTTGCGGAGCAGGTCGCTGCTGTGTATTGCGGTAAGCGTGCAGGTGCCGCCAATATCGGAATAGTAGAAATCTACCCTTATGACATACGTGACGCCCGGCTCAAGATAGACGGCGATATACGCGTTGAGTTCGACGCCGCTGTCGTCGTCTTCAGCGATGAACATGCCTTGCTTTTCGGTTATTTCAATGAACGGGTCGTCGTCTCCGTTGTTACTTGTGTAAATGAGCCATAACCCTTCTATGTTCGGGGTAAACTCGAACGAAGCGGAATCGTCGACGCGGATTTCGCCTCCGTCGCCCGGCATTCCATGCGTTGTTACCTCGCTTGGTTCGGGTGGAGTATCCGATATTTCCGGCGAGGGAGATGGCGTGGGCGTGGGTGAGTACGACGTCGTTGGGGATGGAGTATACGTTTCCGGCGGGTTGGTGTCTTTGGTGGTTGTTGGTGCAGAGACAGACGGCGTCTGCGAAGCGATGGACGAAGTCGGCGGCGCGATCGGCAGCGGATCCTTCTTCCCGCTGAAGTCCAGGATGTCCAGCATTACCAGCGCTCCGACTACTATCGCCGCAAGGGCGACCACTCCTACCGCCATCAGTATCCTTATCAGGACTTTATTATCGCTTGAGCTTTTCATTCTCACGTTTCCTTTCTATGAGACTTTTGTCGGGCGAACCATGAAATCACCAGCCTAGATGGATGTCGAATACAGGGCTGTTATATGTATCGGAGGTTTCCCACATAGTAACTACGGCGTCTTGCCAGGCGTCAGTATTTACGTAGAGAATAACAGTACGCGCTTCACCATGGAGTTTTTTCCCGTCTATGTCGATGACATAGGGCAGGATGTCGAAAACCAGCGTTCCGGACTCAAAAATCCAGTCAGTCTGGAACCAGGCGCGGCCCGTGCCGCCGGCAGGTTGCTCGACGACTGCGCTGCCCCAGTCGTAACCGTTGCAGTTGGCGTAGAGATCGTACCCTGCCGCGCCCGGAACCGCGTCGAAGGTGACAAGCGCCGCGTACGGATCCAGGAAAAGCATGAACATGAACGAGGCCGGATCGTTATACCAGTACCCATAGTCGCCGCCCATGGAGTAGTCGATGTTCAAGTTGCCAAGCATCGGCATAACCATCGCGGACGATGTAGCGATCAAGCCGCCGTCGTTGGAATTCTGGCTTGATCCAAACACATTGCGCGGGTGATATAACACCGGGACGCGCGCGAGGAATACATTGCTGATATCGTTGTAGGCCGAGTCGATCGCCCATATACTGAAGAACCGCAGCCCGGTGTCCACATCCGGAAACTCCAAAACCCAGTCTTCGGCTGCAAGTTCTTCGGTGAGGATGATATACTGATCGCCATTTTTAAGGTTGCTCGGATCGAAGAGCTGAGCGTTCGACATGGAGGGGCTGTAATTAATGTGCTCCTGGACAACATAGGCGTAAGCGTTGTTCACCGGAACTACGCCGAGCGTGACCGTGGCCTTCCCCGGCGATTCGTAAGAGACGTCATAGTAGATGAACGACGGGTTGCCGCTTATATTTGGTTTTGGAGCGCGGACTGTGACGTTGCAGGTGCTCTTCACGACTCCGTCAATGCTGACTGTGATTTTTGCCGTACCCGGCTGCACCGCGAACACTTTCTCGTTCCCCTCGACACGAAGAATGCTTGTGTCGGAAGAGGCCAGCAGATAGTCGGCGCAGGAGCCTGTGGCCGGGGTGAGCGTGACGGGGATCGTCCAGTATTCCTTGACTTCCATTGCGTGGCTCGCCGGTAGCGCAGCGTTCGTCAGCGGAAGTTTTACATTGATGGTATATGAGCTTGTTATATTGTTGTAGCTTGTCGCCGTTATCGTCGCCTGCCCGTGTGACAGAGCTTTAATAGTTTGGGTTCCGTCTTCGTTCGTTATGATCTGCGCGACTGCGGGGTTGCTGCTTTTGAACTCCAGGTCGCTGTAGGCATTCTCCGGAGTGATTTTCGGGACAAGAAGGCCTACGGTATCGCCAAGCTTTACGTCGTATGTGACAGCGCCGGCCGGTTGATGGTCCGTGTTGTAGCTGAGCGCGGAAATATCCGCCATGACCATCACGCCTATAGTCGCGGTCTTGCCGTTTTCAGTTTTTGCGGTAACCTCGGCGACTCCGTCTCCGACTGATCGCACGACGCCTTCGGCGTCAACTGTCACGACCTTTGTGTCGCTTGAACTCCACTCGATGCCGGTGTCGGAGTTCGCTTCCTCCGGCTCAATGACTACTCCGAGATAGCATACGCCGCCCGTCGCGGGCATGAGAGGCGCGCTGTCCTCAAGGAGCTTTATTTTGATGCTTTCGGGGGACAGGTCTTCATCCTCGTCGTCTTCCTGCGAGCTGCCGCCTCTTGTTTCCGGGAGGATGACCCTGCTGATTATCGCGGAGGCTTCGGCGCGCGTGATGGGGTTGTTCGGGTTGAAGGTGCCTGCGCTGTCGCTGCCCATGAGCACGCCTGATGTGTAGAGCAGATGTATGAAGCTGCTGTAAGGCGCGCTGCTTGGCACATCAGGCGGGGAGATGCCTGTGTCGCGATCTTTGAACTCTCCCGCAGGCAGCGCGTGCGCGAAGACGTATGCCATCTCCGCACGTGTGGCAGGGCGGGAGTAGTCGCTGAAATCGCGTGATGATATTATCCCTTTGTCGACAGCGTAATCTACGTACACCTGATACCAGGGAACGACTTCTGTGAATTGCGCGCTGCCGCTGTGATAGATGCTGTGTACGCGCACCGCTATCGTGACAGCCTGCCCGACTGTGACGTTGCCGCCCGGATTGAAGGCTGCGGCGCCGGTGCCTTGCATTAGGCCGTACTCATAGGCCAGGGCGATTGGTTTGTCTCTGTCGTATCCATACCACAGGGTCTCGTCAATGTCAGCAAACTGCCCTCTTGCATAGGTGTTCACACGGGTGAACTTGTCCATCGGCGACGCTTTTTCTTCTGCTGTGCCTTCTGCGACTGCGGCAGGCGGAATAAGGGCAAACATGCCCAGCAATATCGCCAGCGCAAGCGCAACCGCCAGCCCCCTGGCAGACGCCGCTGTTTTAGCTCGCATTATATCTATCACGCTAATCGCCCCCTTATGTTATCATGCCGCGATTATACACGATAGTACCAGATAAATCAACACACAGCGCGAAAACATGCCGCGCAGCCGCCGATTGCTGGGCTGCGCGGTATGGTTTAGGGGGGTCTGTTCAGGTATCCCGTCCAAGGCTCCTAGGATCCAAGGTCCTCTGACAGTTTTACAGTAACAGTCTCGTCGTAGCAGGAGAAACAGTCGTCGACGATCTTCTTGTCAGGCTTCCCGGTCAGAAGCGAGACGACCGGAACGATGATGAGCCCCGCGAGCATCGCAAAAGCGCCTGAGTTTATGGGAGATTGCAATATTGTCGGGAAGGAGTCGCGGAAAAGCATATTTGCTACCATCAGGAGCGAACCGAACAAAAAGCTGCACCAGACTGCTATTTTGTTCGTACGTTTCCAGTAGAGCCCGTACAGGAACGGCGCAAGGAAGGAGCCTGCGAGCGCACCCCAGGAGATACCCATGAGCTGAGCAATGAACGCGATGCCGCGCTTGTACTGCAATACAGCAATGACGGCAGATATAGCGATGAACACGACAATGAGCAGCCTGATCGATATCAGTTGCTTCTTATCATCCATTTTCTTCACGATATGGCCCTTCAGGAAGTCGAGGGTAAACGTCGAGGACGACGCCATAACAAGAGAAGAAAGTGTTGACATGGAAGCAGCAAGCACGAGAATTACCACGATTCCGATCAGGAGGTCTGAAAAGCCGGACAGCATCGCAGGGATGATTGCGTCAAAGCCGCCGCCGGGCGTGCCTGTGACGCCGGGGAAGAAGAGCCGGCCGAACCCGCCAAGGAAGTAGCAGCCGCCTGCTATCACAAGAGCGAAGAACGTGGAAATGATCGTGCCCTTGTGGATTGCCTTTTCCGACTGGATAGCGTAGAACTTCTGCACCATCTGCGGCAAGCCCCAGGTGCCGAGCGATGTCAGCAGCACGACGCCAAGCAGGCCTATCGGATCCGGACCGAAGAAGGAGGCAAAAACACCCGGGGTCCCCGAAACTCCCGCGTCCTCCACGTGCGCCAGCTCGGCTATTGCCGCCGTAAAGCCGCCTTTGCTGCTCAAGACGGCGCCGATGATAGCGCAGATGCCCACAAGCATCACGATGCCCTGGATAAAATCATTCACAGCAGTCGCGAAGTATCCTCCGGCTATGACGTAGACGCCGGTCAGCACGGCCATCGCGATGATGCAAATTGTGAAATCGACATGGAACGCCATCTCGAAGAGGCGCGACAGCCCGTTGTACAGCGAAGCCGTGTATGGGATCAGGAAAACGAATACGATGATAGAAGCGGCGATTTTGAGGTTCGTCGAGCCATACCGTTTGCCGAAGAACTCCGGCATGGTCGCGCTGTTGAGATGGCGGGTCATAACTCTGGTACGCCTGCCCAGAATGACCCACGGCAAAAGCGATCCGATGAAAGCGTTGCCAAGGCCGATCCATGTCGCGGACAGCCCGAACTTCCAGCCGAACTGCCCCGCGTATCCGACGAACACGACTGCTGAGAAGTAGGAGGTGCCATACGCGAAGGCTGTGAGCCAGGGGCCGACGGAGCGGCCTCCGAGGACGAAGCCTTTGACGTCCGCTGCACGCCCGCGGAAGCGGACGCCCACGAGGACTGTGACCGAGAAAAAAACTACGAGTAATGCGACTTTGAGGAACATAGGGAACACACCTTTCGTCTCGGGGATCATAGTGCCTGGAAACGGCAAACGCCCCCGGAATAATTCCGAGGGCGGGATAAACCGCGGTACCACCTCAGTTCCGCGCGGCTTCACAGCGCGCGCGCTCATAGGGTGCGATAACACCCCGTACGCTGTAACGGGCGTCCCCGTCGCGTCCTACACAGATGCTTTGAAAAACAGTTGCCTTTCACGCATCTTTCGGCGCGCGGCTCTCGGGATGTATTCTCGCGCGGCGCTTCCCGCCGGCTTTCACCAGCCGCCGGCTCTCTGAGGGAGCGTGCTGCGCGTTACTTTTTCCCGGTCGCTGCCTTTTTCAAATAGGTACAATAAACTATACCGCGCCGTTTGTCAATAGTTTTTTTAAAAATATTCACAGCGGCTTGCCAGCAAGGAGATTTCTGGTGTATAATACCCGAGACCTGCCATAAAGGCAGCGCTCAGGCGGCGCGTCAAAACCTTGAAAGGCTGCTAGCATTCCTGCGGTTTTGCCACACCACCTGAGAGCAAAAATCCTTGGCGGATCATTGTCAAATATTTACGCACGCTAGTATAGCGTTTACTTAGGAGGCAAAATGATGCAGACATACCGGAAAAAGGCCTATAGCACTGTGGCATTGGCGCTCGTGCTTGCGATTGTGCTTGCGTTTGCACCGGGGGCGGCTGCGAAGGCAGCGGGGTTCGAAAGCGAAGCAGCCGCAGCGACTTCAGGAGCAGCGCTCTCAACAGGCGCGGCTACGCGAACAGCAAACCCGACGGCTTCTACTGTGATAGTCAACGGGAGGGACGTGGCGTTCGACTCGTATAACATCGGGGGGAGCAACTATTTTAAACTGCGCGATTTGGCGTTTGTGATTCGCGAGAGCGTCAAACGGTTTGAGGTCAGATGGGACGCGGGCAAAAACGCAATATCCCTAATCACCGGCAGAATATATACTACTGTCGGCGGGGAAATGGCGAGCAAAGGCGTTGGAGCCAAGACTGCGACGCCGACGAAATCGTCCATTTTTCTCAACGAAAGGGAGATGTCCTTTGAAGCCTACACTATAGAAGGCAACAACTATTTCAAGCTGCGCGACATAGGCAGCGCGCTTAACTTCGGCGTCGAATGGGATGCCGCGAGAAACACGATAAGAATCGACACGAGCAAGAGATACACGCCTGACGACAGGCCTTTCAGCTACGCGGACAGCTACTTCGGCGCGACGCAAGGCAGCGTCAAGCAACTGGAAGGCAGGACCGTCCTCGTCAGTATCTTCGTAGCAACCGATTATTCGCTTTGGGGCGACTTGGCAATCCATAAGTTCGGGGACAGCCTGAGAGTGGTCAAGGATTATATAGAAGACGAAGGAAGCAAATACGGCAAAGACATCGACCTGATCTGCGATTTCGAAGAGCATCCCGAGCTGCGTTACGACGTGAGTTTCAGCGGAGAGTTTTACGTCCACCCGAATGACGGCGTCGTCACCGGCGAGACACAGGCCCTCGCGGACTCGACGGCTCAGTTCGTGTACGACTTCATCGAAGAGAACATACCTTATGAGCAACTGGCGGAGAAGTACCAGACAGACAGCATCGGTTATGTCGCTTTCTTCTCGGGCGCCGAAGGCAGGAGCTACGCGTTCCAGTACGGAGCGGGGTACACAATCAACCGCTATCATGAGACAGCAGTTATTATCGGCATGGTAGCGCCGTCGATAATCGCGCACGAAGTCCTCCACCTCTTCAGCGCGACCGACTGGTACCTGGAGGAGGCGAGCTATGGAGTTGACGATAGTGTAATCAACTATGTCAAGGCCAACTATTCGGAAGATATAATGCTGGCGACCCGTTCATACGACGACAACGGCGATCTTATCTATGACAGCATCTTGAAGGAAATTACTCCAATGACCGCGTACAGCGTCGGCTGGCTGGACGATATACCTGAGCTGGATATTTTCCCGCTGTTGAGACGAAAAATACCTTCAGCGGTAGTTTTCGTTATGTATGATTTCCAGGGAGAGAGAACCTGGAAATACAGTACAGGAACGTACACGGGAGGCTTTGTCAACGGCTATCAATGGGGATATGGCGTCTTTGCCTACACAAACGGCAATGAATACGCGGGCTATTGGGAGTTTGGCAAGGCAAACGGAATGGGTACTTACAAACAGGAGACATCGACGTATACAGGCCAGTTCCTGGACGGGTATTACCACGGGCAGGGCGTGATTGAGTTTGACGTAGGCACAAAATACGAGGGCAGCTTCGAAAATGGAGCCTACAGCGGGTACGGAGTATACAGTTGGGCCGACGGCCATGAGTACTCCGGCATGTGGGAAAACAGCAAGCAGTCCGGACAAGGCATAATGAAGTACCCCGACGGCAGCGTAAAGGAAGGCGTCTGGAAAGATGGGCAATACATCTCCTGATAAGGCTATTGAAAAATCCTGCAGGTAATAGTATAATCACTTTTGACTTCTCAGAGAAAAATGTTTCATCCGTAGGTGATTTATGGATTTAGAAGAACTGGGGCTATATATCCGCAGCGGTGAACGATGCCACCTCGTAGGGATCGGAGGCGTGTCGATGTCGCCGTTGGCGGAAGTCCTTAGGGGCATGGGAGTACCGATAACCGGCTCAGATATCCGCAACGGGCCCATGATAGACAGGCTGCGGTCGGTAGGCATCGACGTGACGATCGGGCATCGTACCGGGAACGTGGATGGTGCGGGCTTTATCATCCGCACGGCTGCGGCGCGCGACGACAATATTGAGATTTCGACAGCTCGCGCTGCGGGCATACCTGTTTTCGAGCGCGCTCAAGCGTGGGGCTACATCATGCGCGGCTACGAGAACGCGGTGTGCGTATCGGGCGTACACGGGAAAACTACGACGACTTCGATGGTAGCGCACATACTGCTCGCTGCTGAGTCGGATCCAACAATTATGATCGGCGGGGTGCTCCCGGTTCTCGGGTCGGGATACCGCGTCGGTGAAGGAAACGTCATAGCGATTGAGTCCGACGAGTACTATAACTCATACCACAGCTTCTTCCCGACAGTAGCTGTCGTGCTCAATGTTGACGCGGATCATCTCGATTTTTTCAAGGACTTAGACGATCTGAAAAGCTCATTTCGGGCGTTCGCCGACCTTGTTCCCCGCAGCGGCCATATTGTTTGCAACGGCGACGACCGTAACACAATGGAAGCGCTGGCTCCGCTTGGCCGCGAGCTGCTCACATTCGGCCACGGGGAGGCCGCGCGCGTGCGCGGAGTGAACGTCCACGCGCGGGGGCGCAACCCGTCGATGAACGTCCTGTATGATGGGGAGCCATTCTGCGATATTACCCTCAAGGTGCCGGGCGCGCAAAACCTGCTAAACGCTCTCGCGGCTACCGCCGCCACTCTCTCGCTTGGGATTTCGCCTGAAGCGATTAGCGCCGGGCTGAGCAGCTACACAGGCGTTGGCAGAAGGTTTGAGTATAAAGGCAATATTAACGGCGCGGACATATACGACGATTACGCGCACCATCCGAGTGAGCTTCGCGCGCTTCTCGACGCTGTGGCTACCCTGGACTACGAGAGGATTATCATTGCATTTCAGCCGCATACATTCTCCAGGACGCGAGCCCTGTTTTCGGACTTTGTCGCGGAGCTGTCCAGGGCGGATAAAACATATCTGGCGGAGATTTACGCCGCCAGGGAGAAAAAGGACAACAGCGTTTCTTCAGATACGCTCGCGGATGCGATTACCGGAGCGCGGTGCTGCGCGTCGTTTGGAGAACTGGCAGATAGGCTGGCGGGTGACGCCGGACCGGGCGATATTATCCTGACGGTAGGCGCGGGAGATATATACCAGGTTGGCGATACTCTTGCGGTGTGGGGAAGAAACGCCGCAGGCAGCGAACTTTAAAAGCGAGGGCCGAGACATGGATGACGAAAAGAGCATTAACGAGGAAGAAGATCTAGTCGACGAGCAAGACGAGCAAGACGAGCAAGACGAGCAAGACGGCAGCGGTAGCGCAGAGCCGGACGACGAGCTCTTTGAGGACGGCGACGAGACCGGGGAGCCGGACGACAAGCTCTTTGAGGACGGCGACGAAGCCGGGGAGCCGGACGACGAGTTCTTTGAGGACGGCGACGAGACCGGGGAGCCGGACGACAAGCTTAGTGAGCAAAGGCCGGGACTGGTCAACCCTGAGTACACGCGCAAGCTGCCTATATCGCTGCTGTCGGCGTTAGCCGGGGCTGTCGCCGGGACGCTCATCATGGTGCTTTTCGTGTTGATCACAGGGATCAAGCCTTATCCGCTCTTCGCCGCGACCCCGCTGCTGGCGTACCTTTTCAACCGGCTGCTCAAAGGCGGCCGGGACATACGCACGCTCATATTTTTCGCTGTGATTTCACTCGCCGCCGCGTATCCGGCGGCACGCGCTGCGTTCGAACATCCGATGGAGTCTGTTTCGCCTGACATCGCTCGCCCGGCTGCGCTGTACGTCAGGTTGTTCCCCGAGGTCTCGGCATGGAAGATACCGAGCCTGACAATGCAGTCGCTGCGCGTTTCGGGGATATGGCCTGCCTCAGCCTCCACGCATATCTATATGCTGATATTCACCGCGCTCGGGCTTTTCCTTGCATGGATTCTTATGAGAGACGAACCTGCGCTTGAAGAGGAGCTTGAAGAGGAGCAACAGATAGATGCGGTATAAACCGAAACATCTGAAGGAAAAGAAGAAGAGATCAAAGCTCCGGATACTCATCGGGGTTCTGGCGGGTATTGTCGTTTTATATCTTGTCACCGCTTTCGGCGAGGTGCCGGGGCTGAGATATCTCCGGAATATCTGGATCGAAACAGCTATGACCACTGCGGATCATATGTGGCTGGCAGAATGGCTGTTCCCGTCGCGCGTGATAGAAAAAGTAATGTCAAAACAGGAAACGACAGAGGGGGTTATGACCGACCCGTCGTTGCCGCTGATATCATTCCCTCCGACGACCTCGAAGCCTGAGCAAACGCCTAATGAGACGAAACCGAAGCCAACCGGCAGCGAGGAAACCGACGCTCCGCCGGATGAGCAGCCGACGGAAGAAACGCCGGAGCCGCTGCCGCAAGTAGGCGACATCGACGAGTTCGGAAATGTGGTCATAGTCAGCGATGAAGAGCAGGAGATCTATATCCTTCAAATCAGCGGGACTGGCTACCTTGGCAGGCTGATATTCGTCCGCGATCCGTCGCGGGTCGTGGTAAGGCATACGTCTTACAAAGGCTCGCACGGGGAGTTTCTGCTCACTTACCTGAAAAAACACAACGCGATCGCCGGGATCAACGGCAACGGGTTCGCTGATGAAAACGGGGTCGGCAACGGCGGCGTGATACATGGATGGAGCATTGCCGACGGAGTGTCGTGGGGGCAAAGGCTCGCACAAAGCGCTTCCGCCGGGTTCACGGCAGATAATATTCTGATGGTAGGCACTATTACCGATCCGAACAAGTACGAGATTCGCGACATGGTCCAGTGGGGGCCGGTGCTGATTGCGAATGGCGAACAGATAATTTATGGCGGCAACTCCGCGGGATGGGGCGTGCAACCCAGGACGGCGATAGGGCAAACGGGCGACGGTACTGTGATTCTTGCTACAGTCGACGGGAGGCAGACCCACTCGCTGGGGATTACCGCGGGTACGCTTTCTGACGTCCTGTTCCAGTATGGATGCATAAATGCGTCGCTATGCGACGGGGGCAGCTCGTCTATCATGGCCTACGACGAAGAACTGATAGGGCTCACGTCTTCGCCCATGAAGACTACAGGCCGATACCTCCCTAACGCGATACTGGTCCTTAGAAAGGAAGATACAGTAGAGCCTTAGTTACAGGTGTCTGTTCAGGTACCCACTACCTCCAGGCGCTACATTTCAATAAAAAAAGTCCTGCCGTATGAAACGGCAGGACTTCATTTCGTCGCAACGCGCGATTGCGCGCTACCAGTTGATCAGTACGACGGGCTTAATCAGGTTCGAGGGCTTTTCCTTCATAAGCATAAGCGCTTCCTCGATCTTGTCGAAGCCTTCGAACCTGTGGGTCAAGAGCTTGGATGTGTCAAGGCGCTTTGTGACTAGCAAGGACGCAAGCTTTTGCATTCTCAGCCTGCCGGCAGGCATCAAGCCGCCGACGATGACCTTGTGGCCCATGCCAACGCCCCACTCGGCGCGGGGAATCCGCAGGTAGTCCTCGCCGCCGAAGTAGTTGATATTGCCGATGCGCCCGCCGGGCTTCAGCATTTTGACAGCGGTCTCAATAACTTCAGTGCCGCCTCCCGCGGTAATGACTTTATCGACGCCCCTGCCGTTCGTCTTCTCCAGAACTTGCTGCGCGATGTCGCCGTCTTTATAGTTGATGATATCCGTAGCTCCATACTCTTTTGCGATTCTTACACAGTCAGGCCTCGAACCCACGGCATATATGTAAGACGCGCCTCTGAGGGCGGCTCCCGCAACACCCATCAGGCCTACAGGGCCGATGCCGACTACACATACAGTATCGCCGAACTCTACTTGCGCGAGCTCTGAGCCGTGGAAGCCCGTGGGGACCATGTCTGACAGCATGCAAGCGTCAGCAGGGTCGACGCCGTCGGGGAGCAGCGCAAGGTTCCCGTCCGCGTCGTTTACATGGAAGAACTCCCCGAAAACGCCATCTTTGAAGTTCGAGAACTTCCAACCGCCCAGCATCCCGCCGGAATGCATCGGGTAGCCGTCTTGCGCCTCAAGCGAGCTCCAGTCCGGCGTGATAGCCGGTATAAGCACTTTATCTCCGGGCTTGAAGTCTTTGACCATGTTTCCGACTTCGACTACTTCGCCGACAGCCTCATGGCCCAGTATCATGTCGCTTCTTTCGCCAATAGCGCCTTCCCACACGGTGTGCACATCAGATGTGCATGGAGCAACCGCGATTGGACGGCATATGGCGTCCAGCGGCCCGCAGGCGGGCCTTTCTTTTTCTATCCATCCGGTTTTGCCGATTCCGAGCATTGCGTAGCCTTTCATATACTACCTCCGAAGTTATTTTGATGGGATATATCCCATGGTTTCGCCGGGTATAGGGTGGTGCTCCCTGCGTCGTGTATAACGCACCGGCACACCGCTATTCTAGCATAAGACCTCTGCCCCTTCAAGCGCGGCGTTGCGTTGTGGCTTGTGTTATTGCGTATTTTTTTTGTGTTTTTGAGCAAAAAGAGAAGCTGCGCGCCGGAAACGTACCGATGCGCAGCTTTTGAGGCAGACAGATGTGCAAATCAGCCGATTGCTGTCAGGCCGCCGTCGGGGTAGAGGGTGCAGCCTGTCATGTAGTCGGAAGCGGCGGATGAGAGGTAAATCGCGGTGCCGATAAGGTCGTCAGCAGTCCCGATCCTGCGCATGGGTATACCGGCGCCCTGCATCTTGATGTACTCCTCGACTGTGACGTTGTTCTCCTTCGCGCGCATCTCAAAAATAGCTGTCATGGCGGGAGTAGGCACTATGTTCGGGCCCATGGCGTTCACGGTTACGCCAAACGGGCCGTACTCCGCCGCAAGGGCTTTGGTCAGCATATCGACGGCGCCTTTCGTTGCGCAGTAGGCGGCGTTGCCTGCGGCTTTCGTCGCAATCTTTCCGCGCACGCTCGACAGGTTGACTATCTTGCCATAGCCGTTCTCTTTAAAATGACGGCCGAAGTATTTCGCTGTCATCATCAGGCTTGTGATATTTGCGTCCAGCATAGCGCGGAACGCGGTCATATCGAAGTCGAGGGCTTCGAACTTTTTGTTGAAACCTTGCGCGTTGATGAGTATCGAGATTTTCCCGAGTTTTGAGACTGCTTCCGCGCATAGTTTCTCGACTTGGCCTTCGTCAGTCGCGTCGGCGGCGTAGTACAGCACATCCGCGCCGCACTCGGCTTTTAGCTCCGCTTGCGCCTTTTTCAGCGATTCTTCATTGCGGCTGGATATCATCACTCTTGCCCCGGCCTGGCAAAGGCCCTTCGCCAAGGCTTGCCCTATCCCGCCGGCGCCTCCGACGACGACGGCGTTCTTACCGGTCAGATCAAACAGATTCATGTATAAACCCCTTTCAATTTTAACTTAATTCACTGCCTCGAGAATGACAGCTTGTCCCATACCACCCGCTATGCACAAGGTTGCAAGGCCGTATTTATTTTTCCGGCGCAGCATCTCATGCAGCAAAGTGACAATGATGCGGCAGCCGGAAGAACCGACCGGGTGGCCGAGCGCGATAGCCCCTCCGTTGACGTTCGTGATTTCCTCGTTGAGCCCCAGTTCGCGGACGACGCCGACTGACTGGGCTGCGAACGCTTCATTCAACTCTACAAGTTCGATTTGGTCGAGCGTCATGTTTGCCCGTTTGAGAGCCTTCTTCGTAGCTTCGACAGGCCCGAGGCCCATAATGCGGGGGTCGATGCCTGTCGTTGCGTAGCTGACGAACTTCGCCAGAGGTTTCAAGCCAAGCTCCGCTGCCTTTTCTGCGGACATAATGAGTACCGCCGAAGCCCCGTCATTGCGCCCGCAGGCATTTCCGGCAGTCGTTACGCCATCTTTGCCGAACGCAGGTTTCAGGTTCGCCAGTTTCTCAAGGCTTGTCTGCCTTGGGAACTCGTCTACTTCGAAAACGACGGGGTCGCCTTTTCGCTGCGGTATCATGACCGGGACGATCTCGTCTTTGAACTTGCCGTCGGCAATAGCCTTTGCGGCGCGTTCCTGGCTCCGCATGGCAAACTTGTCGCAGTCCTCGCGCGCTATCCCAAGCTTCGCGGCTACGTTATCCGCTGTTACGCCCATGTTGAATATGCCGTATGTCTCCTGCGGCTGCGCCTGGAACTGGCCTTCCGTGACAGAGTCATACAAGGTGACATTGCCGGTGCCTAGCCCGAAACGCGGGTTCCTGAGGTAGAACACGCCGGAAGACATGCTTTCGGTCCCGCCGGCGAGCACGACGTCGTTGTCGCCTGTCTGGATGCTCATTACGCCAAAGACGACGGCGGACATCGCCGATGCGCATTGGCGCATCACCGTTGAGGCAGGGGTTTCCTCAGGTATGCCGCAACGAAGCGCGACAATCCGCGCGACGTTCGGGTTGTCAGAAGACTGGCGGCAGTGACCCAGTATGACTTCATCAATTTCATTCGGGTCGATTGCGCTCCTGTCGAGTATGCCCTGGACGACGACCCTCGCGAGTTCCTCAGCCATGACGTCCTTGATAGCCCCGCCAAAAGAACCGACGGCTGTGCGGCACGCTTCAACTATTACTACATCTCGCATTTACTTCTCCAAATATGTGATGGCGACATAGCGGTCGATATCCGTTACAGCCTGATAGGAGACGGGTTTGTAACCCGCGGCTTCGATCGCGATGTCGATACTCTTGTTCTTGGGAAGCCATTCGACTTCCCAGTCGCCGAAGTAGTTTGTCTCGGTCTCCCAGCTTTCACCGGTATCCTTGCATGACAGGGTGACCTTCGCCCCAATGCAGACCTCGTCGAGTTCCTTGGGCTGATAGACAGTCCCGGCGAGAAAGACGGTGGGCACATTGAGGTACTTGACGTTTGTCTCTTGCCCTTCGAGCGGCTCGAGCTGTGTATTCCTCTCGGATGCTACGAGCTTTGAAATCTCGCTTTCCGGATCGTCAAGGTCGCCGAAAATCAAGGCTTTATTCGGGCAAGCCTCGACGCAGCGCGGCTTTTTCAGCTCGGGATCGCCCAGATAAGCCAGGTAATCGGGGTCGTCGAGCAGTTCGGCGCACATAGTGCACTTTTGCGGGATTTCCAGCTCCTCATTCCAGAAGACTGCTTTTATCGGGCAGGCTTCCGCAATGGCTTTTTGCCCCTTTGACTTCTCCGGGTCGATGATTACGATGCCGTCGGGTCTCTTGTAGACGGCTCCGTCCTTTGCCGCTTTTATGCAGGCGGGATCCTGGCAGTGCGCGCACAGAGTCGGCACCGAGGCGGATTTTACGCGCCTGGAGTTGTCGCCGCGTTCCCATTCGCGGATATCTATCCATTTTTGCCCCATCATCGGCTGCGCGGCAGATAGTTTCGAGCTGAACGCGCAATGCTCGTCCTTGCATGCCATGAAGCAACTGTAGCACGCCATGCACATACGCGAGTCAACTGCAATACCTAACTTCATACGGCACCGGCCTCCTTCTTCAGATAATTTTCCCTGACTTTTGCCTGGATCTTCTCAAACCCGTGGCCTGTGATGATCTCAAGGCTGCTTTCCGCATCGGAGTCCGCTTCCTTCGCGACCCTGTCGAGTTTATCCTCGAAGAGCTGGCTGTTAGGCAGCTTGTCCGCGTGCTCGTACTTGCAGATATCCATCAGGCACGAGTTAGGCACCATACCCGGGGCTATCTCGCCTTGAAGCCTGCCGGGGACGAGAAGATTGACGCATCCGCCGATATCCATCGACGTCTCGCCCGGTTTAAGCGGGTTGTAAATGCCCGACGATCCATAAGCGTGTATTGTGTTTTCCTCGACCCTGTTCGTTACGCGGGCGACGCAGATGACTGCTCCGCGTTCGTTGAAGAGTTTAACGAGGTCGCCGTCCTTGATGCCCTTCTCGACTGCCTTTTTCGGATGGATGCGGGCTATCAGATACGGGTTGCCGTTTATGTACTCCCTGTTCTCGGGGATCTCCCAGAACCACGGAGTCGACTGATTGTGCTGGGTGTGGTAGTCGAACCTCGGGTGCGGCGAGATCAGGTGGAACGGGTACTTCTTAGCCCTTATGGAGTGATGCCCCTCCCACGAGCGCTTGTATGAAGCGATCGGAGTGCGAGCCTCGTCGTGCGGGGCATAGTACAGGAGGCTTTCGGACACGAACTCGAACTTGCCGGTGAACGTCCCGAGTTTGCCCTCCTCCTGGAACGGTTTGTGGTTCGGCGTATCGCAGGGATAGCCCTCGGCGAACCAGCGGAAAGCCGGATGGCGTTCCCAGTTCTCAGGCACGCCGGCGATATAGTAGCCTTTCTTAATGAAGTCTTCCCATGAGATCCTGTCGCACAGGTCTGACTTCTCCCAAAAGCGCTTGCACCAGTCGAGCTCGCTGCGGCCTTCAGTATACGCATCGCCCCAGCCGAGCTTTTTCGCGGTTTCGGAGAAAATCCAATAGTCGGACCTCGACTCCCAAAGCGGTTCGATAGCCTTGTCCTGGAAAACTACGACCTGCCAACTGTTGCCCGTCTGCGAGTGCGACTGGTAGCCGCCGTTGCCGGAGTTGCACAGCTCGCCAATGTCATAGCGTTCAAGGCTTGTACAAGCGGGGAGAACTACGTCCGCGAACCTGGCCTCGCCATGGAAATGGATGTCCTGGTTGACTACGAACTCAAGCTCGGGGGATTTGTACATCCTGACCCATTTGTTTGTGTCGAGCATCGTCCCGATGAACGTCCCGCCATAGCGCCAGAACATGTGTACCTTCGAACAGCCCGGCTCGGGGTAGATGTGTTCGGTGAACTGCTGGTCAAGGCCGCCTCCGCAAAAGCCCTCGCCATACCAGTCGTAGTGGCCGTCGAGGATCGCGTCAGGAACGTTCGGCCTGTAGAGCTTCTGCGTAACGACGTTGACTGCCGCTTTATCCGCGATTGGCTCGCCTGCGATTGAGGATAGCGGGTCGGAGTAGCCGCCGAACCAGAAGTCGTAGTCCATCGGCGCGCCCGTCGAACCGGACCAGATGTTCTGCCCGGGTTTGCCCATGCCCTGCATTGCGTACAGCACCACAAGGCTGCGCGAAAACTCTGTCCCGTTGGCTGTCCTGACGACGCCGCCGAAGCCGCCTCTCATCCCGCAGCCGCCCATTGTTTTTGTCGTAGCCCAGCGCCGGGCAAGCGCTTTGACGTCGGCAGCGGGTACGCCTGACTCCAGCTCACACCATTTTGGCGTCTTCGGCTGCTTGTCAGGGCCGTTGCCGAGGATGTAGTCTTTCCATTCGTCGAAACGATGGGAGTGCTTGGCGATATACTCTTTGTCATACGTGCCCTCGGTGAGCCAGACGTAGGCGATAGCTTCGCACAGCGTCGTGTCTGTTCCGGGGCGCGGGGCGATCCATTTGTCCGCTTGCTTTATCGAGGAGAAGTTGTTGTACGGGTCGATGTAAATGAACTGGACGCCCATGTCATCCAGCCAGTGGCGCCACATGGTCGACTCATTGCCGGCGTACCCGCCGCGCGTCGTGTCGGGGTCATGTGACCACATAATCATTGTTTCAACATTCTGGAGGCCGTCTTCGAGGAGATCGAAAGCTTCCGCGCCGCCGAGCCGCCAGTAATATCCGTAAGTGTGCGGGGCGCCCCACATGAAACCTTCCCAGGAGTCGGGGTTGTCCTTGATTTCAGTATACCCGAGCATCCTGAAAAACCGCGCGAACGTGGACAGCTTGTATCCAAGCAGCCCCCATGAATGGTGCGAGGAGGTGCAGGCTGTGACCGATTCTTTGCCGTAAGTGCCCTGGATACGCTTGATTTCCCTGACGACCAGGTCGAGCGCCTCGTCCCAGGTGGCCCTGCGGTAGCCTGATTTGCCGCGGTTTTCTGTGTTGCGGCCTTTGCCGTCCGCAGTCTCGACGAAATCCTCGCGGATCATCGGGTAGCGGATGCGGTCGTAGGAGTAAGCTCTGTTTTTCTCTGTCATCGCGATGAAGCCCGGCTGGACTTTCCTGTTCGGGGTGTACTCCTTGTCCTGCGGGCCGCCAAGCTTACTGCGGGCCTTGATGACCCAACCCTTCGGGTCGCTGCCGTCAAGTACGAGAGGCCTGACTCGCCTTATCACTCCGTCGACCGTGTGGATTGCGACGGGGCCGCCGACAACTATGCTGTGCGTTACTTTTTCAGCCATATAACTAACCTCCTCCTCTATACGACTTCGACAAGAGCTTTAGCTCTGTCGGACTCCGGGTGTATTTTGATCATCGGGCCGGTCAGTTTCCCGTCGACGATTTCAAAGCACCTGAGATTCCACACCTCGGAGACAACGACTTTCAGTACTTTGCCGTCAGGTTCCTTGTAAAAGCCGTCTTTTTTGAACATGTGCTGGATCATGATTTTATTCGCCATGTCCGCGAATCTCCTTTCTTATACACGTTTGAAGCTGTGCTGGACGCCGTACTTCTCGAACCGCGTGCCGCCGATGTCTTTCCATCCGGTTGCGGCGCCAAGCGCCGTGTCCATCGCTGCCATTTCTTCAGGTGTAGGAACGCCCTGGCCGCCAAGGCCTTCGTACCACAGTTGTACTGCGCAAATGGTGTCACCGGGGAAGTCTGCAAGGTACTTTGCCGCTGCGGCGCTTAGAGCCTTCGAGTCCGTAACGTCGAACTTCGCCATTTTTTCGCCTCCTTATACTCGAAATTGCAATAATTCTTGCATATATATTAACCATGCTGGTAAATGATTGTCAAGCAAAAGTTACATGGAAAAACGTTGAAATATTTCTCGAATCATGCTATTTTAGGGTGGCGAAAAACAATCAGTATGGAGGATCATGTGCGCATTGGTATAGATATAGGGAGCACGACGGTCAAGACAGTTGTTCTTTCAGATACGGACGAGGTGTTATTCCGGGCGTATGAGCGTCACTACTCGCTGGTGAGGCAGAAGGCTGCGGAGCAGCTTCGCCGCGCCTCCGCCCTGTTTTCCGGCGGGCAGCATGCCGTCCCCGCAATAACAGGATCCGCAGGGCTTGGAGTGGCAAAGGCGTCGGGGTTGCCTTTTGTGCAGGAAGTCTACGCGACTGCGGCTGTAGTACGCGAGAGGCTGCCGGATGCGGACGCGGTTATCGAGCTCGGGGGGGAGGATGCCAAGATCATCTTCTTCGGCGGGGGCCTTGAAGAGCGCATGAACGGCACTTGCGCAGGTGGCACCGGCGCATTCATCGATCAGATGGCGACGCTGCTTGACGTCACGGTGCCGCAACTTGACGAGCTCTCGCTCCGGCACGAGAAAATCTACCCGATCGCGTCCAGATGCGGCGTATTCGCGAAGTCGGACATCCAGCCGATTCTCAACCAGGGCGGGAAAAAAGAAGACGTCGCCGCCTCGATATTCCAGGCAGTAGTGGATCAAACCGTGGCGGGGCTCGCGCAGGGGCGCGAGCTAACGGGTAAACTTGTGTTCCTGGGGGGGCCGCTGACCTTCCTGAAGGGGTTGCGTGAACGCTTTATCGCATCACTAGAACTGGATGACGAGCACGCCATATTTCCCTTCGATGCAGAATGCTTTGCCGCAATTGGCGCGGCAATGTGCGCGAATGGGAAAGACGCCGAGCCATTTACGGACATTATGGACAAACTCGAAAGCGCGGTTGATGAGTCAGGAGGGGAGAGCGCAATTGAGCCGCTTTTCCGGACGCAAGAAGAGTACGAAGCGTTCGCGCGGCGCCACGCGGCTGCAGCCCCGCCGACTGCCGACGCAGAAACCTACGCCGGCGACGCATACCTCGGCATAGACGCCGGCAGCACGACGACGAAACTGGTGCTTATCACGGCCGAAGGTTCTATACTATATACTTACTACGGTAATAATAAAGGCAATCCCGTATCGATTATCCTCGAGCAGTTGCAAACAATATATGACCGCTTCGGCAGCGCTGTTTCGATAAAAGGGTCAGCGGTGACGGGATATGGCGAGGAACTCATAAAAAACGCTTTCAACCTCGACATGGGCATTGTGGAAACGATGGCGCACCTGCGCGCGGCAAGGCACTTCACGCCTGCCGTAGACTTCATTATCGACATTGGCGGGCAGGACGTCAAGTGCTTTAAGATACGCAACGGAGCGGTTGACAGCATTATGCTCAATGAGGCATGCTCATCCGGCTGCGGCAGCTTTATCGAAACTTTCGCTGTCGCGCTGGGGTACAAAATCGGCGATTTCGCAAAGCTTGGGCTCTTCGCCGGGGCGCCGTCGGACCTGGGGTCGCGCTGCACAGTCTTCATGAACTCCAGCGTCAAGCAAGCGCAAAAAGACGGCGCGACGGTCGAAGCTATTTCCGCAGGCCTTTCTATATCTATCGTTAAGAACGCTATTTACAAAGTCATACGCGCCGCGAGCGCGGACGAGCTGGGCCGGAGCATTGTCGTGCAGGGAGGGACATTCCTAAACGACGCCGTGCTGAGGGCGTTCGAGCGTGAAATTGGCGCCGAAGTGACGCGGCCTGCGATTTCTGAGCTGATGGGAGCCTACGGCGCAGCGTGGACCGCAATCGATGCTGCGGGAGGCGCGAGTCACGCGGAAGGCGGAACCGGGCCAAACGTAGAGAGATCCCCGACCCTACTGAGCAGCGAGGAACTGAAAAACTTCACCCACGAGGCAAGGCCGGTATCGTGCGGCGGCTGCACAAACAACTGCAGCATGACCGTCAACACGTTCGACGGCGGCAGGAGATTTATTTCGGGCAACCGCTGCTCAAAGCCGCTCGGCGCGGGCGCGTCGTCAGAACCGAACCTAATGAAGCATAAATACGGCAAGCTGCGCTCTATGGAAGGAAGCGGCAGCGGAACCGGCGAGCGGGGGAGGGTAGGCATCCCCCTTGGGCTGAACATGTTTGAAAACCTGCCGTTCTGGTTCGAGTTTTTCACAAAGCTGAACTTTGAAGTCGTGCTGTCTCGCGAGTCGTCGCGGCAACTATATATATTAGGGCAGCGAACGATACCCTCCGATACCGTCTGCTATCCGGCGAAACTTATGCACGGGCAAATAGAATCGCTGCTTGAAGCAGATGCAGACGCGATTTTCCTGCCCTGTATGCCGTACAACTTCAACGAAGGCATCAGCGACAACAGCTACAACTGCCCGGTCGTCGCCTACTACCCGGAGCTCCTGGCTGCGAACATCCCGGGGGTAAAAAAGGCGAGATTCCTTATTCCATACTTCGGGTTACATAAAAAGCGCGGCTTCATCAGGAAGTCCGCAGAGTATTTCAACAAGGAGTTTGGAATACCCGCGAACGAAACGAAAAAGGCCGCCAAATCCGCATATAAGGCGTATGCGGAGTTTACGAGCGAGATAGAGAGCGTGGCCGACGGCTACATCGAGCACGCGCGGAGGGAAGGCAAGCATATTCTCGTCGTCGCCGGAAGGCCTTATCACTCAGATCCGGAAGTAAACCACGGAATCGACGAACTGATATCTTCGCTGGGGCTCGTCCTTATTACGGAAGACGCCATCGCGCGCAGGCTGGGCGGCGAGCCGCGCCGCGTGTTGAATCAGTGGACGTACCAGGCGCGAATGTACAACGCCGCGCGTTATGTCCTCGAACACGGCGATATGCAGTTTGTGCAGCTTGTGTCTTTTGGCTGCGGGACAGACGCGATAACGACCGATGAACTGCGGTCTATACTTGAGTCCGGAGGCAAATTATATACGCAGCTCAAGATAGACGATATTAACAACCTTGGAGCCGTGAGAATAAGGCTGCGAAGCCTTATCGCCGCGATAGGCGGCTGAACCACCTGAGAGGAGGAGCGGCGATGCCGCTGCGAGTGTATGGCGCAACTGGTATATGACAAAACAGGGAGGCTGCTCTTCACAAAGGAGATGAAGCGCGACTACACTTTGCTTATGCCGCAGATGCTGCCGGTCACGTTCACAATGATGAAAAAAGTGTTTGAGTTGTACGGGTATAAAATCGAGATGCTCACAACGAACCACAGAAGCATCGTTGAGACGGGGCTGAAATACGTACACAACGATACATGCTACCCCGCGCTGCTCGTTATAGGCCAACTCATTGAAGCAATCAACAGCGGGAAGTACGATGTGCATAAGATTGGGCTGCTGATATCGCAAACAGGGGGAGGCTGCAGGGCGTCGAACTACATCCACCTGCTGCGTAAAGCGCTTGAGAAAGCAGGCATGTCATATATCCCCGTAGTCTCAGTAAACCTCTCGGGGCTGGAAAGCAATCCCGGCTTCGGGCTGTCGCTGCAGGTGATACGCCGCCTGGCAGCGGGCATGATTTACGGGGACCTCATCGTGTGGCTTTCCAACCAATGCAAGCCATACGAGTTGGAAAAAGGCTCGACCGACACTCACGCAGCTATGTGGACAGAAAGGCTCGTGGATATGTTTGGGCGGGGGCGCGGCCTGCGGAAGAAAGAAATGAGAGCAACGATGGTGGAAATCGTCGAAGACTTTTCAAAAATAGAGACAAGCGATAAGCGGGACAAACCAAGAGTCGGCATTGTCGGAGAGATTTATGTCAAGTACGCTCCGCTGGGTAACAACGGGCTGGAGCAGTTCCTGCTTGACGAAGGCTGCGAGCCTGTCGTGCCGGGCCTGACCGACTTTATGATATTCAAAATAAATAACCGCGTGGTCGACGTCGACCTCTATCGCGGTTACCGGGTAAAAAAGCTGGTCGCCGGAGTATTCCAGCGGTACATTGAAGGGCTTCAGCGCGGAATGGTGGAAGCCGTCGAGACGAAGCCGGCGTTCAGGCCGATGGGGAAGTTCTCTGACCTTCAAAAGCTAATCCGCGGCTACCTCGGCTACGGCAACAAAATGGGCGAGGGGTGGCTGCTTACGGCTGAGATGCTCGAACTCATCCATACAGGCACGAAAAACATCGTCTGCACGCAGCCGTTCGGGTGCCTTCCAAATCACGTTGTCGGAAAAGGCATGATCAGGCGGCTGAAAGACGATTACCCTGATTCGAACATCGTCGCAATAGACTATGACCCGGGAGCGACAAGGATAAACCAGGAAAACAGAATCAAGCTGATGATCGCAAACGCGGGCAGGCAGCCGACAGGCGGCTAGCGACTGCCTACGGCTGAGAGCCTGTGAGGCGCAGCTTGCGACCCCGCTACGGCGAAGCGGATTCCGGCTCCGCAGCGCTCTCCTGAACAACCTGCGGGGTCTCCTGCAAATCATCCTGGGTGCCGCCTGAAAGCTTGTCAAGCAGCATGACAGCGCCTATGCCGAGGCTTATGCCGACGATCAGCACAATGAACACGCAACCCAGGATGCTTGTCACCTTTTTGAAAATTGAGTCGATGGGTATCCCCTCCCGAACCATTATATATACGCCATTATAGAACGCGCAGGCGATTGTGTCAATCAATAGATGCCTGCGCACGAGAGGAAACAGCATTATGAAAGCACTACAAGAAAAATACCGGACGATGTACTGCGGGGAACCCCGCCTTTTCGATACAGGGCGGGACGTGACTGTCTGCGGCTGGGTACAGCGCCGCCGCGACCTTGGGCAGCTCCTGTTTATTGACCTGCGCGACCGGACAGGGATCGTTCAGCTCGCTTTCGACGACAATACCGACAAGGAAGTTTTTTCCGAAGCGCTTTCCGTGCGCTCTGAGTATGTCCTGTGCGCCCGCGGCGTTTTGCGGGAGCGTTCATCGAAAAACCTTGACATCCCGACAGGCGAAGTCGAGCTCGAAGTGAGCGAGATGCGCGTCCTTGCGAAATCCGAGACTCCGCCGTTCGAGATTTCTGAGAGCTCAGACGTCAACGACGCGCTGCGTCTCAAGTACCGCTACCTCGACCTGCGCAGGCCGGATATGCAGAGGTTTATAGCGCTCCGGCACAGAGCGGTCAAGGTCACGCGAGACTATTTTGACGAAAACGGCTTTTTCGAGATCGAAACTCCGATGCTGACAAAGTCTACGCCTGAAGGCGCGCGCGACTACCTTGTGCCAAGCCGCGTGCACCCGGGCACATTTTACGCTCTGCCGCAGTCCCCGCAGCAGTATAAGCAACTGCTGATGCTCGCCGGGTTTGACAAGTATATGCAAATAGTCCGCTGCTTCCGCGATGAGGATCTGCGGGCCGACCGGCAGCCTGAGTTCACGCAGATCGACCTCGAAATGTCATTCGCCGACGTAGATGACATCATCGCAGTCAACGAAGAGTTCCTGAAAAGGCTCTTTAATGATGTGATAGGCGTCGAAGTCGAGACGCCCATCAGGCGCATTACGTACCGTGACGCGATGGATCGCTTCGGTTCGGACAAGCCGGACCTTAGATTCGGGCTCGAGCTTCGCGATATCAGCGATATAGTAGGCAGTTGCGGGTTCAAAGTGTTTTCGGAGCCAGTCGAGCAGGGCGGGAGCGTTCGGATGATATATGTTCCCGGCGGCGGCGACATGCCGCGCAAGCAGATAGATTCGTTAGTCGAGTTCGTCAAGACGTATGGCGCCAAAGGCCTGGCATGGACAAAGCTTGCCGGCGATGGCAGCGTCTCATCTTCTTTTTCGAAATTCCTGACCGAAGAAGAAAGCAGCGCGATACTAGTCCGCGCGGGAGCGCAGCCCGGGGGGTTGATTCTAATAGTAGCAGACGCGAAGGACGACGTCGTCTTTGCATCCCTGGGCGCGCTGCGCTGCGAGTGCGCCAGGCGGCTCGGCTTGATTGACGAAGGCCTTTACGAGTTCGTTTGGATAACGGAGTTCCCCATGTTCGAGTTCTCCGAGGAGGAAAACCGTTATGTCGCAAAACACCACCCCTTCACTGCCCCGATGGATGAGGACGCCGGAATTCTCGAGACCGATAAGGCAGGTTGCCGCGCCAAAGCTTATGACATCGTGCTCAACGGCACAGAGATAGGCGGCGGCTCGATACGCATAAACACACCTGAAATGCAAGAGCGAATGTTCCGTGCGCTGGGATTCACGGACGAGGACGCGGCAGAACGGTTCGGGCACTTGATAACTGCATTCAAGTACGGAGCTCCGCCTCACGGCGGTTTGGCCTACGGCCTGGACAGGCTGATAATGCACCTCGCGGGTCTTGGGACTATTCGCGACGTCATCGCCTTCCCCAAAGTGCAAAACGCGTCCGAGCTTATGACCGGCTGCCCTGACACAGTCGACGAGGCGCAACTGCGGGAGCTGGGGATAAGGCCGGATGGGAAATAATTCTTGAAAAAAGTATTGTAATTAAGTACTGACTGTGGTAAATTACGTTTCGGTGGTTGCGCAAGCAGCCGCCGAAAACACCACTCCGGTCAGCGATGAAACACGGATGGCACGGATGGTAATATACAGGGGTATAGCTCAGTTGGTAGAGCGGCGGTCTCCAAAACCGTAGGCCGAGGGTTCAAGTCCTTCTGCCCCTGCCAAGCATGGAAATAAATAGGGCAAGCGATAAAGCAACGATTTGGTGCGGGCCGGATGGTTGCTTTATGCGTAGAACACCGTGGATACTCCCGCGAGGCTGATGTTTAGTTAATATATGGTTAAGGAAGTGGCGGCATTGATATTCAAAATGCTTTCTATCTCTTATGGTTGGTTCGAAGTGGATTTCAACAGACAGTTCATACTCACTAATTCCCATTATCTATCATGTGATGCACCGGCTTTATTATTGGAATCATTATGTAATCTGATGGAAAATATAACAACTGAAGAATGGCTTTGTTGGCAAGATGAGCCGGGTGCTAAAATATTAAAGTTAGAACGAGAGGATGAGCAACTCGTTGTAGAAATATATAACACTGACAAAGCCTCTTTTGATTTGGCTTACAGCGGGACGAACCTTGGCGAATATATCACAGAATGTTTATATAAAACAAAAGATAGTCTGACGAAAATAGTGGAGAGTATTTATATGGAATTTGAATTATATGAATACGGAATTGGTAGAAAGCGTTATGATAAGAATTGGGGAGAGTTTCCACGCCAATATTATCGTCTAAGAAAGATTTTAAGAGGGAAATAAAAAAAAGCGGGGTTGGGCGGTAGCCCAACGAGCAAAAAGTCTGTTTCGATATTGCAAAACAGACTTTTTTAGGGTATACTAAGACACAGAAGGAGTTGAGCCTGATGGAAGAAATGATATTGAACGTCAATACATTGCCGGAACCGCTTTACCGCCGTTTCCGCAGTGACAGAGTACGGGTACACGAAGAAAATGGGGTGGTCGT
>Ga0082212_10000390_pt1 | contig 64033 bp, 85 predicted proteins | sample TergutNt197P3_FD_71548 | JGI IMG/M metagenome (GOLD analysis project Ga0082212, IMG submission 71548) | Neocapritermes taracua P3 segment gut microbial communities from Petit-Saut dam, French Guiana - Nt197 P3 | ecosystem: Host-associated > Arthropoda: Insects > Digestive system > Gut ... | reverse complement strand
CGACCAAATCATTATGCCGGACAATGGCTTTTCCCTCAGAGGCAATTCCCGAAACAATCGCTTTTTCAATTAGTGGTAAAGATTTTTTATTTTTATTCACGGTTTATGTGATTACATTTTTTTTACAAAAATAATTGTAGACAAATTTGATTGGTGATATACTTAAAAATAGAAAAGGGTGCAAGAAAGGAAGAAGTAAAAATATGAACGAACAAAGAAAACCATCAGAAGAGAAGGTATATTTAAAAAATTATCCAAAAGGAGCCGCAGAAACATCGCTTCCAAAAACGAAATTAGATGAGTATTTTTTAAATATTAATGGTAAAGAACAAGAAAGAACAGGAATGATTTATGCGCCTACTGGTGAAGAAATTCTAATTGGACAAATGATAGAAAAATATGAAGACACTGTTAAAGCCTTAATAGGTATGGGATTAGAACCAAAGGATAATGTAGCAGTGTGCTTGTTAAATGTTCCTGAAATGATTTACACTATATTAGCTTGTAGTAAATTAGGAGTAACAATTAATATGGTTAATCCAATGGCCGAGCCTGCAGATATAATTGCTAGAATCAATTCGTTAAATCCTAAAGCATTAATTGCGCAAGATAAAACAGCGCCATTATTTACAGGGATAAAAGATTATATTAACGTTCCAAACATAATAACCGCACCAATTGTAGAAGGTTACACAAATGCCGATATGGAACCATTAGATAAAAATGTCGGTTTTTGGTCTGATTTTATCAACAACGGTAAATATGTTACTAAAACCTTTGAAGTTCCATATGATGAAACAACACCATTTATTTATGCACATTCAAGTGGTAGTACAGGGCCAACAAAAACAATTGAACTAGGTCATAATACTTTTACTCATACTGCTCATATGCACGCAGTTGCTGGTTTAGATATAGAACCAGGAGATAAGTGGTTAGCCACAATACCAGCTATTTTCTCAACGGGAGTAAATTCAAGTGTAGTATTACCGTTATTAATAAAAATGGCATTAATTTTAGAACCTAATTATGATCCTGATGCTTATTTACAAAACATTTTAAGATTTGCTCCTAGAGCCGAAATTGCAACAAAATATTTTCACAAATGCATGCTTTATGATCCTAGGTTTAATGGCGTTGACTTGTCATTCCTTAGATATCCAGTAATTGGTGGAGAAAAAGTAAGACGTCATGAATCAAGAAAATTTGATAGCTTTTTAGAAGAACACAATAATTTTTATGGAGTAGGAAACGGTTCAGGACAATGTGAATTAGGTGGCGGAGTAGCAAACTCTTGTCTTAACGAAAAAAGCAAAGGAAACAATACCATTGGTTTTCCATATACTCACAATACAATAACCATTAGAGATTTAGAAACAGCTGAAGAAGTAGATTATAACCAAAGAGGGGAAATCACTGTCCAAACAACAACAGGAATGCTTGGGTATGCTGGTATGCCTGAAAAAACCCAAGAATATTATAAAAACGGAGAAGCAAATACTGGAGACTTAGGATATGTAAACGAAAATGGTGAATACTATATTGATGGCAGGATATCAGATTTTATAAAAATATCTGATGACGTTAAACTATATCCTTATGAAATAGAAGACATAGTAGAGGATTTCTTAGAGTCAGATCCAATTTTTGATGAAATAGTTAAAGACTATGCGGTTCATGGAGTTATGAATGGCGAATTTGAAATTCCAATGTTACAGCTTCACATAGCAGATGAATACATGGATAGGGCCGAAGCGATAATAAATTATTTATACAAAGAAATAAATAATAAAATTTCATCAGACAAACAAATTGCGGCTTATAAAATTAGAACAGAAGCGTTTCCATCAACTTCAGCTGGGAAGACAGATTTAGGTTCTTTCAAAATAGAAACCGAAGGATTTGTAACCGTTGATGAAAATCAAAAATTAAAACCATATGTCCTTAAACTAGGAACAAGAAAATAATATTTTTCAGTTTAAATCGATTTTATATTATCGATTTTTTCCATGATGTATGTTATAATTATTTATGAAAAGTAGGTGAACAAAATGACCAGTTTGTTTCTTTCAATCAGTAGTTTTTTCTACATTACACTGCTAATAATAGTATATTTTTCTAAAAAAAGAATCGATACTTTAGAAAACAAAATATATAAATTTTTGTTGTGGATTAGTGTTTTTGGAGCTTTATTTGAAATACTATGTTTTCCAGCTGCTCATTTTTATGGCGAATATACTAATATATCTATGGTAATTTTAAAGGGATATTTATTTTATCTAATTATTTGGATGCTTTTATTTACATTTTATGTAATTTCAATTTCCAATGAACACTATGATAAAAACGATAAAAATTTTGAAGCATTTTTGAAAAAACTTGTTTTTGTCGCCAGCACCGTTTTTGTTATTTTAGGTATTTTGGTAGTAGTTCTACCTATGGAGTTATATTATGATGGGACATCTTCTTATACTCATGGTCCAAGTGTTGATGTGGTGTTCATATTAAGTGGAATATGTTTATTCTTGTGGGCTTTCTCATTTGTTAAAAATATGAAAAGAATAAACAAAAGAAAATTCATTCCCGTTTTAGCCCTTATCATCTTAGGAACCGCATCTATTTTAATTCAAAATTATAACCCAAGTTTAATTCTTTCTTGTTTTACTCAAACGTTAGTAACATTTATAATGTATTTTACAATCTCCAATCCTGATGTACAATTAATGAGAGAATTGTATAAAAACAAAAAACTGATTGAAAAAACAAATGATGACACTTCTAAATTCATATTTAGAATGACTCAAGATTTGAAAAGTTATATCAAGCAGTTACAACACACAAGTAGTAAGTTAGAAACAATTAATGATATTGACGAAATGAAAATAGAAATAGTTAATATTAATAACTCAGTAAATCAATTGGAATATGTATTTAACAATGCTTTAAATATTTCAAGTATGACTACTAAGAAAATCAAAATATATGAAAACAAGTATAATGCGATAAATTTGTTTAATGAAATTTGCTATCGCTCTAAGAAAGAAATGAATGAAAAAGTTCGTTTTAACATTTCAATAGGAGATACTATTCCAAATTTCTTGTATGGAGATTCCATAAAATTAAAACAAGCTATTTCTTCAATAATGAAAAATTCAATTGACAGTACAAAGAAAGGGTTTATCGATTTTTCTGTAACTTCAGTTATTAAACATAACGCTTGTCGTCTAATAATTCAAGTTGAAGATTCAGGAAAAGGAATGAGTATTGAAGAAGTTAATCAAATATTAAGTTTAACCTCTGAAGATATGCAAGATATTGATATTGACAGATTAGAAGAAAAAAATATAAGTTTAAAAGCTGTAAAAAAACTTATAACTTTACTAGGTGGAAGTTTGATGGTTAAAAGTGAGGAGGAGGCAGGGACTTCAATTACTATTGTTTTAGACCAAAAAATAGTTGAAGCAGAAGAGGCCGAAATTTCAAAACGTCTTGAAAATTATGAAAAATCTCTTCAAACCAAGACCAATGTATTGGTAATTGACGAAAACGAACAATTAACCAACAAAATAACTTCTATTTTAGAAAGAGAAAATATTGAAGTCAGTTTAGCTTTATGTGGGCAAGATGGTTTAGAAAAAATTATGAGTAAAAACAAATACGATTTTATTATAATCGATGATGAATTAACTGATATGAGTGGGTTAATGGCTTTAAAAGAGCTAAAGCAAAACAAAAAATTCAATATTCCAACCATCGTTATGATTGATGACCGTAAGGAATTTATTAAATTACACTACATAAAGGATGGTTTTGCTGATACAATTATCAAATCAGAACTAGATGAAGAAATGAAACGTATTATAAAGAGATTCAATTAGAATCTTTTTTGGATATAAAAATCATTCATGGTATAATCTTTTTAGGTGATAAAAATGATTATAGATACACATTGTCATTTAGTTTCTGAATATGATGACTTAGAAGAAGTAATAAAAAGAATGGGTAACAACATAATGATTGTTAGTGCGGCCAATACCAATGATTTTAAAGAAATAACCCATTTGTGTGAAAAACACAGTAATATATATGGAACCATTGGAATTCACCCTGAATTTGCTAATGAATATAAAGAAGAAGACTTAAAACTAGTAGAAAAGTATTTATCCCATCCAAAAATAGTTGGTGTAGGTGAAATTGGATTAGATTATTACTGGATAAAAGATAACAAAGATAAACAAAAAGAATTATTTATCAAACAAATACATTTAGCTAATAAACACAACCTTCCTATAGTCGTTCATAGTCGTAAAGCTTTAGAAGATACATATAATATAATAAAGGACGAGAAAGACATACATATAAAATGTGATTTACACTGTTATAGTGGAACATTAGAAATGGCTAAAAAATTCATAGAATTAAACACAGTCTTTGGAATAGGTGGAGTTCTAACCTTTGAAAAATATAAAAAACTAAACGAGCTAGTCAAAGAGCTTGATTTAAAGCACATTGTTTTAGAAACAGATAGTCCTTATCTTACTCCAGAACCACATCGAGGAAAGAAAAATGAACCAATATACATAGAATACGTTGCTTCCAAAATTGCCCAAATAAAAAGGATAAATTTGGAAAAAGTTGTTGATATTACTACTGAAAACGCCCTATCACTATTTGACATAAAAATTTAAATGTGTTACACTGGATAAGATTTTGATTTCAAAATTATGAGGTGAATGTATGAATACTTATTTACTGCAGCTCATAACGAAATGGATTTCTGTCCTTTTTGTTACAGTTGCAGGCATCTTTGTGGGGGCAGAAAAAAATGAAGTAGAGAATATAAATCAAACAAAAAACGCTGTAGTTCAAATGATTGAACTACCTTATGAAACCCTGGAAAATTACAATGATCAAATACCTAAAGGCAAAACAAACATTAAACAAGAAGGAAAAAATGGAATTGCCTATTTAAATCCTGACGACACGTTAGAAACTGTTCAAGAGCCTGTTTCTAAAATAATAGAAATAGGAACTGGTGAAGGTACTCAGTACGTTGGTAAAATGACTGGTTATGGAGCCAATTGTAAAGGTTGTTCGGGTATTTTATCTTGTAAAACCAAAACCGGTCAAAAATGGAATTTGGCCCAAAACGGTGAAGTATATAAAGACGATGAATATGGCGAAGTAAGAATTATGGCAGCAGCTTTAACAAAATTCCCTTGTGGAACCATTATAGAAGTAGAAAATGGCAACCTAGGAGTTTTTACCACTATAATTCTAGATACAGGTTCAGCCATGAGAACAGCCTATGAAAATGGAATTATCCATATGGATTTAGCTTTTATATCAGAAAACGATAAAAACATTTTTAAAGCTACTAGTTCCAATGTTAAATATAATGTTCAAAGATGGGGATGGTAAAACATCTTTTTCTTTAGTATAATTAAAGAGGAGGGGATTAAATGGAATACTCACCAAATAAAATAAATGAAACATTGAAAAACAATGATTTTAAATTTAAAAAGAAATTCGGTCAAAATTTCATTACTGATCAAAACATAATAAATAACATCATAAATAAATCAAACATTGATAAAGATACTTTAGTTATTGAAATAGGTCCGGGTATTGGTTCATTGACTAATAAACTAGGAGAAAAAGCTAAAGAAGTAGTGGCCTATGAAATTGACGAAACAGTTAAACCAATATTAGAAAAAAACATCCATAGTAACACAACAATTATCTATGACGATTTTTTAAAACGAAATGTTAATGAAGATTTAAAAAAATATACTTATAAAAAACTATATGTAGTTGCTAATCTGCCATATTATATAACCACACCAATAATTATTAAAATGATAGAAGATAAAATAAACATCGATAAAATAGTCGTTATGGTTCAAAAAGAAGTTGGCGATAGGTTTAAAGCTATGCCCAATACTAAAGACTATAATTCGCTATCTATATTCTTAAATTATTATTTTGATATAAAGAAAATAATGGATGTCAGTAGAAATGTTTTTATACCAAAACCAAAAGTCGATAGTATTGTTATTAGTCTTACCAAGAAGGATTTTCACGTAAAGCTTAAAAACGAAGAAATTTTCTTTAAATTGATTAGAGATAGTTTCAAACAAAAAAGAAAAACCCTTAAAAATAATTTAAAAGGCTATGATTTAGAAAAGATAAATCAAGTATTAAATAAACACAATATGGATTTATCTACAAGAGCCGAAGCTATTTCCATAGAAATATTTGCCGAAATAGCTAATAATCTTTAGTATAATAAATAACTTAAATTACCAAAACATATACTTGTTATGGTGATTTTTATATGCTAGAAAGTATTAATGCAGTATTATGGGCTATTGCCACAACCTTTATTGTTATTTTGGGAATATCTTTTAGTAAAAAACTAATTTTACCTCAGTTTAGTTTAAAAAAAATATACAAATCATTAAAAAACACTGATAATGAAGGACTAACACCTATCAAGACATTGTTTTTAACCTTGGCTGGAAGAATTGGTGTTGGTAGTATAGCTGGTGTAGCGTTAGCTATTTATATTGGTGGACCGGGAACAATATTTTGGATGTGGGTTATTGCTTTAATATCGGGTTCTTTGGCATATGCTGAAACCTTACTTGCGATAAAATATCAAAACAAAAAAAACGGTGAAAATTTAGGTGGACCCGCTTTTTATATCAAAAACGGTTTAAAAAATAGGAAGCTATCTTTTTTATATGCTTCTATAGTTGTTGTAGCTTATTTAATAGGCTTTATTCCCATTCAATCAAACACAATAGTTAAATCTATGGATATGATAACCTATAATAATCATTTTATTATTGGTATTATATTAGCTATAATCACTTTTATAGTTATAAGAGGTGGTATTAAAAAAATAGCTAAAGTAACTGATAAAATGATACCTTTTATGACCTTATTATATGTTGGAATGGCCTTTTTTGTAATATTTACACGTATTAACGAATTCCCTTTAATTATAAAAGAAATAGTTAAACAAGCTTTTGATTTAAAGCCGTTTCTCAGTGGTTTTATCTTAACTATATTAATTGGTGTTCAAAGGGGGATATTTTCTAATGAATCTGGGCTAGGATTAGGTGCGATAGCTGCTAGTGCTTCTAACAGTACAAACGGTTGCAGGAGTGGATATGTTCAAGTATTGGGTGTTTATATCACAACTATTGTCATTTGTACGGCTACAGCTTTTATGATTTTAATATTTGATTATCAAAGTATTACAATCAATAATCCAAATGGTATTGAACTAACTAATTTAGCTTTTAATTATCACTTTGGTAAAATAGGCAACTTTTTACTAGTAGGTTGTATATTGCTCTTCTCCTTTTCCACCATATTAACGGGTTATTATTACTGTGAATCTAGTTTGAAATTTCTATTTAAAAATATCAATATAAAAATATTGATCATATTAACTCCTATTAGTGTTTTATTTGGAACAATAAATTCTCCTTCATTAATTTGGCAGTTAATTGATGTAGCAGCGGCCATATTAGCCTTAATAAATATTTATTCTTTATATAAATTAAAGGATGAAATCGTGCAATATCACAAGAAATATGATATTATATAGACTAATTTGAATAATTTCGCATATTAAAAAACTCCATCATTTCTACACAAACCTTTTATGCACTAAGCACAAAGCTTCAATTTGACAGAGTTTTTATACAAAACAATTTGTGAAAACCTACTATGATAAATTCTTAAGATATTCACTTATTACTTTTATTATATATTCAGCATTTTCTATTTGTTCTTTTGCTTCTTCTTTGCTTGCTATATAAAAATCATCATAGTCGCTTTGGTTACGAATTAAACTTGCGTTTTTAACAAATAAAGAAACATCTTTGGAAAATATGTTGGTTTTAATGTAGTTTTGATTGAAATATGATATTACACCAGAATGTTTTTTAAAGTCTTTTTCATCTAGAGCTAGAACCGCTCTTAGTGCATGTAGTATTGCATAATATGATCTATTATTTGACGCCTTTAATTTATTGCTTTCAAAGTTTATTTTTGATGTTTCTAAATCTTCGTTTGCCCTTTCAAGTCTATACAAAGCGAGTTCCATAATATTGACTTTATCCATGTAAAACTACCCCCTCATTTATAACGTTTTTATAAAAAGGATATACTGGCAACCATTTATAAAAATGATTATAATTAATAATTATTGGTGCTAAAATAACATCATTTTCCAAATCCATATCAGCATTAATTTGACATATAGTCTTACTTTTTTGTTTTATTTCTTCGTCTGTCATATCCACTAAAATCATAATATCGATGTCAGATTCTAAATTATAGTCGTTTCTAGCATAAGAACCAAAAAGAATTATTTCTTTTAGTTTATCTCCGAATATTTTTTGAGTTTCATCAGAATATTCGTTTAAAATTTTTTGAATTTTATTCGACATAAAAATCATCTCCTAATTTGTTTTTCATGTTAATATTATACAATAAAAGGATATATATTACAACTCGAAAAAAGAGTTCATAGGGTATTAAGTATTTTACATATATACAAGTTAAATAATAAATGATATTATATAGCAAGGAGGCAGTAGTATGATTAATAAAAAATGGGATGAAGTACTAAAAGAAGAAATGAAAAAACCATACTTCAAAGATTTAGGTGTCTTTGTTAAAGATGAATATAAAAATAAACAAATTTTTCCCGAATATAAAAACATCTTCAATGCCTTAAGGTATACCGATTATGACGAAGTTAAAGTTGTTATTTTAGGTCAAGACCCATATCACGGAACCGGAGAAGCTCATGGACTTTGTTTTTCAGTTCTAGAAGGTATAAAAAGACCACCATCATTAAACAATATTTTTAAAGAGATAAATGACGATTTAGGCGTTATTAGGACGGATAACAATCTAAGTAATTGGGCAGCGCAAGGAGTATTTTTGCTCAACTCTATCATGACCGTTGTTAAAGACACGCCTCTTGCCCATCAAGGTAAAGGTTGGGAAACTTTTACCGATAGTTTAATCGAAATACTTGGCAAAAGAGAAGAACCGATGGTTTTCATATTATGGGGTAGTTATGCGAGAAGCAAAAGAGTGTTAATTACTAATAAAAAACACTTAGTTATCGAAAGCCCGCACCCATCACCCCTTTCAGCTCATCGCGGATTCTTTGGTAGTAAACCTTTTTCCAAAACCAATAACTTCCTAGTAGAAAATGGAATCAAGCCAATTAATTGGGGGGACAGTAATGAATGAAGCAATTGAATTTTTAAAACAAAACTTAAACAAAAACGAAACAGTAGTTGTCGCTGTTTCGGGCGGACCGGATTCGATGGTTTTACTCCACCTAGTTAATAATTTAAAACAAAAATATAGTCTAAAAATAGTCTGCGCTCATGTTAATCATAAACTCAGAGACGAAAGTGAAGACGAAGCCGACATGATTAGACACTATTGTACTAAAAACGCTATATCTTTCGAATATATGACCATTGACAATTATAAAGACGACAACTTTCATAACGACGCTAGAATCAAAAGATATACATTTTTCGAAGAATGTGTCAATAAGTATCAAGCAAATCACCTTTTAACCGCTCATCATGGCGACGATTTAATTGAAACAATTTTAATGCGTTTAATTAGAGGTTCAAGTTTAAAAGGATATGCCGGATTTTTAGAAACTATTCCACGTGAAACTTTTATAATCTTAAGGCCACTAATTCAAAACACTAAAACTGAGATTATGGAATTTGCCAAAGAAAATAAAATTATATATGCTGTTGACCAATCTAATGAAAAAGATATATATACTCGAAATAGAATTAGGAAAAACATTTTACCATCTTTAAAAGAAGAAGATGCTAACGTTCATAAAAAGTTTTACAAATTCAGTAAAACATTAGAACTATATAGTAACTATATTGATAAAGAAGTAAAAACAAAATTAAACAGCGTTTATAAAAATAATGAACTTGATATTGATAAATTTAAAAAATTAGACGATGTTATTCAAATGAAAATAATCAATTTTATTTTAGAAGAAGCATATCAAGACGATTTAATTTTAATTACCGATAAACACACTGATATGATATTAGATTTAATTTATAGTGATAAAGCCAATCAAACAGTATCGTTACCAAATAAAATCGGGCTAAAATCTTATAATATATTTAAAATTATTGAAGATTTAGATAATCATGATTATAAATACGAATTAAAAAAAGAAGTATCATTGCCTAATGGTAAGAAAATAGAAACAATAAAAGAAATACCCAACAATACCAATTTTACTTGTACTTTAAATAGTAAAGAATTAAAATTACCTCTTTATGTGCGTAATCGCATGGATGGTGATAAGATGCAGATAAAGGGGATGGAAGGGACTAAAAAAGTTAAAGATATCTTTATCGATGAAAAGGTCCCGTTAGAAGAAAGAAGTCTTTGGCCAGTTTTGGTCGATAGTAAAGACAATATTGTTTGGTTACCAGGGCTTAAGAAATCACAATTTAATAAACAAAAAGATGAAAACTATGATATAATATTGAGGTATTATTAAAGAAAGGGAGTTTTGCATGAATAAAAACATCATAAAAAAAGTATTTTTGCCATACGCACTATTAATCGCATTTCTACTTGTAATCGTAACTTTAGTTTTGTTTTTAAGTAGAGAAGTACATCAGATTAATTATGGAGAATTTACAAAAGAGGTAAATAACAAACAAATAAAGGAAGTAAAGGTTGTTCCTCGTAGTCGTTCTAGTGTTTATCAAATTACTGGTAAATTAAAAGACTATGCTAAAAACGAAACTTTTACCTTTAACATGCCATTAACTAATGAATCAATGGCTAAAATTTTAGAATTTCAAGAAAAGGGTAAATTCAAATTAGTTACCATTACCGATCCTGAAAACAGTACATTTATGACATTTATAATGACCGTTTTACCGTTAATATTAATTGTTGGCTTGGGATTTTATTTCATTACTAGACAAATGGGCAATGGAAGTAAATCGTTAGACTTTGGTAAAAGTAAAGCCCGTCTAACTGGCGGAGAAGAAAAAACTAACTTTGAACAAGTAGCGGGGCTAATTGAAGAAAAAGAGGAAGTGGCGGAATTAATTGATTTTCTTAAAAATCCACAAAAATTTCAAAAAATGGGTGCTAGAATACCTAAGGGAGTATTATTAGTTGGTCCTCCAGGAACAGGTAAAACATTACTAGCTAAAGCAGTAGCAGGAGAAGCACATGTACCATTTTATTTTATAAGTGGTTCTGATTTCGTCGAATTATTCGTCGGAGTAGGAGCTTCAAGAGTTAGGGATATGTTTAAACAGGCTAAACAAAATGCGCCGTGTTTGATATTCATTGATGAAATTGATGCGGTTGGACGTCAAAGAGGTGCTGGTTTAGGTGGCGGACACGACGAAAGAGAACAAACATTAAACCAATTACTAACAGAAATGGATGGTTTTGGAGCAAACGAAGGGATCATAATAATTGCCGCAACTAATAGACCTGACGTATTAGATCCAGCCCTTTTAAGACCAGGAAGATTTGATAGACAAGTAACGGTTAATTTGCCAGACGCAAGAGGAAGAGAAGAAATCTTAGGTGTTCATGCCAAAGGGAAAACTTTTGCCGATGGAATTACAATGTCTAATATTGCCAAAAGAACAGTTGGTTTCAGTGGAGCGGATTTGGAAAATTTATTGAATGAAGCGGCATTATTAACTGTTAGGCGCGACAAAGATAAAATAACTATGGACGAAATTGACGAAGCTCATGATAGAGTATTAATGGGTCCGGCTAAGAAAAGTAAAAAATACACCGATAAAGAAAAGAAAACAGTTGCCTATCACGAAGCTGGCCATGCCGTTGTGGGTATTAAATTAGAAGGGGCCAACGATGTACAAAAAATCACTATTATTCCGAGAGGAAGAGCTGGTGGCTATAATTTAATGCTTCCAAAAGAAGAAACGTATTTATCAACTAAAAACGAATTATTACAAACAATTAGTGGATTTTTGGCTGGTAGGGTTGCCGAAGAGGTAATGTTTAACGAAATTACAACTGGAGCTTCTAATGACCTTCAGCAAGCAACCAAAATAGCTAGAGCTATGGTTACTGAATACGGTATGAGTGATTTAGGGACTATTCAATTTGAACATCAAGATGCGAGTGTTTTTCTAGGTAGAGATTATAACAAACAACAAAACTTCTCTACTAAAGTAGCGGATCAAATTGATGCTGAAGTACGTAAGATAATTGAAGGTCAATACAAAATTACTCAAGATATAATTGAAAAAAACAGAGACTTGCTAGATTTAATTGCTAATACATTATTAGAGTATGAAACAATTACTAAAGAACAAATTGATTATTTGGTAGAGCACGGTAAAATGCCTGAAGAAGACAGAATAAAAGAGCTAACTTTAGGAGATTTATCTTTAGAAGAATTAAAAGAACTAGCTAAAGAGAAAAAATTAGAAATAAAAGAAGATGTTACTAAAGAAGAATTAGTAAAACTACTAGAAGAAAAATAACAATTATATTAATCAAATTCAAAAAGAAGGGTATTTCCCTTCTTTTATGGTTTTTCAATCAAAAATTTTACTAAATCTTCAGGACACTTATCGCCATATATAATGTCGTCAATTAATTGGATAATTGGCATCTCAACATTTTTCCCTTCAATCAATTGGTCAATTGATTTCAAAGTATATAGGCCCTCAATGGTTGTATTTTTTATATAATCTTCAATTTCTTGTTTACTAGCTCCAGATCCTATCAAATATCCAAACGAATAGTTCCTACTTTTAGGGCTAGTCGAAGTTAATAGTAAATCGCCAAATCCAGCAAATGAAGATATAGTACTTCCGTCGCCCCCCAAACCTTTAATCAAAGCTTTAATATCGTGAATAGATTCGTTGATAAACATCGCTATAGTAGATTCTGGCATTTGCATACCGTGTAAAATACCAGAAGCAATCGCGACAACATTTTTAATAGCTCCACATATTTCTGTTCCAATAATATCGCTAGCCAATCTTAATTTGAAGTGTTCATTACAAAAAGCTTCGATAACAAGATCTGTTGTTTTTTTGTGAAGACAAGCTAAAGTAAGGCCAACCGGCACCTCGTTTGCCACATCAATCGCGAAAGATGGTCCAGATATAACCGCAATATTGTCGGTTCCTAATATATTTTCTACAATATCGTTAACGAAAAGACAACTGTTTTGTTCAATTCCCTTAGAAGCGATACAGATTGGTTTATCCTTAATATATTGTTTAGCCTTAGTTAAAACTTCTGTAACAAAGGCTGTCGGCACTGCAACTAAAACAAAAGCTGCTCCTTCAGAGGCCTCTTTTAAATCAGTCGTAACTTTAATACTTTCAGGCAAAATAATTTCCGGTAACTTAGGAGATATTCTTGTTTCCCATAATTCTTTCGCTTCTTCTTCAAAAGATGTCCACAAAACTACCTCATGTCCGTTTTTGTCTATAACCGAACCTAATGCACTCCCATAGGCTCCGCATCCAAGTACACATACTTTCATATTATCACCAACTTAATTATACATAAATTTTACATCCCCCGCAACCAACTAATAAATAAAAAGATCATACTGCTAAAATATATAGTATAATTTAATTACAAACAATGAAAGGGGAACTAGGTATGAATGAATTTGATGAACAAAAATTCAATATAAATCCTGAAAGAGAAATTACACGTAAAACTAAGCACAAGAAAACACTAATTATATTGATTGTTATAATTATATTAGGTTTAGGCGGATACTTAGTATATGATAAGGTTTCACGTGAAAAACCAAAAGAAGAGTCAAAACAAGAGATTAAAAAAAATAATAAAAAAGAAGAAACGGAAGATTTAGATGCTACTGCAAATGAATTAATTGAAATTATTGATACATATTCTTTAGACCAGTTAGATGTTTATGAAAGGAATGCTACATTTACCGCAATTCTTTCTAAGCAACAAATATTAACCATGTTTACTCATTTTGGTTATTTGGGTGCGGGGAACTCTATTACCAAAGAAAGTGTAAGTAAATATATAAAGAACGTTTATGGTATTGAATTAAAAGAATATCCCGATATAAAATGTGAAGTTGACGACATTCCTTTCTATAAATACGATGTGTCTAAAGGGGAGTATGTTCAAATACTAGACCATCCGGGTCATGGAGGAATGTATATAGCCAGATCATCTTCAAGACAAATATACAGTATAACAAAAGAAGAGGACAGCTATGTATTGGTTCTCGGCAAACTATATATAAGCAATAATGAGTATGAGGGAGATGCAAGAGTTTCATTTGGTGTAGGACAAAGTAGTGTAAGGGACTTCGATGGCTTTATTAATGAGGGGATTGTTGATGAAGAAGGCGCCATTGATTATTACAATAGTAACTACGCTAAATTCAAAGAGTTAAAACCAAGGTATAAATATACATTTAAAAAAGATAATGATAATTATTATCTAATAAAATATGAAGTTATAAAATAAAGATTAAGCCACTAAATTATAGTGGTTTTTTGATGCAAATATCTTTCTACTAGTTTTAAAATAAAAAAATTCATGTAAAGTGAAAAAACTTTTTCAAAAAATGTTCTAAAAAGTATTGATTTTCATATATTATTCATGTATAATTTTTGATGTGTGGCATGCGATGATGTGTGAGGTTGCCGATACGCTAGGTTAAGTTGCAAACAAAACTATAACCAAAGTCGGGTTTTTACACGGAGCAAGTCTATACTGAGATATAGGCGAAAGGAGGATACAATATGTCAAAGACCAAAGTTCGTATCAGATTAAAAGCATTTGAACACAAAAGCTTAGACGCTGCTTGTGCGAAAATCATTGAAACAGTTAAAAGAACTGGTGGAGAAGTAAGTGGTCCAATTCCATTACCAACAGAAGTGGAAAAAATCACTATCCTAAGAGCTGTTCACAAGTATAAAGATTCACGTGAGCAATTCGAAAAAAGAACACATAAAAGACTTATTGATATCAGTAATCCAAGCAAGGAGACAATAGATGCATTAACGCATTTAGAAATTCCAAGTGGCGTTGATATTCAAATTAAACAATAGGAGGGAAAATAATGAAAGGAATCTTAGGTCGTAAAATCGGAATGACTCAGGTATTTGATCAAGATGGTAAATTGACACCTGTAACCGTTATAGAAGTAACACCAAACGTAGTAACACAAATTAAGACAAAAGAAAATGATGGTTACGAAGCAATCCAACTTGGCTTTGATACAAAGAGAGAAAAGTTAGCGACAAAAGCTTCAGCTGGACATACCAGCAAAGCAAACACTACACCTAAGCGCTTCTTTAGAGAAATTAGAGGTGTTAACGTTGAAGAGTACACTTTAGGACAAGAATTATCTGCAGATATCTTTACTAGAGGAGAAATGATCGACGTAACTGGAACTTCAAAAGGTAAGGGGTTCCAAGGGTCTATTAAAAGACATAATCAACATAGGGGTCCTATGAGTCATGGTTCACATTATCATAGAGGGCCAGGGTCATTAGGAACTATGAGACCAATGCGTGTATTTAAAGGTAAGAAATTACCGGGTCATATGGGGACATTAACTGTAACAATCCAAAACTTAGAAATTGTTATGGTTGACGTAGAAAATAATGTAATTTTAGTCAAAGGAAATATTCCAGGGCCTAAAAAAGGTCTAGTAATCATTAAAAGTGCTGTTAAAAACCCAGAAACAATCAACCAAAAAGTTGACCTTGTTAATTGGGCAGAAACTCCAGTAGAAGAAACACCAGAAGAAAACGTAATCACTGAAGAAGCACCAGTAGAAACTACCGAAGAAGTAGAAGAAACAGTGGAAGAAGTAACTGAAGAAACTACTGAAGAGCCAGCTGAAACACCAGAAGAACAACCAGAAACTGCTGAAGAAGCTGAAATTACTGAAACACCTGAAAACGCAGAAGTATCAAATGAAACTACTGAGGAAGAAAAGTAGGAGGATATAACATGAAAAAGAATTCTGTAATTAATATTAAAGGTGAAAAAGTAAAAGACATCACTTTAAATGAAATCGTATGGGGTATCACTCCAAACGATGCCGTATTATATGACGCAATTACATTAGCAAGAAATTCCCAAAGACAAGGGACCCATAGTACAAAAACACGTAGTGAAGTAAGAGGTGGCGGAAGAAAACCTTGGAGACAAAAAGGCACAGGACGTGCTCGTCAAGGAAGTATCAGATCACCACAATGGCCAGGAGGCGGAATTGTCTTCGGACCAAAGCCAAGAAGTTATGGCAAAAAAATGAACAAAAAAGAAAGAGTATTAGCTTTAAAATCAGCTTTATCTTACAAAGTTAAAGATTCAGAAATTATCATTTTAGACAGTTTTGTTCCAGAAACAAACAAAACAAAAGAAATGCTTAATATCTTAGAAGCAATCAAAGCTAGTAAAAATATTTTAATCGTCGTGGGCGAACTAACAGATAATGTAATCTTAGGAACAAGAAACATTCCTAAAGTAAGTTTATTAACAGCTGACGAAATCAACACATTAGATGTAATAGCTGCGGACTCTTTAGTAGTAACTGAAGAAGCGATTAAAGTTATAGAAGGGGGAATAGTATAATGGATTATAGAGACGTTATAAAAGCCCCAATTATCACAGAAAAAACTTCTGATTTAGCAAATAACAACGTCGTAGTATTCAGCGTTGATATCAAAGCTAACAAAACACATATCAAACAAGCCGTTGAAAGCATATTCGACGTTAAAGTTGAAAGTGTTAATACAATTAACGTAAAACCAAAGAAAAAGAGAGTTGGACGTTATGCTGGTAAAACAGCGCGAGTAAAAAAAGCAATAGTTAAATTAAAAGAAGGAAGTTCAATCGAACTTAATTAGACTTAAGGGAGGATACATATGGCGATCAAATCATATAAACCAACTACTAATGCTAGACGTGGAATGACAACACTTAAAAATGAAGAAATTACAAAAAGTACTCCAGAAAAATCATTAGTAGTTACGATAAAAAAACAAGGTGGTCGTAACAATCAAGGTAAAATAACTGTTAGACATCGTGGTGGTGGCGCAAAAAGAAAATATCGTATCATCGATTTTAAAAGAAATAAAGATGGTATTATAGGAACAGTTTTTTCCATTGAATACGATCCAAATAGAAGTGCTAACATTGCTTTAATTAATTATGCCGATGGAGAAAAAAGATATATAATCGCTCCAAAAGGTTTAAAAGTAGGAATGAAAATTGAAAGTGGACCAGAAGCCGACATCAAAACCGGTAACTGCTTACCACTAGTCAATATTCCTGAAGGAACATTAATTCATAATATCGAAATGCGTCCTGGCAAAGGTGGTCAAATGGCTAGAAGTGCTGGCGCAAGCGTTCAAATATTAGGACGCGAAGGCGATTATACATTACTACGTCTTACAAGTGGCGAAGTTAGAAAAGTATTAAGTGTTTGCCGTGCTACTATAGGTGAAGTCGGTAATGCTGATTATGAATTAGTAAATTACGGTAAAGCCGGAAGAAAACGACATATGGGTATTAGACCAACAGTTCGTGGTTCAGTAATGAATCCGAATGACCATCCACATGGTGGTGGTGAAGGTAAAGCACCTATCGGACGCAAGGCTCCAGTTACCCCTTGGGGTAAACCAGCTCTTGGATATAAGACACGCGACAAAAAGAAAGCTTCAAGCAAACTAATTGTTCGTCGTCGTAAGAAATAAGAAAGGATTGATTATAAATGGCTAGAAGTACAAAAAAAGGACCATTCGTTGACGAATATTTAACGAAAAAGGTTCAAACTGTAAACGAATCTGGAAAAAAAGAAGTAATAAAAACATGGTCGCGCCGTTCTACAATTTATCCTGAATTTATTGGACACACATTTGCTGTTCATAATGGTAAAGAATTTATTCCTGTTTATGTAACAGAAGATATGGTAGGACATAAATTAGGAGAATTCTCACCAACACGTAAATTTGGTGGACATGGCGACAAAAAACAAAAAGGTAAAAAATAACCGGAAAGGATGATATAAATGGATGCTAAAGCAATAGCTAGAAAAGTCAGAATGACTCCCCGAAAGGGTAGACTAACCTTAGATTTAATCAGAGGCAAAGATATAGTAGAAGCTGACAAGATTTTAGCACACTTAAACAATAAGCCTTCATATGTGATCCGTAAGGTACTCGCATCAGCAGTCGCAAATGCTGAAAACAATCACGAATTAGACAAAGAAAAGCTTTATGTCAAAGAAGCTTATATAAATGAAGGTAAGACAATGAAAAGAGGTAGAGCTGGCGCCAAAGGTAGACCAGACCCTATCTTGAAAAGAACCAGTCATATTACTGTCATAGTAAGTGAAAAGGAGGTAAACTGATGGGTCAGAAAGTTAGTCCAGTCGGACTTAGAATCGGAATCAACAAAGGTTGGGAATCAAATTGGTATGCCGAAGGCAAAGACTTCGCTAAATACTTAAACAATGACCACCAAATCCGTAAATATATTGAAAAGAAATTAAAAGCCGCGTCAGTTGCAAGTGTTCTAATAGAAAGAAACGCTAAAAATACCGAAGTTATTATCAACACTGCTAAACCAGGTGTCGTAATCGGTCATGGCGGAGATGAAATTGAAAAACTAAAAAACAAATTATCAAAACTAACAAAAGAAGATATTCGTATTTCTATTAAAGAAATCAAAAACCCGAACATGGTTGCGGCCTTAGTAGCCGAAAACATCGCACATCAAATAGAAAATAGAGTATCATTTAGAGTAGCTCAAAAGAAAGCAATCAGAAACGTTATGAAATCAGGAGCCAAAGGGATCAAAACCCTAGCATCCGGAAGATTAAACGGTGTCGAAATTGCTAGAAGTGAAGGTTACACAGAAGGAACAGTTCCACTTCATACTTTAAGAGCCGATATTGATTATGCTCATAAAGAAGCCAATACCACTTACGGTAAAATTGGTGTTAAAGTATGGATTTACAAAGGAGAAATCCTTCCTGAAAAGAAAAATAAGGGAGGTAATAAAGATGGCAGTCATTCCGAAAAGAACTAAATATCGTCGTCCACATCGTCTAAAATACGAAGGTAATGCTAGAGGTAATACCAAAGTAAACTTCGGTGAATATGGACTTCAAGCTTTAGAAGGCGCTTGGATATCGCAAAGACAAATCGAAGCTGCCCGTGTCGCAATGACACGTTACATGAAACGTGGAGGGAAAGTATGGATAAACATCTTCCCACATCTATCATTAACAAAAAAACCGCTTGAAACTCGTCAAGGTAAAGGTAAAGGTGCTCCAGAACAATGGGTCGCCGTAGTTAAGAAAAATAAAGTTATGTTTGAAGTTGCCGGAGTAAGTGAAGAAGTAGCTAGAGAAGCTTTAAGACTTGCGATGCACAAATTACCAATAAAGTGTAAGTTTATAACAAAAGAAAGTGGTGAGGCAAATGAAAAGTAACGAACTAAAAGAACTAAGCGATGAAGATTTAAAAGCTAAAATCGCTGAGCACAAAGAAGAATTGTTTAATTTACGTTTCAGCCAAGCTACAGGTAGCTTAGAAAGACCACATAGAATAAAAGAACTTAGAAAGGCTATCGCGCGTATGAAGACAATATTACGTGAACGCGAATTAAACCAGGAGGTATAGTTATGCAAGGAAGAAAACAAGAATTACAAGGAAAAGTTACAAGCGTAACTAATGATAAAACGATAACCGTTTTAGTAGAAACTTACAAAACAGACAAACTTTATGGTAAAAGAGCCAAATACTCTAAAAAATATGCTGCTCACGATGAAAAGAATGAAGCAGCACTTAACGACATAGTTAAAATTGTAGAAACCAGACCACTATCAAAAACTAAACATTTCCGTTTAGTAGAAATAGTAGAAAAAGCAGTTATCGTATAACTGTAAATATAAGGAGGCAATAATAATGGTAATGCAAGAAAGCCGTTTAAAAGTAGCTGACAATTCTGGTGCTAAAGAACTATTAGTCATTAGAGTATTAGGAGGCAGTACAGTCAAAAGCGGCAATATTGGCGACATCGTTGTCGGCACAATAAAAAAAGCAATCCCTAACGGAACTGTAGGCAAAGGAAAAGTTGTCAGAGCAGTAATCGTTAGAACAAAACAAGGTTTACGAAGAAATGATGGTTCATATATCAAATTTGACGATAATGCATGTATTATAATCAAAGACGACAAAAGTCCAGTAGGGACACGTGTATTTGGACCAGTTGCTCGTGAACTAAGAGATAAAGATTTTATGAAGATAGTATCACTTGCTAAAGAAGTACTATAACCCTAGGGAGGAATAATATGAAACTAAAAAAAGGAGATAAAGTAGTTGTCATTGCTGGAAAAGACAAAGGCAAAGAAGGCAAAATTGTCAGTACATTCAAAGCCGATGATAAAATCATCGTCGAAGGTGTTAATATCGCCCATAAGCATGTTAAACCAAACGGTGGGCAGGCAGGACAAATTATCGAAGTAGAAAGACCAATCCATGTATCAAACGTTATGATAGTAGATTCAAAAACAAAAAAAGGTACAAGAATCGGTCATACAACAGGTAAAGATGGTAAAAAAATTAGAATTTCACGTAAAAGTCAAGAAAAACTTGACTAAACCTGAAAGGAGGGTAACAAATGAACCGCCTAAAAGAAAAATATAGTAAAGAAATCGCACCTAGTTTAAAAGAGAAATACAGTTATAAAAGCGTAATGGAAATACCTAAATTAGATAAAATCGTCGTTAATATTGGTGTTGGAGATGCATCTAGTAACAGTAAACTATTAGACGCAGCTGTTAACGATTTAACAATTATTACCGGCCAAAAACCAGTAGTAACCAGAGCTAAAAAAGCCATCGCCGGCTTCAAAATACGTGAAGGTCAAGCTATTGGCTGCAAAGTAACATTAAGAGGCGAAAACATGTATAACTTTTTAGATAAATTAGTTAGTATCACATTACCACGGGTAAGAGATTTTAGAGGAATTAGTCAAAAATCATTTGATGGAAGAGGAAACTACACCTTAGGTCTTACGGAACAGTTAATTTTCTCAGAGATAGAATATGACGACGTCGTTAAAGTACGTGGAATGGATATCATTTTCGTTACAACTGCAAAAACTAACGAAGAAGCATTAGATTTACTACAAGGTTTCGGTATGCCATTTAAAAAATAACAAATTAGGAGGAAATTATGGCTAGAAAAAGCATGATTGTAAAAGCTAACAAAAAGCAAAAATTCAAAGTACGTGAATATACCAGATGTTCAATATGTGGTAGACCTCATGCAGTACTTAAAAAATATGGCATATGTCGTATATGCTTTAGAAACTTAGCTTACAAAGGACAAATACCAGGAATCACTAAGTCGAGCTGGTAAGAAGGGAGGATAAAAATGGTAACAGATCCAATCGCTGATATGCTTACGAGAATTCGTAATGCTAAACAAATGCGATATACAGAAGTTGAAGTACCCGCTTCAAAAATCAAAGAAGAGATTGCCAGAATATTAAAAGAAGAAGGATATATCGCTGACTATAACATTAAAAAGGGCGATGTTCAAAATATAATTGTTTTAAACCTTAAATATGGAGAAAAGAAAGAACAAGTAATCAATGGTCTTAAAAGAATAAGTAAGCCAGGATTGCGTGTATATGCTAAAGCGGACGAAATCCCTAGAGTATTAAACGGTTTAGGCATAGCTATCATGTCGACTTCTGAAGGTGTAATGACAGGTAAAGATGCTAAAGCTAAATCACTAGGTGGCGAAGTACTAGCGTATATTTGGTAGAAAGGAAGATATTATGAGCCGAATTGGAAACAGAATTCTTACAGTACCGGAAAATGTTACAGTAACGACTGAGGGTAATATTGTTACAGTAAAAGGCCCTAAAGGCGAACTTTCTACTGAAATTAATAAAAATATTACAGTTAAAATCGATGGAAACGAATTAAAAGTTGAACGTAAAAGTGATGAATATAAAAACTTCCATGGAACCGCAAACTCTAATATAAACAATATAATAATTGGTGTAACAGAAGGTTATGAGAAAAAATTAGAATCAGTAGGTGTCGGATACCGTTTTGCGATTAAAGGAAACACTTTAGTTGTAACAGCCGGATATTCACACCCAGTTAACGTCGAAATTCCAAGTGGAATAACCTTAGAAAGTCCAAGTAACACGGAACTTACAGTAAAAGGTATCGACAAACAATTAGTTGGCGAATTCGCTGCTAATGTAAGAAAAATAAGAAAACCAGAGCCATACAAAGGAAAAGGTATTCGTTATAAGGACGAACACATTATCCGTAAAGTTGGTAAAAAAGCTGCTTAGAAAGTAAAGGAGAAGATATTATGATTAAAAAAGTAAGTCGTAATAAAGTACGTCTAGCTAGACACGGTAGAGTTAGAGGGAAAATGTCAGGAACTACTGAAATTCCTAGATTAAACGTGTTTAGATCCAACAGCCAAATCTTCGCCCAAATAATTGATGATAGCGAAGGTAAGACTTTAGTAAGTGCTTCTTCATTAGATAAAGAGTTGAAACTTAAAAACGGTGGAAACATAGAAGCAGCTACCAAAGTTGGCACATTGATTGCTAAAAAAGCAAAAGATGCAAAAATAAAACAAGTAGTATTCGACAGAGGCGGATACTTATATCACGGTCGCACGAAAGCATTAGCTGAAGCTGCCCGCGCCGGTGGATTAGAATTCTAAAGGAGGGAAAAGACATGGAACCTAAAAAAACAGAACAAAACGTACCTAATAATGGGCAAGGTGTTCCCGCTGCTGGAACCACCAAACCTAGAATGAATAATAAACCTCGAGGAAATAGACCTCAAGGAAGAAGAGAACCTCGTCCAAAATTATATGACGAAGAAGTAATCAACATCGGTAGAGTTACAAAAGTAACCAAAGGTGGTCGTCAATTACGTTTTTCAGCAACTGTAGTAGTTGGAGACCGTAAAGGTAAAGTTGGAATTGGCTCAGGGAAAGCAGCCGAAGTACCTGATGCTATTAAAAAAGCTGTTGCCGCAGCTACAAAAAACATCACAAGAATTGCCATCGTAAATGACAATACAATCCCACATGAAGCTATTGGTAAAAGAGGAGCTAGTAAAGTTATGCTAAGACCCGCCTCTAAAGGTACAGGCGTTAAAGCAGGAGGACCTGTAAGAGCAGTTGTCGAACTAGCTGGAATTAAAGATATTTTATCTAAATCACTAGGTTCAAATACCAAAGTAAATATGGCCTATGCGGCTTTAGATGCTTTGAAACAACAAAAAACAGTCGAACAAATCGCTAAATTAAGAGGTAAGCAAGTGGAGGAGATTTTATAATGAAATTACATACAGTAAAACCAAATCCCAATGCCACTAAAAACAGAAAAAGAGTTGGTCGTGGACCAGGTAGTGGAACAGGTAAAACATCAGGAAGCGGAGAAAACGGTCAAAACTCTAGAAGTGGTGGCGGTGTTAGAATCGGCTTTGAAGGTGGTCAAACTCCATTATTCAGAAGATTACCAAAAAGAGGATTTTCAAACGCTAGATTTAAAAAAGTCTATGCTGTACTTAACTTAGACGATTTAAATAGATTTGAAGATGGCGCTGAAGTGTCGCCTGAAATCTTAAAAGACATGGGATTAGTAAAAAATACATTAGATGGAATTAAAATATTAGGAGATGGCAAATTAGAAAAGAAATTAACTGTTAAAGCTAATAAATTTTCTGAAAGTGCTAAAACCCAAATAGAAAAATTAGGTGGAAAAGCCGAGGTGATTTAATTGTTTAGTACAATTAAGCAAGTATTTAACCCGTTAAATAAAGATTTGCGAAAAAAAATATATTTCACTTTAATATGTCTATTCATTTTTAAAATAGGAACCGTAATTGCTGTACCAGGAATGGGTGATAGTAATTTAGATATGGGGTTCTTAAAATTACTTGACATGATGGGTGGCGGAGCCATGAGAAACTTCTCAATATTCGCTTTAGGTGTAATGCCTTACATCACCGCATCGATTGTCATGCAATTATTACAAATGGATATCATTCCATATTTCACTGATTTAGCCAAACAAGGACAAACCGGAAGAAACAAAATTAACCAAATAACTAGAGTAATGGGGATTATATTAGCCTTCATTCAAGGTTATATGTTCTCATTTAGTTTCATTCCAGGTGGTGAAGTTGTCGACTATATGATGGTCGCCTTAGTATTAACTGCTGGAACCGCTTTCCTACTTTGGATGGGTGATCAAATCACTACCAAAGGTTTAGGAAATGGTGTTTCAATGATTATCATGGCTGGTATACTAGCCAGTACCCCATATATGTTCACAGAAGCATGGGGATCATTAGTTAATACCGCTACTACGCAAAGTGCGTTCTTAGGAAGTATATCATTTGCGATATTTGTTATTATATATGTCGCAATAGTTGTCGGCGTCTTATTTATTCAGTTAGCTGAAAGACGTGTACCAGTGCAATATGCCAATAAAACAACCAGTAATTTTAGTGGGAAACAAACATATATGCCATTTAGATTAAATTCAGCGGGAGTAATTCCAGTAATCTTTGCTTCGGCATTAGTTTCCGTACCGGCTTTAATTGCCCAGTTTTCGAAAAACGAAGGCTTACAAGTATTTGTTAACAAATACTTAAGTTTAGGTTCAGTACCAGGATTTCTTATGTTCATGCTATTTATTGTGGCGTTCTCATATTTCTATACGTTTATTACCATTAAACCAAAAGAATTATCAGAGAACTTAAACAAAAATGGGGGATATATTCCAGGTATTAGACCAGGTGAAGAAACAGAAAAATATGTTAGTAAAGTTTTAATTAGAATAACCGTAGTTGGTTCGTTATTCCTAGCTTTTGTCGCAGGAATGCCATATATGTTCGGAGCTATTTCGTCATTACCAACTAATGTTACCTTAGGTGGTACCGGACTTATAATCGTTGTCGGAGTTGTTTTAGAAGTTTATAAACAGCTTGAAAGTCAATTAATAAGTCGTAGTTACAAAGCCAAAAGGAGAAGAGCATAAATGAATATCACATTCATCGCACCGCCCGCAGGAGGGAAAGGTACTCAGTCAGCTAAAGTCAGTAAAAAATATGGTATTCCCCATATTTCAACCGGTGATTTATTACGTAATACTAATGACGAAGGCATAAAAAATCTTTTAAAACAAGGTAAGTTTGTCAATGAAGACATCGTTACTAAGTTATTAAAAGAAAGACTAAGCCAAAGTGATTGTGATAAAGGATATGTTTTGGATGGGTATCCAAGAACGTTAAAGCAAGCCCAAAACTATGAAGCGATTTTAAAAGAACTAGGCAAAGAAGACATTATTATCATTGTTCTAGACCTTGATAAAGAGATTGCCGCAAAAAGAGTAATTGGCAGAGAAATTTGTCAAAATTGTGGCCATGTATTTAATAATTTATTCGAAGATACCAAGTCTAAAAAGGAAAATATCTGTGATAATTGTGGGGATGGTTTAACTAAGAGGGCTGATGACACTTTAGAAACATTCGAAAAGCGTTATCACACCTATCAAACCAAAACCGAACCATTAATTAAACACTATGAAGCAAAAGGCATAGTTTATCACGTTAATAGTGGTATTAATAAAGACTATACTTTTAGGGAAATAGAAAAAATTATAGGTGGTCTTTATGATAAGCATTAAGACCGAAAGAGAAATAGAGTTACTAAGGAAAGCTGGAGAAATAACTGGAGAAACACATAACTATTTAAAACAATATATTAATCCAGGAATAACAACTAAACAGTTAGATAAGTTAGCCTATGACTTTATAGAAAGTAAAGGGTGCACCCCTTCATTTAAAGGCTATAATGGTTTTCCAGGTTCAATATGTACTTCAGTTAACGAAGAAGTTGTTCATGGAATTCCTAGTAACAAAAAATTAAAAAAAGGTGATATTATATCCATCGATATCGGTGTTAATTATCAGGGATATCATGGAGATTCTGCTTGGACGTATCCAGTCGGAGAAATATCAAAAGAAAAAGAGTATTTACTAAAACATACCGAAGAAGCTTTATATAAAGGTTTATCGATAATCAAAGACGGAGTAAAAGTCGGCGATATTGGTTATGAAATTAGTAAATATGCCGAGACGCACAATTTAGGTGTAGTTGAAGAGTTAGTCGGTCATGGCATTGGCAGTGATTTGCACGAAGCTCCCGACATACCTAATTATGGGGAAGGTAATACTGGTCCGACTTTAAAAGAAGGAATGGTAATTGCTGTTGAACCAATGCTTAATTTCGGCAAGAAAAATATCTGCATTTTAGAAGATAACTGGACAATAGTAACTGATGATAATAAACCATCAGCCCACTTTGAACACACAGTTTTGATTACTAAAAATGGATATGAGATATTAACTAGGAGGTGATAAAATGGCCAAACAAGATGTTATCGAAGTTGAAGGTATAGTTCAGGAAATTATACCCGGTGGACAGTTTCTAGTCGAGCTGGATATGTCTGGTAAGACTGAACAAAAACACGTTATTCAAGCCCACGTTTCTGGTAAAATGCGTTGTAATCACATCCGTATTTTAAAAGGTGACAGAGTAACGGTAGAATTATCACCTTATGACACAACACGTGGGAGGATAACCTATAGAAAGTAGGAGGGATATATATGAAAGTAAGACCGTCAGTCAAAAAAATGTGTCCAAAATGTAAAATAATAAAAAGAAATGGGAAGATTCTTGTAATCTGTGAAAACCCAAAACATAAGCAAAGACAAGGTTAATAGGAGGTGACCATATGGCACGTATAAAAGGTGTAGAAATACCAAATAAAAGATCAGAAATCGCTTTAACTTATATTCATGGTATCGGAAGAAGTTTAGCTAAAACTATTTTAGACGATGCGAAAGTTGATAGAGATAAAAAGGCTAATGATTTATCTAATGACGAATTAGCTAAAATCCGTGATGAAGTCAACAAACATTTAGTTGAAGGGGACTTACGTCGTGAAACAAGCATGAATATTAAAACAAAAATGGAAATTAATTCTTATGAGGGAACACGTCATAAAAGAGGTTTACCAGTTAGAGGACAAAGAACAAATAGAAATGCTCGTACTCGTAAAGGAAAACCAACTACAATCGCTAATAAGAAAAAATAATTAAGGAGGATTATATGGCTTATAAAGCAAGAAAACGAAAAGTTAAAAAGAATGTGCCTGAAGGTAAAGCCTTCATTCATTCAACATTTAATAATACTATCGTAACTCTTACTGATAAAGAGGGCAATGCTATTAGCTGGGCATCAGCTGGGACATTGGGATTTAAAGGTAGTAAAAAATCAACTCCATTTGCGGCTGGTATGGCTGCCGAAGCGGCTGGGAAAGCGGCTATGGAAATGGGTATGAAAAAAGTAGATGTATTTGCTAAGGGATTAGGATCTGGACGTGAAACGGCTATTCGTTCACTACAAACGGCTGGACTTGAAATAAATTCTATTTCAGACGTTACACCAATCCCACATAATGGATGTCGTCCACCAAAACGACCACGTGGATAAAAGAAGGGAGTCTTATATGAACTTTGAAAAACCAGTATATAAAATAACAGAGTATGTTGAAAACAATAATTTTGGGAAATTTGAATTAGAACCTTTAGAAAGAGGGTTCGGAACTACTTTAGGTAATGCTTTAAGAAGAGTAATGCTTTCAAGTATGCCAGGTAGTGCTATTGTTGCTGTAAAAATCGATGGCATTATGCATGAGTTTCAAACTATTGATGGTATAGTTGAAGATGTTACCGCAATTGTGTTAAACTTAAAAAGTGTTGTTATTAAAAATCATACTGACGAAATTAAAACAGCTCGCTTATCAGTAAGTGAGGAAAGAGTAATAACAGCTGCGGATATCGAAGTAGATTCAGATATTGAAATTGTTAATCCTAATCAAGTGATTGCTACTTTAGCTAAAGGTGGTAAATTAGATATGGAGTTAATTATTGCTAATGGTAGAGGCGCAGTAATTGCTAATGAAAATAAAAAACATATCGAAAATAATGCAATTGGTTACATTCCAATTGATGCGTTATATTCACCAATTGAAAGAATCAATTTCTATGTTGACAATGCTCGTGTCGGACAAGATGCTTCTTATGATAAGTTAACTGTAGAAGTAGAAACTAATGGTTCTGTTAGACCTGAAGAAGCTATGGCATTAGGTGCTAAAATATTAATTGAACATTTAAATATTATAACTGATTTAAGTGAAATTGCTGATATTACTGGCATTATGAATGCTAAACAAGAAGATAGTAAGCTTAAGAAGTTAGAAACTTCTATTGACGATTTAGATTTCTCAGTAAGAGCTTATAACTGTCTTAAGAGAGCTAATGTTAATACTTTAGGTGATTTAACAGAAAAAACAGAATTAGAAATGATGAAGATACGTAATTTAGGTAAAAAATCTTTGAAAGAGGTTATGGATAAGATTAAAGAAATGGGACTTAAATTCCGTGATGAAGACTAAGGAGGAATAATATGGCTTATAGAAAATTAGGCGTTGATAATCAGCATCGAAGAAGCATGTTAGCTAATTTGACGAAAGATATTATCAATAATGAAAGAATTACTACTACTGAAGCCAGAGCTAAGGAAGCAAGAAAATTTGTTGATAAAATGATTACTTATGGTAAAGATGGTTCTTTGGTTGCGAGAAGAAAAGCATTAGCTTTCCTGCAAAACGACAAAGCAACTGTTAAAAAAGTATTCGATGAATTAGCTCCTAGATATGCTGCTAGAAATGGTGGCTATACTAGAATATACAAAATAGATGAACGTAGAGGCGATGACGCTTTAATGGTTGTTATCGAGTTAGTAGAGGGTGCTGAGTAGGCATTCTTTTTTTGTGAATTGCGATATAATTTTGTTTTATAATATAAATATTATTTGGGATTTGATATTAATGTAGTGATGTTAACAATTATAAATTTAGTGTGTTAGATTTATCAATTAAACCAAAAAAAATTAGCATACTGGGTTCACTAATTTTAAATAAGAAACACCATTGGATGGTTACTTCGAATAATGTGATTTATCTTTTAAAAACTTATTATTGGCTTTTGAAATCATATATTTATCTACTATCAGGCAAACATAATATACAATTATAAAACCTCCTATATTCAAGATAACATCGTCAATATCAGCAGTGCGATAAACACAATTAATCATTAAAGATATTATAACTTGCATAGTTTCAATAGCTAATACAAACAGTAAGGCTTTTAAAATTGGTTTTTTAAATTTATAATAATAGAAATAAACAGCCATTGGCATAAAAAATATAAAATTTCGAATATGCGGTGGTTCCAAATAAGAACGCCAGTCTATAATAAAAGAATGTTGCAACTCCTTGCTCTGACAAAAGTCTATAGCCAACTCTGTTAAAGGTAAAGGCAAAAATGCCAATTTAATTACATAAGCCACATAAATAATAAAAGTTAATTTGATTAAATAATCATTATCAAATTTCAGTTTTTTTCTAAAAAACAATATTATAGTATAAACAACTAAAATAATCACTATAAATCGAAACGATATATCTATAGACATTTATCTAAGCCCCCTTCAATTTTTATAAGCAAAAAACCATTAATTAAATATCTGTCCAGTCCCAGTTAATGTTACACCATCGTTAGCTTTAGACAGAGTGAACTGATAGTTACCGCTACCAACGTTTGTCCATTTTGTTGTTTTTGTTCCAGTTCTAGGGTGACTAACTTTACCAATTAAACTATAACTTTTGATACCTAGAAAATTAGTAGTTACTCTTTCTAAGGCGACTTGAAAAGTTGTTATATCCACGCTTGTTTTACTGGGCTTACTTGTTGTAGTGATAGATACATGGCTTCCACTCATACTTCGAATTTGACTTACAAGACTAACTTTAAAATCAAAAGTGAAATTATATGAACTTGCATGAACATAAACAGGCAATAGCAAACACACCGCGGCTAAAAATAAGGTCTTTCTCATTGACTTTTTCATTGTAAAAATCCTCCTTTCCTCAATATTTATCAAAAACCATTTTCATAACAAATGAAATGTTATAAAAATCTTTTTTGCTAAGTTATTTGCTAAGTTAAATCATGTTTGATACTGGTATCTTTATTTCATTAAGTAAATTAATCATTTCATATGTATTGCCTATTGCCAAAAATTGTTGTTTTTTGCTATCATTTAATTTAATTCTATAATATATATTTGATATTTTCAATAGAGGTTGCTTGAAATGATTGTTTTGTGGATTGAAAATATATTTTTATGTGTTAAAATACCCAATTCTATATTTATAACATCAAATTTGCGATTTAGGATATGAACAAAAACTACAAAATAATTTTTTTTAATAAATGACAAAGTAACTGTTAAAAAAGTATTCGATGAATTAGTTCCTAGACATGCTGCTAGAAATGGTGGCTATACTAGAATATACAAAATAGATGAACGTAGAGGCGATGACGCTTTAATGGTTGTTATCGAATTAGTAGAGGGTGCTGAGTAGGCATTCTTTTTTTGTGAATTATGCATCTTTTTAGTTGACCAATACAAACTATATGTGTAAAATAAGTTTACAGAGGTATAGATTTATGGAAATAAGTGTAAAAAATGATAAAAAATTGAGAAAATTGACGTGTAAAATAAAAATTCTTAAGATTTTTAAGAAGAATAAAACCATTAAAATAAATGCAATAGGTAATATAAATGAAAAATCGGCATATGAGATTGAAACTATCGAAAAAGCATTCAATATTAAAGACAAACGTCAAAGAAATGACTATATTTATGATAGGATTTATGAATATATTAAAAAAAATTACGTCGAAACTAACTTTTGTGAATTTGAAAACGGTGCTTGTATTATGGAAAGGGCTAAAAACAATAAACCTTGTAATGGGTGTTGTGGTCATTGTGATTATTTAATAGAAAATAATTGTTCAGTAAAATCTTTATCTTGTAAATTTTACTATTGTCCATATATAAGAAAAAATAAAAAACCAATCAAAATAAGTCATATAAGTTCTATTAATTGCTACTGGAATATAAGACAAAAAATAATGGTTCACTATAATTTGTTCCAGCCCAAAGACATTTTACTTAGAGATATCAACAATAATAGCCTAATTATGTGGGCATATTATTTAATTAAAAGAATTATTAATTGGATAAAGAACAAAAAGATATCATAAGATACTACTACCTGTCAAGTACTCACTAAATAAAAAGATAAAATTATGTAGATTGTAATTTAAATTGTACAGGAGATAAGTATCCTAACTTCTTTTGAATACGTTCGGTGTTATACCACTGGATGTATTTTTTTATCTCCTGTAATGCTCGTTTTTTATTGATTTTCCCTAAAGGTTTTAACCATTCTTCTTTTAACTGTGAAAACCAGTTTTCTATTGGACAATTCTCCCAACAATGACCTTTGTGCGACATGCTTCGTTCAAACCCTAATTTTTCAGCCAATTTCACATATTCATAAGAAAAATAAACCGTTCCTTGATCAGTATTTATTACCGAACCATTCACACCTTTAAGATTTTTATAACTTTTAATAATTAACTTCCTATCATTGTTTTTTGATGTTGAAAATGATACGATTTCATTGTTAAAGCAATCTTTAACAGCTGATAAGTACAATGTACCATCAGTGCATTTTATGTAACTTACATCAGATGAAAGTTTTTCAAGTGGCTTATCTGATTTAAAGTTACATTCTATTACGTAGGGAGCCTTATTTATAAGGTTCTTTTCTTCTTTTCTGCTAGCCGCTAAACTTTTAGGTTTTCTTACTATTACAGTTAATCCCAAAGCTCTTTTATATCTTCTAATTTTCTTATGATTAATAGTTACTTTCGGATATTTGTTTTCTATGTGATGTTTTAACCTTAATGTTCCATATACTTCTTTCATATTTTCATGCTCTACTGATATAATTTTTGCGATTTCTTTATCATAATTATTGATGATTGGTTTCCCAATTGATACCCATTTGTAATAACTTCTACGGTTAACAATTAACACATTACAAATTCTAGATACTGGATATTCACCTTTTAACACATCAATAATCTGATATTTTTCTATTTGTTTTGCTTGGAGCGGATTTCCATCAGTAGAGCATAGGATTTTTTTAAAATATCAATATCCTCGATTTCTTGAATATTGTTTTTACCGCGATTGTCTTGTGATAAAATTCCTTTGTCATATTCTTCATTCCAACGGCTTATTGTACCCGTTCCAGAAACTCCATATTTATTATTTAAATACGTTATCGTTGCTCCTGATTTAAATTCTTTTACTATTACAATTTTTTGCTCTAATGTCCATTTTTTATGTTTTCCCACGAAAAAACACCTCCTTAGTTCTATAAATGAATTTTACCATATTTAGCTTCTTTTTATTTATTGTGAACTTTAAAGGTATTATAATCTAAAAATATCTTTTTTTCATGAAAAAAATTAAAAAACTTTTGCAAAAAAGAAGGTGTAAGGCCCTTCCGCGTCGTATATTACATATAGAGGCAGGAAATATCGGCTCCTTCGTAAACAGTGGTGGTCGATGTTTATGGAGGTAAACGGTGGAATACTTAGTTATTCTAGTTCTTCTTTTAGCTTTGTTAAAAGACACGCCATCTACCAAAGAGTAGAAACAAAAAAACCTAGCCGAAGCTAGGAACCTCTACGGAGGAGCCTTGCGAAAGACCTTCCTCATTAAATATAATATAACATATTTCACAAAAATATTCAATATATATCTGAATTCTAATTAAAAATATCTTTTTCTTGACATATAATACTATGCAATGTATAATATTATGTATAGGAGGGGATAATTTGGATATACAATTAAAAAAAGGACTATTAGAGTTATGTGTTCTAGCAGTTCTAAAAAAAGAAGATTCTTATGGATATCAAATTGTTAAAGATTCTACTAAATACATAGAAATATCAGAATCAACCTTATATCCAATACTAAAAAGGCTGGAAAACAGTCGTTATGTGAAATCATATCACAAAGAATACAATGGGCGTTTGCGAAAATATTATAGTATTACTGAAGAAGGTAAGCAAAAATTAAATAGTTCTCAGGAAGACTATAATCAAATAAAGAAAATATATGAATTTATATTAGGAGGTAATCATGAATAAAGATAATTTTTTAGAAGAACTTGATAAAAAGTTAAAAGAAATATCTAAATCTGATAAAGAAGAAGCAATTTCCTATTACAAAGAAATAATTGAAGATTCAGTTGAAGACGGTAAAGATGAAAAAGAAGTTATTGAAAACTTGGGTAATATGGAAGATATTATTAATAAAGTAATCGAAAACAGCAAAAACCAAGAAATAACTAAAAAAATAAGCGGTGAAAAAACTGTTATATTACTTCTTTTAAGCCCTTTTATATTAATCTTTGGTGTAATTATAATAAGCTTATTTATCGCATGGTATAGTATTATATTATCAATGTATGCGGTTATAATTGCTTTAACATTTGCAAGCATGGCTTACTTTATTCATTTCTTTGTAAGTATATTTAACAACTTTTCATTTGCCATATTTGAAATAGGAGCATCTATTTTATCAGCTGGACTTGTTATATTACTTATTAAAATAATGTGGTTAGTATTAAAAACAAGTAATAATTTTGTTATTAAAACGTATAAAGCCACAATAAACTTTATAAAAGGAGGTATTTATGAATAAATTATCATGGACTTTAGGAGTAGCGCTATCACTAATTGGTTTATTTATCATTTTAATTTTCTTTGTAATTATTAAATTTGATTTTACTAAAGTAAATGACAGCCAAGATTTAATCCAAAAAACATATGAAATAAATGGTAATGAAGTTACAAGTATTGATGTTAAAGAGGTATCACAAGATATTATAGTAAAAAAATCTACTGATAATACCATTAGAATAACTTATTATGAAAGAAAAAATGTAAAACTTCAAATAGACAAAATAAATAATCAATTAAAACTAAGCAGAAATAACAATAAAATATTCAATCTTAATATATTTGGTGTTACCCTTAATAAAGAGGCGACTGTTATAGAATTACCAGAAAATATAATATATAAAATAAGTATTTATGGTACAAGTAGTGATATAAAAATATCTAACTTAAATTTTAAAGAAATAAAATTAAACACTGTTTCAGGTGATATAAACATGAATAATATTAACACTGACAATCTAAAAATAAATACAACTAGTGGCGATATAAATAATAATAAAATTATCACTAAAAATTTAAATATAAATACCATTTCAGGAAATGTAGTTATGAATAAGAATAATCTGCAAAAATTAAAAATAAACACTACTAGCGGAGACATTAATTTTATTAACCTTGAAGCTAAAGATATAAAAATTAATACAGTTAGTGGTAATATCAAAGGCAACATCTTGGAGCACCAATACTACTATACAATAACCAAAAGCACAGTTAGTGGAGATTTCAATTTTGGTAAACTAAAAGGAGCTAAAGATAATTACAAATTAAATGTTCATACTACTAGTGGGGATGCTGATATAAGTTTTAAATAAAGGCAATAAAAAAATTGTCTTTTTTAAAGCAATAATTCGTTTGCAAATGGTAATATTTACCAATATTATTGAAAAGATACCGATATGGTGTTATACTTTTATTAAAGTCAGGGGTAGTAGTATGGTGAATGATTTAATAGGAAAACACGAAAAATTATTAACAGAAATAATTAAAGTATCAATTATAACCATTATGCTGTTATTTGTTATAACTTTATTTGGCGTGAACTTAGTACAAATTACAATAGACAGTGAATTAACCAGTTTTATGATGAAGTATAATTTGCAAAACATCTATTATTTAATAACACTTATTCTTTTTGGATATATATTTATTGATGTTACATCTGATAATTTGGACAGAAAAAAATTAGTAATTGGTGTAATAATCTTATCTATACTTGCAGCGATAGTACAGGTATTATTATCTTCTTTTAATATAATAGAATATTATCCTTGGGCAAACATATTAATACTATTTGTTGGCATTTGTATATTAAACCAAAAAATAATAATAAAAAGATTTCTTGTCGTATCAACAATAACTTTATTATATCAAGTCATTGCTTTAGCAATTAAAAACATAACTTTTGTCGATACATATAATGAGTTAATGTATGATATGATAATGAATTTTGATTATATGTTATTGTGTATTATGACATACATTATTTATCTGAGAAACGGAAGAACATTCAATTGGCTTTATTCAAGGCAGAGATTTTCTTTTCTAGAAAAACCTTCAGAAAAAAAGAAGTCATTAAAAGAGATTAGAAAACAATTTTCAAATCAAGATAAAGTTGATAAATTTACTACAATAATGTTTTCGCTTTTCAATTTTGTTTGGAATATCCTAACACTAGCATTAGTACTATTCATGGCTAGACTTAATCATACCTTAATAGAGTGTATGATTATATTGCTAGCTTTTACGGCAACAAAAAAATCATTTGGCACGCCATTTCATATGAAAAGCATTATTGCCTGTTTTATAGTTTCTAATATTACCTTTTATTGTTTAAATCAAATAACTTTACCACTTGGGATTTCCATAGTTATTCAAATAATATTAGGCGTGGCGCTGGCCTACTTTACTAGTAAGCTTGTTAAACAACAAGATAAAAGTTTATATAGGGGGATGTCAAAAGAAGAATTGTTTGAAATGTGTGAGAATTTAAATGACCGTGAATTTGAAATTATGAAAGATTTCTATGTCAAGAAAATGAGTGTTGTTTCGATGGGCAAAAAATACAACTATTCTGAACGACATTTATATAAAATTAGGCAAGAAATATTAAACAAAATAAAAATATAAAATATCAAGAATTATAAACATCTCTTATTTACTCCGATTATATTTGCTACAATTGATATGATAGGAGGTGTGTTTAATGTTTTCTGGGAGTTGGTTTTTATTCGCTGATACAAGCAAAGTCAAAACATTTTTCAACAAGATCGGGCATGCAATTTTTAAATAATAAAACATAATATTTGTTTTTGAAAAAACTGAAATTATTTTCAGTTTTTTGTTTCATTTTTGAATAATCTCCTAAAATCTCCGATTATTTGTGTTATCTTAAAAGTGGGTGATAATATATGATTGCGGAATATCCTACAAGATTAATAATTGAAAGAATTAAATTTTTATGCGAAGAACAACAATTAACTTACTATAAACTCGCGCAGCTTGCTGAAATGAATGCCAATACAATACACTGTATTATTAATGAGCATAATGATGATGTCAGATTATTAACTATAAAAAAACTTTGCAATGGATTTAATATTAGTCTAAGAGAATTCTTTGATGATGATTTATTTAATTGAGTAATATAAAATAAAGGCAAAAAATAAAATGCCATTTTACTATTTTTTAAAGTGGTTTTTTGATGATTTAAAAAAAGTTATTATCTAAATTTATTTTTTTGGAATAATCTTCCAAAAATAATTACCTAAGCGTTTCAATTGAAAGACCAGTTTGGTTGATCAAATAAGTGCTTAATCATAAGAAAAATAATGACTAAATTATCAATTTTTGATATAATAAATATATAAAATTATAAAAGGAGTTAAAGTTATGAAAGATATTAGATATATTTTACTTGCAATATCAATTTTGTTTATTTCAGCCTGCAGTACAACAACTATTACAGATAAACCCGGAAATTATAAATATAAAGAAAATGAAACAATAAACATTATAGATATAGATTCTAGAGAAACCATTGGTACAATCGTAATAACAGGCGCTGAAATATTAAAAAACGAACCTTTCACGGTTCAAGAATCAGATGGAGCTGATGAAAACGGTAATACGCAATACAAAGATGTTACATATAACCAAATCGTTCAAATATATTATAAATATACGGTAGTAGATAGCTCTAAAAAAATAAGGGGTTCAAACTTTGACGTATATGATAGTAAAAATGAACGAGGAGCATATCCAAATTTATTAAAACCAGAACCTAAGTTTAACGAGAAAGCCAAAAAAGGGAATTTAAGCTTTACTATTGCTCTTGAAAATGCTGGTGATTATATCGATATTGACTTTAACTATAACATGACACAGACAAAATCTACTGCTAAAATAAGGATTGATTTATAAAACGGAGGTAACTAGAAATGAAGAAACAATTGCAAATACGTATTTATCCTAACGGTGAAATCAAAGCAGAAACAATTGGTATTTTAGGCAAAAAATGTACAAATTATATTGAAGTCCTTGAAAAATTATTAGCCGCTAAGACAGTGGATTCTAAGTTTACAGATGAATATTATCTTGAAGAGCAAAATATACTAGAAGATAATGTTCGAGTTGCTAGGAGGAATGAAAATGGGAATAATGGATAGCGGAAAAAAATTAGTATCCAAAGCATCAAATAGTCAAAAAGGTCTTGTAACCAATAGAGGCAGAAAATGGGAAATATTAAATTCATTGTGGATTATTTGGGCTTTTATTCCTGCGCTGAACTGTATTGCTTTCTTTATTATTGGAAAGGAAGCGAGAAACAGAAAATGGATATTGTACGGTGCAGCAAACATTATTTCGCTTTCCCTGCTTATTATACTAGCTAATGGTTTAGAAGAGCATACTCCGCTTACCACAACACTGATTCTTATATATTGCGCGCTATTTTATTTTGGAATATACTTAGCATTTAAGTGGAGGCCAGAATATTTGATAAGGCGAGATATTGTATCCAGGGATAGAAAAGTTACTGCCAGTGAGTTAAGTGCTAAAGTAGAGGAAAGGCAAATGAAAATTGATAATTTTGAATTGGCCGCTAAGCCAGATGTCGTTTCTTCAGTTAATGTTGAATATTCAACACCTAAAGACGAAGAAAAAAAAGAATATGAAGAAATAAATGCAAATAAACTAGATATAAACAAATGCTTGGAATCTGAACTGATAGATTTACCTGGAATAAGTGTTGTAACAGCAAAAAAAATTGTTAATTATTGTGATAGTAATAATGGTTTTAATTCATTCGATGAATTTATAGAATTAATGGATATAAAACCACATTTTGCAATTCAGCTTAAAGATTTAGTTATTGTTATTCCACGGGACAAGAAAATTAATAATTCTTCTAGGAAACTAGACATATGACAAATTTACAAATATATAAAATAAAAAGAACCACAACTGTTGAAGGACCTGGGAAAAGATTTTGTATATGGGTGCAGGGATGTAGTAGACATTGTAAAGGATGTATGTCTGAGCAAACATGGTCTAAAGAAGAGGGAATAGAATACACGGCAGATGAAATTTTCACAATGATTAAAAGCACTCCAGACATAGAAGGAATTACCTTCTTAGGAGGGGAGCCATTTGAACAAGCGGAAGGATTATCTATACTGGCAGAAAAAATACAAAGTATTGGATTATCTATTGTAGCTTTTACAGGATATAAAATAGAAGAACTTAAAAATTTAGACAACCTGTATATAAACAAATTATTAGATCAAACAGATCTTCTAATAGATAGCCCCTTTGAAATTGACAAATTCAATTTAGATAGACCTTGGGTGGGGTCATCAAATCAGCGATATATATTTTTGACAGACAGATATGATGATAAAATATTAGAAACGAAAAACAAGGTTGAAATAGCCGTTTTACCAAACGGAAAAATACAAGTTGATGGTATGGGAGATTTCAATAAAGTTAAAGAAATAATATGAAAGGGAGTAACAATTATGCAAAATTATAACGAAAAGAATATGATAAAATTAGCAAATTTACTTAAAGCGAGATTTCCGTATATATACATCTCTTCATTTGAAGAAGAGCGTGTTATAGATATGATAAGGAAAACTGTAGAAACTTCAGAAATTATTAAAACCACTAGAAAACTATATGTTTGGACACAGACAAATGGATTTATTCTTGATAATACTAAAAAGCAACACAAAGAAACTATTGATGCTAGAAGAGCATTAGAATTTGTGGAACAATGCGAAGAAGATGCAGTATTTGTATTTAAGGATTTTCATATAAACTTTGGAATTAATAATAGACCGGCTGATTATATGGTTATAAGAAAATTGCGTGATATTATTCCAAATTTAAAAACAAGCATTGCTAAAAAAAATGTGATTTTTGTTTCGCCAGAATTAGTCATTCCAGATAACATGCAAAAAGAAATTTCTGTTTTTGATTTTTCTTTACCAACCGTTGAAGAAATTGGAAATATGTTAAACGAAATGATTAAGCAAAATAATTCCATTGAAATTTCTCTTACCGAACAAGAAAAAGAGAAAATGGCTAAAAGTGCATTAGGACTAACTCTTCAAGAAGCAGAAAATGCTTTTGCTAGAGCTATGGTGGAACACGGTAAATTAGATATAAGTGATATGAATGTCATATTAGACGAAAAAAATCAAGTAATTAAAAAAACAGGTATTTTAGAATTTATTAAAAACGATTTACATATTGATGATATTGGAGGTCTTGATAATCTTAAAAAGTGGCTTAAAAAAAGAAACAATTCATGGTTAGATGCGGCCAAAAATTATAATATTCCCGCACCAAAGGGAGTTTTAATAACCGGTGTACCTGGTTGTGGAAAGAGTTTAACTGCCAAAGCTATGAGTAGTATGTGGCAATTACCGTTACTCCAATTAGATATGGGGAAAATATTTAGCGGTATTGTTGGCAGTTCTGAAGAAAACATGAGAAAAGCTTTAAAAACCGCTGAAGCGGTGGCACCATCAATTTTATGGGTTGATGAAATAGAGAAGGGGTTAAGCGGAATTAATTCCAATGGTGATAGTGGAACATCGACTAGAATTTTTGGTACATTTCTAACTTGGATGCAAGAAAAAACAGAACCGGTTTTTGTTATTGCAACTGCTAATGATATTAGTGCACTTCCTCCAGAATTACTCAGGAAAGGTCGTTTTGATGAAATATTCTTTGTTGATTTACCTACAAAAAAAGAAAGAGAAGAAATTTTTAAAGTTCATTTAAATAAAAGAGTAACTAATATGGAACTAGCAAAAGAATTACTACCAACCAATGAATTATGCAAAGAATTGGCAGAACTTACTGAAGGTTTTGTTGGGGCAGAAATAGAGCAAATTGTTATATCGGCTCTTTATGAAGCATTTTTTGAAAATAGGGGATTGTTAAAAAACGATTTTGAAAAGGTAATCAATAACATGGTGCCTTTATCAGTAACTCAAAAAGAACAGATAAAAGCTTTAAGAGACTGGGCCAATGTAAGAGCTGTAGCTGCAACGGCTAAAGAAAAACTAGCAAATTATGAAAATACTACCGCAGAAGGCGATGATATAAATAAAAGCCGTGGCGGAAGAATTCTAGAAACCTAGGAGGTAAAAATATGTCTGTAACTATATCAATGGTTCCTTTAGCAATAGCAGTTTTTTCAACTGTTAGTGCGGCCGGAATACATAGTGCAAATAAAAAGCTAAAAAAATATAAAAACGTTTCGGATATTCCAGAACTGCAAACAAAGTATAATGACATAACATTATTACGTAAAACGTTAACCGAACATGGATTTAAGGTAATACAGGAAGATGAAAACACTTTAATTTGTATTGCGGCTAAAGGGAAGCTTAAATTTTCGAGAACCACAGAAGGAGAACCATTTAAGGCAACAATTTCTGATTTAGATGATATTGATGGGCTTTTTTGTGATTTGGAGTTATTAGAAAGCGAATATTATGAAAACGTTCAATCGTTCACTTATGATAAACTTATATCACAGTTGGGAAATAACAACATGACACTACAATCAGAGCAAATTCTTGAAGATAATTCAATACTATTGACTATTGATGTGTGAGGGGTGTAATGGAATGGAAGAAAGAGGTTTTAAAAACTGTAAAAAATGCGGAGAAAAAATAGAAGCAAATGAGTATATATGTAGTTGTGGAAAAAGACAAATTGATTTTTGGATAGTTTTTATACTTTTAATATCGGTATACATATTCTTGTGTGCAATGGTTTTTATACTAACTATTGCCTGGCAAAAAATAGCATGCTTGATTGGGGGAACTCTAATAATCCCTGCATTTATGCATTTTTGGGATAATCCTCGAGGAAAAATAACAGAATTGAGAGGAAGAGTAGGTACTTCATTTGTTATTGCTCTTGCTATAGCAAGCGTATTTAATATAATTTTGTATATTATAGAAAACAACCAAGCGTTTTCGATAGCTGGTATAATATTTCTTTTTAGCGCAGTAGGTTTTTCAATTTCTATAAGGGATATTGATTCGAAATCAAATTATGAGTTTCAAGTAAAAAAACTAAAATTCAATAGAAATATATCTGTTGTAATTGCTACAATTTGGGGTTTAACCGCATCACTTAACTTTATTTTGTTCATGAACACAAATAATAATATGAATTTAGTACTCTTTGTGCTTAGCGCGCTTTGTATCATATTATATGGAGGTCAAGGTTATAGAGCAGCACAAAGGTTAAAAAAATTAAATGAGTTGAACAAAAATATCTAACATTCTAACCCAGACAAAAAAATTGTCTTTTTTTCTTGTATTTGTTTACAAAATATCGAAAAATACTATATAATTAATATAGTAGGAAGCGTGATAATATGAAAGCACTAATAACAGGGGCAAGCTCAGGTATCGGAAGGGATATGGCTAGGGTTTTAGCTAACGAAGGATATGAATTAATCCTTGTCGCTAGAAGAAAAGATAGGTTAGAAGAACTAAAAAAGGAACTAAATACCAAAGTTGAAGTAATGACAATGGATTTATCCAGCACTTTTAACTGTGTTAAATTATATAACAAAGTAAAAAAACAAAACATAGATATATTAATTAACAATGCCGGTTTTGGACTATTCGGTGAATTTTCAGACATTAATTTAGATAAGGAACTCGATATGATTGATTTAAATATAAAAGGTGTTCATACTTTAACCAAACTTTTCTTAGAAGACTTCAAGAAAAAAGACCAAGGCTATATTTTAAACGTTGCTTCGGCATCAGGATTTATGCCTGGTCCATTAATGGCAACTTATTATGCGACTAAAAACTATATAGTTAGTTTGACAATGGCTATTTACGAAGAATTAAAAAGAGAAAAAAGTAATGTGGTGGTAAGTGTTTTATGTCCAGGGCCTGTTAATACCGAGTTTAATACGGTTGCTGATGTTAAATTTAAAATAAAATCAAAATCAAGTGAAGAAGTCGCAAACTATGCAATCAAAAAAATGTTTAACGAAAAATTAATTATTGTTCCTGGAATAAAAATGAAACTACTTATTTTCCTTACTAGATTAGTTCCAAGAAAATTAATATTAAAAATAGTTTATAATATTCAAAGAAGAAAAACCAATTAATTTTATCTAATAATTACATCATGGCCATTGCAAACTACATCATTTTATAGTATAATGATGTACATAGAGGAAGGGACGATGTATATATGAAAAAACTTGATTATGAGAAACATAAGGATAAATATCTAAAAAAAGACATCCTAGACATGATAACTAAAATTCATGAATACAAAGGTAAAACTAGCATTTTATTAGATATTAAAAGGGATACTCTAAATACATTGATTGAAATTGCCAAAATCCAAAGTATTGACTCTTCGAACAGAATTGAAGGTATTTTTACTAGTGATAAAAGATTGAATGAATTAGTAAAAGAAAAAAGCAAACCTAAAAATAGAAACGAAGAAGAAATACTGGGATATCGCGAAGTATTAAAAATAATACACGAAAGTTATGATTACATGAATATATCTTCTAATTATATTTTGCAAATGCATAAAGAACTTTATACATATTCTAAAAAATCTATTGGGGGACAATTTAAAAACGTTGACAACTTTATTGCTGAAACCGATGAACAAGGCAATGAAAAAATCAGATTTCAACCAGTATCGGCCTTACAAACTCCGTTTTATATTGAAGATTTATGTAATGAATATAATAAAATGGTTAAAAATAATATTGTTGAAGAACTAATTTTGATTCCAATATTTATACTTGATTTTTTATGTATTCATCCCTTTAATGATGGTAATGGTAGGATGAGTAGACTCCTTACATTATTATTACTTTATAAAAATGATTATGTAATTGGCAAATATATAAGCATAGAAAAATTAATCGAAAAGACAAAAGAAACTTACTATGAAACATTGCAAGATTCTAGTATTAACTGGCATGAAGATAAAAATACTTATGAACCATTTATTAGATATTTCTTAGGTATTATTATAAAAGCATATGATGAACTAGAAAATAGAATTAATGATATTGGCAGTAAAAAAGTAACTAAAACAGACAGAATAATCAATATTATCTTATCTAAACTTGGTAAATTCACTAAAAAAGATATTTTAGAAGAATGCTACGACATAAGTAAGATAACAGTTGAAAGAACCTTAAATAATTTATTAAAACAGGGTAAAATAATTAAACATAGTAACGGAATTAAGACATTCTATACAGTGGAACACGATGAAAAATAATTATTTTTAACAAAACAGTCAAAAACACTTGACTGTTTCTTAAATAACGGTATAATAGGGTTCACAAAAACCCCTTTTTATATTATAATTAAGAGAGTGGTGATGAGCTTATGGATAATATAATCGCAATTAATAATATAACCTTAAAATATGATAATCTTACAGTTTTTGAAGACCTTATTTTAAAAGTGAAAAAAGGTTCGTTCACAACCATTTTAGGTGCTAATGGAAGTGGGAAAAGTACTTTAGTAAAGCTAATTTTAGGCTTAGTAAAAGGCAGTAATTTTATTTTTGTCGTGGGACTTCCAACCTTGCCAGAAAACGAAAAAGAAATAAAAAAACATATCGGCGTTGTTTTTGAAAACCCAGATAAGTATTTTGTTAATGAAACAGTAAAAGACGAAATAGCTTTTGCGTTAGAAAACTTAAGAATGAATTCCGATGAAATAGAAAAACGAGTTCACCAAATAGCTAATCTATTAGAAATAGAAGACATTTTAGAAAATGAACCTCATAGTTTAAATATTCAAGATAAACAACTAGTATCTTTAGCCTCTGCTTTAATAAACAAACCAAAACTTCTATTGATTGACGAAGGATTAAATGGCTTAGATAGCGTTATGAAAGAAAAAGTATTGAAAATTTTAACCGATTTAAATAAAAGTGATGGTTTAACTATTTTAAACGTAACTGACGATATTGAAGATTGCCTATATGGTAATGAAATAATATTATTAAATAAAGGAAAAGCTATATTACATGGTACAAAAGAAGAAGTTTTAGAAAACGAAAAAATATTCCAAGAAGCTGGACTAGACTTACCATTTATCGTTACCTTATCCAATAAATTAAAGTTTTATAATTTAATTGATAAAACATATTTCGATGTAGAAAAGTTGGTGGATGATTTATGGAAGTAAAATTTAAAGACGTTAGTTATGCTTATAACAATAACACACAATTAAAAAACCAAGTGTTAAAAGATTTATCTTTCGAAGTAAAAAGCAATAAAATAACAGGATTTATTGGTCCTAATGGTTGCGGCAAAACTACCATTATCGAATTAATAAATGGTTTAATATTACCGACATCAGGTGAAGTAATAGTTGGAGATGTTATATTACAAAACAAAAAAAGACCTAAAAACATCAATGAATTAAGGTCAAATGTTGGATTAGTATATCAAAATCCAGAAGTTCAATTTTTCTGTAAAACAGTTAGAAAAGAAATTGAATTTGCTTTAAAAAATTTCAATTATAAAACAGAAGAAAAAGAAAAAAGAATAAGTGATGCTTTGAAAATGGTTGGCCTAGACGACGGTTATTTAGAAAGATCACCATTTAAATTAAGTAAAGGTGAACAAAGAAAAGTTGCAATTGCGTTAATCTTAGCTTTCAATCCTAAAATAATAATTATGGACGAACCTACTATGGGACTAGATGCTTCTAGTCGTAAACATTTAATAAAGTTAATTAAAATGATGAAAATAAGGTATGACAAAACCATAATATTAGTAACAACCGATACCGATATGCTGCACGGAGTAGCCGATTATATTTATATAGTTAATGAGGGAAGAATAGCTAGAGCTGGCGATAAATACGAAATATTTAGTGATTCCAATATTTTAAAACAATATCGTATTAAATGCCCTAAAATAGTAGAATTCTCCAATTTAGTTGAAACAAAAAAGGGTATTAAAATTGGTTATAGGGATGACATTAGCGATTTAATGAAAGACGTTTATCGTTATGTTAAGTAACATTGGAGTGGGAAAATATTTTCCAGCTAATTCAAATATTCATAAAATGCATCCATTATCAAAAATCATATGTACAGTTTTATTTATAATCATATTATTAGTCGCAAGAGATGTCCAAATAACTGCGGCCCTTACTTTATTAGTTATGATAATGATGATGAATACCAATATCCCCTTAACTGTATACTATCAAAGTATTAAGAATATTAAAATTTTATTATTAATAATCTTTATAATAGCTGGACTAATAAGCTTATCTATTATAAGTGCTTTTATAGTGCTTATAGACTGTTTATTAATCATTTTATATACGACTATCTTAACTTTAACTACACCGCCGACAGAAATAACGTATGGGTTAGAAAAATTTTTATTCCCGCTTAACTATATAAAAGTACCTGTTAATAAAGTAGCTTTAAATATAAGTTTAGCACTAAGATTTATTCCAACCGTTATTGACCAAAGCGATAAAATATTAAAATCAGAAGCTAGTCGTGGTGTCGATAATCGTTCGTCGATTAAAAAGTGGTTTATGGCAACTATTTTTATGATAGGACCAGCTATAGTCTTATCACTTAAAACATTTAAACAACTTAAAAGTATGATGAAATTAAGATTATTTGGTACTTATGATACGAGAACTAACTTTAGAATAAATAAATGGAGTTTATTTGATAGCTATTTAGTTATAATACACGTTGCTATATTTGTGGCTATTATCTTGAGAGGAGTAATAATGTGAGATATTTAATGACCTTTTCGTATGATGGTTCAAAATATAAAGGCTATCAAAAACAACCAAAAGTAAAAACGATACAAGAGCAAGTAGAAAAAGCTTTAAAAACTATTAATGGTAATAAAAAAGTCGATATTCATGCTTCAGGAAGAACGGATACTGGAGTTCATGCTTGCAGTCAAAAAGCTCATTTTGATTTGGAAATTAAACACATAACTCCAGAAAAACTAAAAGACGGCTTAAATAGTTTAATACCTAAAGATATATATGTGAAAAATATTGAAGTAGTCGATGACGAATTCCATGCTAGATATAACGTTAAAGCTAAAGAATATACTTATGTTATTAATATGGGGGAGTATAATCCTATCGAAAATAGTTATGTTTTCCAATATAATAAAAAATTGGATGTTGTTGAAATGCAAAGAGCTTTAAAATATTTAGAAGGGACACACAATTTTAAATCATTCACAAAAACCGATGAGGAAAAAGACGATTATACGAGAACTATTGTCCAAACCAATTTAATAAGGGACATGAAAAACGTTAACAAAATCACTTTATCTTTTCTAGGAACAGGGTTCTTAAGATATATGGTTAGAAATATGGTAGGGACTTTAATTGAAATTGGCGAAGGTAAAAGAAAAAGTGAGGATATAATAGAAATATTAAGACAAGAAGATAGAAAAAAAGCCGGGAAAACGGCCTCACCAGAAGGGTTATATTTAAAGGATGTATTATATTAAAAACTTGCAATTAATTAATAATTATGATATTATAACAAACATCAAAAATTGGATCTGACTCTAAGAAATCGGAGCGGTGCCAAAAAAATTCACGTTAGAAAAAACATTCTTAGCGGTTTTATTAACATGCACAATAGCAGGCGCTTCATTTATGGTTAATGGATGTAGTACAAACGAAAATAATTTAGAAAACGAGGGCTTTGCCGTGTATACATTAGATGGCGAACATCAAGAAGGAGATACTAAAATATTTGAACCCAACCAACATATAATCACTTTTAGTTTTCCGGCCATGCCTAATGACCAACAGATTAATTGTCCAGAGGGATATGAATTAGACCAAGTTTATTTTACATATAACGGCAATAACGGTTATACTAATAGAGCGGTATTTATGAATACACAGATGGTAGAAGCAGTGGCATCCTATAACGAAAATACTAAAACAGTTGAATTTTGGCAACCAGGGACACCTATTCAAATGGACTTAGAAAACGAAAATAATTTAGAAGACGAAACACAAAAAACCTCATCACGATAAATTTTACAATTTTATTCATTAAAAACATACAAAAGCATATAATTTTATTGACTTTTGTAGTTTTTTTTAATATAATTATTACTGGTACATTAATTTTATCCCACATTCAGTAGGTTCTGGGAAAACTTACTAATGTTAAAGGAGAAAGGAAATCTATATGAAAACATTCATGCAAAGAAAAGAAGACGTTGAAAGACAGTGGTATGTTATCGACGCCGAAGGTCAAACCTTAGGTCGTTTAGCTACTAAAGTCGCAACTGTCTTAAAAGGAAAACATAAACCAACTTATACACCACATATCGATGGTGGAGATTACGTAATTATAATTAACGCTGGTAAAGTAAACTTGACTGGTAATAAATTAGATACTAAAATTTATTACAATCATAGTAGATATACTGGCGGACTTAGAGAAAGAACAGCTAGAGTAATGCAAGAAAAATATCCTGTTGAAATGCTTGAAAGAGCGGTAAAAGGAATGCTTCCTAAAAACAGACTAGGAAGACAAATGTATAAAAAATTATTTGTATATGCTGAAGGGGAACACCCACATAGTGCACAGCAACCAAGTGTACTAGAAGTGGACTAGGAGGAATTAGATGGCAGAAAAAAGAATATTTACCGGAACTGGTAGAAGAAAAGATGCAGTCGCAAGAGTATCAATGACTCCAGGAAAAGGAAAAATAACAGTTAATGGAAGAGATGTTAGGGAATTCTTCCCATATGAAACCAATGTTATGGATTTAATGCAACCATTAACAATAACAAATAATGAAAATACATTTGATATCACCGCTAAAGTTGATGGCGGTGGATTTACAGGACAAACAGGAGCTATTCGTTTAGGAATTACAAGAGCTTTATTAGAATATGATAAAGACAACGAAGAAAAAGAAGACAGCTATAGAAAAACATTAAAAAGAGCTGGGTTTATTACTAGAGATCCAAGAGTTAAGGAAAGAAAGAAACCTGGACTTAAAGGAGCTCGTAGGGCACCACAATTCAGTAAACGTTAGGAAAAAAGTTTAAAGCCGACAAAATTAATTGTTGGTTTTTAGTTTGTTATAAAAAATACACATTATTTTTAAAATATTGCATAAAATAATAATACAATACAAAATATTGACAACGTATTGAAAACATATTGACAAAACGAAAACATTATGTTAAATTATTTATGTAAGGAGATGATATTATGGCTGAAATGTCTAATGCGGTTAATATGAGCTTTAGGGTAGATAAAAATCTTAAAAAGGAAGCTGATATGCTATTTAAAAAATTAGGATTAAACACTAGCGTGGCATTAAATATGTTTTTAAGTCAAAGTGTGAGGGAACAGGCTATCCCTTTTAATCCAACAATGGAAATATTTACACCTAGCAATAGATTATTAAAAGCTCTTGAAGAAGCCGAAGCAATTGAAAAAGGATTAGTAAAAGCTAAAAGATATAATACGTTCCAAGAAGCATTAGAGGATTTAGATAATGAAGTATAAATTAATCCTGACAAAAGCCATAAAAAAACAATTGAAAATAATTAAAAAACGAAACAAGCAAATAGAAAAAATGGATAAAATAGTAGAAGCATTATTAAACGGAGAAGAATTAGACCCAAAATATAGGGACCATCATCTAACAAATAGCAAAAAATTTATAAATTGTAGAGAGTGCCATATAGAACCTGACTGGTTATTAGTTTATAAAAAGAATGGTAAGAAATTAATTTTATTGCTTGTTGAAACTGGAAGTCATAGTGATTTGTTTTAAACGCCATAATCCTTAATGCAAAGATTTGTTCTTTGTTTTTTCTGTACAAATAGGCCGCTTTAACTTCTTTTGATTTAGTACTTATTTTTTAAAACTTAAGCTTAATAATTCGACATTATTAGACTAATTTTTTAAAATGAAAAATTAGTCTAATAAGTATTGACTAATTCCAAAATAAAGTTTATAATTATTTTAGGTGATTATTGTGATTAAAAGAGAGATATATTTAGAAAAAATTAGACCATTTTATGAACAAAACACATTGATTAAAATAATATATGGTTTAAGAAGAAGTGGTAAAAGTGTTATATTAGAACAAATACAAGAAGAAATAAAAGTTAAAGAAGAGAACAAGATATATATTAATTTTGAATCTTTAGAGTTTGATTTTATAAAAAGTGCTAAGGATTTAGATAAATATATTAAAAGTGTAACAAAAAAAGGCGAACAGTATTATCTGTTTTTAGATGAAGTAGGAATGATTGCAGATTTCGAAAAGGCTATAAATTCTCTCCGAGTAGAAAAGAATTATAGTATATTTATAACTGGTTCTAATAGTAAAATGCTATTTAGTGAATTATCTACTGTGTTGTCTGGAAGGTACGTAAGTTTTGAAGTAAAGAGTCTTAGTTTTAAAGAAGTAGTAGAACATACGGGGGAAGCTGATTATAAAAAACTTCTTTTAGATATTTTGGAATATGGTACACTTCCTGAAAGATTTTCATTTAATAGTAGTAGAGCTATAACTAACTATATTGAAGATGTATATAATTCTATAATTTTAAAAGATATAATTAGTGATTTAAAAATAAGAGATTTGAATTCGTTTAATAGAATATTTCAATACCTATTAGAAACAGAAGGAAAAGAGTTTTCACCAACTAATATATTGAACTATCTAAAAAGCAATCAACAAGAGATGTCCAAAGAAACACTATATAATTATACGGAAGGTTTAGTAAAAACATTTATTTTAAATAAAGTACCTAAGTATGATATAACTGGTAAAAAAGTTTTAACAAATTTACCTAAATATTATGTTAGTGATTTAGGACTAAAGAAGATAAAAACAACAAATAAGAAGATTAATTATTCTACTAATTTAGAAAGTTTAGTTTTTAATGAACTTCAAATAAAAGGATATGAAGTATATGTTGGTAAAACAATAAAAGGAGAAGTAGATTTCATCGCAATAAAAGAAAACACTCCAATTTATATTCAGGTTACATATATGTTGGTTGAGCCTTCAACAATTGAAAGAGAATTTGGTGCCTTTGATAATATAAAAGATAATTATCCAAAATACGTAATAAGTATGGACGAAGTAGATATGTCTCAAAACGGGATAAAGCATTTGAATATAATTGATTTTTTGATGAAAAATGAATTATAAGAAGGATATAATTTGGTTTTTCTGTACAACTTTGTGTCAACCATCTACTTTTCATTCAAAAACTATTGAACAAATAAATAATAGCTCATATAATGTAATTAGAAAAGGAAGAATGCTGATAATGTTCAAAAGGGGCTCGGCTTCATAGTGTCAGTCTAATAAGACATTAAAAGAGTGAACGGTTTTTCAGCACTAGTATCTTCCTTTTTATTGTTGCTTAAAACCTATAATTCTTATATAATTAATGAAGGTGATATAAATGTTAAAAATTAGTAATAAATGGCAAGACTATGAATGTATGGATGCTGGTAACGGTGAAAAACTAGAAAAATGGGGTAACTATATATTAAGAAGACCTGACCCAGGAGCTTTATGGGGGATAACTTTAGATAATACATGGGAAAAAGTAGATGGACACTATCACCGTTCAGATAAAGGTGGCGGGTATTGGGACTTCAAAACAAAGTTACCAGAATACTGGACAGTTAGTTATAAACATCTAACCTTTAAAGTAACGCCTACTAATTTTAAACATACAGGATTATTCCCTGAGCAAGCTACAAACTGGGATTTTATGATGGAAAAAATAAAAACTAGTAATCGTAAGATCAAAGTATTAAACTTATTTGCTTATACAGGAGCTGCTACGATGGCATGTGCGAGTGCAGGCGCTGAAGTAACCCAAGTTGATGCTTCTAAAGGAATGAGCATGTGGGCGAAAGAAAACATGAAACTATCAAAATTAGAAGAAAAAAACATTAGATTTATAGTTGACGACTGTCTTAAATTTGTTCAAAGAGAATACCGTAGGGGAAACAAATATGACGCTATTGTAATGGACCCACCAAGTTATGGTCGGGGACCTAATAAAGAAATATGGAAATTTGAAAAAAACATTGCGGTATTATTAGAAGCATGCATTAATATATTAAGTGATAAACCATTATTTGTATTAATAAATTCCTATACAACTGGTGCCTCTAATATTGTTTTAGGCAATATGCTTAAAACATCATTATTAAAAGATTATAATGGTAAAGTAGAAACAGGTGAAGTTGGGTTACCAATAACCAAGAATGATTTAGTTTTACCATGTGGAATTTATGGAAAATGGGAAAGTAATGATTAAATTTACAATTTTTGTGTAAAATTAATAAAAACATCTTACGATTTATAAAAATAATGTGCTATAATAAAAAAGAGCCAACCACTCTCGGTATAAGAGTGGTTTTTGTTTTGTAGGAGGTTTGTTATGGCTAAATATGTTTTTGTTACAGGTGGAGTTGTTTCAGGTTTAGGGAAAGGAATAACCGCTTCAGCAATCGGTTTATTATTAAAATCTAGGGGATATAAAGTATTTATGCAAAAATTCGACCCATATATCAATGTCGACCCTGGAATGATGAGCCCTTTTCAGCACGGTGAAGTATTTATCACTGCCGATGGCTGTGAAACTGATTTAGATTTAGGACATTATGAGAGATTTATCGATGAGGAATTAAACTATACTTCTAGTATTACAACTGGTAAAATATATTCGTCAATACTGGAAAAAGAAAGAAGGGGCGACTATTTAGGGGCAACTGTACAAATAGTACCTCATGTAACAAATGAAATAAAAAATAAAGTATATGAAGCCGCAAGGACTAGTAAAGCTGACGTAGTTATTACCGAAATAGGAGGTACAGTTGGTGATATAGAGTCTTTGTCATTTATTGAAACTTTAAGACAAATAAGAAACGAATTAGGGATTGAAAATACTTGTTTTGTTCATACTACTTTAATACCTTATATTTTTGGTTCGGGGGAACTAAAAACAAAACCGACCCAGCACTCAATTATTGAAATGCGTAGTTTAGGTATTCAGCCAGATATTATCGTCTGTAGAACTCCGCAAGAGTTGGACGATGGAATAAAAAGCAAACTAGCTTTATATTGTAGTATTCCAACTGAAAACATTATTACCGCAGTCGATGTAAAAAACATTTATCAAATACCGATTAATTTTTATAATCAACACATGGACGAAAGAATACTAAAACAATTTAATATAAGTACTAAAAAAGCCAATTTAAAATATTGGAAAGAATTAATTGAAACGACTGATAATTTAAAAGACGAAATAGAAATTGCTTTAGTAGGTAAGTATGTCGAGTTACACGATGCTTATCTTTCGGTAATGGAAGCTTTAAAGCATGCCGGCTATAAATACAAAACTAAAATAAATATTAAATGGGTAAATGCCGAAGAATTAGAAAGTCAAGATCCCAAAAAAGTATTTAAAAATACCAAAGGGATTATAGTGCCTGATGGTTCTGGAGAAAGTGGGATAAATGGTTTACTAAAAGCGATTAATTATGCTAGAGAAAAAAACATTCCTTTTTTAGGAATTTGTTTAGGTATGCAGCTCGCAGCTATTGAATTTGCCAGAAACGTTTGTAATATAGAAGATGCGAATTCAACAGAATTTAATAGCTTATGTTCTGAGCCAATTATCGACTTAATGTCAGATCAAAAAAACATTCCTACAATTTCAAGATTAGGGAATTACGATTGTAAAATCAAAAAAGACACTTTAGCCTATGCTTCTTACAAAGAAACAAACATTAAAGAAAGACATCGTCATCGATATGAATTTAACAATAAGTATAAAGACATATTAGAGGACGCGGGTTTAGTGTTTTCAGGTATTAATGAAGAAAGTAATTTAGTAGAAATAATTGAATTACCTAAACACAAATATTTTATGGCTTGTATGTTTCAACCAGAATTCAAAAGTAGGCCTACTAGATGCCATCCATTGTTTGATTCGTTTATTAAAGCTAGTAAAAAATAATTATATATTTAAAATAAAACTTCCAACTTTTAAAAAGTTGGATTTTTTTCGAAAAAAAGAAGGTGTAAGGCCCCTCCGCGTCGTATATTACTAATAAGGAGGTGAAAAAAATATGATAAAAGAAAAAACATTTGAAGATATCAAACACATTGACGAATTCGGTAATGAATATTGGGAGGCTAGAGAGCTATGCAATGTTTTAAAATACAAAAGCTGGGATAAGTTTCTAAATGTTATTGAAAAAGCGACCACTGCTTGTAAAAACAGCGGATACAATCCTGATAAACAACTTTCCCAGATGGGAAAGTTGTCAAAAAGAGGGAATAATACAGTTATTGAAATCAAAGATTACAAATTATCCAGATATGCATGTTATTTAATCGTCCAAAATGGCGACCCAAGAAAAGAAGTAATTGCTTTAGGTCAAACTTATTTCGCTGTGCAAACAAGGAAACAAGAACTAAGCGAAAAAGAATATGGATTATTAACTGAAGATGAAAAAAGGCTTTACCAAAGAAGCTTAACTAAAAAAGGCAATTATTCTCTAAACCAAGCGGCTAAAAACTCAGGAGTAAAAAACTTTGATAATTTTCATAATCACGGTTATAAAGGTTTATATAATGGAGAAACTGCTGACGATATTGCTAAAAGAAAAAATCTAAGATATAGAGAAGATATATTAGACAATATGGGTAGCGACGAATTAATTTCTAATTTATTTAGAATATCCCAAACAGAACAAACTTTGAAAAAAGGAAAAGTTACCACGGAAAAAGGCGCAAACCAAACACATTATAGAATTGGAAAAAACATCAGAAATGTAATAATTCAAAATGATGGGATTGTTCCAGAAAAACTTCCAACACCTAAAAAGTCATTAAAAGAATTAGAAAAAACAGAAAAAAGAAACTTAACATTTACCACCAAAGATAAGCATTAAGACCGAAAGAGAAATATAGTTACTAAGGAAAAATAATATATATAAGTTGAAAAAACGATTTGACATCGTATGATACAAATAAGGGGCAAAGAAAGGAGAAAAATATGATAAAAGAAAAAACATTTGAAGACATCAAACACATTGACGAATTCGGCAATGAATATTGGGAAGCCAGGGAATTACAAAAAGTATTAGAATATAAAGAATGGAGAAAATTTGAAGGAGTTATCAACAAGGCAAAAGATGCGTGCAAGAACAGTAAAAACAATGTGTTTTATCATTTTGTCGGCGCCGACAAAATGATAAAATTGGGTAAAACTGCATCAAGAGAAATAACCAATTATAAGCTTAGTCGATATGCATGTTATTTAATCGTCCAAAATGGCGACCCAAGAAAAGAAGTAATTGCTTTAGGACAAACCTATTTTGCAGTACAAACAAGGAAGCAAGAGCTTTCAGAAAAAGAATATGGCTTATTAACTGAAGATGAAAAAAGATTTTACCAAAGAAACTTAACTAAAAAAGGCAACTATTCTTTAAACCAAGCGGCTAAAAACTCAGGAGTAAAAAACTTTGATAATTTTCATAATCATGGCTACAAAGGTTTATATAATGGAGAAACTGCTGACGATATTGCCAAAAGAAAAAATCTAAGATACAGAGAAGAAATATTAGACAATATGGGTAGTGCTGAGCTGGCCGCCAATTTATTTAGAATATCTCAAACAGAACAAAGATTGTCCAATGAAAATATTAAGGGCGAAAAAAATGCTAACAACGCCCACTACAAAGTTGGTAAAATTGTTAGGAGTGCTATCAAACAATCTGGAGGAACAATGCCAGAAAAACTTCCAACACCTAAAAAGTCATTAAAAGAATTAGAAAAAACAGAAAAAAGAAATTTAACATTTATCAGTAAAGATAAGCATTAATATCGACAATCTCGATAAATATAGTATAAAATGCATCAATTTTTAAAGAAATTTGCATTTTTTTCATTTTTTTTCGAAAAAAAGAAGGAATAAGGTCCCTCCGCGTCGTATGATACAAATAAGGGGCAAAGAAAGGAGAAAGTATGAAAAGAATAAAACTATTTTGCTTAACGCTAATTTTATTTAGTATGTTAAGCCCAGTCCAAGCCGAAACCATAACCTACAAAAAACTAGAAGGGATATATTATAATCTGACGGTAAATAATCAAACCACATCCAATTATGTTACAATGTTTTACTTAAACGATAGAGTAGCCTATTGCATTGAACCTGGTAAAGGTATTCACACCAAAGAGTATATAGCATATAACAACTTTGATAAAACGGGTTTAAGTGATGCTCAAAAGGAATTAATAGAAAAGATAGGTTATTATGGCTATGAATATCCAGGCCATCAAACTGATAAGTATTACATTGCTACTCAGGAACTTATTTGGACAACCTTCAGCAATGTCAATATATATTGGACAACAGGAGAAAATGGTACCGGCAGTACAATTGATATCACCAAAGAAAAAAATGAAATTTTAGAATTAGTAAACACCAAAAGTCCTTCATTTGAAAATGAAACAATTATTGGTTACACAGGAGAAACTTTTACTATTATTGATACTAACGAAGTTTTAAGTAATTATGAATTAGAAGACAGTAAATATCACGATGTAAAAGTAGAAGGAAACAAGCTAATTATTACTTTTAATGAAGAAATAGTACCCGAAGAGGAAATAAAACTAAACTTCAAAAAATATGACAACGCCACTACTTTGGTTTATATGGAAGAAGGCTCTCAGAATTTAGCATCTTTAAGACTATCTAATGATTATAGTTTAACTATTAAATTAAAAAATCAAGAAAAAATTATCCCTGAAGAATATGAAATAGTTAAAGTACCTAATACAGGCGATAGTATTATAAGACATTTCAATGTAGCCTACTTTGGATTTAATAATGATAAAAGGTTTAACTGAGGTCATAGCCTTCATTATGATGATTATTCAAAGTCTGACTAATTATTTACCAGAAGCTGTTTTAATCAAAGAAAAAGTAACAATTACCAATCCGGTAATAGAAATCCCTGCGATAAATCTAAAAAAGGAATTTTATCCAAATGATAAAATAAAAAACAACGTTGATAAAGGGATTGAAGTAATAGAAGGATCGTCAATGCCTAATGTAAAAAATGGCAACTTAATATTAGCTTCCCATAGTGGGAACTCAGTAATTGCTTACTTTAAGAATTTAGACAAATTAAAGATTAATGATAGTATATATGTATATTATCAGGATAGGAAATATAAATATGTGATTGCTGATACATATGACATAGAAAAGACTGGCTATGCCAAAATCAAAAGAGACAAGAATAAAACAAGCATAACGTTAGTTACTTGTAAAAAACACACTAGTCAGCAAACCCTCTACATCGGATATCTTATTTTAACAGCTAAAACGTAATATTCTAAACAACACCTAGCAATATGCTAGGTTTTTTCATGTCCAATAACCAAGTTAAAAGGGTTCTCTGAAATGTAGAGAGCTTTTTTAATGGAGAATATTAGTTAAAAGAAAAAATCATTTTTTTGTAAAAAAAAAGGAAATCGAGCATCTACGTCGTATGATACTAATAGAGGGAGGTATTAGTATGCCAAATGCGATAATTGATAAAGATAAAGCATTAAAGAAATATTCTCAAACCGAGCAAAGGATATATACTAATTTAAGCGAAAAAATTATTAATGATATTGATAGTGTACTTAGCAATGTTAAAGAACGTAATCCAGTCAAATTGAGAGATAATACGCCTAATATTTTAGTAAAGCAAGGTATAAATAATTTGCCAATGTATCAAAACCCATCACATATAAGAATGAATATTTTGTCAACAGAGGAAGCCGTTGATAAAGGAATAATTATTAGACAGGGTGATAATTATCACGGACTAGGAAAAAAGCTCTACTTAGAAACATTAAATGGTTTAGATAACCCGAGAGCAATATTTAAAAAATCAAACGATAAAGATTATATAATTATTAGTGAGTTAAACGATTGTAATGGCAATGTTTTAATAGTTCCGATTGAAATTCACACTACTACTAAAGTAAATAAAGTTAATATTAACACTAATAGAATAAAGTCCTTGTATGGTAAGAACAATATTGACAGGTATTTAAAGGACAACATGATTTGTGGCAATTTAATTCAAATTTATGAACAAAAAAGAAGCGGGGTATGAGTCCAATACTCATAGCGTCGCTTCATTAAATAACAATATACCATAAACTAACCACAAAGTCAATTATAAATACATTGTCTTTAATAATATGTGATAAAAGAAAACATTTCACCTTTTAACAAATCAAAAACTAGCTTTTTTCATGTCCAATAACCAAACACATATACTTTATTAGGTGATTATATGCTTAACTATAAAGTTGTGGTTTTTTTAATATTTGCGGCTCTTTTATTAGCTTTTAATTATGTAAGCGCTGAAAACAAAACATTGCCATTACTATCAAAAGTAATATACTTAGATCCTGGGCATGGTGGGGCCGATAGTGGGGCGTACTATAAAAACATAAAAGAATCCGACTTAAATTTACAAATAAGTAAAAAAATAATGAAAGCCTTAAAAGAAGATGGCGCAACAGTTTACTTAACAAGATATGATGATTATGATTTGGCTGTTAATCATGCTTACCACCGTAAAAGAAGCGACTTATCAAGAAGAGCTAACGTTATCAATAAATCAGGTTGTGATATGTATCTTTCTATTCATTTAAATGCCACTACCAGCGAAACATGGTATGGAGCTCAAGTGTACTATGATAGTATTAGTCCCGAAAATGAAAAAATAGCTAAAGTATTTCAAGAAGAATTAGCTAGATACTTAAATACTGATAGACATTACAAAAACAACAACACCAAATATATGCAGCACAGAATAAATAGACCAGGAGTTTTATTAGAAGTAGGATTTTTATCAAATCCTAACGAAAGATATTTGCTTCAAAAAGCATCTTATCAGGATAAAGTTGCCGAAGTAGTAAGAAAAGCAGTTGTCAAATATTACCAGAGTTAAAAAAATTTAAACAAAGACAAAGAAAAATATGTTATAATTGATAATAGGTGAGAGGCATGACAAACAAGATATTTAAAACTATTGACGAACAAATAAAAATATTAAAAAGCAAAGGTTTAATTGTAGAAGATGAAGAAACGGCCAAAGACATACTATTTAGAGAAAATTATTTCTTTATTAGTGGTTATAGACATATGTTTATGGAACAAAGTAGAAAAGACAAATTTTTAACAGGCACCACTTTTGAAGAATTATATTCTATGTTTGTTTTTGACCGTAAAATGCGTAATATATTTTTCAAAAACATCTTAATTGTCGAAAACAATATTAAATCAATAATCAGTTATCAATTATCAAAAACATATGGGTTTAGGGAAAAAGAGTACTTAAATCCCAAAAACTTTGCTCAGGACAAGCTAAATGCAAGACAAGTAAATGACATTTTAAATAAGGTTAAAAGACAATTACGAGTTAATGGTCGTCAACACACGGCCACCATGCATTACATTGATAACTACGGATATATCCCTATGTGGATTTTAGTAAAGATTTTATCATTTGGAATAATGGCGGAATTTTATAGTATTTTAAAGAATGACGATCAACAAAAGATTGCTAGTTTATATCATTTTGACAGCGAAACATTAGGCAAATTCTTAATTTTAATTGCTAATTTCAGAAACGTTTGCGCGCATGAAGATATTTTATATACTCATCGCACTCAACGATTTATTCCAGATAATAAATACCATGAACTACTTAAAATCCCTAGAGGTGAAGAAATATATATTTATGGGAAAAACGATTTATTTTCTTTGGTGATAATGCTTAAATTTTTCTTAACAAAAGAAGAATTTTCCGAAATGATTGATGAAATTAGATTAGAAGTAGAAATATTAGAAGATGAAGTTAATACCATACCTTTAGAAAATATATTAGATAGAATTGGTTTTCCAGCCAATTGGTATGAACTAGAAGATATAAATTAGGAGGATAATTATGCGGGAAAAAGTAAGATATATACTTTTATTATTAGTCGTTTTATTAATCGGTGTTGTTATTGGATTGTCTGATCAAAACCACACTACAAATCCAATTACATCAAAAAGTGTGAATATTAAAGAAAACGACACTATAAATACAGCAATCAACAAAATATATGATGCGGTTGTCGTTATTCAAGGTTATGATAACAGTAAACCAAAAAGTGCCGGGTCAGGTTTTGTATATAAAAAAGACAAAAAATATGGTTATATTATGACAAATCATCATGTAATTGAAGGAGCTAGTGAAATCAAAGTTACAACGATTGATGGAATAACGGTTCCAGGAACTTTATTAGGTTCTGATAGTGAAATTGATATTGCCGTTGTTAGAGTTGATATTAGTGCCGTATTAGCTGTTGCCAGTATTGGTGATAGTACAAAATCTAAGGTTGGGGACACCGTTTTTACTGTTGGAACGCCAATTGATAGTGAATACATTGGAACTGTTACCAAAGGAATTTTATCTAGCAGTACTAGAGTTATAACCGTTTCAACTAACAAAGGTGAATATATGATGGAGGCTTTGCAAACGGATGCGTCAATAAATCCGGGCAATAGTGGAGGGCCTTTAGTCAATATCAATGGTGAAGTTATCGGAATAAACTCTTTAAAATTAGTTACCGAAGCTGTTGAAGGCATGGGATTTGCTATACCGATTGAAGTTGCCATGGCCTATATTAATAAATTAGAAAATGGTGAAGAAATTAAAAGGCCGTATATTGGTGTTTCTATGTATGACATCAACAACGAATCTTTATTAAAACAAAACAAAGTGCAATTAGCTGAAAATATTACCCATGGAGCTGTTATAGCTAGTATAGAATCTGGTTCAGCAGCCGAAGCCAGTGGTCTTTTAGTAAACGATGTTATTTTAGAAATCGCCGGAACGCCAGTGAGAGGTACTGCTCATTTCAAATACATACTATATAAACACAACATTAATGACACAGTTAAATTAAAAATTAATCGTGATGGTAAAGATATGGAAATATCCCTTAAGCTGACAAAAGCTGTAGGAGAATAAAAAACGTTTTATAGAACGGAGATGATTGCATGTGGGATAGAAAAGAAGTTAAAAAAGAAGGAAAAAAACACCTAATAAAAAATTATTGGGCTTTTGTAGTTGTTTGTTTCTTATTAGCTTTTTTAGGTTGTGAATACAACACATCAACCGCGGTAATCCATAACTATGATAACAAACAAACAGTAACAGAAAACGTTCTTCATTCACCAGAGCACTTAACTACTATTAAAATACTTGGTGGTGAAGAAAATATTATAACTAACATTGCCGAAAGCTTTTCTAACTTCCATTCATTTATATTAAAATTAATCGGTTCATTTAAAGAAATGTTTAATAACCAATACCACGAAGCACTTATATTAGCTTTTATAGTTATAATTCAAATACTTTATGTTTTATTAATATGCAATCCCCTTATTGTCGGTAGTCGAAGATTTTTCATCGATAATCATTACAACGACAAAACAAAAATCGGTAAAATATTGACACCATTTAAAAACAAGTATTTCTTAAACACTTGTAAAATAATGTTTTTACAAACAATATATTTGATTTTGTGGATATTTACTATAATCGGAATATTTATAAAATATTATGAATATCGAATGATACCATATATTTTAGCGGATAATCCTGATATGAAATCCAAAGAAGTATTTGCTTTAACCAAAAAAATGATGAAGGGTAGTAAAATCAAATTGTTTATATTCGATTTATCATATTCGGGATGGTTTATTTTAACACTTTTAACCTTTGGTTTAGTTGGGATATTATATTCTAATCCTTATAAATCAGCGGCTACTGCTGAAATTTATTTAAAATTAAAAGAAACAGGTAATTAAACCTGTTTTTGTACGGAACTAATTCTTTCACCAGTATTAGGATTTATTGTTGAATAAACAAAATCAATTGTGAAAAAACTTAACAATGTTAAACATATAATCATTTGAAGCATTGATGGTATTTTATTAAATGTCTTTGTCATAAAAGGGCCAATAACATACATAGCTAAACAGCCAGCCAAACCAAAGATAATACAGCCTTCTAAACATATTCTTCCATTTATATTTATAAAATATTCACTATAATCCCACCAACGAATACCCCTAGTAACTTCTAAGTAATAGCTTGTAAAGTATTCAACTGTACTACAAAGTAGAAGCGCCGTAACAAATACTAAAGTTGGTTTATGTTTAAATCTTTTGAGTAAAAATAAAACCAATAATCCACCACAACCGTAAATTGGTAGCCATGGACCTATCATTGTTCCTCTATTAATTAATTCACCATATTGAACTAAATATAAACTACATTCCCATATATATCCGGCGAAGGAAAAAACGAAAAACAAAAATATATTAACTAACCATTTTTTAAAGATATCCTTCCCCAAGATACCACTTCACTTCCTATTATATATTTTAGCAAAAAAACACAAAAAATAATAGACAATATTTAAAACAAGCTCAAACTATTGTATAAATTCAAATAATATATTATAATTTATTAAAGAAAGTTAGGTGGACTGATGGGAGTTTCTAAAATTGTTATAGCTACTACTAATCAAGGGAAATTACAAGAAATCAAATATATCTTATCAGATATATTTCCCAAAACAGAATTTTTGTCATTAGAGGATTTAAATTGTGATTATGAAGTTTTAGAAGATAAAGAAAGTTTTACTGGTAATGCGATAAAAAAAGCACAAGAATATTATAAACTCTTAGGTTATCCATGTATTGCGGATGACAGTGGTTTATGTATTGAAGCTTATGATGGTTGGCCAGGAGTAAAAACAGCTAGGTTCTTAGACGAAACAAATCCAAAGGCCACGCCCAGAGATAGAAACATTTATATTTTAGAAAAGATGAAAGACTTAACAAAAGAACAAAGAAAAGCTCAGCACATAACAGCTATGGCTTTTGCTTTAGGTAAAGAAACTACGTTTAATTCAAGAGGAATTACCGATGGGTATATTGCGACCGAAATAAGAGGTAACAATAGTTTTGGGTTTGATGAAATATTCGAATTAGAAAATGGTTTAACTCAAGCCGAGATATCAAACGAAGAAAAAAATGAAATAAGTTCAAGACAAAAAGCTTTGGTATTGTTAAAAAAGAAAATAAGAAGTTGAATAAAACCATATGATATGTTATAATCAATTTACGGTTTAAACCGTATAGGGGTATAGTTTAATGGTAGAATAACGGTCTCCAAATTACATGACCACCTCATTAATAATACTAATAAGTATATACTTATTAGTAAAAATGAAGGTTATAAAAAGCCTTATACTATAAGGCTTAGGAGTAAAAGAAGCAAAATCTTAAAAACAATTTAGGGGTATAGTTTAATGGTAGAATAACGGTCTCCAAAACCGCTGATGTCAATTATTCCTTAAACAATAGGAGTTTTTTTATGCCCAAAAAGAAGACTTTTAGATTTTTCTAAATGTCTTCCTTTTTTGGCTCTATAACAAGAACTTTATCTTTTAATTGTACTTTGATTTTACTACCAATATTAAAACCACTTTCTTCTAACCATTTGCCACTTAATCTTATATACGGTCTATTATTTAAGTAATATACTTTTAATATCCTAGTGGTTTTATTTCTTTTCATTTGAAACTCCTATTGTTTGCTCCACGTTAGCGAATACTCCATGACTTTCATGTTTAGTTTTAAGGTCTTTCCCTGACATATCTACATAGATATTGGTAGTTTCTATTGAGGAATGTCCGAGTAAGTCTTTTAAAGAAAATGGATCCCCACCATTTATTATATAGTGAGTGGCAAAGGTATGCCTAAATTTATGTGGATTTAATCTAAAATTTTCACCAAATAATTTTTTGGCTTTCTTATTTAAAAAGTGTTGAATTCTTTCTCTAGGCATACCCTCGTCTAGTGGTATATCTAAGTAGGAATGAAATTTTAATAAGAGTGGGCCATTTTCTCTCGACCTTAAAACTTCACTTTTATAAGTGTTCAGTATTCGCTCTGTTTCTTTCGAATAATAGACAGTACGAAAAGTGTTGGTTTTAGTGGCATATATATAAATGCTTCTTTCTTTAAAATTAATATCCGTTATTTTAATATTACATAACTCGGTAACTCTAACTCCAGTATCTAATAGTAACATTACTATCAATAGGTTTCTGATTTCTGAATTCCTGCGAAGGTCAAAGGAAACCAAGACTTTTCGTATCTGCTCTATTGATAAGTAATCTATTTTTTCTTTTTTAGTCTTAATTACTTTTAAATTAGAAACGGGGTTGGCGACAATATGTCCATCTCTTTCTAGATAGTTGAAGAAGGCTCTTATTGCTCTGATATGACAGTTTTGAGTATAAATATTATGTTTTGAATATTTGGTATTAAGATAATGCTTAATATCGGCTTCTGTTACTTCTTCTAGATTGTTTCGTTTTTTTATTAACACTAAGTGTT